>Ga0325400_1000225_pt1 | contig 38536 bp, 32 predicted proteins | sample PopdelMetagenome_2_FD_205662 | JGI IMG/M metagenome (GOLD analysis project Ga0325400, IMG submission 205662) | Populus deltoides microbial communities from Bellville, Georgia, United States - Xylem-PdKOR-R1 | ecosystem: Host-associated > Plants > Phyllosphere > Stem > Wood/Secondary xylem...
GTATCGCCCCTCCGACGTGTGATTGTTGAGCATCCAGCGGAAATCGACGATCTCGCCGCTCGCGTCTCGGATTGCGGCGAACACCTGGATCAGGTCGGTGGAGGCGTCCATCGTCGCCTGAAGGAGTTTGCGGCCTTCCTCGCGCTCCGCGAGCATTTGCGTCGTCCGGTAGGCCGCGGACGCAACGTGCGCGAGGCTGGTCAGCAGCCGCAGATCTTCAGCGTCGAAGCGGTTCGTCTCGTCGTGCGCCAAGACCCACAGCGTGCCCACTGCCCTGTCGTCCGAACGGAACGGTACGAGCAGGACCTCACGGATGAGCGGCTCGGCATTGGCAGCCGGGAAATGTTCATGGGGGCGCGCAAACAACATCGGCTCGTTGCGCTTGATCACCGCGCCGCATGGACTGGCGCCGAAAGGCATCACCCCGCCCAGGTGCGGCGCCCACTCCCCTGCGACCGCCACCCAGCGCAATCGATGACCTTCGGCCTCATGGAGCGACACGCCCGCGGTCTGCGCGATGCGCAGCTCGACCAGCAGGTCGCAAAGGCGCTGGAGCACGGTGGCCGGCCTCGCCGCCAATTCTTCCATGAGCGCCGACATCGCCCGACGCTCGAGGTCATAGTCGGGCAGGCGCGCCGGCCTGCTCGTCAACTCATCGGTGATGACGACCCGGCCCGGATCCGTGATCAGGTCGACGGCAGCCGCTTCAGAGGGTCGCATCCGACATCGCCACTGAACTCCGCTCGCGCAGCACGCGGAGGAGCGCACTGGTTGCACCGCCCGCACATGCCAGATCGGTGCGGGGCGTGAAATAACACAGGCGATCCGGCGACGCGCACCCTGACGAAATCTACCGGATGACGAACGCGGCGAGTTCCTCCGGCGTACCTTGCGGAAAGGCATTCTTCAGCAAGTCCAGGAATGCCGACACGCGTGCGCTGAGCAGCCGCCGGGACGGATAGAGCGCCCACAGGGCGATGTCGGGCTGATCGGCATCGCCCCAATGCACCAGCGTGCCGGCGCACAGATCGTGGCTGACCAGCGACAGCGGCAGCCTGCCAATGCCGACGCCGGCGCGCACCGCATCGCGGACCATCGGGAGCGACGACAGTCCAAGCACCGGCTCGACCTCGATCGTCGCCGTGCCGTCCGCCGTCCTGATCCTCCAGCCGGAACGATCGGCCGGGGAGCGCACCACGGCCGGAACAGGCAGGCCCATAGCAGGCCGCGCAAGGCCGGGGCCCGCTACTATCACTAGCCGGTCATGCAGGAAGGCCCGGCCGACGAGGCTTTCGTCCACATCGGGATTGACCCGGATCGCGAGATCGAACCCTTCCTCCACCAGGTCGACGGCGCGGTCTTCGGTGGTCACCTCCAGCCGCACCTCGGGAAAGCGGAGCGCGAAGTCGGCGGCGATCTTGCCCATGGCAACTTGCGAGAACAGGAGCGGTGCGCTGATCCGCAGCCGCCCACGCGGCGCCTCGCCACGCGCGGCGATGGCGCTCGCCGCCTCCTCCACTTCCGTCAGCAATTGTCCGGTCCGCACGGACAGCGCGCGTCCTTCCTCCGTCAGCTTGAGGTCGCGCGTGCCGCGTTCGAACAGGCGCAGGCCAAGGCTCGCTTCCAGCTCCGCCACGCGGCGCGACAGGGTCGCCTTCGGCCGGCCAGTGGCCCGCGCGGCCTTTCCGAAGCCGCCATGCCTGGCGACAAGGTTGAAATCCGCAAGCGCCAGCAGATCCATCCGTTCCGTTCCTGGGACAGTGCGTCCAGAATAAGCGGCTATTGCGTACCAGGCGGATCACTAACTTGGAACGGCCAAACGGCTCAACCAAGGAGTGACCATCATGACCATCCTCGTCACCGGCGCGACCGGCAATGTCGGCCGCAACGTCGTGCAACAGCTCGTGGCGCGCGGCGCCATGATGCGCGCGCTGGTTCGCGATCGCGCCAAGGCTGATCTTCCCCCGGAGGTAGAACTCGTCCACGGAGACCTGCTCGACGTTGATGCGCTGCGTTCGGCGATGGCGGGCGTGTCGTCGCTGTTCCTGCTCAACGGCGTCGTGGCGGACGAGTTCACCCAAGCGCTGATCACGCTCAACGTCGCCCGCGAAGCGGGCGTCGAGCGGGTCGTCTACCTGTCGGTGATCCACAGCGACATCTACGTCAACGTGCCGCACTTCGCGGGCAAGTTCGGCGTCGAGCGTATGCTGGAGGCGCTCGGGTTCGACGCCACGATCCTGCGTCCCGCCTACTACATGGACAACGAGATCACCATCCGCGACGTGGTCACCGGCCACGGCGTCTATCCCATGCCGATCGGCGACAAGGGCTTGGCCATGATCGACGCGCGCGATGTCGGCGAGGTCGCGGCGATCGAGCTGCTCCGCCGCGAGCAGTCGCCCGAGCCGTTGCCGCTCACCCGCATCAACCTGGTCGGCCCGGACACGCTGACCGGGGCCGATGCCGCCGCGATCTGGTCCGACGTTCTCGGCCGCCCCATCCTGTTCCCCGGGAGCAACAGCGCGCAGTTCGAAGCGAATTTGCGCCGGTTCATGCCCGGTTGGATGGCCTACGACATGCGCCAGATGGCCGAGCGCTTCCAGACCGACGGCATGATCCCCGAAGCGGGCGACGTCGAGCGGCTGACCGCGCTGCTGGGCCGCCCGCTGCGCACCTACCGCGACTATGTCGCGCAGATCGCGGGCTGACGGGGGCACCTGATGCCGGGCAGCCCTGCCGCTCAGGTGCCGGGCGATCGCGCTGCCCGGTCGCGCGTCAGGCGCACCAGCATCGTATCCAGCGCCTGGAGGAAGCGCGACCGGTCGGCCTTGGCGAACGGGGCGGGCCCGCCGATCTGGTCGCCACCCGCGCGCAGGTCCGCCATGATCGCGCGGGTGGCGATCGCGCCGCCGATCGAGGCGGGCGTGAACGGCTTGCCGGTGGGCGCGAGCACCGCCGCACCCGCCTTGAGGCAGCGGTCGGCGAGCAGGATGTCGGCGGTGACCACCACCGCCCCCGCATCCGCCCGTTCGGCGATCCAATCGTCCGCCGCGTCGAATGCGCTTCCCACCACCGTACGCGAAATCAGGGGATGTGCCGGCACGCGAATCGGCGCGTTGCTGACGACGGTTACGCCCGCGCCGTGGCGCAGCGCGACGCGGTAGATCTCCTCCTTGACGGGGCAGGCGTCCGCGTCGACCAGGACGCGCAGGCTCACCGCGCGCGCCGGACGCCGGGGCGGGTCGAGCGGGCGTGGGGCGCGCGACCTGAGCGGACAGGCGGCAGGGGTCCGGGCCCGCTCTCCGTGCGCTCGATGCGGATGCCGTTCTCGTCCTCGCCCGCCGGGTCGGCGCTGCGCTGGACGGCGGCGGCGAAGCGTTGCGCAATGGCCGTCGGCACCTGGAACCAGGTCTCGTTCGGGCCGATGCGGATCGCCCCCACCTCGTCGCGCGTGATGCGGCCGCGGCGGCACAGGAGCGGCAGCAGCCAGCGCGGATCGGCATTGTGGCGGCGGCCGACATCCATGCGGAACCAGGCGACGTCTTCGAAGCCCGGCCGGTGGCGCTCCGCCCGCGCGGCGCGCGCCGCCTCCGGCGTGGCTTCGATCAGCTCCTCCGGGGCGGGCAGGGCGGCGCGATGCGCGCGGACGAGCGCGGCAGCGACCTCCTCCGCCCCCTTCTCCGCCAGCAGCCGGGCGCCGAGCGCACGATCCTCCTCGTCCAGCTCAACCGGGGCGAGCAGGGCGGCGAGCGTGCGCTCGCGGTCACGCGTGCGGATGTCGTCGGGCGTGGGGGCGGACAGCCATTCGGCGGCGATGCGGGCATCGCGCAGCATCGCCTCCACCCGCCGACGGCGGGGATAGGGCACGACCAGCACCGCCGTGCCCTTGTTGCCCGCGCGGCCGGTTCGGCCCGAACGGTGCTGCAGCGTTTCCGCGTCGCGCGGCAGCTCGACATGGATCACCAGCGCGAGGCTCGGCAGGTCCAGCCCGCGCGCGGCCACGTCGGTCGCGACGCACACCCGCGCGCGCCCGTCGCGCAGCGCCTGTAGCGCCGCATTCCGCTCGTTCTGGCTATGCTCGCCCGACAAGGCCACCGCCGCGAAGCCGCGCTCCACCAGGCTCGCATGGAGGTGGCGCACATTGTCGCGCGTGGCGCAGAACAGCATGGCCGTCTCCGCCTCGTGCAGGCGCAGCAGGTTGATGGTGGCGTGCTCGATATCCGCGGGCGCGACGGTGACCGCCTGATAGGCGATGTCGCCGTGACCGCGCGCCTCGCCCGCGGTGGACAGGCGCAAGGCGTCTTTCTGATAAGCGCGGGCGAGCGCCACGATCGGCTTGGGCAGCGTGGCGGAGAAGAGCAGGGTGCGCCGCGTGTCGGGCGTGGCGTCGAGGATCAGCTCCAGATCCTCGCGGAAGCCCATGTCGAGCATCTCGTCCGCTTCGTCCAGCACGGCGACGCGCAAGCCGGACAGGTCCAGCGCGCCGCGTTCGAGATGGTCGCGCAAACGGCCGGGCGTGCCGACGACGATGTGCGTGCCATGGCTGAGCGCACGCCGTTCGCGCGAGGCATCCATGCCGCCGACGCAGGTGGCGACACGCGCGTGGGCCGGCGCATAGAGCCAGCCAAGCTCGCGGCTGACCTGCAGCGCGAGTTCGCGCGTCGGTGCCACGATCAGCGCCAGCGGCGCGCCCGGCGCGGGCAGCCCGGCCTCCCCCAGCAACTGCGCCGCCATGCCGAGGCCGAACGCCACCGTCTTGCCGGACCCGGTCTGCGCCGAGACGACGAGGTCGCGCGCCGGCTCTGCTTCCAGCACCATCGCCTGCACGGGGGTCAATCGGTCGTAGCCGCGCGCGGCGAGCGCTTCGGACAGAAGCGGCGGAATGATCGGGTCTGACATGAAGCATCGCCACATGGTCGGTCCGTCCCCTTCCTGCAAGGCGGATGGCCCGCAAACGACGCGCAAACACTCGCCCAGTCCTGGAAAACAGCCGATTTCTTCCCATATGGAAGATCATTCACAGGAGACATCATGTTGACGCTTTCCGCCCGCGTGACGCGCGGGCCAGACAAGGGCTTGCCCCTCCGGCTCGCCCGCAATCGCCGCGGCAAGCTCGTCACCGCGGACCGGCACGGCCGCACGATCGAGCATGACAACGAAGAGGCGGCGGCGGCGCACGTGTTCGGCGAGGGCCATGGCGCCTTCTTCAGCCGCACCGGGCGCGGCGCCCACCGCAGCTTTCACCGACCCAGGCGGCAGCTGTCGCTGTTTGCACGATGAGCGGGCCGCTGCTGCTGGCGTTCGGCGACAGCCTCACCGCCGGCTACGGCCTGCCCGCCGCCGAAAGCTTCCCGGCGCAGCTCGAGGCCGCGCTGCGGCGGACGCAGGCACAGGCGCGCGTGCTCAACGCGGGCGTTTCGGGCGATACCAGCGCGGCCGGGCTGGCGCGCCTGCCGCGCGTGCTGTCGGGGCTGCGTGCGCGGCCCGATCTTGCCATCGTCGAGCTGGGCGCGAACGACCTCTTGCGCGGGATCGCGCCGGCGACGACGCGCGCCAGCCTGGACGCGATCCTGCACCTGTTGGGGCAGGCGGGCGTGCCCGTCCTGCTCGTCGGCGTCACGGCGCCGGCCTTTCTGGGGCCGATAGCCGCCGCGTATAATGCGGTTTTCCCGTCGGTGGCGGCGGCGCACGGCGCGGCCTTGTTCCCTGTCTCGCTGGCGGGCGTGGTCGGCAACCCCGCGCTGACGCTGCCCGACCGTTTGCACCCGAATGGTCGCGCGATCGGCCAGGTCGTGGCGCAGATGCTGCCGGCGGTGCTTGCCGCGCTGCCTGCGCCAGCAGACGCGGTGGCCTGAGCCCCCGCGCCCGTCCAACGTATCAGAAGCGGTAGCCGATCGTGCCCTGCACGGTGCGGCGGTTGCCGTACCAGCACCAGCCATAGTTCAGATAGCAGCTCGACAGATACTTCTTGTCGAAGATGTTGGTGGCGTTGACCGCGAGGCTCAGCCCTTCAAGCCGGGGGCCGAGCTTGCCGAGATCGTAGCGCAGCAGCGCATCGAACACGGTATAGGACGGCGTGCGATACTCCACATCGCCGAAATAGCGGACGCCGTCCGCATAGCTGCCGGCGTTGATGCCGCGCACGTAGCGTACCGCGCCGCCCAGCGCCAAGCCGGCGACGGGCCCGCGCGGCGGCGCCCATTCGAGGTTGAACGACGTACCGCCGCGGCCCGCGCCCAGCAGGTTGGCGACGTTCGCCCGCGACAGGTCGCGCACCTTCTGCTGGCTGAAGGCAAGCTTGGCGTTGAAGCCACCGGGCAGCGGCGCGGACGCCTCAACCTCGACCCCGGACGAACGGAACTTGCCGCCCTGGGCCGAGGTGTTGGGCAGCGGCCCCGGCACCAGCAGCCCGTCCTGCGTGATGCGGAACCAGGCGGCGGTGACGAGGATCTCCGTGCCCGGCACCTGGTACTTGGCGCCCGCCTCGATCTGCTTGCCCGTGGTCGGCCGCGCGGGGCCGAGCGTGCCGTCGTCGCGGATCACGTTGCCCGACGAAGGCTGGAACGAGGTGGCGTAGCTGACATAGGGTGCGAGGCCGAAGTCGAAGCGGTAAAGCGCGGCCGTGCGATAGGTGAACTTGTCGCTCTTCTCTACCGTGCCGGCCGACGCGCTGCGCGCCCAATCCTGCCGGCCGCTCAGGGTAACCCGCAGGCCGCCTACCGCGATCTGGTCCTGCAGGTAGACGCCCTGCTGGCGTTGGCGCGCGTCGGCCGTGCCGCCGAACACAGGAAAGGCACCGGGCCGCACCTCGGCCGGCGTGCGCGGCGTCGGGACTGTGCCGTAGACGGGATTGTAGGCGTCAATCGGCGTCGCGCCGCCGAACGCGAAGGCAACGTCCGAATGCGCCACCTGCCGGTCAACGCCGAGCAGGATGCGATGCGTCAGCGGCCCGGTGGCGAAGCTGCCCGAAAGCTGGTTGTCATAGGCCCAGCCCTGGACGCGTTCGGCGGTGGAATAGGAGGCGCGATCGAACAGCGTGGGGGCAGCCTGCGTCACGTCGGTCGGGAACCCGCCAGTATAGACGATACCCAGCTTGGACGTGACGTTCTGGTAGCGGCCGAGCGCACGGAAGGCCCAATTGTCGCCAAAGGCATGGTTGAGGATGTAGGTTGCGGCGGCTTGGTTGCGCTTGAAGAAGTCGTCGGGCTCGCCGCCGTAGAAGCTGGTCTTGATCCTACCCGCCGCGTTGTCGAAAAAGGTGCCGACCGCCGGGAACACGCCGTAATTGCCGTTGCGCGGGTCGTGCGAGTAGTTGCCGAGCAGTGTCAGGCTGGTGGGCGTACCCGCGCCGATCGTCACCGCGGCCGATCCGGTCAGGCGGCGGCGGTAGCCGAAGCGCTGCTGACCGTGCTGGCCGTTGTAGCTGCCGTAGACGCGCCATAGGATCGTGTCGGTCGCACGCCCGCCGACGTCGCCGTCCAGCCGGAACAAGTCGTAATTGCCGTAGGTGCCCGCGATCGCGCCGTAGAGGTCGCGTTCCAGCGGCAGCTTGCTCGACTGCGCGACCAGGCCCCCAGGCGAGCTCTGGCCGTAGAGCACGGAAGCCGGGCCCTTGATCACCTCGATCCGGTCGAGCCGCGACACGTCGACCTGCGGCACCGCATAATAGGTGCTGGGGAACTGGCGCAGGCCGTCGAGGAAGATCGGCGCGTCGAAGCCGCGGAGCTTGAACTGGTCGTACACCTCCGCGCTGGCGCCGCGCTGCTCGGGCGTGACGCCGGCCACGAAGCGGAGCGCCTGGTTGAGGTTCTGAAGGCCGAGGCCGACGATCTGGTCGGAGGTGACCACGCTGATCGACTGCGGCGTTTCGGCGAGAGGGGTTGCGCTCTTGGTTCCGGACGTGGCCTCGTTCCTGGGCCGGTCGCCGGTGACTACGATGACCTCGCCGTTGCCGTCCGTCGTGTCCGCCATGTCGGTCGCATCGGCAAAAGCGGGCGTGGCCGCCAGGAACGTACCCAGCATCAGCAGCCGGCGGAAGTTGTGGTTGGACATGGAACCCCTTTCGCCGGCGCCCTGTATCAGCTTGCGAGTGACTTGCAATAGCGTGTTCGCGACTGCAACAAGATGGCCCGGAGACGCAGCCCCTTGCGCTTGGCCGGCGGCTGGCCGATCAACGGGGCGCGCGGACGTGCGCGGGCTGGGATGGGACAGGATGATGGCCGACGTTCAGATGCTGATCGATGGCGCGCTGGTGGACGGCGCCCGCGCGATCGACGTGATCAACCCCGCGCTGGGCGAGACCTTCGCCACCAGCCCCGTGCCCTCGCCCGAGCAACTCGACCAGGCCGTCGCCGCCGCCGCCGCCGCTTTCCCGGGCTGGAGCGCGCGGAATGTATCCGAGCGCGAGGCGTTGCTGCATGCGGCGGCCGACGTGATCGAGGCCCATGCCGACGAGCTGGCGCGCCTGTTGACGCAGGAGCAGGGCAAGCCGCTCGCCAATGCGCTGCGCGAGGTGAAGGGTGCGGCGGCCACGTTCCGCCGCGCGTCGGGCGCGAAGCTGGCCGACCGCACCGACCAGGACGGCGACGGGCGCCAGATCGTCTATCGCCGCCGTCCGCTGGGCGTGGTCGCCGCGATCGTCGCCTGGAACTTCCCGCTGTCGATGATGGCGACCAAGGTCGCGGCCGCGCTGGTCGCGGGCAACACGGTGGTGGCGAAGCCCGCGCCGACGACGCCGCTCACCACGCTGCGCGCCGCCATGCTGCTCAAGGACGCGTTTCCCGCGGGCGTGCTCAACGTGATCGGCGACGACGGCTTGATCGGGCCGCTGCTGACCGCGCACAAGGGCGTCCGCAAGATCACCTTCACGGGCTCCACCGCCACGGGCCGCCACGTCATGGCGAATGCGGCGGAGGGACTGAAGCGCGTCACGCTTGAGCTGGGCGGCAACGACGCCGCTCTGGTGCTGGACGACGCCGATCCCAAGGCGGTGGCGGGCGGGCTGTTCGCGGGCGCGTTCGGCAATAGTGGCCAGATCTGCGTCGCGGTGAAGCGGGCCTATGTGCCCGACGCGCTCTACGAGCCGGTGTGCGAGGAATTGGTCGCGCTCTGCGAAAAGGCGGTGGTCGGCGACGGGCTGGACGAAGCGACGCAGTTCGGCCCGATCCAGAACAAGGCGCAGTTCGAGCGCGTGCAGGACCTCATCGCCGACGCGGCGCGCCACGGCCGGGTGCAGGGCGGCGACGGCCCGCTGCCCAATCGCGGCTATTTCATCCGGCCGCAGATCGTGCGCGACATCACGGACGGCACGCGGCTCGTCGACGAGGAACAGTTCGGCCCGGTGCTGCCCGTGATCCGCTACCAGGATCCCGAGGATGCGCTCGCCCGCGCCAACGCCTCCTCCTACGGACTCGGCGGATCGGTGTGGTCGTCGGACCCGGAGCGCGCACAGAGCTATGCGGAGCGGATGGAGAGCGGCTCCGTGTGGATCAACCGCCACCCCGACCTCGCCCACCACATCCCGTTCGCGGGCGCCAAGCAATCGGGCTTCGGCGTGGAGATGGGCGACGAGGGGCTGGAGGAGTTCACGCAGATCCAGGTGATCTCGGCGCGCTAGACGCTTGCGGCGGCGGGGCGGACCCGCGCATGGTCAAGCAATGCTCCTGTCCCTTGCGCTCGCCGCCGCCGCCACGCCGATCTCCGCCGCCCGCATCAAGGCGGACGTGGCGGTGCTCTCGTCCGATCGCTTCGGCGGGCGCGGCCCGGGCGAGCCGGGCGAGAAGCTGACGATCGACTATCTCGCCCGCCAGCTCGCCGCGGCGGGCGTGCGGCCGGGCGGCGCCAATGGCGGCTGGTTCCAGGACGTGCTGCTCGTCCGGCTCGATCGCCTGCCCGGCGCGCGGATGACGCTGGCACTCGGGCGATGGCGGCGTCCGCTCGTGCCGGGGCGCGATGCGACGCTGGCGCTGCGAAACCCGGGCCACACTGCGGTCGCGAACGCGCCCTTGGTGTTCGCAGGCTATGGCATCGTCGACCCGCGACTCGGCTGGGACGCCTATCGCGGCGTCGACATGCGTGGCCGGATCGCGGTGGTGCTGGCCAACGATCCCGATTTCGAGGCTGGCCGCGACCTGGGGTTCGAAGGGCGGCGCATGGCCTATACGGGCCGCGTCGGGGCCAAGTTCGCCGCCGCGGAGAAAGCGGGCGTGATCGGCGTGCTGGTGATCCACGAGGATGCGGCGGCGAGCTACCCCTTCCTGCAGGTGGCAAGCGGCGACGCACTGCCGGCCATGACCCCCGCCCCGCTGCAGCCCTCGGCCTTCCAGCTCAGCGGCTGGCTGCGCGGCGACGTGGCGGCGGACCTGCTTGGCCAGGCCGGCCTGGATCTCGCCACGCTCAAGGCGCGCGCGCGCGACCAGGCATTCCGGGCGGTGCCGATGGCGGGCGCGACGCTGAGCGCGGACGCCGAGCTGCGCGCGACGCCGATCGTCAGCCACAATGTCGTGGGCCTGCTACCCGGCGCCGCGCAGCCGGACGCTTACGTGCTCTACGGTGCGCACTGGGATGCGAACGGGCGCAACGGCCCCGTCGCGGGCGACCCGATCCGCAACGGCGCGATCGACAATGCGACGGGCACGGCCGAGCTGCTGGAGGTCGCGCGCGCCTTCGCACGCGGACCCCGGCCCGCGCGCTCCGTGCTGTTCGCCGCCTGGACCGCCGAGGAGAAGGGCCTGCTCGGTTCCGACTATTATGCCACGCACCCACTCTATCCGCTCGCCCGCACCGCGGCGGTGATCAACCTCGATCCGCACGTGGCGCTGCCGGCCGCGCGCACCATCGAGCTTGTCGGCGGCGGGCGCGTGTCGCTGGAGGCGGACCTGCGCGCGGTTGCCGCCCCACGCGGCCTGCGGGTGGTGAACGAACCCGCAGTGGAGGCGGGCTGGTATTTCCGGTCCGACCAGTTCCCCTTTGCGCGCGTGGGCGTGCCGGCCATCACCTTCCGCGGCGGACGCGACCTCCTCGACGGCGGCATCGCGCGTGGGACGGCGATCGTGGCCGACTACAATGCCCGCCGCTACCACCAGCCGAGCGACCAATTCGACCCGCGCTGGACCTTCGCCGGCACCGCGCAGGAGGCGACGGTCGCCTACGAACTGGGGCGTCGTGTCGCCGACGGCGCGGACTGGCCGCGGTGGAATGCGGGCGGCGAGTTCGAGCCGCTCCGCGCCGCCACCGCGGCCGAGCGGCGCTAGGCCAAAGCCGCCAGCCGGCCGCGCTCGCCCACCAGCTCGATCCGATCGCCCGACGCGCCGCGGCGCTGCAGCCAGTCGTTCAGCATCTCCGCGCTGGTATGGTCGATCTTGGACACGTGATCGAGATCGAGCGTGAGCGAGCGACCGCGCGGCAGCGCTTCCAGCGTGCGGGTGAGCTTGGGCAGCGTCAGGAACGTCGCCGATCCATCGAGCGTGATCAGGCTATGCTCCGCCTGGTCGTCGCGCCGGACGCGCAGGCCTAGCCGGCGGACATGCGGCACCAGTTCCAGGAGAGACAGGCCGATGCCGATCAGCACGCCGGTCAACAGGTCGGTGGTGACCACCGTCACGAGCGTCGCCGCCCAGATCAGCGCCGGCAGCGCGCCGTAGCGATGGAACAGGTGGCGCACATGCTGCACGCTGACCAGCCGCCAGCCGGTCACCACCAGGATGCCGCCGAGCGCCGCCATCGGGATCTCGCGCAGCAGCCACGGCAGCAGCGTCACGAAGCTGAGGATCCAGACGCCGTGCAGGATCGTGGAGCGTCGCGACACCGCGCCCGCCTGCACGTTGGCGGACGAACGCACGATCACACCCGTCATCGGCAGCGCGCCGGCCAGCCCGCACAGGAGGTTGCCGACGCCCTGCGCGCGCAGTTCCTTGTCATAGTCGGTGCGCACGCCGTCATGCATGCGGTCTACCGCGGCGGCGGACAGCAACGTCTCGGCCGACGCGATGAAGGCGATGGCAAGCGCCGTGCCGTAGATCGCCGGCCGGCCCAGCGCCGCCCAGAAAGCGTCTGTGGGCAACGTCACTGCGTCCGCGAAGTTGGCGGGCACCGCGACGTGCGCCACATCGAGGCTCGCCAGAAAGGCGAGCAGCGTGGCGCCAACCACGCCGACCAGCGCGCCCGGCACCAGCTTGAGCGAGGCGGGCCGCACCTTTTCCCAACCCAGCATGGCGAGGATGGTGAGCAGGCCGATGCCGAACGCCACCTCCGTGCGGCCGATGTCCGACGCGTCGAGGCCGAGCAGGCGGCCGGGCATCGCGGCCAGGTTTTCCGTGCCGCTGGACAGCGGCTTGGCGTCGAACAGGACGTGGAACTGGCCGGCGACGATCAGCACGCCGATGCCGGCGAGCATGCCGTGCACGACCGCGGGCGAGATGGCGCGGAACCAGCCACCGAGCCTGAGCACGCCGGCGACGAGCTGGATCGCGCCCGCAAGCAGGAGAATGGGGCCGAGCGCGCTCAGCCCCTGGTCGCGGATCAGCTCATAGACGATGACCGCCAGGCCCGCGGCGGGTCCGCTGACCTGCAGCGGCGATCCCGCGAGCAGGCCCACCACGATGCCACCGATGATGCCGGTCAGGAGGCCTTTTTCGGGCGGCACGCCCGAAGCAACGGCGATGCCCATGCACAAGGGCATGGCCACCAGAAAGACCACGATCGACGCGGTGAAGTCCCGCGCCAGGCCGCCCGCCGCGCGGGAAGGCTCGGGGGCGACGGTGGCCATCATTCGGCCGCCGCGGCGAGCGGCGCCTCGCTCGCGAGGCGCCGCTCGGCCTTGAGCGCGACGGGGATCTCGGCCCCCTCTTCCAGCGGCACGAACCGCCCGGTCTCGCCATCGAGGCCGAGCACCTGGCCCGCCGCGATGTCCACGAACCAGCCGTGGAGCGCGATTTCGCCGCGCGCGATGCCGGCCGCGACCGACGGATGCGTGCGCAGATGGGCAAGCTGCGCCACCACGTTCTCGAGGCTGACCGTCCGGACGAGGTCGGCCCGATCCAGGGCGGGATAGGCGTCGCGCACAACGCGCGAGGCCGCGTCCGAATGGCGCAGCCACGCCGCCACGTTGGGCATGTCCTTGACCATGGACGGGTCGGCCACCGCCTTCATCGCGCCGCAGTCCGAATGGCCGCAGACGATGATGTCGCGGATGCCGAGCGCTTCCACCGCATATTCGACGGTGGAGGTGACGCCGCCATTGGCCTGCGCAAAGGGCGGCACGATGTTGCCGGCGTTGCGGCAGACGAACAGGTCGCCCGGTTCCGCCTGCATCACTTGCTCGGGGACGATGCGCGAGTCGGCGCAGGAGATCATCAGCGCCTTGGGGCTCTGGCCGCGGCTGGCAAGCCGTCCATAAAGCTCGCTCTTGGGCGGGTAGACTTCCTTGCCGAAACGCAGCACGCGACCGATCAGCTCGTTCATGGGAACTCCTTACGGGGGCGGCAAGCAGCCGCATCATGCGAGCGTGATACGCTTTGTCCGTTGCTGCCCTTCCGCATCGTTGTAAGGAATTGTTGCCCATGGAGCCGCTTTGTTGCTGCTGCTCTTCGCAGGTGCGGAAATGTTGCTGGCGGCGGGCCTAGCGCAGCGGCAACCGCAACTCGGCACACAGGCCGCCCTCGGCCCGGTTGACGAGGCGCAGCGCCCCGCCTTCCGCCTCCATCGCTCGCGCCACGATCGCCAGGCCGAGCCCGAGCCCACCCGTGTTGCGCCGCCGCGCGGCGTCAAGGCGGGCGAAGGGCTGCACCACCTCGTCCAGCCGGTCGGGCGGGATGCCGGGTCCCTCATCCTCGATCCTGACCAGCAGCTCCGACCCCTGCGCCAGAACGGCCACGCGCGCGCTATGGCCATAGTGCAGCGCATTCTCGACGAGATTGCCGATCGCGCGCTTCAACGCCACGGGCCGCACGGATGCTTCCAGATGGGCGATGCCTTCGTAGGTCGCGTCACCGCCACGGTCGGCGGCATTGTCGACCACCGTCGCCGCCATCACCGCCACGTCCGTGCGCACGGGCGGCTCCGGATCGTCCGCGCCGCCGAGGAAGGATAGGAGCGACTGCACCATGGCCTCCATCTCGGCGACGTCGCTTTCCACTGCGCGGCGCAGTTCCGGATCGGCCACCGCGTCCGCCCGCAGCTGCAAGCGCGCGAGCGGCGTACGCAGATCGTGGCCGACAGCGGCCAGCGCCTCCGTGCGGTCGCGGATCAACTGGCCGATCCGCGCCTGCATCGTGTTGAACGCGCGGATCACGCGGCGGACCTCCGCGGGTCCTGCCTCCGGCAGCGTCGGGCCGCCGCCGCTCCGTCCCAGGCGCTCGGCCGCGCGTGCCAGCATCCGCATCGGCCGAAGCGTGTGGCGGAGCAGCAGCGCGCCGATCAGCAGCAGCGCGGTGAACGGCAGCAGCGCCACCATCACCCGATGGCGGCCCACCGCCGCTTCCTCTTCCGGCACCATCGCGCGGAAGATCAGCGCGCTGCGGTCGGGCAGGAGCAGCGATCCCTTGAGTTGGGCGCGGCGACCGACGCCGGCGAGCGCAACGCGCAAGGCACTGCCGTTCAGCCCCGGTTCCCAATCAAGCACCGCCCGGCGTAGCGCCCCGCCCGCGGGCGCCTCCGCCGGTCCGGGGCGGGGCAGCCAGCGGATGACGTAACGCGCGGTGGTGAGCCGGACGGCCATTGCGGGCCGCGCCGCGGGGGGCTGGTCTGCGACCAGCGTGCGCGCGATCACCAGATGCTCGGCCAGGCGGTGCGCCTCGTCGTCGCGCACCAGCGCGCGGCTCGCACGCTCGTAGAACAGGGTGGAGGTGGCGAACTCGATTGCCAGCGCCGCCAGCAGGATGGCGAGCAGCCGGCCGAGCAGCCCGACCGGCGCGCGCGCCAGCCGTCTCACCGCCGCGTCACCTCCGCGTTCAGCATGTAGCCGACGCCGCGCACGGTGATGATCGGCGCCTCCCGCCCCTCGCTCGACAGCTTGCGCCGCAACCGGCTGACCAGCACGTCGACCGACCGGTCCGAGCTGTCGCCCATGCGCGTGCGCGACAATTCGATCAGCCGTTCGCGCGCCAGCACACGCTGCGCATGGTCGACCAGCGCCACCAGCAGGTCGAACTCGGCGCCCGTCAGCTCCACCACGGCGCCGCTGGGCGAACGCAGCTCGCGCCGCGGCAGGTTGACGGTGAAGCCGTCGAACTCGACCAGTTCGGGCCCGCGCTCGCCGCGCGGCTCGTCGCCCGTGCGGCGCAGCACCGCGCGCACGCGCGCCACCAGCTCGCGCGTGCCGAACGGCTTGGGCAGGTAATCGTCGGCGCCCAGTTCCAGGCCGACGACGCGGTCGGTCTCGCTGCCGCGCGCGCTGATGAAGATGATGGGCACGTCGCGTTCGCGCCGGATCGCGCGGCACAGGTCGATCCCGCTGGTGCCGGGAAGCATGATGTCGAGCAGGATGAGATCGGGCTGGCCCGCCTCCATCGCGCGCCACATCTCGGGCGCGGTGGCGCAGGGCCGCACCAGATACCCGTTCTCCTGCAGCGCACGGCTGGTCAGCGTGCGCAGCGCGGGATCGTCCTCCACCAGCAGAATTACGGGCGACGTCACGAACAGCTTCTCCTCCGTCGAGCCGCCGTCTTGGCCCATGCAGGCTCGGCAGAAAAGCGCGCTTGCTTGGGCGCGCTCCGCCGGACATCCTCCATTCCGGACTTAATCGAGCAAGATCAGGCGATTAGGTGGACGGAAGGTAACCTCTCATTATCCATGCGGGCCGATTGTCAGCAGGAACAGGGGAGAGGGCCGGCAATGCGAATCAATCAGACGGGGACGAGAAGGACCCTTCAGCGGCTGGGCGAAGGCCTGTTCCTGGTTCAGGATGTCGATGCCGTGACCGATCTGCACCTGCGCCTGCTGGCCGAGACCGCGACGGAAGCGTTGCAGGCCGTGGATCATGCACGCCGCACCGCGGCGCGGCTGAGCCCGCTTAAGGCGCCACGCTAGGCGCGGCAGGCCAGCCTTCAGATGCGTGAACTCCTTATTGTGCGGACGCGGACGCAAAAACGCCCGCGGCGCACGGGCACCGCGGGCGCTTCATCACCGAACGATCACGCGTAGCGGATGTCGTACCGGTCGGCGTTCATCACCTTGACCCACGCCGCCACGAAATCCTTGACGAACTTCGTACCAGCATCGGCCGAGGCATAGACCTCCGACAGCGCGCGCAGTTGCGAGTTGGAGCCGAACACCAGGTCGGTGCGCGACGCCGTCCAGCGATGCTCGTGCGTATAGCGGTCGGTGCCGACGAACTCCTCGTCGCTTTCGTCGTTCACCTGCTTCCACGCCGTGCCCATGTCGAGCAGGTTGACGAAGAAGTCGTTGGTGAGCTGACCCGGCCGGTCGGTGAACTGGCCGTGCTTGAACGCCTTCTTGTGATTGGCGCCGAGCACGCGCAGGCCGCCCACCAGCACGGTCATCTCGGGCGCAGACAGGCCAAGCAGCTGCGAGCGATCGACCAGCAGCTCCTCCGTCGGCACGTTGAACTTGACCTGCAGGTAGTTGCGGAAGCCGTCCGCCTTGGGTTCGAGCACGTCAAAGCTCTCAGCGTCCGTGTCCGCATCGGTCGCGTCGGTGCGGCCGGGCGTGAAGGGCACCTCGATCGGCTGGCCCGCCGCCTTGGCCGCGGCCTCGACGCCGACCGATCCGCCGAGCACGATCAGGTCGGCAATGGAAACCTTGCGGCCCCCGCCTTGCCCGTCGAACTCCGCCTTGATGCGCTCATAGACTTCCAGCACGCGGGCGAGCTGCTCGGGCTGGTTGACTTCCCAATCCCTCTGCGGCGCGAGCCGGATGCGTGCGCCGTTTGCGCCGCCGCGATGGTCGGAGCCGCGGTAGGTGGAGGCCGACGCCCAGGCGGTGGTGACCAGCTCGGCCACGGACAGGCCCGAATCGGCGATCCGGCGCTTCAGGTCAGCGACGTCATCCGCCGTGACCGGCTGATAATCGGCCTTGGGGATCGGGTCCTGCCAGATCAGGTCCTCCTGCGGCACTTCCGGCCCCAGCAGGCGGACCTTCGGCCCCATGTCGCGGTGGGTCAGCTTGAACCAGGCGCGCGCCCACGCGTCACCGAATGCTGCCGGATCAGCCCGGAACCGCTCGGAGATGGCGCGGTAGGCGGGGTCCTCCTTGAGCGCCATGTCGGCCGACGACATCATGGTCGGCACGCGGCGATCGGGGCTGTGCGCGCCGGGGGCGAGGTCGTCGGGCGCCACGTCCTTGGGCTGATACTGCCACGCGCCCGCCGGGCTCTTCACCAGCTCGTAGTCATAGTCGAGCAGCATGTGGAAATAGCTATTGTCCCACGTGATTGGCGTCGGCGTCCACGCGCCTTCGAGGCCGCTCGTGATAGTGTGGTCGCCCATCCCGCTCTCGTGCGTGGAGGTCCAGCCGAGGCCTTGGGCAGCGATGTCCGCACCTTCCGGCTCGCGGCCGACCAGGCCCGGATCGCCCGCGCCGTGCGCCTTGCCGAAGGTGTGGCCGCCGGCGGTGAGCGCCACCGTCTCCTCGTCGTTCATGCCCATGCGCGCGAAGGTCTCCTTCATGTCGCGCGCCGAGCCCTTGGGGTTGGGGCAGCCGCCCGGACCCTCGGGATTGACGTAGATCAGGCCGTGCTGGATCGCGGCAAGCGGCGTCTCAAGCGCCAAGCCCGCCTCGTCGTCGATGCGCGTCTGGCCGAGCCACTCCTCTTCCGTGCCCCAGTAGACGTCCTTCTCGGGCTCGAACACGTCCTCGCGGCCGCCGCCGAAGCCGAAGATCGGGCCGCCCATCGACTCCACCGCCACATTGCCGGCAAGGATGAACAGGTCGGCCCAGCTCAGCGCCTGGCCATATTTCTGCTTCACCGGCCACAGCAGGCGCCGCGCCTTGTCAAGGTTGCCGTTGTCCGGCCACGAATTAAGCGGGGCGAAGCGCTGCTGGCCTGCGCCGGAACCGCCGCGCCCGTCGCCCGTGCGATAGGTGCCGGCCGAATGCCACGCCATGCGGATGAAGAACGGGCCGTAATGCCCGTAATCGGCCGGCCACCAGGGCTGGCTGTCGGTCATCAGCGCGGTGAGATCGGCCTTGACCGCCTGGTAATCGAGCGTCTTGAACGCCTCGCGATAGTTGAAGTCGTCGCCCATCGGGTTGCCCGACCGGCCCTTCTGGTGGAGGATGTCGACCGACAGCATGTTGGGCCACCAGTCGCGGCTGGTGTGGCCGAGCAGCTTGCGCATAGCGAGCGGCTGCTTGCCGGGATCGTTGATCGGGCTCTGGCCGGTGATGGCGTCCATTTCAGACTCCTTGGTGATGCGATCAGGTGAGAAGCGGTGGCAACCGCCCCAAAAACGGCAGGTCTCCCGTTTAACCAGCCGGCCAGATCAAGAAAATCGCTTAAACTGATATATTGCGATCGCAAATTCCGATCAGCTGAACAGCGTGCGGCCGCTTAGCCGCTCCAGCGGCAGCGCAATTGCCAGCATCGCCAGCGTGCAAACCAGCACATAGCCCCAATCGGCAAAGGGCGACTCGTAGAAGTGCAGCCATCCCTCGCGCAGCAGCTCCACGCAGTGGAACGTCGGATTCCAGGTGATCAGCGGCAGCAGCTTGGGCGGGATCTCCGTCCCGAGGAAGCCGGCGCCCGCCAGCATCATGTTTACGCGCAGCAGCGCGGATACGATCAGGACGAAGCCCGGCAGGCGGCGCAGCACCACGCCGATCAGCAGGCCGAACGCGGCAGCCAGCATCAGGATCAGCCAGCAGGCGACGAACATGGTGAGCAGGTCCGCCGGCGGCACGCCCGTCAGCAGCACGGCAATGGCGAAAGCCAGCATCATGGTCGCGGCCGAGATCAACGTGCTGGCGATCGCCTGCGCCAGGATGATGTCGAACGAGGTGATCTGTGGAAAGAGCCGCGCGGCCGCGCGGCGTGACGTCGCCGCCATGACGGCCGATGCCACCAGCCGGAAGCCGTAGACGGGCAGGAACCCCGACGCGATGAACAAGGCCAGCGGCATGCCGTGCACCGTGGAGCCGCTCGTGAGATAGCGGAGCAGGTAGAGCGAGCCCACCATGACCAGCGGCTCGATGATGGCGGTCAACGCGCCTAGGCGGGTGCGCGCGTAACGCTGGCTCATGTCCTGCAGGATCAGCGCGTGGACGATGCTGGACTGAAGCCGCAGCGCTGCGGACGTTGCGTTGCTCATCTCGGCTCCTCAGGACCCGGCTGCGGTGACCGGTCGCTACCATTGTCGGGGTCGGTGCGACAAGCCGTGCAGCGGGAGAGACCCGCCACATCGGTCCATGCTAGAAAGCGTACGGCCGCGTACGATCTCCTGTTGACGAACATCCGCTCCCGATTCTATACCGATCGGTATGGAGCCGTCCGAAGGCGGGACGGTTCCGGATCAGGTCAGCAAGCGGCGGTTCAGGCCCGCGCACGCAGGTCCGCTGCGTGGCGAGGGCTCGCGCCTGCTTGCAGCTGGAGGAGATGGTTCGATGGCCTATGTCGATTTCAGTCAGGCGGCGCTGGTAGCAGGCGGGGCGCAAGCCATGCCCGCCGATCGATCTGGCGAGGCGACCGGCTTCTCGGCGCTGGAATGGCTGGTGGTGGCGCTTGCCGGCCGGGATCGGCTGACCAGCCTGCGCGAACCCGGCCGGCTGGCGCTGGCGCTCGGCCGGCTGTTCGGCGGCGAGCGGAATGCGGCGCGGTTGGCCGACCCGCGGCTGGAGGCGCTGCGCCGGGTGGCAGTGCACGCCTGGCACGTTGGCTACAACGTGCCCGCGTCCGAGCTGGCGGCGTTCGTCGCCGCAGGCTTCTCGTCCGAGCAGGTGGAGCAGCTGCTGGCGCATATCGTCGGGCGCCGCGCGGTGCAGCGCTCGCGCGCGCGGCAGGGCTGATCGATCAGCTCGCCAGCAGCCGCTCCACGCGCACCCAAAGGTCGGCGATCGCCGCCGTTGCGGGTGAGCGGGGTGAATAGGCGGCGAGCGGCGCGTGGGCCTCGGCCATGCGTTCGGCCGCGCTCGCCATCGGAATGGCAGGCTGGTCGGGCGCGGCAAGGAGCGCGTCACGGTGCGAGGCGCGGCGGCGGTCGACCATGTTGAACACGCGCAGGATCGCCGGGCCCGCCTTGCCGCGATCGCGCAGATGCGCGGCGAGTTCGTCCGCCATGCGCAAACCAAGCAGGGACGGAGGCGTCGGCAGCACCAGGAGGTCGGCCGCGCGGATCACCTGCTCGGCGGTGAGGCCCAGCCCCGGCGGGCAATCCACCACCACCCGGTCGTAGCGACGCCCGAGCGCCTCGCCGATCCGGCGCAGCCTCTTCTTGGCATCGAGGTCCGCGAACAGGAGGTCGAGCCCGCGCAGCGAGGCGTCGGCGGGCAGCAGGTCGAGCCGCTCCACGCCCGTCGGCACGATCAGCCGCTCGGGCGGAACGTCGCGCGCCAGCACCGCGCGCGCCTCGTCGCGGGCATGCGCATCGGGCGCGAGCACGAAGCTCGCCGCCCCCTGCGCATCGAGATCCCACAACAACGTGCGGCGGGCGGAGCGCGTGGCGGACGCGGCGGCGAGGTTCACCGCCAGCGTCGTCTTACCCACGCCCCCCTTGGGACTGAAGATCGCGATCAGCGCCATCGGCCGCAGGCTAACACGACTGCGGCCGAACGCCCACGGGCTCAGAAGTTGATGGTCGCATCCACGCCGAAGGTGCGCGGCGCGTTGAAGTTGCCGTAGTCGCCCAGCACGTTGTTGATGCTGCCGCTGCGGATGCTGGTGGTCGGCGCCGCCGGCAGGCTGTTCGACGGGTCGCGGCGGAAGACGTAGTCATAGTCGAACATGTTGCGCGCCCACACGCCCACCGTCAGCCGCTGGCCGCCGCTGCTGCCGACGTTGATGTCGGCCAGCGAGAGCCGGCCGTTGACGATGAACGAGGCGTCGTTCTTGGTCGCGAACTGGTCGAACGCCTGCGTCGCCTGCGAATAGTTGCCGTCGAGGTGGAAGCGCAGCTTGGTGCGGTCGCCGCCCACCGGCAGCTCATAGTCGATGGCGCCGCTCGCCGCGTTGCGCGGCGTGTAGACGATATAGAATTGCTGCAGCACCGTGGTGGTGTCGACCACTTGGCCGGCGGCGTTGCGCTGCGTGTTGACGATCGGAACCAGCGGCAGCTTGGTGTAGGTGTAGGCGTAGGAGCCGCTCAGCGTCAGGCCTTGGAAGGGCCGCACGGTCATGTCCGCCTCGATACCCCGGATCTTGGTGGTGCCGTCGGCATTGATCGTGACGAGGTTGTTGAAGCTGCTGCTGCCGGAGAACTGGATGGAGCTGATGTCCACCTGGCTGTCCTTGCGGTCCATGATGTAGCCCGCGAGGTTGAAGCGCACGCGCCGGTCGAACAGGTCCGCCTTCAGGCCGACCTCGTACGACTTCACGTCCTCCGGCCCGAACTCCTGATAGTTGGAGGTGCGCGAGCTGGCGCCGCCCGAACGGTAGCCGGTGGCGTACTTGGCGTAGACGTGCACCAGCGGGCTCACGTCGTAGGCGACTGTCACCATCGGGTTGAAGCGGTTAAAGGTGGCGTCGAGCGGCGAATAGCCTGCCGCCGCGGCCGCCGCGGTGTTGGTCCGGTAGTTGACGTTGCGCGAAATCAAGAGCTCGCCGCGCTTGCGGTCGCGCGTGTAGCGGCCGCCCGCGGTCAGGTGCAGCGCGTCCGTGATGTTCCACGTCGCCTGGCCGTAGACCGCATAGCTCTTCGACTTGACGGCGGATGCGCGGTCGATCGAGCGGAAGCCCGGCTGCGAGCCCGCGGGCACGCCGTTGATGACAAGGCTGGGGTCGAGCACGACATATTGGTAGCCGCCCGTCTGGCCGGGCGTGGTGTAGCCCTGGATCGCCATCGAGTTGGGCGTGGCGGCGTCGTCCGATACGCGCTCGTTGAAGTAATAGAGGCCGGCGACATAGTCGATCGACGCGATCGAGCCCACCGCCTGCAGCTCTTGGCTGAACTGGTCTTGGCTCAGGTTGGCGAGGCTGTAGCGGCTGAAGTTGCACGCGGTGCCGACGCAGCCCGGCGCGACGATCGGGGGGCGGTGCGCGCCGCCGCTATTGTCCCACTGCGTCGCGGTCACGCCGCGCCAAGCGGTGATGGAGCGCAGCTCGATCTCGGGCGACAGCTTCCACTTGAACACGTTGGTGAAGCCGTGCGTCTTGTCGACGCTGGGCTGCTGCGGCACGCCGATGTCGGCGACGCGCTGGCGCGTCTTGCCGTTGATCACCACGCCCGGAAGCACGGGCTTCACCGTGCCGGTGATCGTGTCGTACTGGGTGCCGGGGAGCGCGCAGGCGGGCTGCTGCGCCTGCGTGCCCGCGACGCAGCCATTGGGGTTGAAGTTCAGCAGCTGGCTGTAGAAGGGCGAGTTCTTGTCGCGCGAATAATCGGCGGAGAAGTCGTTGGTGATGTCGGCATTCGGCTTCCAGCGGATGGCGCCGCGGATGCCCTGCCGGTCGTAATAGTTCCAGCCGGTCTGGCCGGCGAGCGGGTTCTTGGTGGTGGCGTCCTGGTGCTGGATCACACCGTCGATCTTGACCGCGAAGTTGGCGAAGGCGGGCAGGTCGACGTGGATGTCGCTGTTGTACGAGCCATAATTGCCGACGCCGCCGCTCACGCGACCGCCGAACTCGCCGGTGGGCGCGCGCGTGACGATGGACAGCGCGCCGCCTTCGGTGTTGCGGCCGAACAGCGTGCCCTGCGGCCCCTTCAGCACCTCCACCCGCTCCGTATCGAACAGGCCGGCGTTGAGGCCGTGCTGGCGGCCGAGATAGACGCCGTCAATGTAGATGCCCACGCCCTGCTCGCGCGCGGGCTGGTTCGCGTCCAAGGGCACGATGCCGCGGATGCCGATGGTGAGCGCGCTCTGGCGCGCCTCGAACGGGGCCACGCGGAGCGACGGCACGGCGCCGTCGGCGAGGTCAAACAGGCTCTGGACATGGCGGTCCTTGATCGCCTGGCTGTTCACGACGCTGATCGCGATCGGCGTCTGCTGGAGGTTGGTCTCGCGCTTGGTGGCGGTGACCACGATCTCGCCCAGGCCCTCGCTCGCCCCGCCGGTCGCAGCCGCTTCGGCTACGGGCGTGGCCGGCACGGCGGAGGCGGGATCGGACACCGGCGCGACCTGGCCGCCCGGCGCGTCGGTGGTGGTCGTGGTGCTCTGCGCAGCAGCGACGGTGGGCAAGGCGATAAGCGCGCAGCCGAGCAGCAGCGCGCGCTTGGTGGTGGCAAGGCCGGTCACGGATAGTCCCCCGAGGATGATCGGGCCGTTTCCGGCCCGTTGGCCGCCGGGGTATTCGCGCTCGCGGACGGTTCGGTGACTCTTGTGCTACAACTTTGTGACAGCGTCGGCTGTGGCAGAACTGCCGCAGGTTAGCCCGCGGCCGTCCTTCCGCCCGTCGAAAACGGCGAGGCCGTGCTAGGCCACGATCCGCACCGGCACGCCCTTGGCGGCGGGAGTCTTGCTCCACTCGTCATGCCACCAGAGCGGGATCAGCGGGTTGAGCTCGGGGTAATAGCCGCCGATGCAGCCGCGCGGCAGGAGGAAGGGCGTCACGGTAAGGCCGCCGACCTGGCGGTCGACGCCGTCCTCCGCATCGCTGGCGAGGCCGACCACCTGACCTTCGCGCAGGCCGACGGCGGCGATGTCCTCCGGGTTCATCAGCAGCACCTCGCGCGTGCCCTCGATCCCGCGCAGCCGGTCCGAGTATCCGTAGATGGTGGTGTTGAATTGGTCGTTGGAGCGCATGGTCATCAGCCGCCAGCGCCCCTCCCGGTCGCCGAGTCCGATCGCGGAGAGCGTCGGCGGCACGGTGAAGTCGGCCTTGCCGCTTTCCGTCTTCCACACCCGCTCGCGCGCGGAATTTCCGCGATAGAAGCCGCCGGGCGTGAAGACGCGCTTGTTGAAGTGGTGGAACTGCTCGGGGTAGGTTTCCTCGATTGCGTCTCGGATCAGGGCATAGTCGGCGGTCCAGTCGTTCCACGGCACGCGCGGGTTGGGCGGCAGCGTCGCCTTGGCCATGCCCGCGACGATCGCCACCTCGGACAGCAGATGCTCGGACGCGGGCGTATTCTTGCCCAGCGAGCCGTGGATGCAGGAGAGCGAATCCTCCATCGTCACCGCCTGCGCGCCGCCGTCCTGCAAATCCTCCTCAGACCGGCCAAGGCATGGCAGCAGATAGGCGACGCGGCCGGGGATCAGGTGGCTGCGGTTCAACTTGGTGGCGATGTTCACCGTCAGCGTGAGCTTGGCCCACGCCGCCTCCATCGCCTCCGTCTCCGGGATCGCGCGGACGAGATTGCCGCCCAGGCCCACGAACGCCGTCACCTCGCCCGAAACGATCTTCTTGCACGCCTCGACCGTGTTGAGCCCCTCCTCCCGTGGCGGATCGAAGCCGAACTGTTCGGCCAGCTTGTCGAGCGGCACCAGTTCCGGCTTCTCCGAAATGCCGACCGTGCGCTGGCCCTGTACATTGGAATGGCCGCGCACAGGCGACACGCCCGTGCCGTCGCGGCCGATATTACCCTTCAACAGCATCAGGTTGACGAGGCTGGTGATGTTGTGCGCGCCGTGCACGTGCTGCGTCAGGCCCATGCCGTACATGGCGATGGTGCGGTTTGCCGCGACGTAGATGTCGGCGGCGGCCTTCAGGTCCTCGCGCGACAGCCCGCTCTCGCGCTCGATCTCGTCCCAGCCGATTGCTTCCGCATGCGCCTTGACCGCATCGAACCCATCCGTGTGCTGTTCGATGAAGTCGACGTCGAGCACGTGGCGCTTCTCGCGCGCCCACAGATCGTCCTCCGCGGCGAGCACATGCTTGATGAGGCCGGTGATCGCCGCGATGTCGCCGCCGGTCTTCACCTGGAGGTAGAGCGTCGAGATCTGCGTCTCCTCGCCCGCCAGCATCTCCTTCACGCTCTGCGGATTGCGGAACTTCTCCAGGCCGCGTTCGCGCACGGGGTTGAAGGTGACGATTTTGGCGCCGCGCTTCACCGCCTCCTGCAACGGGTGCAGCAGGCGCGGGCTGTTGGAACCCGTATTCTGGCCGAAGAAGAAGATCGCGTCGCACAGGTCGAAATCGGGCAGCACGCACGTGCCGACGGGCGATCCCGTCACCTTCTTGAGCGCGACGGACGTCGTCTCGTGGCACATGTTGGAACTGTCGGGCAGGTTGTTGTGCCCGTAGAGGCGCGCGAACAGCGCATAGAGGTAGCTCGTCTCTAGGCTCGCGCGGCCGGACGCGTAGAAGACGGACGCGCCCGGATCGGTCGCCTTGAGCGCGGCGCCGATCGCGGCGAAGGCCTCGTCCCAGTCGCACGGCACATATTTGTCGCTCGCCGCGTCGTAGCGCAGCGGGTGGGTCAGGCGCCCCTGCTGCTCCAGGTCGTAATCCTTCCAGCCCCTGAGCTCGGCCACCGTGTGCCGGGCGAAGAAGGCGGGCGTGCAGCGCTTGGTGGTCAACTCCCACAAGGTCGCCTTGGCGCCATTCTCGCAGAACTCGAACGTATTCGGCTCCTTGGGCTTGGCCCAGGCGCACGACACGCACATGAAGCCCTTGACCTTGTTCTGCCGCCGCAGCGTGTCGAGCGCGCCGGGGCTCGGCCGCTCGCGGCCCAGGATCGTCGCCATGCCGCGCACGGACCCCCACCCGCCCGAGGGGGAGTCGTAGTGGACAGTTTCCGTCTCGTCGGTCATGCACGCTCCCGGGTTCAGGGTGGCACAACGCACGCCCCCGCCCGGGGAGCCCATGCGCAGCAGACGGATCAGCACGACGACGTGGTGGGACGTGCTGTTCGGGCGCCGCCTTGCCAATCGCGAGGGCGACACCACCAAGATCGGCTGGGTCGCAGGCGTGCCGGCGATGGGGCTGGATGGCCTCGGCTCCTCGTCCTACGGGCCGGAGGCGGCGCTCACCGTCATGATCCCGTTGGGCGCGGCCGGCCTCGGGCTGATCGGCTGGGTGATGGCGCCGATCGTGGCGCTGCTCGTCATCCTGTATCTGAGCTACCGCCAGACGGTGATGGCCTATCCGTCGAACGGCGGCGCCTACACCGTCGCGCGCGAAAATCTGGGCGAGGGCGCGGCGCTGCTCGCGGCGGCCGCGCTGATGATCGATTATGTGCTGAACGTCGCGGTGGGCATCTCGGCCGGCGTCGGCGCGCTGACCTCCTCGCTGCCGGTGCTGCAACCCTGGACGCTTGAATTGTGCCTCGGCATCCTCGTGCTGGTGGCGCTGGTCAACCTGCGCGGCACGGCGGAGGCGGGCCTCACCTTCGCCGTGCCGACGTACGCCTTCATCGCGAGCTTCCTGGCGCTGATCGCGATCGGGCTGTTCCGCATGGTCGCGACCGGCGGCCATCCCGTGGCCATCGTGGCGCCCCCGTCGCTGCCCCGCGCAGCGGAGGGGGTCGGCCTGTGGCTGCTGCTGCGCGCCTTCGCCAGCGGCTGCACCGCCATGACGGGCGTGGAGGCGGTGTCGAACGGCGTGGGCGCGTTCAAGGAGCCGGTGGTCCGCCACGCGCACTGGACGCTGACGGTGATCTGCCTCGCGCTCGGCCTGCTGCTCGCCGGCATCGCCGCGGTGGCGCACGGCTACGGGCTGGTTGCGATGGACCAGACGCAGCCCGGCTATCGCAGCGTGCTGTCGCAGCTCGCCGCCGCGATCGTGGGGCAGGGCGTGCTCTATTATATAGCAATGGCGAGCCTGCTCGCGGTGCTGTGCCTGTCGGCCAATACCAGCTTCGTCGGTTTCCCGCGGCTGTGCCGGCTGGTGGCGCTGGACGGCTACCTGCCGCGCGCATTCGCACAGGCCGACCGGCGGCTGGTCTTCTCCGTCGGCATCCTGTTCTTGGGGCTCACCGCGGGCGGGCTGCTGGTGCTGTTCGGCGGCATCACCGACCGGCTGATCCCGCTATTCGCGATCGGCGCATTCCTGACCTTCACCGTGAGCCAGCTCGGCATGGTGCAGCATTGGCGACGCATGAGCGGCAACGCGCTCAGGCTGCTGGTCAACGCCACGGGCGCCGCGAACACGATCGTGGCGCTCCTCATCATCGCCGCCGCCAAGTTCGTGGAGGGCGCGTGGATCGTGCTGCTGGCGATCCCGGCGGCGATCGGCCTCTTGGTCGCGATCCGGCGGCATTACGCCTCCGTCGACCGCCAGGTCACCGCCCGCGGCCCGTTCGAGCTGGGCGAGGTCGATCCGCCTACCGTGCTCGTCGCTTATGAGGAGCGCAATCGCCTGTCCGACCGCGCGATCCGCTTCGCTATGACCTTGTCGCCCGACGTGATCGCGGTGCACCTGCTCCGCCTGTCGGGGCCGGAAGAGCACGAGAATGTCGTCGCCCTGCGTCAGCGGTTCGAGGCGGAGATCGCCGCGCCGATCGCCGCCACCGGCCGCACGCCCCCGCGCCTCGTTCTGCTGCCGGCGCCGTTCCGCGAGATCGACGGGCCGATGCTGGAGCTGGTCGAACGCATCGACGAGGCGACGCCTGGCCGCTCCGTCGCGATTCTCGTGCCCGAGCTGGTGCTCCGCCACTGGTGGCAGCGCCCGCTGCACGGACGGCGCGCCACCCGGCTGCGCAACGCGCTGGTGGCGCATGCCGGTCCGCGGGTGATGGTGGTGAGCAGCCCGTGGAAGTGCCGGCGGTGAGGCGCTTGCCCTGCGCGGCCGGCTATGCTTGGTCGCGCGCATGACCCCGATCGACCGGATGCTGGCCGAGCACGAGATCGTGCGCCTCGTCACCCGCTATGCCATGCTCAACGACGATGGCGACTTCGCCGGGGTCGCCGCGCTCTACGTCGAGGACGGGCGCATGGCGCGGCCGTCCGGCGGCGAGCCGATCGTGGGGCGGGACGCGATCCTGCAATCCTTCCTGGCCCGCCCACCGCGCACCGCCCGGCACATCATCACCTCCATCCTGCCCGAGATCGTGTCGGACACGGAGGCCACCTGCCGTTCCACCATGCTGCTCCACGCGGGCGCGGCGGGCGACCTGCCGGCCAAGGCCAAGGGGCCGGCGCTCCTCGGCGGCTTCCGCGACCGGCTGGTGCGCACGCCGGATGGGTGGCGCTTCGTTGAGCGCACGGGCACTGTCGACATGACCATCGGAGACTGACGCTTATGACGATCGAGACCACGCATGTCGGCAGCCTGCCGCGCTCGGAGGAACTGGCCCGGCTGCTGATCGCGCGCGATCGCGGCGACGACGTGCCCGCGGCCGAGTTCGACGCGTTGGTGACCGCCGAGATCACGCAGGCGGTGCGCGACCAGCTCGACAATGGCGTCACCATCGTCTCCGACGGTGAGCTCGGCAAGGTCGGCTATGCCACCTACATCACCGAGCGGCTGGAGGGCTTCGGCGGCCATGTCGACCGCACGCCGGCCAAGGACCTCGCCGACCTGCCCGAGCTTCGCAAGAAGCTGGCAGCCATCATGGGCGCGCAGGAGTTCGTGCGCGCGGCCTGCATCGGCCCGGTCAAGCTCAAGGACCTGGAGCCCGCGCACGAGGATATCCGCCGCTTCAGGAAGGCACTCGACGCCGCGGGCAATCCGCGCGGCTTCATGAACGCGGCCTCGCCCGGCCTCGTCACCGCGTTCCAGCCGAACCAGCATTATCCGACGCACGAAGCCTATCTCGCCGACCTCGTGGACGCGATGCGGCCCGAATATGAGGCGATCGCGGCGGCCGGCATTGAGCTGCAGCTCGACGCGCCCGACCTCGCGATGGCGGCGCACACGGGCTACCAGTCGCTGAGCGAGGACGAGTTCCTCAAGCGCGCGGAAGCGAACGTGGAGGCGCTGAACGCCGCCACCAGCAACATTCCGGCCGACAAGCTGCGCATGCACATCTGCTGGGGCAATTACGAAGGCCCGCACGACCACGACATCGCGCTCGAGAAGATCATCGGCATCATCGCCAAGGCGCGGCCCGCGCAATTGCTGTTCGAGGCGGCCAATCCCCGCCACGACCATGAATGGGTGGTGTGGCGCGACGCCGGCCTGCCCGACGACAAGGTGCTGGTGCCCGGCCTGATCGACAGCTGCTCCAACTATGTCGAGCATCCCGAGTTGGTGGCGCAGCGGATCGAGCGTTTCGCCTCGTTCGTCGGCGCGGACCGTGTGATCGCGGGCACCGACTGCGGCTTCGGCACCTTCGCCGGCTACGGCAAGATCGATCCGCAGGTCACGTGGAAGAAGTTCCGCGCGCTGCGCGAGGGCGCCGACCTCGCCGCCAAGCGGCTGGGCCAGCCCGCGACGCAGGCGGCCTGAACCTTCTCCATCCGCTCGGTTCGAGCCTGTCGAGAACCGGCCGCAGGCGTCACGCCCGGCCATGGTTCTCGACAAGCTCGAACCGAACGGGGAGAGGGGTTGCCCTTGCCCGCCCTAGGCGCACGCCCTAGCTAGAAAGGCGATGGCCCCCACCCCCGCCCCCCTCGTCGACGCGTTCGGGCGCCACATCACCTACCTGCGCATCTCGGTCACCGATCGCTGCGACCTTCGCTGCCGCTATTGCATGGCGGAGGCTATGACCTTCCTGCCGCGCCGCGCGCTGCTGACGCTGGAGGAATTGGCCGAGGTCGCCGACGCCTTCATCGCGCGAGGCGTGCGCCGCATCCGCCTGACGGGCGGCGAACCGCTGGTGCGGCGCGGCGTCACCGAACTGGCCCACGCTATCGGTCGCCACATCGGCCAGGGATTGGACGAGCTGACGCTCACCACCAACGGCACGCGGCTGGCCGAACAGGCGGAGGCGCTCCACGCGGCCGGCGTCCGGCGCGTCAACGTCAGCCTCGACAGCCTCGACCCCGAGCGCTTCCGCTTCATCACGCGGCACGGGCGGGTGGACGAGGTGCTGGACGGCATCGCCGCGGCCAAGGCGGCGGGTATCGCGGTCAAGATCAACACGGTCGCGCTCAAGGGCCTGAACGATGACGAGATCGAGCCCATGCTGCGCTGGTGCGGCAACCAGGGCCATGGCCTGACGCTGATCGAGACCATGCCGCTGGGCTCCATCGACGAGGATCGGACGGACCGCTACCTGCCGCTGGATGCGGTGCAGCGGCGGCTGGAGGAGCGCTTCACGCTCACCCCGCTCGTGGATCGCACGGGTGGCCCCGCGCGCTACTGGCGGGTGGAGGAGCTGGGCGTGAAGCTCGGCCTGATCACGCCGCTCACCAACAATTTCTGCGCGGGCTGCAACCGCGTGCGGCTGACGGCGGAGGGCAAGCTCACGCTCTGCCTCGGCCGCGACGAGGCAGTCGACCTGCGCGCCGCGCTCCGGGAGGGCGGGCGCGAGGCGCTCGACGCGGCGCTCGACCGCGCCATGGCGATGAAGCCGCGCGCCCATGACTTCGCGATCGACGCCGCCGCCCCCGCGGTCGCCCGCCACATGAGCGTCACCGGGGGATGAGCGCGCCCGAGCGGCGGCTGGCGCTGTGCGCGTCGCCCGCCGACACCGCGCGTTCCGCCGCGGCCGAGCTGCGCGGCCGCTACGAATGGGTCGACATCAAGGATGCGCAGGCCGTGGTGGCGCTGGGCGGTGACGGCTTCATGCTGCAGACGCTCCATTCCATGCTGGAACGCCACCGTCCGCTGCCCGTGTTCGGCATGAACCGCGGCACGGTCGGCTTCCTGATGAACGAATGGAGCGCCGACCTGCTGGAGGATCGGCTGGCGGCGGCCAAGACGGTCACGGTCGCCCCCTTGCGCATGACGGCGGTAGACGTGGACGGCCGGCGCGAGACCATGCCCGCGATCAACGAGGTGAGCCTGCTGCGCGAAACGCGCCAGACCGCCTGGATCGAGGTCAGCGTCGACGGGCGCGTGGTGATCCCCAGCCTCGTCTGCGACGGCGTGCTGGTGGCGACGCCGGCCGGCTCCACCGCCTACAACCTGTCGGCGCACGGGCCGATCCTGCCGCTGGAATCGAGCCTCGTCGCGCTGACGCCGATCAGCCCGTTCCGCCCGCGGCGGTGGCGCGGCGCGATCCTGCCGGCGCGCGCCTGCGTCCGCTTTCGCGTGCTCGATCCCGTGAAGCGCCCGGTCAGCGCGGTCGCCGACCAGCGCGAGGTGCGCGACGTGGCGACGGTGGAGGTGACGGTGGACCGCGCCAATCCGCTCCACCTGCTGTTCGACCCCGACCACGCGCTGGACGATCGCATCGCCGCCGAACAGTTCGCGATCTAGCGCCGTTCGACGGCAACCTGTTCGTAGCTCTGCCGGAACGCCCGGGCGAAGCGGTCGACGAACCCCGCTTCCCCGCCGCCATCGCCGGTGAAGCGCGCGACGTACCGCCGCCAAGACGCGGCATCGCGCGCATCGCCACGTCCGCTTGCCTCCGCCGCGATGGCATCCGGCGCGACTTCCGCCAGCACCTGCCGCAGCGACACCGCCATCGCCGCCACGCTGGCGGCATGGTGCCGCTCCACGGCGTCCACCGCCTCGGCCACCGCTGCCTGCGCCGCGGCGGGCGGCAGCGCGCGCAGGCGCTCGCCCGCCGTGCCGGGATCGCCGCAGAGCGGGTTCGCGCGCAGCCGGTCGGGCGCGGTCACGCCCAGCTCGTGCAATTGCCGCCCGCGCGTGGCGAGCAGGGTCGCGACCGCGCTCGCCAGCGCCGCCACCAGCGCGTCGCCGCCGAGAATCGCGGCGGACGTCGGTGCTTCCCCTTCCTGCACCTTGACGGTGAAGCCGCCGATGCCGAGCACGTCGCCGCTCGCCAGGCGGTGGATGGCGGACAGCCGCTGGCCATTGACGGTCGTGCCGTTGCTGCTGGTGTCGCGGATCAGGTATACGCCGTGACGAAAGCCGATCTCGCAATGCCGGCTCGACACCGCCGGATCGGGCAGCGCCCAGTCGACGTCCGGCCCGCGCCCGATCACCGCGTCGCGCCCGTTCAGCACGAGCGCAGGCGGCGCGCCGCCCCCCGGCCGATCGACGGAAAGCGTGAGCGTCATGGCGGCGGGCTCCCGGACAGCAAATGCGCGGGAGCTTAGCGGCGGCGGCCGCGGCCGCAACCGGCGCGATTGATCTGCCGCCGCCGAAGCCTATGCTGCACCGGGCTTCAGGGGAGCGGCCATGGGCACGCCGGCATCGCGCATCACCGACATGCACACCTGCCCCGCCGTGACTGGCATCGTGCCGCACGTCGGCGGCCCCATCCTGGGGCCAGGCGCGCCCACCGTGCTGATCGGCAAGCTGGTGGCGAGCCACATCACCGATCTCGCCACCTGCGTCGGCCCGCCCGACACGGTGGTGAAGGGCAGCGCGACCGTGCTCACCGGCAAGCTGCCGGCGGTGCGCATCGGCGACCTGACCGCGCATGGCGGCGTAGTGGTGGCGGGCTTTCCCACCGTACTGATCGGCGGCTGAGCGGCACTGGCGTCGCGGCGCATTTGGCCGGATAAGGCGGGCCGGGCGGATGGAGGGATAGGATCATGGTCGGGCAGAGCCAGGCCGGCGGCATGACGCAGGCGAACCGCGTCGGCCGGCTGGTGACCGAACTCGGCGCCGACGCGCTGGTGCTGACCGAGATGGAGGCCGAGGACCGGCTGAGCCAGGCGTTCACCGTTACGGTGAGCGCCGTCAGCGCCACCGCGCAGCCGCTGCACAAGCTGCTCGGCACGCGCGCGTCGGTCAGGATCGCCACGGGCCAGCTGTTCCAGGACCGCTGGTTCAGCGGCGTGGTGTGGAGCTACGAGGAATTGGGCCGCGACACGCGCGGCTTCGCCTATCGCCTGACGCTGCGGCCCGAGACCGAGCTCCTGACGCTCAACCGCCGCAGCCGCATCTTCCAGAACAAGTCGGTGGTCGATATCGCCAAGCTGCTGCTGGCCAACTGCACGGTGGAGCAGAAGCTCAGTGGTACATACAGCGCCTACGAATATTGCGTGCAATATGGCGAGAGCGACTGGCAGTTCCTCAACCGGCTGCTGGAGCATGAAGGCATCTACTTCTTCTACGTCCAGGGCGAGGGGTCGGACCGGATCGTGCTGGTGGACGACCGCAACAACCATCTCGACCTGCAGCCGGCGAGCGTGCCCGTGCGGCAGGGTCCGGACAAGGCGCCGGGACCGTGCGCCTGGGGCCTGTCCGAGCGCCGCACGCTGGGGCCTTCCAAGGTGACGGTCGACGATTATGATTTCGAGGCGCCGGCGACCTCGCTGCGCAAGACCAAGGCCGCGGCCAAGGTGCTGGGTAGCCCCACCGCCAGCAGCGGCGCCAGCGGCGAGGGCAAGGCGGGCGGCTGGTCGGGCGATGCGGAGATCTACGCCTTCCCCGCCAAGTTCGACAGCAAGGGCACGGCCGCGGGCGAACGCTACGGCGCGGCCTGGCTCGACGCCCACCGCCGCCGCATGGCGCGCAGCCACGCCGACGTGCGGCTGTTCGCGGCGACGGTTGGCCGGCGGGTGACGCTGGAATTCGACGGCGGCGCCAGCACCGAATATCTCATCCTGGGCGCTACGCACCGTTACACCAACGCCGGCTACTTCTCCGGATCGGGCGGGGACGAGTTGGCGGGCGGCGTCGAGCTGATGCCCGCCGCCGAGCAATATCGCCCCGCGCATGCCACGCCGCGCCCGCGCATCCCCGGCCCGCATACCGCTTTGGTGGTGGGACCTCCGGGAGAGGAGATCCACACGGACAAATATGGCCGCATCAAGGTCCAGTTCCCGTGGGATCGCGAGGGCAAGAAGGACGCCAACAGCAGCTGCTTCATCCGCGTCGCGCAATCCGCCGCGGGCCAGAACTGGGGCTTCTTCGCGCTGCCGCGCATCGGCCAGGAAGTGGTGGTGGAGTTCCTGGACGGCGACCCCGACCGGCCGCTGGTGACGGGCACCGTCTACAACGCCAAGAACATGGTGCCGGAGACGTTGCCCGACAACAAGACGCAGTTCGGCATGAAGAGCCGCATCAGCAAGGGCGGCGGCGGCTTCAACCGACTGTGGTTCGAGGACAAGAAGGGCTCGGAAGTGGTGTGGTTCCGCGCCGAGCGCGACTACAAGGTCAACATCGTCAACAAGGACGAGGAGCGCGTCTACGACAAGGGCAGCCGCACCACCACCTTCAAGGCGGGCGACGAGACGCTGACGCTGAGCCAAGGCAAGCGCACCACCACCATCCAGGCGGACGAGACGCTGGAGGTGAAGCAGGGCAATCGCGCCGCCACCATCAAGCTGGGCAACGACACGCTGAAGGTGAATACGGGCAACGTCGACATCAAGGTGTCGCTGGGCAGCCATAAGACCGACGCGATGCAGTCGATCGAGCTCACCTGCGGCGCCAGCAAGATCAAGCTCGACCCCACTTCCATCACGCTCGACAGCGTGATGATCAAGATCAACGGCAAGGCGATGACCGAGATCAAGGCGCCGCTGATCCAGTCGGACGCGAGCGCGCTGCAGATCGTCAAGGGTGGCCTGGTGATGATCAACTGATGGACGGCGCCGCCCCCCGCGCCTGGCCGCGCGTCCGCTGGACGCGCGCCGGCCAGGTTTCCGCCCTTCTCGGCGCGGATGCGCAGGCCGTGCCGGCCGATCTGCCGCCGGCCGCGGCGTTCGCGGCGCTGCGCCAGGACGATGCGGCACTCGCGATCGCCTTCGCCGCGCAAGCGCTGCAACGGCTGGATGCGGCGCGCTGGCTGGCAGGCTGCCTCGCCGCCGTCGAGCGGCCGACGCGGCCCGAACTGCTGGCGGCGGACAAGGCCGTGCGCCGCTGGGTGGCCAGCCCATCGGACGAGGCGCGGCGGCTGGCCTGGGACGCGGGCGAGGCGGCGGGCTTCTCCACCGTGCAGGGCCTGGCCTGCCTCGCCATCTTCCTGTCGGGCGGCTCGATGGCGCCCGCCGACCTGCCGACGCCCGTCAATCCCGCGCCGGGCGCATTCGGGCAGATCGTCGGCAGCGCGGTGCTGCTCGCCGCCTATGCGGCGGGACCGATCGCCTTTTCCGAGCGCGCGTCGGCCATGCTCGACCTTGCCGATCGCATCGCCGCGGGCGAGGAGACGGGCGCATGATGCTGCGCCTGACCGTGGAGAACGTGCCCTCGCTCGCCTCGGGCGATCCGGTGGAGATGCTGCTCGCCGAACATGGCCTGGTGATCGGCCGCGCGTCGCATGCCGACTGGACGCTGCCCGACCCGCAGAACCATGTGAGCTCGCTCCATTGCGAGATCGACTATCGCGACGGACGCTACATCCTCACTGACCGCAGCACCAACGGCACCTTTCTGAACGGCGCGGGCCAGCGGCTGCCCCAGCCTGCGCAGCTGCGCGACGGCGACCTCCTCCAGATCGGGCCCTACCAGATCCGCGTGGAGGAGATGGCGGACGGCGGCGCCGCAGGCGCGCAGGGCCCGGCCGCGGCCGGCACCGCGTCGGGCGCGGGCGGGTTCGGCGGCGTCAACTGGGGCGATGCGGCGGGCGCCGCGCAGCCCGCCACGCCGCAAAGCTTTGGGCGCGCACCCGCACGCCCGCTGTTCCAAACGGCGGAGGACCCGCTGATGGGCGCCTTTGCCGCGCCCAAGGCGGCTCCGGCCGCGGGCGGCGGCAACCCGTTTGGGCTGGGCGGCGGTCCCGCCCCGGTCACGCCGCCTGATCCGTTCGGCATGGCCGCGCCTGCGCCGCCCGCCGCGGCCGACCCGTTCGGCATGGCGCCTCCTGCCGCCCCGCCCGCGCGCCCGGACCCGTTCGGCATCGGCGCGCCGTCCGCCGCCGTACCCGCACCGCCGGCCCCCGCCAGCCCCGCGGGCGACCCGTTCGGCATGGCGGAGGCGGCCCGCCGTGATCCGTTTGCGGCCTACGAGCCTGCCCCCGCGCCCTCGTCCACGCCGGCCGATCCGTGGGCGGCGATCGGCTCGGCCAATGCGGTAAGCTTCGCCGCGCCGCCACCAGCGCCGGCGCCCGCCGATCCGGTGCCGGCGGCCACGCCCGCCTCGCCTCCCGCGCCCTCTGCCGCGACCGACATGCTCTACCCGCGCCTGCTCGCAGCGATGGGCGTGGCCGAGCGCGATCTGGGCGGCCGCAGCCCCGAGCGGGTGGTGGACGCGATCGGGCACTTGCTGCGCCAGACGGTGGACGGCATGTTCCGCCTGCTGGAAGCGCGCACGCGCGTGCGCAACCAGTTCGGCGTAGGCGCGCAGGTCACCACGTTCCAGCGCGACGGCAACAATCCGCTGAAATGGACGCGCTCGCCCGAGGAAGCGCTCAAGCAGATGGTGGGCGAGCCCGCGCGCGGCTTTCTGGAAGGCCGTCAGGCCGTCCAGGGCGCGTTCGAGGACCTCCAGGCGCACGAGATGGCGATGATCGCGGCGATGCAGGAGGCGATGGCCGAGACGATCCGCCGCTTCGCCCCCGACACAATTCGCCAGCGCGTCACCGCCCGCGGCTGGCTCAAGTCCGTGCTGCCCGGCAGCCGCGAAGCGACCCTGTGGCGCGCCTATGAGAGCGAGTTCAGCGCGGTCGCCGACGAGAGCGAGGCCGCCTACCTCGACCTGTTCGCCCGCCAGTTCAAGAAAGCCTATGAGCGGATCGTCAGCGGAGGTAGTCACTAGTTCGATCCTACCCGTTCGTGCTGAGTAGAGACTGAGCGTAGGCGAAGGCTCGTATCGAAGCACCGCGCGTGCCCTTCGACACGCCGCTTCGACAAGCTCAGCGGCTGCTCAGGGCGAACGGGGTCTGGGTTCGGATCAGGCCGGCGCCGCGCCCGGCATGATCCGCGTCGCAAAGCGCAACGCTGTCGCCTCCTCCGCCGCCAGCAGCACCAACGTGCAATTGTCGGGCGCGCCGCCCGCCAGCACGCGCTCGATCAGCCGGTCCGCGACGCCGTCGATCCCGCCCTGGCCCAGCAGCTCGGCCAGTTCGGCATCCGCCACCACCTTGCTGACGCCGTCGCTGCACAGGAGATAGCGGTCACCCGGCCGCACCTTCTCCACCCGGCTGTCATAGCGGAGCTGCGGCTCGGTCCCGACCGCCCGGCTCAGCACATGCGCCATGGGATGCGCCTCCGCATCGTCGGCGCGGAGCAGCCCGCGGTCGACCATGTCCTGCACCAAAGTATGGTCGCGCGTCAGCTGCTCCAGCGCCTGATCGCGCAGCCGGTAGATGCGGCTGTCGCCGACCCATAAGACCAGCAGGTCGTCGCCCTCGCCGTGGAGCAGCACGGCGGTGGTGCCCATGGTGGCGCCTGCCGCCTGCGCCGCATCGTTGATCGCGCGGTTGCCGGCGGTGAGCGCGGCCACGATCGCGCCGCCCCGCGTCTGCGGATCGGACGGCATGGCCAGCGTCTCGAACTGCTGCACCAGCGTCTGCGACGCCCATTGCCCGTTCTCATGCCCGCCCATGCCGTCGGCCACCACCCACAGCCGCACGTCGTCGCGCGACAGGGCGGCGTCCTCGTTGACCGCGCGCTTCAAACCGGGATGCGTGCGCAACGCCGAATGGTAGCGCAGCCGCGTCATGGCGTGCCCTCGTCCAGCAGCCGCCCCACCAGCGCGACGTCGAGCGTCGCCGCGCTGAGCACCGGCGGCTCGCTCGCCGGTGTGCCCAGGGGCCACCAGCGCACGCCGGCCACGGGCTGGGCCTCGTCACCCTGCCCGTCGATCGCGATCGCCGCGACCAATCCGTCGGCATCCAGCGTGCCCGCGACGCCGGCATAGACCGCCTCGTCCAGCCGCTGCGCAAACGCCGCGTCTCCCGCGAGGTGCCCGGCCACCGCGGCATCGCTGCCGGCCATCCCCGCCGCCAGGAAGAAACGGCGACCGACCCGGTCCACCGACGGCGCCAGCGCCAGGTAAAGCGCGCTTCCGCCCGCCAGCCCGGCGGGGATGATCCCCGACCAGGCCGGCGCCTCGCCCCAGTGCGCGTCCGCCGCTTCCTCGCCCAGTGCGTCGCGCCAGTGCGCGAGGCCTGCGGACAGCCAGTGGTCCAGCGCCTCGAACGTGTCCGCCGGCCAGCCGCGGCGCACGAAATCGCCATGCGCGGGCAGCTTGCCGAACAGCCCGGCGGTGAGCGCGCTCACAGCTGGGCGGGGCAGCGCAGCGCGAACGGGCCGTCGGCGGCGAACGGGTCGGGCCCGCCCGCCACTTCCACGTCCATGGCGCTCGCCGGCGAGAACTGGAAGCGGTAGTGGCCGGGTCCGACGGCCGTGCGCCTGGCACTGTCCAGCAGGCGGAACAGCGCCCACGGGCCTTCCTGCCGCTGCGCGATGGCGGTGTCGCCGCCGACCGTCAGCTCCGCCACCTGGCTGCCCGCGGTGGACCAGCTCAGCCGCTCCGGCGGCGCGCCGGCGGCCAGGTCGGTCGACAGCCCGTTCGCGCGCAGGTGCAGCGGCCGCGCATTGTCGCGGGCGGCGGACAGGCGCAGCACGAGGTTGCCGCCCATCATCGCCTGCACCGCCGCCGCGCGCTGGAAGGCGAGCGCGGAGGCGGGCGTGAACGAGGCCA
>Ga0325400_1000226_pt1 | contig 38441 bp, 37 predicted proteins | sample PopdelMetagenome_2_FD_205662 | JGI IMG/M metagenome (GOLD analysis project Ga0325400, IMG submission 205662) | Populus deltoides microbial communities from Bellville, Georgia, United States - Xylem-PdKOR-R1 | ecosystem: Host-associated > Plants > Phyllosphere > Stem > Wood/Secondary xylem...
GGACCATGGCGGGCAAAAGCACCATCCGCGAGGCGCTCACCGGCGGCGACGGGGGCACGATCGGAAAAGGCGCGCAGCGCACGACGCGTGACGTGCGAGAGTACGAGTGGAACTACCTTCGAGTAATCGACACCCCCGGCATCGGTGCCTACGAAGGCGAGGAGGACCGACTTTCGGCGATGGCGGTGATTGAGGAGACCGACCTCGTTCTCTTTCTCGTCAGTTCGGATGGGCTCCAAGAGGCGTCGTTCGAGGGTATGCGGGCGCTGCGGGACCAGAACAAGCCGCTGGTGTTCGTGCTCAACGTCAAGCGCGACCTCCAGCGGCCCGTTAATCTGCGTCGTTTCCTGAAGGACCCCGGAACCGTGTTCAACGACGCCGAACTGCGAGGACACTGCGCGCGCATCAAGCAATTAGCGGGCAAGGAACTGGGAATGAGGGACGTACGGATCGTCCCAATTCACGCGCAGGCCGCCTTTCTCGCGACCCGGCCCGAGCACAAGGACGACGCCGACCTCCTATTCGAGCGCTCCGGATTGAGAATGTTGTTCGAGGAACTCCGGCGACAGGTGTCGGAGCGCGGAAGGGTGCGTCGCGTACAGACCATTGTGGACGGTATGCAGACCACCCTGCTCGATTTGCAGCAGGACCTGACCGCGCAGGCGAAAAGCTTGAGGCAATCCGCTCGCTATCTTGGGGACAAATTTGGCGAACTCGATGTCTGGATGTCTGGGTTCGTCCGCGCGACGGAGGCTGCCGCAATCGCCCAGGCCAGCCAGCTTGTTCAGCCTCTACGAACTTCCGTGTCCGCCTTCATCGACGAGAATATCGAGCGCAAGGACGTTGGGGCGCGCTGGACGCAGCAAGTGCAGGCGCTGGGCATCGAGGAGCAGCTCAAGCGTCGGCAGCAGACTGTCCTCGATGAACTCAACGCGCGCCTGACCGAATTCTCCCGCGAGATGTCAGTCGAGAGAAAACTCATTGATCAATTTAAGGCGGCTCGTCCTTCCCAGTTTGATCCATGGGACGTGAAACGCACGCTGCGCTGGACATCCGCCGCCGCAGGAGCACTTGGCGGCGTCGCCCTGGTCGCGAGCTGGGTCGGCACGTCCAACTTCTGGAACCCGGTCGGCTGGGTGGCCGGCACCGTGAGTGTGGTCGCGTTGGGGTTGTCATGGTGCTTCGGCGATCGCGAAAAGAAGCTTCAGGGCCAGAAGGCGACGGCCACCGTACAATTACGCGACAGTATCGACCTGCTCGAACGCGAGATCGCGAGCGTCCTGATTGCGTGGATTCGCGGCACCATCTCCGGTCGACTCCTGCGCGCCATACGCCGGGACACTGCGCGCCTATACGACGGTATGCAAGACATCTCGGGCCTCCTTGATGAAGGCTCCCGCAAAGTCGGCGGTATCGTCGATACACTGAACCGACGCCTCCTGCTCCGTGTCGGTGGCTTTGTCGGCTTCCCGATTGACGAGGCGCAGATGACCCGCATCATCCGCGATCCTGGCTTGCTAACCAAGTTCCTTTGGCGGGGCAGCAAAGGCGAGGTCGCGTTCTGCAAAGCGGTTGGCGATGTAATCGGTGAGCGGGTGGATGGCATTCCCGACGGACCTATCGAGCACAAGGTTGCTTGGTCGCTACGCCCTGCAACAGTAGCGCCGGAAAGCGTGTCTATCGCGGCGCAAACAGCGGTCGTTCGCGTACCCCGGCATGACATGGGTCGTGCCATCGGCCGGGAAGGCAGCAACGTATCTGTGGCTAGTCGGCTCATGCGGATCAGGATCAGGATCGTCGGGGAGGATTGAATGGAAATGGCTGGTGCCTCGTCTTTTGAGTTAGGCGCAGTCTCTGCGGCGTTGAGTAAGCTCCGAGAGGATTTACGCGCTGCCGTGACGCGATCGAGGGATATCCAAGTAACAGCCCTAGTGGGAGAACTAGATGAGATCTGGACCAGTGATGCGTCTGTCGACGCGGCTCCACTCACAATTGCATTCGTGGGCCAGTACAATGCTGGTAAGTCGACGATATTGAGCGTACTTACAGGACGCGAAGACATCCCGATCGACTCCGACGTCTGCACGGATGAGGTGAGAGCGGAGGACTGGAACGGCATCAGGCTGCTCGACACGCCAGGAGTCTACGCCGGCCGCCCGGATCACGACGAGAGGACCAAATTGGCTATCGATCGCGCCGACCTCCTCATTTTCGTGGTCTCGAATGAGCTCTTCGATGACACCATTGGCGGGTACTTCCGCGAATTGGCGTACGAACGGAATCACGACAGGCGCATGCTCCTGGTCGTCAACAAGATGAGTCAGGATGCAGGCTCGCCTGAGACGAAACGTCACGATATCGAGAAGGTCACGGCACCGAACACGCTTGAGGACTTCCGAGCAGTTTTCATTGACGCCCGTTCCTTCCTAGAGGCTCAGGAGGCCGACGACGAGGATCGCTCCGAGCTGCTGGAGATCGCGAACATCCCCTCGCTAAATAGGGCGCTGAATGCATTCGTAGCAGAGCGCGGCTTCGCAGGGCGGTTATCTGCGCCATTATTCAAGATGAGGACTGTTGCGGAACACGCCTTCGCCCTGCTCGCGACAGACTTCCCGCAAGAGCGCGCGGCGCTAGAACTCCTACACCGAAAGCGTGGTCTCTTGCTCGCATCACGCGGCCGGCTGCGCGCAGCGATGGAGGGCATGGTGGCACGGGCGGTCGCCGACATCAGCCGGTACGGAGACGAGGTCGCCGAGGGCATAACGCCCGGTAGAACCGGGAGGGAGGTGGAGGCGCAACATACCAGCGCGCAGGATCGCGCGCGTATTCGTAGTGAGCAACTCTCCGCAGAGGCGCGACAAGGCGTCGAGCTTGAACTCGATGAGCTTGGCCGTCAGCTTCAAGCGCTGCGGGCTGGCGTCCTCGCTCGTGAATTGGCTGGGCAGATGGTCGGCGACGCTCCCGATGTTGAGCTCGGCGGCACCGGCTCGCCCTCATGGCAAGCGAATCCGAAGGAGATCGCCGCCGAATGGTCAGGCAGGGTGCAGCGAGCCGGGGACGTAGCCAAGGATATCGGCAACTGGGCCGCACGCTGGGCGTCTGGACCTAAGGCGGCGAATACGGCCTCCCCGTTTAGCATTACAGCTGCGAGCGGAAGCGAAGCGCACAAGATGGTTTACAATGTCGGCAAGTTCTTCGGGGTCAAGTTCAAACCCTACGGAGCCGTGAAGGTGGCGGCGGCTCTCGGCAACGCCGGTCGCGTTATTGGTGCCGCAGGGGCGGTCTTGGGCGTCGTCGCGCAAGTCGCGGAGGATCGTCAGCAGGATGAATACCGGCTACAGCTTCGGAACGCGCGCGACGGCGTGCGCTCGGCTTACCGGGACTCGGCGCACTCGATGGAGGCGGCGTTTTGGGCGCAGTTCGAGACGTTCGCCGTCGATTTCTATGGTTCCGAGTTGGCTGCTCTTGGTGACAGAAGCACCGACCTGATCCGCGGTGGAACGCAGCGTAAGGCGGAAGCTGACATCTTCGAAAATCTGGGCCAGCGTGCAACGGCCTTGATCGAGCGTATCACCGGCGACCAGCAGCTTCCGGTCGCTGCTTAGCCACGACGGACGGCCCGCTGGCGGAGTAGCCGCACATTCGTGCTTTTGGGTAGGACAGGTTCAGGCAGATCGGGCGCGGCGGACCAGAGCCGCAGGGCAGTGTTCGAGAGGTAGTCGGCCCCCGGCTAAATCACACGACGGTGCGCGTCCCTGACAGCCTCCTCTACGCCGCGAAGAGTGAAGGTCGGAACCGTGTCAAGTGAGCGGCACCTGGTCGACGTAGACGCGCGTCGCGTTTCTCGTTCCGCCTGAGCGCATCCCATCAACTCCGGTCAGGCAGTCCCGGATTGGCTTAGCGACTGTGGGGTGAGCATGCGTATCGAAAGCTCCCCATGCGCGCCGAGTTGCTCGAGGAGCGCAATGCTGTGTTCCTCGACGTCGTCGGGATGCTCGAACACCTCCATCGTGTAGCACCCCCTCGCCATGTCGCAGCCGGGCGAGCCCCTGGCGGCGCGTGAGTATGGCTCCGGCCAGCGGCAGACGAGTACCCAGGGCCACCCCTCTTCCGGCGGCTCGTAGCGAGAGATCAGGACGTTGTCGGCGACGATTGCCGAGGGGCGTCGATCGAAGAGGTCAGGCGCGACAGCGGCCGAGCGTGGCTCGTCGAAAAAGCGGTCCAGCTCGGCACGTTCCTCGTCGGTCTCGAGGATAATTGGATAGTAGCGGCCGAGCGCCAGCCCCTCCCCCCGGTTTCGGATTGGCATGTCGATCAGCATCACGCTCGGCGCGGCGATCAGCGGGGAGGCGTAGAGCATGCGCTCGCGCGCGAGGGTTTGCGAGAGGCGGTACATGGTGCTGATCGGCCGTTCCCAGTTTACCTGTGCGGTCGGGACGATATGGTCGCATGATGCCCGACACCGAGCAACTCTCCCAGGAGCAATGGCGCGAGCGGATTCAGTCGCTTGGCGACCGTGAGGTGATCGCCCTGTACGAGCGGGAGGAAGGTCGCGGGCCGATCGCCGACATCGCCGCCAGCGAGATGGAGCGACGCAACCTAGATTACTGAGCCTCCTAACGGCTACCGTCCGAGTGCCGTGTGTCCTTCAGAAGCACGCTCCTACGAGATCGCATCGGACATCGGATCGGTGCCGCACTTCGTCGCTGCTGTTCGCAACACAGATTCTTGTTGGCCCAGCGCACCTTACTTCCTAGAACCCCGGAAGCATGGGGGAAAAAGGGCATCTCGAACTGCTCCGCCTAGTCGGAGAAGCGCTGTATGGCGAGCGATGGCAGGCGCCTATCGCCGGCGATCTGGGCGTTTCCGATCGCGCTGTGCGCTACTGGATCTCGGCAGCCAATCCCTGCCCCGAGGATTTGGGTCTCCGACTGCTCGCCATCGTGGTCCGCAAGCGCGATTCGCTCGCCGGACTGGAGAAGGTTGTACTCGAACGACTGAAGCTCATCGGTGAGCCGTCATGATCGACCATCGGGGAGCCGCGCGGGACGCCAAGCGCCTGCTGGACGCCACCGGTATGTCCGGTGGAAAGCCGGTGCTTCTCGTCGGTGACGACGATGACCGGCGCCTCACGCTCGAAGCGCTGTCCGAGCTCGTCGGCGTCATGCCGATCAACCTCAACGTCGCGCTCGCGCAGGCGCTCATCGATGCGGCCGGCACCCGGGTGGACGTGGGCGCCATCATTGCCGTGATGGAGCCGGTATCTTCCATCCTCCTGCTCGACCGCATCCAGATCCTGATGCTGCCGCAGCTCAGGACCAACGCCACCGACGTGCTCTGCCGCGTCGCCCGGCGGCGTGCGGTCTGCGCCTCCTGGCCGGGCCGGCTCGACGAGGGGCGCCTGCGCTACGCCGATCCCGACCACCCCGAATGTCTCGACGAGGACGCGACACGCGCGCTCGTCCTCGACCTGTCGATCAACGAAAGCAGACACCGATGAAGTACAGCGATCTCGTCAAGTTCGAGCCTATCGAGTCGGTCATCCAGCTGCTCGACGCCAACAAGGCGGACGAGGGCCGTCGTCTGGTCGCCAGCTACGTCATCTCGGACGCGATGGCCGACCGCATCGCCGACGTGATCTTCCCCCAGCTCGGATTCGACCCCGCGGTCGACCACAAGGGGGTCCTGGTCGTCGGCAACTACGGCACCGGCAAGTCGCACCTCATGTCGGTGATCTCCACCGTCGCCGAGGACGCCGAGGTGGTGCCGGAGGTCCGCAACGAGAAGGTGCGCGCCGCCGCTGCCCCGATCGGGGGCAGGTTCCAGGTGCTGCGCATCGAGATCTCCAGCCGCATGTCGCTGCGCGACATCCTGGTGCAGGAGCTTGAAGGCTTCCTCGCGGCCAAGGGCGTCACGTTCAAGTTCCCGCCCGAGGACAAAGTCACCCAGAATAAGACCGCGCTCATCGAGATGATGGACGCCTTCGAGCAGAGGTTTCCCGGCCAGGGGCTGCTCGTCGTGGTCGACGAGATGCTCGACTACCTGCGCTCCCGCAAGGACACCGAGCTGGTCCACGACCTGTCCTTCCTGCGCGAGATCGGGGAGATCGCGAAGAACACCCGCTTCCGCTTCGTCGGCGGCGTTCAGGAGGCGATCTTTGACAGCGCCCGGTTCGCCTCCACCGCGGACAGCCTGCGGCGCGTGAAGGATCGCTTCCAGCAGGTGCTGATCGACCGCCAGGACATCGGCTTCGTGGTCGCCGAGCGGCTGCTCCGCAAGGACGAGCATCAGCGCGAGGCGATCCGAAAGCACCTGGAGCCCTTCGCCAAGTTCTACGGCAGCATGGGCGACAAGCTCGACCAGTTCGTCCGGCTCTTCCCGGTCCACCCCGACTACCTCGCCATCTTCGAGCGGATCGAGTTCGCCGAGAACCGGAACGCGCTGTCGACGCTGTCGGGGACGATGAGGAGGATGCTGGATCGGGACGTGCCGACCGACGGACCTGGCGTCATCACCTACGACAGCTTCTGGACCGACGTGCGCACCAACCCCGCATTCCGCGCGCAGGCCGGCGTCCGCGACGTCGTTCGTATCGCCGAGACCTTGCAGGAGAAGGTCGAGACGGCGTTCCCAAAGGGAAAGGCGCTGAGCCGCCCGACCGCGCACCGGATCATCGACGGCCTGGCGATCCAGCGCCTGACCACCCCCGACATCCACGTGCCGATGGGTCCGACCTCCGCCGAGCTCCGGGACCAGCTCCTGCTGATGAACCCCATGGCGGCCGACTTCCCCTCGGACGAGCCGGCGCAGGATCTGCTCACCTTCATTGACGCCACCATCGGCGACATCATGAGGGCCGTGAACGGGCAGTTCATCACGCGAGCGACGGGCAGCGACCAGGTCTTCCTCGATGTCGCCAAGGACGTCGACTACGACGCCGAGATCGACAAGCGCGGCGAGAGCCTTGACGACGAGGATCTCGACAACGCCTATTACCAGGCGATCGCGCATCTGATGGAGCGGACCGACGAGGCGACGCATCTGCCGGGTCATAAGATCTGGCAGTATCCGCTGGAGTGGTTCGAACGCCGGGTCCACCGCGACGGATATCTGTTCTTCGGCTCGCCGAACGACCGGCCGACCGCCTACCCGGCGCGCGACTTCTACCTCTACTTCGTCCAGCCCTACGATCCGCCGAAGTTTAAGGACGAGGAGAAGCCCGACGAGGTGTTCCTCCGCCTCGCCAGCAAGGACGAGGCGCTGACGGCGATCCTGCGGCGGTTCTCGGCGGCTTCGACGCTGGCCGGTCTCAACAGCGGCAACGCGAAGACCGTCTATACGAACAAGGCCGAGGAAGCGCTGAAAGGCATGCGCAAGTGGTTGCGCGACCAGCAGACCACCGCCTTCAACGTCACGTACCGGGGCAAGACCCGCACGCTCGGCGAGTGGGCGAAGAGCTTCTCGGTGCGCGAGCGCGCCGGCATCAAGGGCGACGAGACCGTCAACTTCCGCGAGTACATCAACGCATCCGCCGGCTTCCTGCTCGCGCCGCACTTCGCCGAGCAGTATCCGGAGTACCCGACGTTCGGCACGATCGTCACCGACGCGAACCGGCGGATGCTCTGCACTACCGCCGTGAAGGCGCTGTCCGGCCCGGCGCGGCCGAAGGACGCCGTCATGATCCTCGACGCGCTGAAGCTGCTCGACGGAGACAAGCTCGATCCGCGCCATTCCCCCTATGCCCAGGAGATCACCGCACGCCTCACCGCCAAGGGCGCCGGTCAGGTGCTCAACCGCGGGGAGATCTTCGAGGCGACATCCATGGCGGAGTCGTTCGCGGCGGGCCGCTTCGGGCTCGAGCCCGATCTCGTCGCCGTCGTTCTGGCGGCGCTGGTCCATTCCGGCGATGTGGTCGTGTCCGTCGCCGGCAGGAAGATCGACTCGTCGAACCTCGGCGATGGCTCGTCATCGCTCGTCGAGGAGCTGGCGGCGTTCAAGCACGTCGAGGCGCCGAAGGACGTCAACGTGGCGGTCCTGCGCGACCTCTACGAGCTGCTCGGGCTGCCGGCCGGCCAGGCGCAGGCGGCGGCCAAGGGCGACGACGCCGCGGTCCGCAACCTCCAGGACGCGCTGGAGAAGGTCATCGCCAGCACGCTCACCTTGGGAACGGGTCTCGAGAGCTCGCTCTCCTTCTGGGGTGCCTCGGTTATTTCGCCGGAGCAGGTTCAGGACGGGAGGACGCGGATCGATGCCGCAAGGAAGTTCGCCGAGTCCCACACCGCCTACAACAGCCCGGCCAAGCTGAAGAACCTGCGGACCACGCCTGCCGAGATCGCGGCGCGGGCCGACGACTTCGCCGGCTACCGCCGCATCGCATCGCTGGTCGGCCAGATCGAGGCCGTCGCGAAGGACGCGACCTATCTGCAACAGACCGAGATCGTCCTGCGGGATGACGATCCCTGGCTCGAGAAGGCCCGCAAGGCCCGACACGAGATCGCCGGCCAGCTGAGCGACGTGCTGGACGCTGCAGCCATGACCACGGTCCGCTCGCGCCTCGCCACGCTCAAGAAGGACTACGTCACCCATTACAAGTCGTTGCACGCGAAGGCCCGCCTCGGCGTCACGGAGAGCAAGACCAAGGGGACGTTGATGAACGATCAGCGGCTCAAGACCCTCGAGCAGCTCACCCGCGTGCCCATCCTTCCCGGCAACGAGCTGGAGAGCTTCCGCAACACGCTGGCCGACCTGAAGACATGCTCCGGGCTGGTCGAGAGCGAGCTGGCCGCGCGGGCCACGTGCCCGCACTGCTCCTACACCCCGAAAGCCGACCAGCTCCCGCTGACGGCACCGGCGTCGTCGGTCCTGGCGACGCTCGACGTCCGGCTCGACAGCTTGCTGGCGGCGTGGACGACCAGGCTGCGCGAGGAGCTCGACGATCCCATTACGCTCGCAGAAGGTCTTCAGCTGGTCGATGCCAAGGTGCGCGACCGCATCAAGGCGTTTGCGGCAGGCGGCGACCTGCCGGACCCGCTTGATGGGGATATCGTGGCCGGGATTCGAGATGCGCTCTCCGACCTCGCCAAGGTGGAGATCACGTCGGCCGATCTACGTACTGCGCTGACCAGCGGTGGTTCGCCGGTGACCGTGGACGACCTCCGGAAGCGTTTTGAGAAGCTGCTCGCCGACGAACTCAAGGGCAAGGACGAGACGAAGGTGCGTTTCGTTGTCACCGACGGAGCGCAATTCAATGGATAATCTCCAAAACGGGCTAGGGCTGAAGATGAAAGACGACAGTCGCTCCGATCTCAAAGGCGAGTTCCCTGATGGTGAAGCCCGAACGCTTTATTATAGAGAGAAGCTCCGTGCTTTTCTGTTGACGCCTGGCGTCAGAGATCGTGAAGGTTTTCCGAAAGGCGATCCCGACGCCATTCTCAACATGTCGGACCCACCGTTCTATACGGCATGCCCGAACCCCTTCCTCGAAGAATTCGCAAGGGAAGTGTCCGCCCCTTACGATCCAACCGCATTCTACTCCCGTTCTCCCCTTGCGATCGATGTCTCCGTCGGAAAGACGGACACACTATACAAAGCGCACAGTTACCACACGAAGGTCCCGCATCAGGCCATCGTGCCATCCATCCTGCACTACACTAATCCAGGCGACGTCGTGCTCGACGCTTTTGGCGGGTCGGGGATGACCGGCGTTGCCGCAACATTTTGCGGCACTGCTTCCCCAAGCTATAGGAAAGAGGTCGAGGCCGAATTCGCTGCTGCTGGTAGACCGGCCCCCGTGTGGGGACGTCGCCGCGCGATCGTTAATGAGCTGTCACCTGCAGCCAGCTCCATCGCCGCCGGCTACAACATCTCGTTTTCTGTCGATGCATTCGTCGCGCTTGCTGAAGGCATATTGTCCGATGCCGAAGAGCGTTTCGGACACTTCTATAATGTGCGCGACTCCAGCGGGGGAGCCGAGAAGTTCGACTTTATGGTGTGGAGCGAAGTCTTCACGTGTAACGCGTGTTCCACCGAGAACATCTTCTTCGACGAGGCCTTCGATGAGGACAGTGGCAAGGTTGAGGCTGAGTTCGCATGCAAAGGATGCGGTGCGGTTCAGTCCAAGGAGAGTATGGATCTCGTCTTCGAAAGCGTCATGTCACGTGTGGACCGAGGAGTAGTTTCTCGTCCAAAGCTGGTGCCCGTTTTGTTGAAATCCAGCCGTGGCCGCGCAACCTCGCTTCGGCGCCCGAACGAGCACGATCTGCACGCGATCCAACAGGCTGACGCCGCAGAAGATAACTATCCGATACCGGCCTTAGAGTTGCCAGATTGCCAAATGACCCGTGTCGGGAGAATGGCGACGACTAAGACCCGCTACGTCGAGGATCTGCTGTTCAAAAGGTCGTCGATGGTTATCGCCTACATGTGGAACAGGGCCTCGATGATTCCGCAGCCGGAGTTGCGAGTCGCGCTCAAATACTGGCTGGACAGTCATCTAAACAATCTCTCGAAGCTGAATCGCTACCGTCCCGAGGTATCTTTCCCATATAATCCGCTGAACGGTGTCTACTACGTTCCGTCCGTTATCGCGGAAGCCAACCCATTCACCGCTTACAAGAACCGTCTGAAGAGGCTGTCAACCGCCCTCCTTGGTAAGGATGAGAAGGCAGGATCGACGATCATAACGACGGGTAATGCGTCTAATCTACCAATGCCAGACGAGAGCGTGGACTATGTGTTCACCGACCCCCCTTTTGGCGAGAACATCTACTACTCAGACTTAAACCTCTTTGCAGAGGCTTGGCACGAGGTTTATACAGACGTCGGTAGCGAAGCGATTATTGACCGAGTTCGGGAGAAGGATCTGGTCTTCTACGAGAACGCCATGCAGCAGGCATTCTCGGAGATGTTTCGGGTGCTGAAGCCTGGCCGATGGATGACCGTCGTCTTTTCCAATAGCAAGGCATCGGTCTGGAACGCTATTCAGGTTGCATTGCAACAGGCAGGCTTTATCGTTGCAGAAGTCACGTCGCTCGACAAGACTCAGGGCAGTTTCAAGCAAGTTACATCCGCGACGGCTGTAAAGCAGGACCTCGTGGTATCTTGCTATAAGCCCAACGGCGGCCTGGAAGACCGTTTTGAGAAGCGAGGTCTTACGGACGAGACCGCCTGGGATTTCGTTCAGACCCATCTCAAGAACCTTGCAACTGTCAAGATCCGAAGTAGCGGGACGATCGAGATCGTGGCCGAGCGTGATCCACGGCGCATCTTCGACCGGATGGTCGCCTGGTTCGTGCGCCACAACACGCCCGTGCCGCTGTCCAGTGCCGAGTTCCAGGCGGGGCTCGCCGAACGCTTCCCGGAGCGCGACGGCATGTTCTTTCTGCCCAGCCAGATCGACGAGTACGACAAGGCGCGCATGCAGGCTGGCGATCCGCCGCAGCGCGACCTGTTCGTCGACGACGAACGCACCGCGATCGACTGGCTTACCGACTTCCTCAAGGCGAAGCCCTCGACCTATCAGGAGGTGCACCCCGACTTCACCCAGAAGACGGGCGCCGGTTGGCGCAAGCACGAGACCAAGCCGGAACTGCTCCGGCTCCTCGACGAGAACTTCCTGAAGTTCGACGGCAACGGCCCCGTGCCATCGCAGATCCACGCCTATCTCTCGTCGAACTGGAAGGAGTTGCGCAACCTCGACAAGGACGATCCGCAGCTGGTCGAGAAGGCGCGCAACCGCTGGTTCGTCCCCGACCCGAACAAGCAGCAGGACGTCGAAGCCCGCCGCGAGAAGGCGCTGCTGCGCGAGTTCGACATCTACAAGGCCCACAAGGGCAAGAAGATGAAGGAGATCCGGCTGGAGGTGATGCGGGTCGGGTTCAAGGCGGCGTGGGCGTCCAAGGACTACCGCACCATCATCGACGTATCGGCCAAGGTGCCGGACGAGGTGTGGCAGGAGGACGAGCGCCTCATGATGCTGCACAGCATGGCCGAGACGCGACTCGAGGCCGAGCGGTGAGCGCCGTCGCCGCGTCGGGCGCGGCGGTCGCCCAGCGCGGCGACTGGCTGTGGCACGGTTCCCTCGGTGCCGTGCAGGTGATCGAGCGGCTGGACCGCTGGGGCGTCCAGTCTCTCCGGGTGTGGTCGCCCGCGTCCGGCACGGTCGCCCAGATCGAGGAGGCGGCGGCCGAGCCGATTGCCGCGCACGCGCCCACGCTGAACACCATCGTGCACCGGGCGGCTGCAGCGCGCGTGCAGGAGGCGCTCGCCACCGAGGTCCTGCTCGCGCCCGTACGCTCCAGCGTGACCCCGCTGCCGCACCAGCTCTTCGCGCTGGAACGCGCCATGGAGAAGGGGCGCGTCCGCCACCTGTTCGCGGACGAGGTTGGGCTCGGCAAGACCATCGAGGCGGGGCTCGTCATCCGCGAGCTCAAGCTACGCGGCCTGGCGAAGCGCATCCTCGTCGTCGCACCGAAGGGGCTCACCCCGCAGTGGCAGGCGGAGATGCAGCTCCACTTCGGGGAGACGTTCCGCATTGCCGACCCCGGTGACTTCGACGCGGTGTCCCGCTGGTCGGACAACGACAACGTCTGGCGCGCCGCCGACCAGGTGATCTGTCCGCTTGACAGCGTGAAGCCGCTCGCGCGGCGGCGCGGCTGGTCCTGGGAGCGGATCGCCGCCTACAATCAACGGCGCTTCGAGGACCTGATCACGGCCGGCTGGGACCTGGTGGTGATCGACGAGGCGCACCGCCTCGGCGGCAGCACCGACCAGGTGGCCCGCTACAAGCTGGGCGCAGCGCTCGCGGACGCGACGCCCAACCTGCTCCTGCTGTCCGCGACGCCGCACTCGGGGAAGTCGGACCAGTTCCTGCGCCTGATGCAGCTCCTCGACCGCGAGGCGTTCCCCGGCGAGGACTGCATCGACCGCGACCGGGTGGCGCCGTACGTCGTCAGGACCGAGAAGCGGCTGGCCATCGACAACGAGGGCAATCCGCTCTTCAAGCCTAGGCAGACACGGCTCGTCACCGTCGACTGGGCGCCGAGGCACGACGCCCAGCGGCAGCTCTACGAAGCCGTCACCGACTATGTGCGTCACGGCTACAACCAGGCGCTGAAGAGCAAGCAGCGCCACATCGGCTTCCTCATGGTCCTCATGCAGCGGCTGGTGACGTCATCCACCGCCGCGATCGCCGCGACCCTACGCCGCCGTCTCCAGGCGCTGGAGGACACCCCCGCGCAGCTGTCGCTCGTGCCGGACATCGACGTCGCCGAGATGGCTGACATGGACGGGCAGTCGCAGCTCGACGAGCTTGTGGACTGGCCCGGCTGGCGGTCGGAGAAGGCGGAGGTTGCGACGCTGCTGCGTCTGGCGGAGCAGGCGCTCGGAGGGACGGACGCCAAGGTCGAGGCGCTGCTGGAGCACGTCTACCGGATCCAGCAGGAGGAGGACGATCCCGACCTGAAGGTGCTCATCTTCACCGAGTTCGTCCCCACGCAGACAATGCTCGCCGCTCAGCTGCGCGAACGCGGGTTCGAGGTGGCGACGCTCAACGGGCAGATGGCGGTGGAGGAGCGCGTCGCCGCACAGAAAGCGTTCGCCGGGCCGGCACGGGTTCTGATCTCCACGGACGCCGGTGGCGAGGGCCTGAACCTCCAGTTCGCGCACGTCATGTTCAACTACGACATGCCGTGGAATCCCATGCGCATCGAGCAGCGCATCGGTCGCGTCGACCGCATCGGGCAGAGGCATACGGTCCGCGCCACCAACTTCGTCCTTGGCGAGACGGTTGAGCACCGCGTCCGCGAGGTGCTGGAGGCGAAGCTAGAGGCGATCGCGGAGGAGTTCGGGGTCAACAAGGCGGCCGACGTAATGGACTCCGTCGAGGCGGAGGCGATGTTCGACGGCCTCTACATCGACGGCATCCTCTCGCCCGATGCGGTCGAGCAGCGCGCCGACGCCACGCTGGAGGAGCTGCGGACACGGATCGCCGCGGACCGCGAACGGCGCGAGCTACTCGGATCCGACGCCCCGCTGGATCCGGGAGCCGCCCAGCGGTGGCGCCGGCATCCCATCCATTTCTGGGTGGAGAAGGCGGTAACGGCCGGGCTGGTGGACGCCGGCGGCGATGCCCGACGTGAAGGAGAGACTTGGAGGATCGCCTGGCCCGACGGCTCTACCGTTGATCGAGCTTGCTTCGACGCCTCCGGTCTCGACGCGGCACCCGACGCGACTTGGCTGACCCTCGACAACGATGCCGTCCGCGGCGTGATCGACGACCTTCCCGCAGAGCCGCCGGGCCGCCCGATCCCGTGCGTGTCGGTGCCGCAGCTGCCCGCCGGCGTGGAGGGCGTCTGGTCGCTATGGCGGATCCGGATGACCACCGTCCGGGGTGACGACCAGCGCTACATGCCACTCTTCGTGCAGAACCGGCGCGCCTTCGCGCCTACGGCGCGCAGGCTGTGGGACATGATCGTCACCGGTGAACTCGCGACAACCGGCGATTACGCCACCGTCGCGGTAGCGGACCTGGAACAGTACGCCGAGGCGCAGGCGGAGCCGATCTACCTGGAGCTTCGCGACGGACACCTCCAGCAGCTGGAACAGGAACGCCAGCGCGTAGCCGCGGCCTTCGACGCCCGCCGACGCGCGATAGGGCGGATCGGGCTCGAGAACGTCAGACGCGCCCGGCTGAGCCGCCTCGAAGAGGAGCACGAGCGTCGCGTCCATGAGCTGCAGGAAGCGGCGGCGATGATGCCGAGCCTCGAGCCGGTCACCATCGTCGAGGTGCGATCGGCATGACGGCCTTGTCCGACCACGTCACGGCTCCGTTCCAGCGCGAGTTCGCCCACCTGTGGGTCGTCAGCGATCCCGACGAAATACTCATCGCTCCCACGGTCGCGCCGATCCTTGCGCAGAGGGGATTCGAGCTCGTCACCTATCGGGACCCGCTCGCCTTCCGGTATCGCTACGAGGCCGAGATGCGCGATGCGGCTAAAGGCGGTGCCTACATCGTCCACGTCCGTGGCGATGCAGGCACCACCGTGCCATGGGACGTGCTGAACGAGGCGCGCGTCCATGCGCTGTCGATCCCCGAGCTGTTCGGCGCGCTGGACGCGAACGCGGTGCGCGCAATCGGGTCCGAACGCTACGACGACCTATGGCAGGTCACGTCGTCCAGGCCGAACATGCCGACGATGGGCACGGTCGCGACGAAGGACTTCCTGGCGGCCAACCTCTACCGCGTCGTGCCGGACCTGCTTCGCCGCCCCACCGATCTCTGGGAGCAGGCGTTCGACCTCTTCTTCCGCGGCTCGCCCCTCCCGCATCTCATCGCCCGCCATGTGGCCGAGCGGGCCTGCCGGCCCGACGGGATGTCGGTCGAGGTGGCGGCCTCGATCCTTTCCGACCGGGCGACCTTCATCGACCGCGTCCAGCGGGACTGGAACCTGTTCGCACGAGCATCGGCACACGGCGAAGAGCCGCCGGCGCACGTAATCCCCTTCGTGCTGCCCGGCATCCGCGTGAACCTCGACAGCATGGTGCTGGATGGCACCATAGCGCCCGCGAAGGTCGACCTTGTACCGCCCTCAACCCCGGGCTGGATGCTCGTCGGCATGGTGCGCGACGATGAGGCAGCTCGCGCTCTGGCCGCTCAGCGGATCGACCTGCTTCGACAGGACATTCCCAAGTACGGCGCCACGCACGGCGACTGGCTGCGGTTCGCGGAACGCCACGCCGAGATCGTCGACTCCGCACGGAGCCTGGCCGCCGACGCCGTCGGTTCGGACCCCGCGGCCGAGATCGCGCCAGCCATCGACTCAGCGCTGTTCGACTGGCTGGAGAGCGGCTTCGACGGCCTGAGCTTCAACAGCTACGCCACCGCTCCCTCCATCGTGCACCAGATCGCGCCGCACATGGCCCATCGTCGCCGCGCCGGTGAGCGGAGGCAGGCGCTGATTGTCGTCGACGGCATCGCGCTCGACCAGTGGCTCATCCTGGAGCGTCGCCTTCGCGCCACCCGGCCGGACGTCCTCGTCGACACACGGTCATGCTTCGCCTGGCTTCCGACGGTGACCGGGGTCTCTCGCCAGGCGATCTTCACCGGCGACCAACCACGGACCTTCGCAAAGACGATCGGCAGCACCTCGCCCGAACCCGCCGCATGGCGTCGCTTCTGGGTGAACGAGGGGCTCGCCGAGAACCAGGTGTCCTATGCCAAGGGGCTTGGACACCCGGGCTCCTGCGACGAGGTCATCTCCGGCCCGATCGCCGATGGCGCCGAGGTCATCGGGCTCGTGGTGGACACGGTCGACGAGCTCCTGCACGGCGAGCTGTTCGGCAAGCAGGCGTTGGTAAGTCGGATCGAGCACTGGCTCGGTCTCGGCGAATGGGATCGGCTCGTCTCCTCGCTCATCGACGCCGGCTACCGGATCTACGTCACCGCCGACCACGGCAACGTGGATGTCGTCGGCATGGGCCGTCCGTCGGAAGGCAGCGCCGCGGAGGAGCGAGGCGAGCGGGCCCGAATTTACGACAGCGAGGCGCTACGGCAGAAGTCGCACGCCACGATCGCCGGCAGCCGGATCCTGCAGCCCGGTGGTCTGCCTGACGCCTACAAACCGCTGTTCGCTCCGCATGGGCGGGCGTTCATCCCCGACCGCCGCCGAGCTGTCGTGCACGGGGGCACATCCCTGGAGGAGGTCATTGTCCCGTTCGTCAGGATCTCGAGGAAGGAAAAGACGTGAGCACCGCACCACCCCGGATCGGCATGGATCGCTTCGTCGCTGCCGAATGGATGGAGTTGGCCGCGTCCGTCGCCCGTGGCGAGATGCAGGCTGAAGGCTTGCACGCCCGCCTCGCCGCCGACATTCCCGGCGTCCAGGTCCAGCGCAAGACCCTCGGCATCATCAACCGCATGTGGTTTCCCGACGGTCAGGGCGCACGCGAGCTTGCCCTGCATGCGGCAAGCGTCGCGACGATGGACGAAGCCGCCCGAACAGCCGCCTATGAAGCGGTTGCGATCAGCGCATACCCATATTTCCGACAGGTGGTGGAGAACGTGGGGCGGCTGCTTCGTCTGCAGGAGACTTGCTCGGCAGGAGAGGTCCATCGGCGGATGTTTGAGCAGCACGGCAAGCGGACCACGATCGATCAGGCGACCAGCTACGCCTTCAAGACCATGGTGTCTTGGAGGATGATTCAGCGTTGCCCGGATAAGAGGATCGCGCCCGCTGCCGCTCTGAGATTAAGTCATGCAGCCAAGCGTTTGCTGGACGATGCCGCAAACAGGTCACGGCGGAGTGTTTCCGCCCTAACCGCTTCTGACCCCCTCCTCTTCCCATTCAGCTAGAGGTGTCGCAAGTTTAGCGCGCCTCGCTTCACCTCGTCGGGTGAAGAGCGCGCCGGGCCTCGTCGGTGATGGTATAAACCGCCTGCCGCTGTGCGCCGCGGTTGTGATGGTCGACCCGGTAGCCCTGATAGTGTCGGCGGACGAATCCCGCCCTGACCAGCTCGGAAACGGCACGGCTGACGTTCGTCCGACCGGATTGGCGCACACGCTTGCGAACCTGCGCGTCAACGACCCGGTCGGCCGCATCGGGGTCGGTCGGAAGCGCGCGCTTGGCCTCAAGCTCCTGGCGCACCTTCTCCGCGATCGCGCGCCTGCGAGGATCGCGCTGCGCGACCGGCACCAGCGCATCGCAGAGCCAGTCGCGCACCGGGATGCGGCGGCTTCCCTCCCGGATGTACGGACCGGCCGAGCCGGTCTGCGCGCTCGCCTGGGCGATCAGGTTCAGGACCATGAAGCTGTAGCGCGGCCTCTCGCAAACGACGGTCAGCCGTTCAAGGATGGCCGGCAGATCGAGCGGACGCTTCCGCACCTCCGGCTCTACCGGCCTAGCGTGCTCCTCGAGGGAGAAGAGGTCGGGCTGAAACATGGAACATTAAGAGCACAGACGACCCGACAAGTGAATCCCGCACGATGTGCCCGAACGAAGTTTGACCGCTCGCGGCACTTCACCGGAGAGGCAAAGTGCCGCTCGCGAACTTGCGTTGGCCGCTTTTACGATCATCGCAGTCGGTGCTGATTTCGGCTGGCGCATGGTCGAACCACCGACCCCGCCTCGGGTGAAGTGCCGCGAGTGATACGACGGTGAAGCGGCCAAAAGCTATGCCAGGTGCGTCGGTCGCGTCGGCGCTGAACGTGCGCTCGATGCGCCTCCGGCGAGCGAGCGGAGAGGCCGCCTCGCCGATGACGGTGTCGGTTGCAGAATTGGCATGCTGCCGCGATGTTGGAGGCATCGTCATGGCCTCCGTCACACTTTGCGCGGAGGTGTTCCGCCGTTGCTCGATGGCGAGTGGCTTCCCTTACCGTCAGGCCCCACCTCGTCGCGAACGGCTGCAGATCTGAGGGAAGGAGCCACATCGGCTGGTCGCAGTAGAAGCATAGGCCGTCCTGAGAACGGAAGCTGGCGGCTCGATGCATTTGAACGTCGGTCATCACCTTATTCCCTGCAGGGTTAAGGTGGTGCGCCCCGGCTCTTGCCGGTTGGGAGGTGAGCTTTTGCTCGCGCACAGACGGCCTTCGGCTCGTCCCACAGTCCCCTGAACGTGGCTGCTGCCTCCGGTCCGGGACAGAATGTCATGCGGGGCGGATCGCTGCAAGCCACCGCTTTGCGCCAGTCCGATCGGCTACCCCGTTCCCAAAATGTTCTCATGCGCGCTATGACGGGTCGATTGCCCGCACGAGACCCGATCCATGTATGCCGTTCGCCTAACAGAGATCCCTTATGAGACGGTCCCGCGCGAGGTCCGCATCCTGCTGTGCCGGACGCCCGCCGGCTTCCCCTCCCCTGCGCAGGACGATCTCGAGGAGCCGATCGACCTGGGCGAATGGCTAATCGAGCAGCCGGCCGCGAGTTACGTGATGCGGGTAGACGGTCACTCCATGACTGGCGCCGGCATTAACGACGGCGATCTGATCGTCGTAAGTCGTGCGAAGACGCCCCGGCCGGGGCACATCGTCGTCGCCCTGGTCCATGGCGACCGGACCCTGAAGCGGCTGAAGCGGATGGATGGTCGACTTTGGCTGGTCCCCGAAGCGGAAGGCTATCCGCACACTGTCGTTGACGAATACGTCGAGATTTGGGGCGTCGTCGTCGGGCTCGCGCGTCGGTATGTATGAGCACCCCGATCGCGCTTATCGACTGCAACTCCTATTACTGCTCGGCCGAACGTGCCTTTGATCCAAGATTGAAGGGCGTGCCCGTGGTTGTCGCCTCCAACAACGACGGCTGTGCTATTGCCCGATCCGACGAGGCCAAGGCACTTGGCATCAAGATGGGTGATCCCATCCACAAGATTAAAGACAAAATCAAAGCGCATGGCATCCATGTGCTTTCGTCCAACTACACGCTTTATGGCGACATGCAGCGCCGGGTGCTTGCAGCGGTCGAGCCGTTCGCCCGCGACATAGAGGTGTATAGTATCGACGAGAGCTTTTTGGATCTGGCGGGCTTCGAGGATCGTGATCTTGTGGCACACGCGCAGGCGATGCGCGCCCAGGTGCTGCAGTGGACCACCATCCCGACGTGCGTGGGCATCGGTCCGACGAAGACGCTGGCAAAGCTCGGCAATGCGGCCGCGAAGAAGAACCCACTCTTCGACGGTGTCGCCGACCTCCGCGATGAGCCGATCCGCGATTGGGTGCTGGAGCGGTTTCCTGTCGAGGACGTCTGGGGCGTGGGCAGCGCAACGGCGCGCAAGGTGAAGGATCTCGGGATCCACACCGCGGCCGCGCTTCGCGACATGCCGGTCAAGCAGGCGAGAAGCATGGGGACGGTCGTGTTGGAGCGCCTGGTGGCTGAGCTGCGCGGCGTGCCGGCCGCTGTGGTCGAGACGATCGAGCCCCAACGGAAGGGGATGGCGGTGACGCGATCCTTCGGCCAGCCGGTCACGGACTTCGACGTGCTGATGGGCGCGATCGCGCAGTATGCGATGCGCGCCGGCGAGAAGCTGCGGTCGCATGGGCTGGTCGCTGGGCGACTCACGGTCCTGTTCCACACCAACCGCTTCGCCGATCGGCCGCAATATGGCGCGTCGAGGACGCTGAGCCTCCATCCGATGACGGCCGACGGGCTGGAGCTGGTCCGTGTCGCGCGGAAGGGTGCTGAGCATGCCTGGCGCGATGGCTACGCCTACACCAAGGCGGGGGTGATGTTGGAGGATCTCGTCTCGGCCGAGCTGCGCCCGCGCACGCTGTTCGAGGACGAGGCCGACACAGGGCGGCGCGAGCGGCTGATGGCGGCACTGGACGACATCAACGGCAAATTCGGTCGCTTTACCGCCGTTCCTGGCACCCAAGGGTTCAAGCGGGAGTGGCGGATGCGGGCGGCCGCGAAGTCGCCGGCGTACACGACGCGGATCTCCGACGTGCCTGTGGTGCGCGCATAGCGATAGGGAATGGGTCCGACCGGCGCGCGATTCATCCCGGTGAAGCGCCTCGCATCGCCGCTAAAGCAGGCCGCGTCGGCGCAGTTCTTCACGGCCGACAAGTCGCGCCAAAAGATCGATATGTCCGGCTTTGAGTTCAAACGCTTCCTGCGTCGGATCGGCACCTGGGATCAGCGTAGCCATTTGTGCTTTCACCAGATCGCGTGCGACGCCATTTTCGATGATCGCGACAATGCCCTGGTAGGAAAAGACTCGAGGGACCCTTACGCCTGGTTGCAGCTCGAGTCCGGAAGCCGTCGCACTGGCGATGAGAGCATATGCACATCGCGGGGTAGGCGAACGAGCTTGTGGATGCGGGGTGGTAGGGAGAATGCGAGCGATCTGGTCGATGGGCTTGACCGGCACACTCCCGACAGGGCCGATCCCCTGCAGAAAGCGGTTCAAGACCGCTCGCTCCGGATTGTCGAGCGGTTCGCCGGAAAGTGTGCTGGCGTGCCGTTCCAGGCTGAAAGGCGCAGCACCTGCCATGTTCCCTACACCGCCGGCGAGGTTGGTGAGGCACCCGCCTTCATGCAGACGACGATGCTGCTGGATGAGCGCCGCTTCGCGTTCCAAACAGTCCTGCTGGCCCGCCGCGTCGAACACCGCGTCGATCTGATAGAGCACTTCTCCGCCATCACGAATGATCTTGCGGATGACATTGCACTTGAAGGGATTACTCTCGCCGATGGGATGATGGCGGCGCGCCTCTGCCTCGTGTTCCAACGCACGCTTGTTGATCCCCTTCCCTACGTAGAAGGGGAGACCATCAGGCCGGCACAGCAGGTAGACGTAGTAATTGCCAGCGATCGATCGCAGGTAGGACTCCGCTGCCGCGCGGTGTCCTTCAAAGCGCACGGGCGCGTCCCCGGCCGGGATCGCCGACACGGCACGAAGGCGCTAGAAGCGCGAGCGAGAGGGAGCGGGGATGAAGATTGTTCATAGTGGCATGGCTATGGCGCTTGTGGTCGGAGCGCCAGTCTTGGCCGAAACGAAGGTGGGGATGGAGCCCCCGGTTGGCGTCGAACGGACCGCCACCATCGGATCACCTATCGTCGAGAAGTTTCGTTTCGATGCCGTCAAGGTGGGGATGGCGGATAGCGACGTGGTGAAGGGAACCCTCACCGGCAACATCACGATCCGAGCCGGGGAACCACTATATCAGGTTCAGAGCAAGGCCAGGTACAAGGCATGCTCGCAGAGCGGTCCGTGGCCTTGGACGACGACGGCGATGGAACATTCGACCGCATCGCGCTCGACGATACCGTCGCTGCGTTACGGCTCAAAGCGCCCGTTCGATACCAGATCAAGGATGCTGTCGCTCCTAGCTCGAGCGGCAACTTCAAGCAGGTGGTTTCTTATCTGGGCGTGAGTGGCGACACTCTCCGGTTCAGCTACCGCGAGTTCCTGAACGATATGGCTCGGCCTGCCTTCACCGAGGAGCTGACCTTCCCGATTACGAAGACCTACCCGCAGGGTGTCGCCTTCAAGGACGTGAAGATGACTATCCTCGGCATTGATGGCATGGGCCTGCGCTACAGGCTCGAACAGTAGAACAGACGCGGCGCGGGGGCGCCGCCGGACGGGGGGCACATGATCGTATTACTGGTATTGTTGTTGCTCGCGGCTATCGCGGGCATCGTCCGCCCGTACATCAAGGGTGCGAAGCGATGGCAGTTCGCGGCCGCAGCGGTCGTGATCTTTTTCTCCATCGGCGTGATCGCGCCCAATGACAAAAAGTCGTCGGACAAGCCGACGGTGGCGGCGGCGCCCGCGGCGATGCCGGCGAAGCCCTTTTTGAGCATTGAGCCGAAGGTATTGGATGCTCATCGCGTCCAGCTCACCATCGGCACGAACCTTCCTATGCCGATCAAGGTGGCAACGTCGATCGACCTGCACGGGCAAAAGCCAGATGACACCTACATCGGCTACTCGGAATTCGTAACGCTCACCGGCGCGACTACAGTCGCGGTGTTGGACACGTCCAAGGCGGACAAGCCTCTTCCCGCGGCTGAATACGATGCAACGGTCGATTTCTTCCCGAAGTGGGGCGCGGAAGGAAACGAGCTCGCTAAGGGCGCGCCACAACTGCACGCCGAAAAGCAGTTTCAGCTCAAAGCGTCCGGTGGCTCGGCCAAGGACGCAGTCCTACTGAGGGATCGTCAGCGTTGGGTGATGGAGAATGTGAACGCTAACTCTCCATGGAGCAAAGCGACGTTCGAGCGACGCCTGGGCAAGTCCGAGAAGGGCCGGTCAGATCTGTCCCACCTCCACGATGCCTATTACTTCCCCGGCGCGGATATGACGCTGCTCGTGAATCGGCTCCAGAACCAGGTGACGACGTGGAAGATGGGCAATGCCATTGTTCCCCCCAACGCGAGCAAGGCAGACTTCGAACGCCGTGGTCTTAAATGGCCGCTTACTGTCTCAGCCGGCTACCTGGGATGCGAGGGCAGCGCCGTTTGGTTCGCAACAGCCGATGGGACAACTTACGCCGTCAACGGCGCCGCAAGCGGGCGCTACAAGCCGATCGAGCCGATCTGGTCTGCTGATCAGAAGATGATGGGTGAGCTGAAGGCAGCAGGCGCGGGTGGAGGCCCGACGTTAAGGATCGATATTGGCGATCTGATTGAGGATGGTCGAAAGCTCTGCTCCTAGGAGCTCCCGCAACTGATCGGAGGTCGGTCCCGTGATCGTCGCATTGTTGATCCTGATCGTGCTGATCCTGCTTTTCGGTGCGGGTGCCGTGAAGGGCTGGATCAAGGGCGGACTGTCATGGGGCGCGGCGCTCGTGGTTCTGTTGCTCGCGGTCGGCTTCATCGGGAGCCGGTACAAGCGAGCAGGAGAGGCTCGCGAACACGCTGCATTGGTGGCAGCGGCGAAGCCGATGATACTCCAGGACGTCGCGGCGAAGGTCGGGAAGGCCATTGCCGCCCTCACCGATATCGTCACTTATGATCAGGATACCGAGGTATACCTGTGCGGATCGATCATGGGCACTGCTGGCTATGGCGGTCCGGATGGACGGCAGCGGTTCCTTTCGAACGGCGGCAACACCGAATTGGAGCGTCCCGGAGCACGCTCCCAGTTCGACGAGCGTAGCGCGCTCCACTGCACCCTGGACGCCGCTTCGGCGACTATGCGCTAGATCGTCACTCAATTCGAACCTGCCGGTCAGCACGTCGGCCGACGTCAGGCGTCGATTTCGATCAGGTCGTCGGAGGGCGTCTCCACTTGGCGGACCATCGCGCCCGCATAGGGCCGCACCAGCTCCAATGCCTCGGCCGCGCTGCCATCAAGCCATTGGAGGAGATCGCAGGGCCTTAGGATGACGGGCATCGCCTTTGGGTGCCACGGCTTCACGAACTCGTTCGGGTCCGTCGTGGCGAAGGCATAGGCCTCGCCCCGCTCGGTCGGGCGCCACAGGCCGGCGAAGAAGCCGATCGGCTGATCCGGAAGGGCGAACCACATCTGCCGCGGCTTGCCATCGTCGCCGGTGCCACCTTCAGGATGCGGCTCTGCGAACCAGGTGAACGGGACGATGCAACGCCGCTCCGCACTCGCGATGGATGGCTTCCACATCGGCGAGGCGAGGTTTCGCGCGTTCGTGACGTACTTGTCGAGCTTGATTTCTGGGTTGCGCTTGCTCAGCACCTTGGTCGGAAAGCCCCATTCGAGCAGAACCATCTCTAGGGGCCGGTTGCCGGCCGGGCTCCGGCGCACGATCGGGCCATGTCTGGCGGTCTTCTTGCCGGTCGGGAAGATCTCGCGCGCTGGCGGGAACACCTCGTCGGGCGCATAGGGCGGCTCGAATCCGCACGCGCGCATGACGGCGGCCTGTTTCGCGGAGATGCGGTAGCGGTTGCACATGCGCGAGGTTCTGCCACGTTCGGGCGGGACTGTCAGGCGATCGGCGGTAGGGAGAACGATGAAGCTGACCAGTGACGCCGTCGAGGTGGTGAACCGCAACGCGCTCGTCACCGTGGCGCTCAATCAAGGCTACAACGCCTATCTGCCGGTGTACGACAACGGCATCGATCTTATCCTCCTCAACGAGGCGACCGGCGACACCAGGCTCGTGCAGCTCAAGGGTCGATGGACCATCGATAGGAAGTATATCGGGAGAAACATCTGGGTGGCGTTCCCGGATCGTGGTGTCTGGTATGTCGCTCCGCATGACGAGATGCTCCGCCTGGGCGAGCGGCACACCGGCACCGATAGCTGGGCCAAAGGCACCTACAGCAAGAGTCCTCTGAGCAAGGCCGACCGAGAGGAATTGGCTGCCTATCGGTTTGGCGAGCCGGACAGCGTTATGGAGGATGCGGCGAAGCTCGGCGGATGAGGGTGAACTCAGCCTCTTGGCATCCTTAGAGAGCAAGCCCGATACATAGCAGGACGATGGCGGCCGAGCCGGCGACGAGTTTGCCTCCAGCGAGAACGCGCGCTGGTCGACCGGAACGGAGCCGCTTGCCCGTCCGGTCCATACCTGTTCGGAGGCCGAGCACGCCGTCGGCCGCGAGCACGCTGCCGATGATGAACAGCAGAACCGAGAATCCCTTGGCGAAGGCGTGCGGCGTCAGGCCGGTGATGATGAAGGCGGCGACCAGCGCTATCGTGAGGAGCCCGTAGAGTGCGAAACCGACGTCCAGCAGGCCGCGTAGCCGCTTTGGGCCGTTCCAGTCGGTCGGCCAGCGCAGAAGGACCATGGGGCGGAGACAGAGTCGGCAGCTCTGAAGGTGAGCTTCCTTCGGCCAGTGGTCGATCGTGTGTCCGCAGTAGGGGCACCCGGGCCGACGGTACGGGAACGCGGTCGCCGGGCTCAGCATGGTGATGTCTCCGTTCGCGGGCCAAGGTAATAGGCCGCAATCGCGGCGCCGCTGATCGTCCCCTCGACCGTCACAGGGCTCCCGATCAGGTGGCCCAATGGCACGTCGCCTGTGAGGCGCCAGCGCATCCCGTCAGGCTCGAGGAGCATCGGCCCGCGCGGTGTCATCTCGACGACGCCGGCGAGCCGTGTTGGACCGGCAGTCGTCATTCCGCCGCCTCCGCCAGGGTCTCGAGCTCCTCGGCCGCCGCGCCATTGAAGCACGCGATCGGGCAGTGGAGCAGGAGCCGCCCGTGTGAGCGCAGCTTCTTGCCGTCGAGCCTGATCGGATCGCGCGCGAGCCGCTGGCAGGGCTTGTTCGAACGATTTCGGAACGCGCAGGGTGCGGCGAGTGGAGGCAGGGGCAGCTCGACCACCGGCTCCGGTTCGGGAGCGGGCAGCGGTTCGCCGAAGAGATCGCACTGGTCCATGACGTGCTCCGATCAGCCACCAAGCGGGGCCGCGTTGCCGAAGCGGTTGGCTCGGCGGGCGCCAGGCTCGATGCAGAGCCATAGCTGGGCGAAGATCGAGACCGCAGCCGTACCCATCAGGAGCGGAGCGCTCGTGTCGAGCGGGTCGCCGAGAAGGGCCAGGAGCGCGATCCAGATCGTGTTGAGGCCTGACCATCCGACGTCGTGGAGCCGCTTCACCATCACCGCGGACGCGATCCAGGCGGCCATCGCCATGGAACCGAGCAGGGCGGGTTGAGACAGCCCGGCGAGGAAGTGGACGAAGCGGATGTCGTACCGGCTCGCGAACAGCAGCACCCAGCTGGCGGCGATCGTCGCGACGAATGGCAACCGCCCCACCCTGCCACGATAGGCGAACAAGACCTCGCCAACATCCATCCCCCCTCTCCTTTATCTGGGCGTCCCTGACGCGCGCGGCGGGCTGACGGCCGGAGGAGTCGCGCCGACGGGCGGAGAAATCCTTTTCTGCGCGTCCACGGTGAGCTTCCTGAAGCTGTCGAGCAGGGCAAGCGAGGTGATCTTGCCGATGTCCGTCGACGTGTAGGCACCCCCGAGAGCCCCGACCCCGAGGCTCAGGAGAAGGCCGCCGCCTACCAACGTGACGTCGCGCTTGCGCGCTGCGCCCGTGGCTACGGCCGTCTGGACGCCCGTTTTCACGTTGACCAGCGTGAGCATGGTCTGGCTCTCGAGCGTCTTGGCCTTGAGCCCGACGGCCGATCCAAACGTGCCGCCCACCCCGCCGCCCCCGCCGCGGGCATTGCTGTCCGAGTAGAGGACCTGGGCGGTGAGGAGGTAATCGGCCGCGCGTAGCGTGGCCTGGCTGAGGGCGGCACCATTGGCGACGGAGCCGCCGGCGGCGAGTTGGCGTTCACGCTGCAGGGCGTCGAACGCGCCACCACGCTCGACCACCTCGAAACAGCCCGAACGAGCCGTCAGGAGCTTCAGGAGGGGCAAGGGATCGACCTTGGCGGTGGACCCGCCGTTCTGCCGCTCGGCAAGCTGCACGAGCGCGCGCATGCCGGGAGGAAGCTGATCCTCGACGCCGGCGACGCTGCGATCCTCGACCAGCGCGACCGTGCCGAGCGGCTGAGCGCAGCGCGGCAGTTCGGACGTCTCGTCGACGCCGGTGCCGCCCTTCCCTAGCTTCTGCGCGAAAGCGATGGAGGGAGTGACGGCCGCGAGAGCGGCCGTCACGGCGAGGAGAATAGCCCGGTTAGGCACGCTTCTTGGCCGCTTGCTTGGCCGGGTCGCAGATACCGGCACGCTCCTCCGCCTCGGCGACCTTCTTCGCCTCGTCGCAGTCCTTGCAATCGGCGCAGTCGGCACATTCGGAGCAATCCTTGCAGTCGCCCTTCGCATGGGCGCCGGCGTGCTCCTTCCAGTGCGCCTTCTTGAGGCTGACCTTGGCGGCGGCATCCTCACCGGCCTTCTCGCCGGCGAAGCTCGCCATTGGGAGGAGAACGGGGCTGGCGGGCTTGGCGCTCGCGACCGCGGGCATGCTCACGGCAAGGGCGATTGCCCCCAACGCGGCGAAACGTCGTAGCATCATGGTACTCGTTCCTTTTTGCTTTGGAGAGACCGCTGCCGGTCGGCAGTGGCCGTGGTGGGATAACCACCGTTCCCGAGGGCCGAACTTGGCCGTCGAGGTCTGGCCCGCCGCGATCGTGGCGCTGGCGGGGATTGCGTGTGGCGAGGGCTGATCTCGCCGGCGTAGGGGCCGTCTGAGTGCAGCATGGTGATCACAGCGGCTCGGGATCTCTGAAATTGATGCGCGTCGGGAGCGTCCCGTCAGGGCGGCGATGAAGGTCGATGCCGTTCCCCCCGTTGCGCGGGAACTCCATGAGCTTTGCTACCGTCTCGTAGGTCGTGCTCGAGCCGAAGAACTTGCGCGGGCCGTGCCAACGCTGACCCTCCGCAACGCGCATTCGCCAAGTGCCGACGGGTGCGGCGAGCTCCACCCGGTCGTTCTTCTGAACGTAGACCGAAAGGATATGCTGGTCGGTTTGGGGGTCGAAGAGCTGGACCACCGCGTTCGCAGCCGCGGTCGTCACCGCCATCCGGGATCGGAGCAGCCGCGGGTCGAGGTCGCCCCAGACGGTCACGCTGCCGGACGCCGGAAAGGCGATCGCGGGGCTGGTGTCGGGCAGCCATCCAGCGCGCTTCATTTCGCGGTACATTGGGATAAGCGTCAGCAGAGCCGAGAGTCCGAGGATCCAACCCTGCAGCGGGTGGGCCTTGAACCTGCGCGACGGTCTATATCGACCCTTCTGGTAGTCGTGGCCCCTGTTCTTCGTGCTGAACCACGGCTCCGTGAACTCAACCCGCGACTTGGCGTCGATCCATGATGCGCTGCCGAGCGGCACCGATTTGGCATCCTGGGCTTTCGCGGCCCGAGCATCGCGCGCGGCCTTGCCGAACCCCCAGCGGACCTTCCCGTCGTCGAGTCCCTGCCGCTTTCGATACCGCTCGCGCATGTAGTCGCGATCATCGAGCCCCATGTGTTCCCCCCTGAGTTGGCTGGCTTGCTGCAGACGCGACGAATGTGCCGCCGGCTGTCTGGAGGCTTCCCATGCGGTCGTAGAGCCCCTGATCGCGGTGCATCGCGATCTTCAGGAGCACGAGCGTCTCGACCAGGACGGCCATCCACGCGGCGCATTCGCGCCATCCGATTGCCGGCGACGTGTCCGTGAGCCCAACCCACGCGAGCCCGGCGAGGCCGATTGCGGTGGCGATCCGGACGCCCGATCGGAGGACCGCGGGAAGCGGTGGCGTGCCCGACCGCCGCGTCCAGCCCGGCCCGGCGAGATTGCCGGCCAGGTAGAGCAGCACGGTCGCGTAGATCGCCGAGAGCAGCTGTGCCTCAAGCATGGCTGGCCTGCCGTTCGGCTATGGCGACCGCGCCAGGTGATCCCTCAGGGTGGAGCAGCGGAGCGAGCGCCTGCCGGAGGTTCGACAGGGTGGGCTTGGTCCGGCCGGGGATGCGGATCGTGGTGTAGCCCGCCCGAGCGGTCATCGCGTCGCGCTTCGCGTCGCGGACCGCGTTGTGCGAATAGTCGTCCACCTCGATCAGGGCGACGATCGCGCCGCTCGTCCGGTCCTGCACGACGAAGTCGACGATCTTCTGCGAGAAGCTGTTTCGGTCGGCGTGGAAGACCTTGCGGCCTAAGCGACGTGGAACCTGCAGGAGCGCGCCCATCGCGACCTGTGCATGGACCCGGTGCGCGGGCAGGATGCGCTCGATCGCGACCAGCATCGCCAGTTCGCGGTCGGTGAGGAACCGCTTCGCGACCGGCGCGGGCGGTCCACCGAGCCCGAGCGTGTTCTTCAGCAAGGTCAGCAGCGCGAGCGCGGAGACGATGAAGACGAGGAGCGCCACGGGTGAGCCGGTGATCTGGCTCATTGGTTGCGCTCTCCGCTGGTCGCGGCCGGCGAGGAAGTGTCGGCAGGTGTCGACACCGCCATCCACTCGCGCTGCGGGATCATGTCCGCGGTGGTGATCGGATGATCGCGGCGGGACGAATCCGGGCCGAGAAAGGTCGTGAAGGCGACAAAGGCAGCGAGGCCGATCGCGCCGAGACCCAGCGTCCTCCAGAAGCGCCGCTCACCCTGGCGGCGGCGTGCGCGGTCCTGCTCAAACTCGCGGTCCCGGGCCGCGCGCTCGGTCGCCTCTCCCATGGCGAGAAGCTCGGTCGCCGCCGCCTCACGCCGGTTGCAGAGGTCGCGCAGAGCCAGCGACACCCGATAGACGGGATCCTCTGCTCGGTAGCGGCCCTGCTCGGCGAGCGCGATCGCCAGCCCACCGAGATCTTCGGCTTGAAGGCGCAGCATGGCGGCGCGCTGCCGCCAGTCGATTGAGCTCTCCGTGTGCATGCTCATGTCCCTCGATCGGACGGCGCGGCCGGCGGACCCGAACCGCGCCGGCCTGCCCGTCACCAACCGTCCCGACGGCCTTCGCCGCTGTCCTTCAGCCCGCGGCGGTCCAGGTTGGAGCGCCGGACCTCCAGCTCGATCCCGTCCCCCTTGTCGCGCGTGCGGATGTCCCTCGGGTCCACACCGTTGCGCTTGGCGAAGTCCTCGGAGGCTTTCTCGCTTCCGAACTTGCCGACGTCGTCGAAATCCCATCCACTCATGTCGTCGTCTCCATCATCCGGCGGTCCGGCCGGTCGGTCGTCACAGGTCGAGCCCCAGGCTGCGTTCCGGCAGCGGCGGCAGGATGTCGCCGCGGTCGGGCTTGAGGTCGGGCGGTGATTTCAGGTCATCGACCTTGGGCAGCGGCGGCTTGCCGTTGCCGTCCGCGGGCGCCGGTGGGTCGCCGGGCAGCGGCGGTAGGTCCTTGAGGTCGATCGGGCCGGGGTCGAACTTCTCGCGCGGGCCGGGGCCGGAGGTGCGCTCGCGATCGACGTCGAGGCGGCCGATCGTCTCCAGCGCGGAGGTCTTGTTGCCGGCGTTGTGATCGAGCTGGCGCTCCAGCTTCTCCTTGTCGTCGACCACCATCGTCAGCTCGTCGCGGACACGGGTGACGCCGACATTGAACAGGCGCTGGTTGGAGAGGTTGCGCTCCTGGCTCGACATGACGGTGATCGCCTTGTCGGTCGTGATGCCCTGCGCCATGTGCATGTTGAGCGAGTAGGCAAGGTCGAGGCGGGACAGCATCGGGTCGCCGAGATCGAGCGTCAGGCGCTCCTTGCCCGCCGTCTCGACGGTGACGCCGTTCGCATCGATCGTGAGCACGCGCGCGAGCGCCGAACTGTGGAGGTTGCGGTCCTTGTCGGTGGCGGTCCAGCGGATGCGGTCGCCCTCGCGAAGGTGGAGATCTTTCTTTTCACTGAGCTGCAGGCGGTCTCGCTTCTCGGTCGGCGACAGCTTCTGCGGGTCGAACCGGATGCGCTTGTTGCCAAGTTTGAGGTCGACCTTGCCATTGGGATGGACCTTGTCGACGTCGTACCGACCGGCGGCGAGGCCGACGTCCTGCCCGCCTCCCCTGCCCACCTCGAGCGTCTGCCCGGGCTGGTAGGTCGAGGCGTAGCGCAGCTCCTCGCGCGTCGTGTTGACGCGCTCATAGACGGTGAGGTGGATGCCCTCCCCGCGCACGCTGCCCTCGCCTGCGAGACCGTCCTGGATGCGCTGGTTGATGATCGCGCGCGAGGCCCGCCCCGAGGCGAACACGGCGGTCGCCTCCCGTTCCTCCGGCGAGAGCCCCAGCCACATATCGGCCGCGTGATGGGCCGGGCTCTGGTGTTCGACCACGTTGTCGCCCAGCACCTTCATCGCCTTGCCGGCCTCCCCGACGTTGGCGAGCGCGGCGACGGTGCGCAGCTGGTCGGTGCGCTGGCGGATGTTCTCGTCCATCCGCGCCATCGTCCCGCCGCCCGCTTGGATCAGGGCGAAGGACTTGCCGGCGTCGATCGAGGAGAGCTGCTGCCGGTCGCCGACGAGGACGAGCTTCTCGACGCCGAGCGCGGCCGAGATCTGGTGCAGCTTCAGCATGTCGTCGCTCGACACCATCGAGGTCTCGTCGACGATGAGCATCTGGCCCGCGAAGGTGGCACGCGCCTGGTCGTAGGCGTCGGTGTCGCGATTGGTGACGTGGCGCTCGTTGGCCATGATGAAGGAGGCGATCGTCTGCGACTTGATCCCCGCCCCCTCGGCGAGGTCCGCGACCATCTTGTTCTGGAAGGCTAGGCCGGTGACGGTGCGCCCCTCACCTTCCGCGACGCGCGCGACCGCCTGCAGCATGGTCGACTTGCCGGCGCCCGCGATGCCCTGCACCACGACGGTCCGGTCCTCGGACGACACGATCAGCGTCGCGGCCGCGAGCTGGCCGGCGTTCAGTTCGCGATCCGCGGTGGCCTGTAGCCGTTCAGGAGCCTCGCTGGCGGCGATCATGCGGGTGGACTGGCCCTTCCCCTGCTCGACCGCCTTGAGGATGCTCTCCTCGGTCCTGAGCGCCTCCTGCGTCGTCACCATGCGCGGACGGGTGTCGTTCTCTCGCGTCTGCCCGGCGATCAGTCGACCGCGCTCGACCAGCTGTTCGACGCGACGCTCGACATGGTCGATCGTGACGCCCTTAAGCCCAAGGTCGAGCGCGGTCTTGCCGAGCATGGTGGTGCTGAACGCCGCCTCCCGCTCCGACAGCATCCGGACGGCCGAGGCGACCGCCAGTTGCGCGCGCGCCTCCGCGGGCAACTGGGTGATGCGGCCAAGACCGCGGTCAACCAGCGGGTCGCGCGGCCTGAGCACGCTGCCCAGCTTCTCCCATGCGCTCGTCACTGCGTCGGTGACGGCCCGGTAGCCCCGCTCGACGGCCCTGTCGGGCGTGCGCTGATCGGAGCGGGACTGTGCGGCTTCGAGCAGCGCCTTTCCGTCGAAGCCGAGAGCCGCGGCCTTCTCGATCCAGTCGCGTTGCAGGCCCTCGCGATCCTCGACGTTCAGTTTGGGGTCGCGCGTGTTCGTCGTGACGCCGTCGCGACCCTTATGGGATGTAATCCCCAATTCGGCCGCCTTCTCGAGGATCGCCTCGCGCCGCTGGCTGAACGCCTCCAGCACCGCCTTGGAAACGCCGGCAATCTCGAAGGTGCCGTGCTTGCCCTTGAGCTCCACCTGGTAGCCGAGCATCTCCATCTCTTCGCGCAGGAACGCGTGGTAGATGGAGCCGATCACGGAGTTGTTGCTCCAGATCTTGTCGGCGTGGAGTGCCTGCCACTTGCCGTCCGGCATCTTGGTGAGGTTGGCGATGACCGCGTGAACGTGCGCCTGGGGGTCGAGCGCGCGGCTCGTGTCGTGCTGGAACAGGGCATAGACGAGGTTGCCGGTCTGGATCGGCACCTTGCGTCCCTCGATGTCCTTCCGGCCTTCCGAAAGGTTCTTCTCGACCCAAGCCATCGCGCGCGCGACGGCCTTCATGTTCGCACCGTTCTCGCCGAGAATGCGCTTGTCGCCGGTGACGTAGGCGAGCACCGAAACCGACTTCGGCGCGGAGAAGGTGAGGTCGACGCCCGATCGCCGGTTCTCGACCTGGGCGATCCCCTCGCCGCTCGGCAGCACACCGTTGAGGATGCTCTCAAAGGCATCCTTCGTCACCTCGCCGGAGAGGCCAAGGTCAGACGCGCCGTCGCCGCCCCAGGCGCTGATCTCGGAGCTGCCCTCGGCGGTGTAATAGTCGTCCTTCGCGAAGTAACCGGCGGCACCGGACGCGGATCGGACGGAGGCGACGGAGAGCATCAGTCGGCTCCCGGCGAGAACGACAGGCGGTGCGGGGATCCGTGATCATCGCCGGTCCGGCGTTGGTCACGACCCGCCGCGCGCGCGGCGAGCATCGTCGCCCACATCCGGCCGAGCCGGAGCCGCTCGAGATAGCTGGCAATCCGGACGAGGCAGGCGGTCGCGACATAGGCACCGCACGATGCCGACCAGGCCGCGACCAGCTTGAGCGCGAAGGCCAAGGGCACGACCGACCCCGCCCGGCCCAGTGCCATGGTCCAGATGGCCACGGCGACGATCGCCGGCACGATCAGAGGCCCGAACATCACTGCCGGCCGGATCCACGGCACGCGCTGGGTGATCCGCATGAAGGCGAAGAAGCCGACGGCGGCACCGTGCGAGCCGGCGATCATGGCGGCGACCCCGAGATGGCTCGCGTCAGCGATCATCGGACCGCCCTCCCCGCGCGCTTTCAGGCTGGTTGCAGTCGGCCGGATGGGTGCGGCCCGACGCAGAAACGGGAGCGGGGCCGATGCGACGGATCGGGGGAAGGAGCAGCACCGGCTAGATCCCCATTCCCATGTCGCCGTCGTCGCGGCCGGCGGAGAAATCCTGCCGCAGCTCGACGATGGTCTGATCCTCGACCTGGGGTGCGGTCTGTTGACTGCGGCCGTCGCGCCGATCGTCACGATCGCGGGATTGAGCGGTCTCCTGTTCGGGGCCGGACCGGGCAGCCTGCGCCTTGTCGGCGGCATGCTCGCGCGGGGTATCGCTCTCGTTGCGATCGCTGTTGTTGTCGCGGGTGCGGGCGACCGTGCCCTCCTTCTCCTCCTCGACTTCTGAGGTCAGGATGCGGGCGGCCATGTCCTTCGCGATGTTGGGATCGGCGGCTTCCTCGATCACCTGCAGCGAGCCGTCCCGTCCGCCGGCTTCTTGCCCCTCCTCCTCGTCGAACACCCCTTCTCCGCGCTTTGACCGGACCGGGGCCATGTCGGGTCGCGCGAGGAAGCCCTCGGCGATCTGAGGATAGTCCTTCCAGACGAGCTTGATGCGGGCAGCGGGGAAGCCGTCGGGGAACTTCACGAAGCCGTTCATCGACGGCAGGTTCGTGATGTCGTCGGCGATCACGAGCGGTTCGACCTGCTTGCGCGGGGTCAGCGTCGAGGCGTCGCGTGTATTGTTATAGCCGTAGCTGTAGGCCTCATCCATCTGCCGCACTTCGCGGTTGCCGATGTAGCGCGCGCACTGTTCGGCGGTGTCGAGATCGGCGGTGGCGAGGATGAGCTTGGAGCGCGCGAGCGAAGCGAGATTGCGGGCACCCTGTTCGCCGTAAACCTCGACCAGCTTCTCGAAGCTATGGATGCCGAGGATCATCGCGCCGCCGAAGGCGCGGGCAGTCTGGAGTCCGTTCTCGATCGCGGGCAAGCGGTGGAGCGCGCCGAGCTCGTCGAACATGAACCAGGTCCGCAGTGAGCGGGTCCGGGGCATGGTCATCAGCCGGTTTATGGCGAGGTCCATCCAGAGCGTCAGGAGCGCTCGGTTCATCGGCAGGTCGACGTAATTCGACGTGATAAACAGGATCGAGCCGGGCTTCTTTTCGCCGGTGATCCATTCACGGATGGAGAAGCGCGGACCCTCGTCGGGCAGGAAGCGGAGGACCTGTGCGTTGGTGTTGAACACGGCCCGGATCGACTCCGCCATCCGGGCCGCTTCCGGAGCCGTCAGAGGGTCGGCGATTGTGTTCTGGAGGTAGCGGTGAACGCGCTTCAGATCGGCGGTCATCAGGTGTTCGGAGAGCGCGAGGTTGGTGGTCTCGCCTTTCTCGATCAGCTTGACGCACATCTCGATGAAAAGTGTGCGGGCGGCGAGCGCCCAGAAGGGTTCGGAGGAGCCGCCGTCAGACGGGATCAGGGCAGCGGCGGCGGCGGTGAACTCGCTGTGGGTCTGGCAATCGGCGAAGATCGACCAGGCCGGGCAGCGGCGGTCCATCGGGTTCAGGATCGTGTCGCGTTTCGGGTCGAAGAACGCCTCGACGTAGGCGCCCGTCAGATCGAAGATCACGGCGCTGTCCTGGCGCTCGCGCATCTGCTTGACCAGCGCCCGCAGTTCGGTGGTCTTGCCCGAGCCGGTGGTGCCGATCAGCATCGTATGGGACTGCTCCATTCGATGCGGGAACGGGATGCCGGCCAGCGTGTAGGGATGGTGGACTCCGGCGGCCTTCCGCTCGGCGAACGGGAGCTGCAGCACCCGCTTGGGCGATACGTCGGGGAAGCACTCGCGGGCCTCCTTCTCGAAGGCGGCGTAGTTGTGCTGGGACACCTCGGCGAGGAGCACGTCGCGCTCGACCAGCATGGCTCCGCGTTCGTGCCGCTCCTGCAGGATCGACTTGCCCCGGCGGCGCGAAATATCGACGAACCAGATCGTGAGCGGGATGGTCAGGAAGATGCTGACCAGGAAGGCTCCGAGGAGCCCGCGCATCGCCACGCTCCATGCCCGTTGAACGTCGGGGATCTCCTGCACGACCGCCATGATGGTGTGGCGGATTTCGCCGGTCGGCAGGGTGACGTTGACCTTCTTGGTCGGGTCGAAGCCGACCCAGTCCCAGAGCATCGCGTAGAGCTTCATGCAGATGAGCTGGAAGCCGTGCTCGTCCAGCTTCAGCGACATGATGATGAACCATGCTGCGGCGAAGGCGAAGAACCACAGGACGACGGGCATTTTCGCGCCCGAGAACCACATGAGAAGTTCGTGGGTGAGCAGCTGACTCCCGCGGGTGAAGTTGCCCGCGTTGCGGTGGACCTTGCCCCTGGCGGAATGGTGGTGGAGCGGGATCGCCCGCCCGTCGGTACGGATGTCGCTACGCGCCATGGTACTGCTCCAGGCGCTTGTCCGTGTTGGCGATGATCCGGTCGCGGTATTCGGGATATTGCTCGCTGATCATCACGTCGACGGCGAGCTGTAGAAACTCGCTGATCCGGGCGAGCCGGCGGTGACTGGTGGCGTCGAGTGCGGAGTCGGCCAGGTAGGCGACGACGGCCGCTCGGATCACGTCCGAGGGCTTGCAGTTTCGCTTGTCAGCGAGGACTTCGATGCGGTCGAACAGGCCCTGCTCGAAGCGGACCATGAAACGACGTTTGGTGTCTGACAAACCAACCTCCTAGCAGGGAGGCTGGTGGGGACTTAAGAAAGCGACACGATCTATACCGGATCGCATGGACGGCCGCAAAGAAAATCGCTACACGCTGGGAGCCGTCAGACGCTGTCAGACGCCTAAGCCATTGTAATCATGTGATTACACACCCCGCGCCGATGCGTCAGACGTTGTCAGACGCTTCCCAAGCCCGATAACCCATTGCAAACGCAGGGAAAACTGCACGCTCGCGTGCGTAGGGTGTGCATTCTATCTAGGACTGATCAGTTGGTCGTGGGTCGTGTTGGTCGTCCATTCATGGGGGTCGTTCCGGGGTCCGGCTGGGCATCGTCCGCCCTGTGGGCGGAAGGGCTTCGGCCGTGATTCCGGCCGTGGTTTCGGGGACGGAGTGATCCCGTCCGGCGCGCCTGGTCGCCAGACCAAGCGCGCTCATCAAGCCCGGAGCCCAAGCGACGGGATCGGCACGGCAGGGATCGTTACCCGGAGGGCGAAGACGGCGCAAAGCGACGGCTTCGCGAGCGGGCCATAGGCCCGCGAGTAGAGCCCGATCGGCGGACCCGGAGGGACCGCCGAGCCGCCCGCAATCGCCTGCTTCCGACCCAGCTCCCGAACCGCTACAACGGCATGGTTCGCAGCCCGATCAGCTATGAACAGCGAGGCCATCATGGCGCGTACAATTGAAGAGGAAATGGAGTCCCTCCGGGAGGAGGAGCGGCGTCTTGCGAGCAAGAAGGCGCAGCTCGTCAAACGGGCTCGGGACGAGGCGATCAAGTCGGTCGAGAAGACCGGATTGTTGAAGCTGGAGAGCAGGCGTCTCGAGGCGCTGGCCGGGCGGATCAAGTCGCTCGGAATCGAGGAAGTCGAGAAGCGGCTCGCGGCGTGACGCCGGTCCGCCGCGACGTCAGTCGCGGCACGGGCATGGGGGGCTCGATGCCCCTCATGCCCGTGTGGCTTGATAGCAAAAAAAGGGAGAGGCGTCGCCGCCCCTCCCTGTCGTTCAGAACTCGTCGGACATGCCGCCCGGGACCGTGTGAACTACGCGGTCGACGACCCCCATCGGGAGGGCGTCGTAGTCCCCCTCGTCGATGGCGATGAACCCGTCGATGTCGTCCTCGATGACATGCTGGTCGAAGAAGCTGTGGAGTGCTCGGCGCTCCGCGCAGGCGACCGCGGCGAGATAGGCGGTCTGCTCGTTGGCGATGAAAGTCGAGATGATCTGCATGGGAGCCTCCTGCTGTCTTGAGTGACAGCGGAGCGGGCGTCGGGCGTGCGAGATCGGGTCAAGGACCGCCGGCATCGCAGGCGGCCGCGAAGCGGGCGACGGGGGTGCCGATTTTGTCGTGGTTGCCGTGGAGCGCAGCGGAGCGGCGGCCGCGGCAAAATTGGGGGGACCGTCGATCCTTGAGGCGGTCTCGGACGCCTGACAGAATTGGACGTCAGTGAGAGATATTTTCCTCTCCGGCCCGGCCGATGCGTAGCGCCGTGCGGCCCGTAGGGGCCGTGCGAAAGCGAGCGAGTCGGGCTGGTCGACGGCCCCGAGACTCAAGCCCCGCTGGCATGAAAAAGGGGCGCCACGCCGTCAGGCGCAGCGCCCCTCCGCGGTGTCGAGAGAGGGAGGCTCAGGCCCACTCGAACCGCGAGCTGTCATCCGTGTCCGCCGTGGCGATCAGGCGCGCCAGGCGGTCGGCATATTGGTCGACATTCTGCTCCCGCATCCGACGTCGGACGGCGGGATTCTCGAGCCGCTTGCGAAGCTCGTCGACGGGCATTTCGCCGACGCTGTCGGGTCGCAGCCCGAGGCTTTCCAGCAGGGCGTAGGCGTTGCCGGTAGCGAGGTCCATTTCGACGCCGAGGTCGGACGTGATGGACGGTCGCATCGCGACGGGACCATCCGGCCGGCTGCGGTAGAAGGAGACGCGCCGGTTGCGGAACTGCGCCTCGTCGAGGACGGCGATTACGTCCGTCGCGAAGTCGAAGACGCGCGCCATGCTGGCGAGAGCCAGCGGGCAGACGCGCGCCTCGAAGCTGTAGGCGAGAGGCCGCTCCTCGTCATCGTCGGGATCGATCAGCGCGAGGCCGAGCCGGGTTCCCTCCGAGCGAAGCAAGGAGCGGAAGGCGGCGAGCTGGCGGGCATTGATGGTGGCGGTCGGACCGTCACGATCATCGGCGGCAGTGGCAATGCGAAAAACGATGGACATCTCGACCTCCCTTGGTTCGACACATCCCTCGATCCCCCTCTCCTTTGCTGTCCCGGGACGTCGCTCTG
>Ga0325400_1000227_pt1 | contig 38433 bp, 45 predicted proteins | sample PopdelMetagenome_2_FD_205662 | JGI IMG/M metagenome (GOLD analysis project Ga0325400, IMG submission 205662) | Populus deltoides microbial communities from Bellville, Georgia, United States - Xylem-PdKOR-R1 | ecosystem: Host-associated > Plants > Phyllosphere > Stem > Wood/Secondary xylem...
CCGCGCCGATCCCCGCCCGCACCGCGCCTGCGGCGATATCGTCCAGCGCCGCCAGCGCCGCGCGGCGCAGTTCGTCGAACCCCAGCCGCCCGCTTCGCGCGGCACGCAGCAGCGCCCCCTCCACGGCGCGGCCGCCGCGCTCGGCACCGGCGCCCAGGCTCCCCTCCAGCGCGTCGCGCATCGCCGCCACCTCGCGCGCGAAGCCCTCCCCGTCCGCGCGCACGCGCACCACCGCATCGCCCGCGTCGCCGCGGCCCCAACCATCCTCAGTCATCCGGGAACATCTCCTTCAGCCGCGCCAGCGCGGCCGCGTCGGGCGGCGCGGCGTCGCCGCCGCCCGACGCCCCCGTCACCCAGCGCGCCACCGTCGCCAGCTCGGCCGGCGTCGCGGCCCAGAACCGGTCGGGAGACCAGCCCAGCACCGCGCCCGCCCACCCCGCCAGCCGTTCGGCCGCCGCCGCGAACGTCATCGGCCCCCGAGCACCTGCCCCAGTAGCCACCCCAGCACGGGCGCCGCCGCCGTCAGCCCGGCCGCTGCCACCGCCTCGCCCAGCCGCTCGCGCGTCCAGTCGTCCGGCCGGTCCGCCAGGCAGTGCCAGAACAGCGCCACCGTCTCCTTCAGCGTCAGGCCGCCACTGGCCGCCCGCTCCGCCAGCGCGAACAGCGGCCCCAGCTCCTCTTCGGCCGCCACCAGCGCGCCGAAGCTGGGGCGGAGACGCAGCTCGCGCCCGTCGACCTTCAGGCAGGCCTCGCCCCGGACGGGGTTGGCGCCCGTCACGCAGCCCCCCCTTCGGCCACCACCGGGCCTGAGCTCTCCAGCGACAGGGCATAGGCCCGCTCGCCGTTGAAATCGCCCGAATAGTCCAGCCGCGTCACCAGGAAGCGGCCCGTCATCGTCTCGCCCCCCTCGAACGTCAGCCGATAGTCGTCCAGCGCCCCCGACAGCGCGGAGCCGCGCAGCCGCGCCTCCGCCGCCGAGCCGGTGAACACGCCCGATCCCGACACGCTGACCGAGCGCACGCCGGCTCCCCCCAGCAGCTGCCGCCAGCCACCGGAATCCTTGTTCGTCACCACCACCGCCTCGCCGTTCACCGAGACCTGGGTGGTCCGCATCCCCGCCACCGTGGAAAAGGACGGGCTCGCCCGCCCGTCGCCCACCTTCAACAGGAACGCCGATCCCCGCTCCACCGCCATGCCCCGTCTCCCCTTCAGCTATCGGCGCGGAACAGCCGCACCGAGTACTCGTCCGTCCACGTCCAGCGTTCCGGGCCGGCGCGCTTCAGCCGCCCGCGCACCGGGCGCATCGCGGTCAGCCGCCACCCCCCGCCGATCTCGCCGCCGAGCCCCGCCAGCGCCGCCTCCGCCGCCGCGCCCAGCGTGCGCAGCCGCACCGGCCGCTCACCCGCGTCGTGCAGCGACACCGCGATGCGCCCCTCCCAGACGCTCAGGCACGCCGCCCCCCAGGCGGACAGTTCCGGCTCCTCCACCACCGCGTGCGGCAGCGCCGTGCGCGGCGGCGGCGGTGCGTCGAACACCGCTAGGCCCGCGACCGTGTGCAGCCGGGTCGCCACCGCAGCCGCCAGCCGCTCGCGCGCGCTCACAGGCCGATGCCCCTGCCGCCCGCGCCCGTCCGCCGCTCCAGCAGCCGCAGCCGGCGGAACGGCCGCCACAGCGCCGCCACAGCGGCCGGCGGGGCGGCGCCGCGCTCGCCCGACATCATGTGCGCGGCCAGCATCGCCACCCCCTGCCGGATCGCGGGCGGCACGCTCTCCCACGCCGCGGCCAGCCCGGCGCGGCAGGTGACGCGCACCGTGCCGCCCGCCAGCGGCGTCACACGCACCCAGCCGCGCCCGTCCGCGTCCAGGTCGACCGCCCACCGCTCGGGCGTCAGCGCCGTGCCGCCCGCGTCCGTCGCCGCCGTGATCGCGCTCACCGGTGCCGCCGTCAGCAGCCGCCAGCCCCCTGTGGCCTCCACCGTCTCCGTCGCGTCGCGCGCGACCAGCCACAGGCCCAGATACGCCTCCGCCACCGCCAGCGCGCCCGCCGCCGCGTCCTCCCAGGCCGCCGTCCCGTCCGCGCTCCCGTCGCCCGCCCTGGCCCAGGCGCGCGCCGCCGCGGCGGCGGCCGCCACGGCCGCCGCCGGCATCTCATCCGCCATGTCCCGTCCCCCCTCGTCGCTCAGGCCGGTTCCGCCGTGCGCAGCCGCTTGCCCGGCGGCGCGTCGGGGACCGTCACCCGGCCCCCCGCCACCGTCTGCGCCAGCTCGCGCACGCTGCCGTCGTGATAGCGGTAGCGGAACGTCGCCGGCCCGTCGGCCATCCCCCTGGCGCCCCAGTCCAGCACCAGCCGGTCCGCCGCCCGCGCGTTCCGCGCGTCATCGGAATAGCAGAAGCTGCCGGGCTCCTGCCCCGCCTCCAGCACCGCGCCCCAGTAGAAGACGCCGCCCTCGCCCGCGCCGGGATAGATCTCGTCGCCGCTGTCGTCTGACAGCAGCAGCTCGGCCTGCACCGTGCCCGCGGCCGGCGTCGCTCGGATCGCGACGCGGAACCATCCGCCGCCCAGCTTCTCCAGCGTGGCGCCGGTGCCCGCCACCGTGCCCGCGCGCAGGTCGAAGCGCGTGCGCGCCAGCACCTCGCCGCCCGCCGTCAGCCGCATCACCCCCTTGCCGCGCCCCGCCGCCCGCGCATGGGCGGACAGCACGGCGTCGCCGCCGGGCCAGGTCGCCGCCTGCGCGATGCCGTGCGGTCCCCCGCCCCCCAGCTCCACCACCATGTCGGCCAGTCCGCCGTCGGGCGCCGGGCCCTGGTCCGGCACGGCCGCCGCCTGGTTCCGGTCCCAGCCGGCGGCGTTCATCTGTTCCGACCAGCGCAGCGCGTTGGTCGACGCCGCCTCCAGCATCAGCCCGCGCAGCGCGCCCGTCACGGGATCGCGGTCGAACCGCGGCTGATCGGCGGCCACCGGCGCCAGCCCGCCGTCCGCCGCGCCCTGGTAGGCGACCGACGCCCGCGTCAGCGTCGCGCCCGCGGGCAGCGCGCCGGTCGTGAAGTCGAACGGCGCGGGCGGCGTGCCCGTCGGCGGGGGCGCCGCGACCGCGCCCGCCCGCGCCGGCCGCATCGCCAGCGCGGGTCCCAGCCCCAGCGCCCCCATCAGTAGAGCGCCACGATGTCGGCCGCCGTGGTGCCCGTGGCGCGCACGAACTGCGCCCGGAACGGCAGCACGCTGCCCGACGCCACCTTGAACACCGCGTCCGCGCCCCCCGCGGGGCCGCGCGCCACCAGGTTGCCGCCCGTGCCTACCCATAGTGCCTTGGGCAGGTCCGGAAGCGGGTTCGTGTCGTGCGGGACGACTGCGGCCGCGCGCGTCGCCGGCGCCGACACCTGGTCGGCGACGTACTGGAACTGGTCTGCCATTGTTTGTTCCTCGGATTGCGTTTCGAGCGCGACGTCGGCCGCAGGCAGAGCCCGTGCCGGCCGCGTGACGTCGGTCGGGGGCAGGGCCGTGCCCTGCCCCCGCCGGCCGGACGAGCGGAGGCTGCGCCTCAGCTCGCCTGGAACCGCATCACCTTGATCGCCTCCGAGTTCGTCACGGCGCCCCCCACGCGCTTGGTCGCGTAGAAGCTCACGAACGGCTTGTTGGTGTAGGGGTCGCGCAGCACGCCCGTTTCCGGCCGCTCCGCGATCAGGTAGCCCGCGCGGAAGTTGCCGAACGCGATGGCGGCGCTGCCCGCCGCCATGTCGGGCATGTCCTCGGCCTCCACCACCGGATAGCCCAGCAGCGTCGCCGGCTGGCCCGCCGCCAGGCTCGGCTGCCACACGAAGCCGCCGTCGCTGGTCTTGAACTTGCGGATGCGCGCCAGCGTGGCCGCGTTCATCACGAAGCACGCGCCCTGGCGATAGGGTCCGCGCAAGGACTGCACTAGGTCGATCAGCTTCTCCTGCGGGTCCGCGCCGAACACGCCCGCCCCGCCCGACGCCACGTACTGGATCGTCCCGAACGCGCGCGCGCCGTCCGCGGTGGTGGCGGTCGGATAGGTCAGGAAGCCCTTGGGCCGCCCCACCCCGCTGCCGTTCACGAAGGCCGCCCCTTCCGCCTTGGCGAACTCGGCCGCGATCTCGTCGGCCAGCCACGCCTCCACGTCGAACGCCGCGTCGTCCAGCATCGCCTGGCTGGCGGACGGGTTGGCGTAGAGCTCGCCCATGGGCGGCGCGATCTCCTGGAACACGGGCGTCGCCGTCTCGGGCCGCGGCCCGTTCTCGGCGGCCCAGCCCGACGGCGTGCCCCCCGTCGTCACCAGCTTGCGGTAGCCGGCGCTGCCCACCTGCACCACGTTGGCGACCTGCCGGATCGGCGAGGCCGCCTTCAGCACCCGGTCGATCGCCTGGTCGATCTCACGCGGCACGGCATAGCCGCCCGCGTCGCCCGCCACGGCGGTGAACGCCTTCAGCTCCAGCGTCTGCCCCGACCGGACATACCCGTCGAACGCGCCCCGGACCGCGCCCGCGCCCTCCAGCACCGGACGCGCCACCACCACTTCGCTCATGCCTCATCCCCTTGGTTGAAGATCGTCTCGATCCTGGCCAGCGGCTGCATCGGCACCGCCACCAAGCTCACCTCGGCCAGCGCCACGCGGATCAGCGCGCGCCTGGCCCCCTGCCGCGCGTCCAGCGCGCGGAACCCCACGGAAAGGCCGCCCACCCCGCCCGCCCGCACGGCGCGCACGGCCTCCGGCGCCTCGACGCTGCCCTCCACCAGCAGCCCGCGCGCGTCCTCGGCCACCACCGCCTCGCCCACCGCGCCGCCGCGGTGCTGCCACAGCAGCGGCACCAGCCGCCGGGCACCGAAGGCACCGCGCCGGAACACGTCGCCCGCCCGGTCCGCCCGGTCCCAGACGGCCGCGTAGCCGCGGAAGCGGAGCGGGCTCACTTGCCCCACCCGTCGATCCCCAGCCGGACCGCCAGCGCCGCCAGCACCAGCGCGGTCGCCACCCGCGCCACCCAGCCCACCGCCGCCTTCCAGGCCGACCGCCTGGCCTCGCGCCACGCGGACAACAGCTCGCGCAGCTCGCGCACGTCGCGGCCCGCCCCCTCGTCCGCCAGGCCCAGCCGCGCCATGGCGCGCCCCGCGCCCAGCTCGCCCGCTTCCTCCGCGATGGCGCGCAGCGTCACCAGGTCGCAGCCCCGCTCGGCCCCCTGGCGCATCAGCTGCGCCAGCACGTCGCCGGCTGCCGCGCCGCTCATGCCCCGTCTCCGGGGCGCAGCAGCGCGCGCTTCTCCTCGGCCGACAGCCAGTCGGCTGCCCCCACCGCGCGCCACAACCGCTCGCGATCTTCCGCCAGCGCGGGCACCCGGTCCTGCTCGACGGCCAGCCGAGCGTCCGGGAACCAGTGTTCCAGCGCTTCCGCGATCCCCCCCAGCACCGCGTCCGCCAGCGGCAGCACGGTCAGCCGCCACAGCGCCCGGTTCGCCTCGCGGTAATTGGCGTGCGTGCTGTCGCCGGGCAGGCCCAGCAGCATCGGCGGCACGCCGAACGCCAGCGCGATCTCGCGCGCGGCCGCCGCCTTGGTCCCCAGGAAGTCCATTTCGGCCGGCGACAGGCTCATCGCCTGCCACTTCAGCCCGCCCTCCAGCAGCATCGGCCGGCCCGCATTGGCCGCGCCCTGGAAGCCGCCCTCCATCTCCTCCTTCAGCCGCCGGAACTGGTCCGGACTCATCACCGACCCGTCGCCCGGATCGTAGACCAGCGCGCCCGACGGCCGCGCCGCGTTGTCCAGCAGCGCCTTGTGCCAGCGCGCCGCCGCGTTGTGCACGGCCACCGCGCCGGCGGCCGCACCTAGGCACCCCGCGCCGTAATGGTCGTCCACCGGGCTGAACCCGCGCAGGTGGATCACGGCGGGCGTCTCGCCGCCCGCCGGATAGCGCTGCACGCCCGCCCCCACCTGATACCGGTACGCCGCCGGCCACCCGTCCGCGTCCAGCTCGACCCGCACCCGCTCGGGACGCAGCGGCATCAGCCCCGCCACGCCGTCGCCCGCCTCGTCGCGCAGCACCGCCAGCCAGGCGTTGCCGTGCAACAGCAGCTGCGCCGCCGCCGTCTCCAGCGCCGAGCCGCCCGCCCCCCTAGCGCTCGCCAGCCGCGCCAGCGCGGGATCGCTCGCCGCCAGCGGCGCGGACCCCGCGGCGTCGGCCACCAGCCGCACCGCCCTCTGCGCCACCGCGTTGCGGCAGTACGCCTCGCGCACCTGCGCCTCGTACCCTTGCGGCCCGTCCCCCACCGGCGCCGCCCCCGCGGGCCACAGCGCGGACCGCGCCAGCGCCGGACGCGCCTGTCCGCGCCCGGCCCCCCAGCCGAACCATCCCATGCCTCATCTCCCGATCCGTTACGTCCCGCCCCGCAGGCAGGGTGCGCTCAGTCCAGCACGCGCACCGTCGCCGCGCCGCGCCTGCCCAGCATCAATTCGCCCACCGCCCAGACCAGCGCGTCGGCGCGGTCGGGCGACCGGCCCGGCCCCGCATACCCGCCGCCGGCGGTGAGCCCGCACAACTCGTCCTCCAGCTCCGGGAAGCGGCCGGCATGGAGCACCTGTCCGCGCTCGTAGAGCAGCGACACCGGCTCGGCCCGCCGTCCCTTGGACAGCACGGCGCGCACCGGCGACACCGCCAGCCCCGCGTCGGCGCTCCTCAGCACGCTGTCCACCATGCGTCCCCCCTGGTTCACCTCGGCCACCACCCGGTCGGCGCCGTGGCGCGCCGCACAAGCCGCCACCGCGTTCGCCCAGCCTTCGGGCGACAGGCCGCGCACGCTGGCGTCCTCCACCACATAGGCGCGCCCGTCGCGGCCCAGCGCGACCGCCACGATGCCGCACGCGTCGCCCCGGCCGCTCCCTTCCTCTCCGCTCCCGTTACCGTCGCCGTCCGTTCCCGCGGGCGGGTCAACGCCCACCACCACGCGCGTCGTGTCGGGCGCGCCCTCCACGCGCGCCCGCTCGATCAGCGCGCGCGTCCACAGCGCGCCCTCCGCGTCCTCCAGCAACTCGCCGTCCAGCTCCTGCCGGCCCAGTCGCGTGCCGGCGTACTGCTTCTCCACCGCTTCCACGAAGGCGGCCGGCAGATGCGGGTTGGCGCGCGTGCGCCCCACCGTCTGCACGCAGTCGCCCATCGCCATGACGCGGCGCACCAGCATGGTCGGCCTGGGCGTGGTGGTCACCGCCGCGCGCGGCCGATCCCCCAGCCTCAGGCCCAGCAGCAGGTTGTCCCAGGTCGCGATGCCAGACACCCCCCGCCACTTGCCCAGCTCGTCGCACCAGGCGGCGGAGTGTTCCGGCCCGCGCAGCCCCTCGGGCGCCTCGGCGGAGTAGAGCGTCGCCACCGCCCCGTTGGGGAACCGCACCTCGCCCGCCGTCACCTTCCACCGCGGCCGCTCGCCCCCCTTTCCCGCCACCGCTAGCACGCCGCTCGGCCCTTCCACCATCACGCGCCGGACGTCGGACAGCGTGTGCCCCACCAGCGCCACGCGCGCGCGCGCGTCGGCTCGGCAGAGCCCGACCACCCACTCGGCCCCCGCGCGCGTCTTGCCGAAGCCGCGCCCCGCGCGGATCAGCCACACGCGCCAGTCGCCCGGCGGCGCCAGCTGGCCCTTGTGCGCCCAGGCCGGCCACGCCGCCTCGATCGCCCGCCTGTCGTCGGGCGCCAGCCGATCCAGCCGCGTCAGCTTCCCCAGATACGCCTTGCGAGCGAAGCAACGTACCAGTGCGGCGATATCCGCCTCGCCCTCGGCCGCGACGTGCGCGCCCCGCCCCGGGCTCAAGCGTCACCCCCGCCCGGCACGGTAGCGGGATGCCCGATGAACCGCGCCAGCAGCGCCTCGTCCGCCAGCCGAAGCGCGTCCGCGTCGGGCGCCCGCATCAACCGCTCGCCCAGCGCCGTCAGCCGCGCCAGCAGCGCCGTTTCCGCCCCGTCGGGCCCGTCCCCGCCGTCGTCCTCCCCCCTCCTGCTCTCCTGCTTCGCCCCGAGCGTCAGGATCGCCCTCGCCAGCGCGACGTCCATCTGCGTGAGCGATCCCCGCACCCAGTCACCACTCCCCGTCCCCTGCCCCATCGCCGTCTCCCCCGAAACGGTGCGGATCACCGCCGCGTCGGAACCCCCCGCCCCGTCGCGTCAGCCACCCGCAATTCCTCAGTGTTCCTGTTATGTACCCAAACAGCGTCGCGCTGTCAATCCTATTTGGTTATAAGATGCCGTATTGAGTTGATCTGGGCTGTCGGGGCGCATCGTACAAGGGAGAGGCACGTACGATGCCGAACCGTGTCGGAACGACGGACGCGGCATGATCGACCTGATAACGGTAACGGCGGCCGGGCCATGCCGGATGCCGACCGGCCGCAGGTCGAACAACGAGGCCCCGCCGCACCAGGGGTGCGACGGGGCCTCGAACATCCCGTGAGCGGTCGATCGCGACCGGCTCCGGCAAAGGGCTATTCCGCGGCCGAGGCCTCGGCGGCGCGGGGCGTGCGGCGGCGGCGGGGCTTGGGGGCCTCCTCCGCCGCCTGATCAGGTCGGTCGTCCCCGTTCGTCGCCGCACCGATGGCGGGCGGCAGGCCCTCCACCCCGGCGGGCATTCCCTGGATCGGCTCCGCTCCCGCGTCCGCCCGGCGCGGCGGCCGGCCGCGACGGCGCGGCGCCTCGACCGGCGCCGTGACGGGTTCGATCGGCTGTTCCGACGCGGCCGAAGCCGGAGCGGGAGCCGCCACGGGCGGGGCCGACGCCGCGACGGGTGCGGCGGCTTCCTCGCGCGGCTGGCGGCGCTGGCGATCCTCACGGACGGGCGCGCCTTCCTGGCGCCAGGATTCGCCGCGCGCACCGTCGCCGCGAACGGCGCGATAGCCGTCCCGCTGGCCCGCCGCCCCGCGCTCGTCCCGAGGTCGATCTTCCCGGGGTCGATCCTCCCTGGCCCGCTCACCCGCCTGCCGCTCGCCGCGGTCGGCCGACGGCGCGCGCTCACCGCCGCGGTCGGGGGCCGCCATCATCTGCTCGCCGGGGCGGATCGCGTCGCCCTCCTCGCCGAACTCGTCGCCCTCATCGTCCTCGAACTGGTCGCGATAGGGGTCGGCAGGCTGGGGGCGGCGCTGCTGGTTCTGGTGGCCCTGCGCCTCCTCCTGCCGCGCGCGCGTCTCGCTCAGCACGCGGAAATAATGGTCCGCGAACTGGAGGTAGTATTCGGTGTTCACCCGGTCGCCCTGGCGCTGCGCGTCGGCGGCCAGGTTGCGGTACTTCTCCAGCAGCTGGGCGGCGTTGCCCCGCGCGCGGTTGTCGATCCGGTTGCCGTTGTCGGGGCGCCCGCCGCCCCCGCCGCCGCCCTGCGGGCGCGGGCCGTTGTTGCCACCACCGCGGCCGCGACGGCGACCGGACTGCCGATTGTTGATCAAGCTCGTCTTCCCTAGTGCGACTGGAAATCGTCCGACTGGGCGCCGCCGCTCGGCGCGCGGTATCGGTCCCCCATCACCGCCCGGTCCCTGACGACCCAGCCCGTCACGGCCCTCGCGGCGCGACCCGGACGACGCCTGCCATGCGCCGTGCCCGCGATCCTTGTCCTGAAGCGGCCCGGCTCTCCGTCCTCGGGACGGTCGCGCGAAGCCTATGCCTCATTAGCGCCGTCCGTGCCCGGCTCACAAGCGAAATATGGTCGCCCCCGCCTGCCCTGCCGCGATCACCCCGCCGCGATCATCAGGCACCGGTCGCGCCCGCCCATGTCGCGCCGCACCTCGACGCCCAGGCCGGCGGCGCGGAACAGCGCGCCCGCGCCCCCGGCCTGCGCGTGCCCGATCTCCACGCAGGCCACGCCGCCGGGCGCGAGCTGCGCGCCCAGCAGCGGCGCGATGCGGCGATAATCGTCCAGCCCGTCCGCGCCTGCGAACAGGGCCTCGGCCGGCTCGTGCTCGCGCACGCCCGGCCCCAGCGCCTCGCCCGTCCCCACATAGGGCGGGTTGCACAGCACGAGGTCGAACCGCTCGCCCGTCCCCGCCCACCCGCCCAGCGCGAAGGCGGCGCGCCCGCCCATGCCCAGCGCATGGGCGTTGGCGCGCGCGTAGCCCAGCGCCGTCTCCGACGCGTCCACGCCCACGCCGGTGGCGTCCGGCCACTCGGCCAGCGCCGCCAGCAGCAGCGTCCCCGGCCCCGTGCCCAGGTCCAGCACGCGCCCCGGCCCGCCCGTGCCGGCGAAGTGGACGACCGCCGCCTCGATCAGCGTCTCCGAATCGGGCCGCGGGATCAGCACGCCCGGCCCCACGCCCAGCTCGATGGTCCAGAAACCGCGCCGCCCGGTGACGTAGGCCAGCGGCTCGCCGGCCGAGCGCCGCACCACCAGCGCCTCCAGCCCGTCGGGCGTGGGCGCGTCGCGCAGGCGCAGCAGCATCGCCTCGCGCGTCGTTCCCAGCGCGTGCGCGGCCAGCAGTTCCGCGTCCAGCCGGGGCGTGTCGGAGACGGGGGCGAGGCGGGCGGCGGCGGCGCGGAGGGCGTCGGATAGGGAAGGCCGTCGCGGCGAAGCCGCGTCGTCGGTCGGGGCTTCGGCCCCGCCGGCCGAGCGGAGCGGCCGGCGCGCCTCGCCGGTCACCCGTCCAGGCTCGCCAGCCGCTCCGCCTCATCTTCGGCGATCAGCGCCGCCACCAACTCGTCCATCGCGCCGCCCATGATCTCGGGCAGCCGGTGCAGCGTCAGGTTGATGCGGTGGTCCGTCACGCGCCCCTGGGGGAAGTTGTACGTCCGTATCCGCTCCGACCGGTCGCCCGATCCCACCATCGACTTGCGCGCACCCGCCCGCTCGGCCGCCAGCCTGGCGCGCTCGGCCTCGTACAGGCGCGCGCGCAGCACCTTCATCGCCTTGGCCTTGTTCTTGTGTTGCGACTTCTCGTCCTGCTGGATCACCACCGTGCCGGTCGGCACGTGCGTGATGCGCACCGCCGAGTCGGTGGTGTTGACCGACTGGCCGCCCGGCCCCGACGATCGGTACACGTCGATGCGCAGGTCGCGGTCGTCGATCCGCACGTCCGCCTCCTCCGCTTCCGGCAGCACCGCCACCGTCGCCGCCGACGTGTGGATGCGCCCGCCCGCTTCCGTCACCGGCACGCGCTGCACCCGGTGCACGCCGCTCTCGAACTTCAGCCGGGCGAACACGCCCTGCCCGGTGACGCTCGCCACCACTTCCTTGAAGCCGCCCGCGTCCGACGCGCTGGCCGAGATCAGCTCAGTCCGCCACCCCCGCTCGTCGGCGTAGCGCTGGTACATGCGCAAGAGGTCGCCCGCGAACAGCGCCGCCTCGTCGCCGCCCGTGCCAGCCCGGATCTCCAGCATCGCGGCCCGCTCGTCCGCCGCGTCGCGCGGCAGCAGCGAGAGCGCCAGCGCGCGCTCGGCCGCCTCCGTCGCGGCGCGGTTCTCGCGCAGCTCGTCGGCCGCCATCTCGCGCAGTTCGGGGTCCGCGTCCTCGGCCATATAGACCAGGCTGTCCGCCTCCTGCCGCAGCCGCCGCACCTGCGCCGCCGCTGCCGCCACCGGCTCCAGCTCGGCATATTCCTTGGACACCGCGACGAAGCGGTCGCCGGGCAGATCGCCCGTCGCCATCAGCGCCTGCAATTCGTCGCGCCGCGCCTCGATCTGCCGGATGCGCTCGGGCGAAACGCCGCTCACGAGCCCCCCCCGGCATCGGAGACCTCGCGCACCACCGACTCCACCCGCTCGCGCGCAGGTCCCTCGGCCTTCACCGACACGCCGCCCGCCCGGACGGAAACCAGCGCGCCCGCCGCCATCCGGCTCGCCTTGTCGTAGCGCTTGCGGGCCGATCCCGTCGCTACCCACTCCGCCGACAGCCCGGCGCGCCTGAGCGCCGCCAGCAGCCGCGCGGCCGCCGGCAGCGCCTCGTCCTCCTCCACCGCCAGCACCGCGTCCAGCGGGGCCGCGTCGGGCACCGCCGCCAGCATCGCCAGCCGCTCCACGCCCGCCGCCCAGCCCACGCCCGGCGTCGGCGGTCCGCCCAGGCTCTCCACAAGCCCGTCGTACCGCCCGCCCGCCAGCACGGTGCCCTGCGCGCCCAGCCGGTCGGTCACGAACTCGAACGCGGTGTGCCGATAATAGTCCAGCCCGCGCACCAGCCGCGCGTCGCGCGTCCACGCCACACCGGCCGCGTCCAGCCCCTGCGTCACCGCCACGAAGAAGTCGCGCGCCGCCGGCGTCAGATACGTGTCGATGTCGGGCGCGCTGTCGGCCGCCGGCCGGTCGCACGGGTCCTTGGAGTCGAGGATGCGAAGCGGGTTCTTCTCCAGCCGCTTGAGCGAATCCTCCGACAGCTCGGCCCGGAACCCCTCGAAATGCGCCACCAGCGCGGCCCGCCACGCGTCGCGCGTCTCCGCGTCGCCCAGCGTGTTGAGCTTGAGCGTCACGCCCTCGATCTTCAGCTCGCGCAGAAGGTGGTCGGCCATCACCAGCAGCTCCGCGTCCGCCAGCGGCTCGAGCGCGCCCAGGATCTCGGCGTCCACCTGGTGGAACTGGCGGAACCGCCCCTTCTGCGGCCGCTCGTAGCGGAACACGGGGCCGCTGGTCGCGACCTTCAGCGGCGCGAACCGGCGCCACCCTTCCGTCAGGTACGCGCGCGCGATGCCGGCGGTGAACTCGGGGCGCAGCGTCAGGCCGTCGCCCCCCCGGTCCTCAAAGCTGTACATCTCCTTCGCCACCACGTCCGTGGTCTCGCCGATGGAGCGTGCGAACACCTCCGTCGCCTCGAACACGGGCAGGTCCACGCGGCCGAAGCCGTACAGCGCGCGCACCCGCTCGAAGGCGGCGAGCACGTGCGCAAAGCCGCGCTGCTCGTCGCCGAAGATGTCCTGCGTGCCGCGCACGCGCCCGGGTGTCCGTGTGTCCGCCATGAGGGCCGCGCATCTAGGGCTTGAAGCGCGTCCGGGGAAGCGGCACCCGTTTTACCGCCCGTCAACCGGTCGGCGTGCAGGAAGGCGTCCATGACGATCAACGCGACCCTGGTTCCCGACGCGCGCGTGGCCGAGCGCCGCCAGACCGAACTGCGCGCCACCGCGCGAACCGCCGACGGGCGGCCCGACGACGTGACGGTGTTCGACGTCTCGCTCTCCGGCTTCCGCATCAGCGCGGTGCCCGACCTCGCGGTCGGCTCGCAACTCACGCTGGGCCTGTCAGGCGTCGGCACGCGGCGCGCCACCGTGATCCGCCAGGCGGGCGACGCCATGGGTTGCGCCTTCGACGAGCCGCTCTCCTACGCCGAGCTTCGCGACGCGCTGACGGGCGACACGGTAGTCCAGGTCAACTTCGCCCAGCCCGACGCCGACCCCGGCGCGTCCGCCGACGACGCGGCGGACGAGGCGCGACCCTGGTCCGTGCTGCCCATCGTGCTGGTCGCCGCCGCCACCTGGGCGCTCGCCGGCCTGTTCGTGCTGGCGGTGGCCCTGGGCTTGGTCTGAAGATGCGAGCGGAACAGTAGACGCGCCGGATCGGACAACGCTACACGCGGGTGTTCCCCCTCTGGTCCGAAGGGTCCGCATGATCCGCCGCATCCTGTCCGCCTGCCTCCTCTCCGCCGCTCTCCCCGCGCTGGTGCCCGCCATGGCGCAGGTGCCCGCTGGCAACACCGCGCCCCAGCCCGTGCCCTTCCGCGACACGGTGCCCCAGCCCCGCGACGTGGACTATCCCGGCACGCTCCTGGTCGACGTGGACGCCACCGACACCGAGCGCGGCATCCTGCGCGTCAAGGAGACGATCCCGGTGGCCGGCGGCGGCCACACCGTGCTGCTCTATCCGAAGTGGCTGCCCGGCAACCACGCGCCGCGCGGCGAGATCGAGAAGCTGGCGGGCCTGGTGATCCGCGGCAACGGCCGGGTCATCCCATGGACGCGCGATCCAGTGGACGTCTACGCCTTCCACCTCGACGTGCCGGCCGGCGTCCGCCGCCTGGACGCCGAGTTCCAGTTCCTGTCCGCCACCCAGCCCGGACAGGGCCGAATCGCGGTGACGGACACCATGATCTCGCTCCAGCCCAACTCGGTCAGCCTTTATCCCGCCGGCTATTTCACGCGCCGCATCCCGGTGCAGCTCACCGCGCGCTTCCCCGCCGGCTGGACCGCGGCCGGCGCCGTGCCCGCCAAGGCGACCGGCTCCACCTACACCTACGACCGGACAAACTACGAGATCCTGGTCGACAGCCCCATCCTGGCCGGCCGCTACGGCAAGGTCTGGGCGCTCAGCCCGCGCGTCGACCTCAACGTCTTCGCCGACACGCCCGAGCAGCTCGCCGCCACGCCGGAGCAGATCGACGCGCACAAGCGTCTGGTGGACCAGGCGGTGAAGACCTTCGGCGCCCAGCACTACGACCGTTACGAGTTCCTGCTGTCGATCACCGACCAGCTGGGCGGCATCGGGCTGGAGCATCACCGTTCGTCGGAGAACGGGGTAAAGCCCGGCTATTTCACCGAATGGGCGACGGGGGCGGCCGCGCGCAACCTGCTGCCGCACGAGTTCAGCCACAGCTGGGACGGCAAGTTCCGCCGCGGCGCCGACCTGTGGACGCCCGACTTCCGCACCCCCATGCGCAACTCGCTCCTCTGGGTGTACGAGGGCCAGACCCAGTTCTGGGGCTACGTGCTCCAGGCGCGTTCAGGGCTGGTCTCCAAGCAGGACACGCTGGACGCGTACGCCGGCATCCTCGCCCAGTACTCGCTCAGCGCCGGCCGCCAGTGGCGCCCGCTCGTCGACACCACCAACGACCCCGTGATCTCCGCCCGCCGGCCGAAGGGCTGGACCAGCTGGCAGCGGTCGGAGGATTACTACAACGAGGGCCTGATGGTGTGGATGGAGGTGGACGCCACGCTCCGCCGCCTGTCCGGGGGCGCCAAGTCCATCGACGACTTCGCGCGCGCCTTTTTCGGCATCCGCGACGGCGACTGGGGCGAGGTGACGTACACGCTGGACGACGTGATCTCGACCCTGAACGCCATCCAGCCCAACGACTGGGGCACGCTGCTGCGCACCCGCCTGACCGAGACGGGCAAGCCCGCGCCCGTGCTGGGTTTCGAGGGGAACGGCTACCGCCTCGCCTACGGACCCGAGCCCACCGGCTATTTCAAGAGCCTGGAGAAGAACCGCGGCGTCACCGACCTGTCCTACTCCATCGGCCTGGGGCTTAGCAGCGACGGCGAGGCGTCGGCGGTGATCTGGGACGGCCCGGCCTATCGCGCCGGCCTCGACGTCGGCACCCAGGTGGTGGGCGTGAACGGCCAGAGCTACACCGCCGACCGCTTGAAGGCCGCAATTCTGGCGGCCAAGGGCACGCGCGATCCCATCCGCCTGACGGTCAAGCAGAACCAGCGCGTGCGCGACGTGGCGATCCCGTACCACGACGGCCCCCGCTACCCCCGGCTGGAGAAGACCGGGACCGGTGAGACCGGGCTGGACCGGCTGCTGGCCCCCCGCTGACACCATATATCTAAAGGGAAGACGACATGCGTATCGACCTGATCCCGGTGGGCAAGAGCCCGCCGGACGACCTCAACGTCATCATCGAGGTGCCGACCGGCGGCGAGCCCGTGAAGTACGAGTTCGACAAGGCGTCCGGCGCGCTGTTCGTGGACCGCATCCTGCACACGCCGATGCGCTACCCCGCGAACTACGGCTTCGTGCCGCACACGCTGTCGCCAGACGGCGACCCGCTCGACGCGCTGGTGGTGTCGCGCTCGCCCTTCATCCCCGGCTGCGTGGTGCGCGCGCGCCCCATCGCGGTCTTGAACCTGGAGGATGAGGCGGGCGGCGACGAGAAGCTGGTCTGCGTGCCCGTGGACTCGACCTTCCCCTACTACACCAAGGTCGGCGGCCGCGACGACCTGCCCGAGATCGTGTTCGAGCAGATCGAGCATTTCTTCACCCACTACAAGGACCTGGAGAAGAAGAAGTGGGTGCGCGTCGGCACCTGGGGCGACCGCGAGGAGGCCAGGCGCATCACGCTGGAGGCCATCGAGCGCTACGAGGCCGCCAAGTCCAAGGGCGAGGAGCCGCACGTGCAGGACGAGGTGGCCGGGCGCGAGTAAGGCCGGCCCCCACGGCCGTTCGTGCCGAGCGAAGTCGAAGCACCCGGCGCTCCCGGACTTCGGCTTCGCCCACCCCTCACAGCATCGCCTCCGTCGGCGGCTCCGCCTCCGCCCGCCCCCCGCCGCCCCGCGCGGCGAACAGGCACCCGCCCACGATCAGCACCGCGCCCCCCAGCGTGGCCACCTCCAGTTCCTCCCCGAAGAACAGCCACCCCAGCACCGACAGCCAGACGAACCCGGTATATTCGGTCGCCACCAGCGCTTGCGCCTGCGCGCGCGCATAGGCCCAGGACAGCAGCAGCAGCGACGTGCTGGCGAAGATCGCGGCGCCGGCGATGGACAGCCAGTGCCCCGGCGCCGGCCACCGCGCGGCCACGGGCACGAAGGGCAGGAGGCACAGCAGCACGACCAGCGTCTGGAAAAAGGCGATCTCGCGCGGGGACGCCTGCTGCGCCTGGTGCCGCTGGAGGACCAGGTTCACCGCGTAGAGCAGCGCCGACACCAGCACCGCCGCGATCCCCAGCGCCGCGTCCTCGCGCGCCGCGCCGGTGGACGCCCCCAGCTTGCCCGCCAGGATGACGCCCACGCCCGCCAGCGCCGCCAGCGACCCCGCCACCGCGCGCGCCCCCACCCGCTCGCCCAGGAAGGCCGCGGCCAGGAAGATCGCCGCCAGCGGCGCCACGAACGACACCGCGATGGCCTCGGCCAGCGGGATCACCATGATCGCGTGGAACCACAGGCTCGCCATCATCGCCACCACCACGCCCCGCGCCGCGTGCAGCCGCAGCAGCGCGGGCGCGGGCCAGCACGGCCCCCCCGCGGCCCAGGCGACCCCCGTCACGCCAAGCCCGGCGACGCTGCGCCACAGCAGCGCCGAATAGGCCCCCAGCGCCAGCCCCAGCCCCTTCATCATCGCGTCCATGCAACAGAAGATTGCGATGCCGAGGCAGGCGACGGCGAAGGCGGCCGCCGGCCCGCCGACGCTACGGGGCTTCGGCAAGCGCGCCGATCCGGGCCAGCCGCAGCAACTCCGGCAGCGCGTTGCGCAACGCCGCGATCGGTTCGGCCTCCTGCCACCTGCCGTCCGGCGGCACGACGTAGGGCGGCACCTGGATCAGAGTCGCGGCGAGCCGGGCAGGACCTTCGCCATGCGCCGTCGCCATGTCCTCGTGTCGATCCGTGTCCGGCTCGGAAGCGATGCCCACGGCGTTCATGGCGTGGTGGTCGTCTAGGTGCCGGACATGCCACGGCGCGGGCGTCGTCGCCCGGTCGAGGTCGGCCAGTACGTCGAGGTCGAGGTTCGTCGCCATGGCGGACACCTACAGGCTATGCCGCCGCCCGGCTATCGGGCCGCGGGGCTGTTCCGCCGCGATCCCGGCCCTGCGATCCCGGCTGGCACCGACGCGCCTACTCCGCCGCCACCGCCGCGCGCCCGACCTCCGCTGCCCCATCGGCCGCGGCCGCCTCACCCGCCGCCCTGGCCGCCTCCGCTGCCTCCATCTCGGCCGCCTTGGCCTCCACCAGCCGCACGATGTGGTCCACCATGCCCCGGTCCTCGACGTGGTGGTCCGTCACGCCCGACAGGTAGACCATATGCTTGCCGCCGCCGCCGCCGGTGATGCCAATGTCCGTCTCGCGCGCCTCGCCCGGCCCGTTCACCACGCAGCCCAGCACAGAGAGCGACAGCGGCACGCGGATGTGCTGCAACCGTTCCTCCAGCACCTGCACCGTGCGGATCACGTCGAAGCCCTGGCGCGCGCAGGACGGGCAGGACACCACGCGCACGCCACGATTGCGGATGCCCAGCGACTTCAGGATCTCGAAGCCGACGCGCACCTCCTCCTCCGGCTCGGCCGACAGGGAAACGCGGATCGTGTCGCCGATCCCGAACCACAGCAGCGAGCCGATGCCGATGGCCGACTTCACCGTGCCGCCCACGAAGCCGCCCGCCTCCGTGATCCCCAGGTGCAGCGGGCAGTCCACCGCGTCGGCCAGCTGCTGGTACGCCGCCACCGCCAGGAATACGTCCGACGCCTTCACCGCCACCTTGAATTCGTGGAAGTCGCGGTCCTGGAGCAGCTTGATATGGTCCAGCGCGCTCTCCACCAGCGCTTCGGGACAAGGCTCGCCGTATTTCTCCAGCAGGTCGCGCTCCAGCGACCCCGCGTTCACGCCGATGCGGATCGCGCACCCGTTGGCCTTGGCGGCGTTCACCACCTCGTTCACGCGCGCCGCCGATCCGATGTTGCCCGGGTTGATCCGCAGGCAGGACGCGCCCGCGTCCGCCGCCTCCAGCGCACGCTTGTAGTGGAAATGGATGTCCGCCACGATCGGCACGCGCGCCGCGCGCACGATGCCCTTCAGCGCGGCCGTCGACTCGACGTCGGGGCAGCTGACGCGAACGATGTCGGCGCCCGCCTCCTCGCACCGCCGGATCTGGTCGATGGTGGCGCGCGGGTCGCTGGTGGGCGTGTTGGTCATGGTCTGCACGGTCACGGGCGCGTCGCCGCCGACGGGAACGTTGCCGACCATGATCTGCCGGCTGGGGCGGCGCGCGATGTCGCGCCAGGGACGGATGGACATGCCCGCCCCTATACGCGCGTGCCGTTACCGTTCAAAGGCGCGTCCCATGGCGCCGCCCCCACCCCCGGCCCCCACCCCGTCCGTCTCGGCCCCGGCCATCCGGCGGCACTACGGCCTGGACTGGCTGCGCGTCGCGGCCTTCGGCATCCTGATCCTGTACCACGTCGGCATGGTGTTCGTGCCCTGGCCCTATCACGCCAAGCTGGCGCGGGAGGACTGGGTGGCGCCCGTCATGATGCTCGCCAACAGCTGGCGGCTGGCGCTCCTGTTCCTGGTGGCGGGCTATGCCAGCCGCGCGCTGCTCTCGCGGGGCGGCGGGGCGGGGGCCTTCGCCGCCGGCCGGTCGAAACGCCTGCTGATCCCGCTCGCCTTCGGCATGGCCGTCGTGAACCCGCCCCAGCCCTGGGTCGAGCTGGTGACGCAGCACGGCTACGGGGCGGGCTTCTGGCAATTCTTGACGCGCGATTATTTCGGCTTCCGGGCCATCGACGGCATCGTGGTGCCGACGTGGCAGCACCTGTGGTTCGTGGTCTATCTCTGGGCCTATTCGATGCTGCTGGCGCTCGGCTTGGCTTGCCTGCCCGCGCGCGCGGGCACGGCGGTGCAGGCCGGGTACGACCGGCTGTTCGGCGGCTGGCCCGTCCTGGTGCTGCCCATGGCCTGGTTGGTCGCGGTCAGCGCACTCCTGTTCCCCGGCGCGCGCGAGACGCACGCGCTCGTCGGCGACTGGGTGGCGCACGCCAGCTACCTGCCGCTGTTCCTGTTCGGCGTGGGGCTGGCGGGCAGCCGCACCGTGCTGCCCTGGCTGGCCAGGCGCTGGGTCCCGCTGTTGCTGCTGGCGGTCGCTGCCTGGTGCGTCGTGGCCGGCATCGAGCGGACGTGGCCCCGCTCGCGCGCGCCCTACCCCTACGGCCTCGTCTACGCCGCGATGCGCGGGGTTCAGGGCTGGGCCGCCATCGTCGGCCTGCTCGGGATGGCGTCCCGCCACTGGAACCGCGACCATCCCTGGCGCGGCCTCCTGACGGAGGCGGTGTTCCCCTTCTACGTCGTGCACCAGACGCTGATCGTGGTCGGCGCCTGGTGGCTCACGGGCGCGGGGCTCCCCGGCTGGGCCGAGTTCGCCCTGCTGGTGGCGGGCACGGCGGCGGGCTGCTGGCTCTTCTACCTGGTCGGCCGCCGCGTCGGCCCGTTGCGACCCCTGATCGGATTGAAGGCGAGGACATGAGCGGCCGGGATGAAAAGAGCTGGCGTCTCCTGGTGCACGGCGGCTCGGGCCGCATGATCCGGGGCGAGCTGCCCCCCGCCACCGACCGGGCGGCGCGCGGCGCGCTCGCGGCGGCGCTCGACGCGGGCGAGGCGGTGCTGGCGGCGGGCGGTGCCGCGCTCGACGCGGTCGATGCCGCGGTGCGCGCGTTGGAGGACGACCCCGTGTTCAACGCGGGCCGTGGTGCTGCGCTCACCGCCGACGGCCGAGTGGAGCTGGACGCTGCCGTCGCCGACGGGGCCGGCCGCCGCGCGGGCGCGGTGGCGGGCGTCTCCGCCACGCGGAGCCCCGTGGGCCTGGCGCGCGCAGTGATGGAGGACGGCCGCCACGTGCTGCTGGCCGGCCCCGCCGCCGACCGCTTCGCCGAGTCGAAGGGCCTGGCGCCCGCCCCGCCCGGCTGGTTCGAGACGCCCGAGCGCCGCGCGCAGCTGGCCGAGCTGCTGTCGCGCGGCGGCGACGCCTACGACCTGGACATGAAGTACGGCACGGTGGGCGCGGTCGCGCTCGACGCCGCGGGCCGGCTGGCCGCCGCCACCTCCACCGGTGGCGTCACGGGCAAGAGCTGGGGCCGGGTGGGCGACAGCCCCGTGATCGGGGCGGGCACCTGGGCGGACGCCGCGGTCGCGCTGTCGTGCACCGGCACGGGCGAGCATTTCCTGCGACTGGGCGCGAGCCACGAGGTGGCCGCGCGCGTCCGGCTGGCGGGCGTGCCCCTGGCGTCGGCGCTGGCGGACGTGCTGGCGGAGGTGCGCGGGCTGGGCGGCACGGGCGGCGCCATCGCGCTGGGCGCGGACGGCACGGCCGAATGGGCCTTCACCACCCCCGGCCTCTACCGCGGCTCCGCGGGCGAGGGGCGGGCGCGACGCGTGGGCATCTACGACGACGAGTGATTTCACCCGTCACGCAACGCGTATAGGGAAGCGGCCGTGACCCGCCTCCCGCTCCTCGCCGCCGCGCTCTGCCTCGCCCTGCCCGCCCCCGCCGCCGCCTTCTGGGAATACGGCCACGAGACGGTGGCGCGCATCGCCTATGCCAACGTGCGCGCGCCCACACGCGCCGCGATCCGCCGCCTGCTGGCGCAGGACCGGCTGCTGGAAACGCCCGAGTGCCGCGCGAACACCGTCGAGAGCGCCAGCACCTGGGCCGACTGCGTCAAGCCGCTCAAGAACCCCGACGGCACGTCGCGCTTCGGCTACGCGTATAGCTGGCACTACCAGAACGCGAACGTCTGCGCCCCCTTCGACCTGAAACCCGCCTGCGCCGACGGCAACTGCGTGTCCGTCCAGATCGAGCGGCAGCGCGCGGTGCTGGCGAACCGCCGCGCGCCCGCGGCCGACCGGGTGCGCGCGCTGGCCTTCCTGATCCACTTCGTCGGCGACCTCCACCAGCCGCTCCACGCGGGCGACCGGGCGGACAAGGGCGGCAACGACGTGCCCGCCGCCTGGGGCAGCTACGCGCCCGCCCGCTTCAACCTCCACTCGGTCTGGGACGGCCCGCTCCCCGAGCGTGCCGTTTCCACCGGCCCCACCCCGGTCCGCCGCTACCCCGCCGCCGTGCGCCGCCGGATGGCGGCCGGCACCGTCGCCGACTGGAGCCGCGAGAGCTGGGCCGTGTCGCGCGACCTGGCCTACGCCACCGCCATGGGCGGCGACCCCTGCGCGCCGCTCCCCCCCGGCACCCGCGCGGTGGTGGACGAGGCCGCCGCCGCCCGCCTCATCCCCGCCATGCGCCTGGAGGTGGAGCGCGGCGGGCTCCGCCTGGCCCGCCTGCTCGACGAGGCGCTGGGGTAAAGGCACTGGGCCGAGGGCGCGTCACATCGCGCGCAGCAGTTCCAATCCGCGCTTCCCCGGCGTGTCGAGCGCCGCGTCGTAGAGGGCGATCCAGGCCCGGCACGCGTCCGCGTCGCCGGCCTTGCGGTCCAAGGCGCGGCTGAATTGCTCCGGCGTCATGCCCGTTTGTGCCGCGGCGTCGCGCACCACCGTCTTGGGCACCCGGAACGTGGTCTCGGTCGATGCCTCGGGCACGCCGTCCATCTGGGTCAGCACATCCCCCGCCAGCATCTGTCGGCGCTCGCGAAAGCGCTCCACCGCCGCGTCGGGCGCAGGGCGTCCGGACAGCATCCCGCCGCACCGCTCCGCCCCGTATCGGTCGCGGACGAAGACGAACTGGTCCATCTGCAACCGCCGAGCCCGCACCACCAGGTCGCGTGGCGCCTGCCGCAGCGCCGTCACCTGTCGCTCGCCCAACTCGCCGATCAGCGCCGCCTCATAGGCTGCCCGGTCGTTGCGCCCCTTCGCCTCGCGGTCCCAGTCGGCCACCAGCCGGTCGTGATAGCGCGGGTTCAACGTCGCCAGCATCGCCAGCGACAGCCCCTCGTTCCCCACGGCCTTCAGTACGGGGTCGATGTCGGCGCGGGGATCGGTGAGGCCGGTCGACACCGGCGCCGACGTCGGCGTCCCGAAGGGCATGCGCCCGGCGTCGTGCTGCAACGCCGCGCAGAAGCGGAGCAGGGCGATCAGGAGCACGACCACCAGCACCATGTTCTGCCGCCCGCCCAGTTGCAGGCCGCCCCCGCCGTCCGCCCGCTCGACCAGCGCGGGGTCGAACCGCATCTCCAGCTCGGGATGATGCGCGCGCACATGGGCCAGCAGCGTGCGCGTCCGCTTGTTGCGCACGCGCGGGCCGAACACCCCCTTGTGCCCACCCGTCAGCACGGTCCAGGCGCGGTGCCAGGGGTGGCCGGGCGCCGTCACCTCCGCCACGAAGCTCGTCTCGTCCCACCGCTCCAGCACCGCCGCCACCGCCGCCGGCTGGTCCAGCCGCCCGCGCGTCGCCTCCCACCCGAACGCCTCCACCATGCGGGGCAGCAGCGGGTCCGCGCGCGCGCCAGCGTCCGCCGCCAGGTCGGCCAGCCACAATTCGGCCGAGCGCCGATACTCGATCTCCTCCATCCGCGGCGTCGCCAGCAGCCCGTCGAACGCGTCCAGCATCCGCCGCCGCTCGTCCTCGTCGAGCGGCCCGTCCGCGCCGTCGGGCATCAGCAGCGCGTAGAGCGCGCCCGCGTGCGTTTCCGCGTCGTCCGCCGGCCGGGCGGCGGGCGCCAGCGCCGAGGCCAGCGCGTCCACCGCCTCCGCGCTCAGCACCGCCGCCTCCACCGCCCGTGCGCCCGTTCCCGCCCCGGCCAGCTCGGCCGCGAAAGGCGCGAGATACGCGTCGGGCGGCGCGGTCGGGGGCTCGGACACGCTGAGCGCACCTGCCATCTCCGCCGGAGCCCCCGCCCCTGGCACGCCGCCCGTTGAGCCGGCGGCGGGCGGCGGGACGGGCAGCGGGATACGATGCGCCTGCGCGACGACGGCGTCCGGCCCGACGTCTTCCGGGCCGGCTTCCCCCGACCCGATGTCCTCCGGCCCGGCGGGGTCCGCGCCGTCGCCGGGCTCCCGCTCGACCTCTCCCCCCGCTCTTGAGTCTGCCCGCGCCCTCGCGTCCGTCAGCGCGGCGTCGCGCGCGGCGCGCAAGCGCGCGAAGCCCTCCGGGTCGGCGTCCGGGTCCATGGCGCGCAAGGCGTCGGCATAGGCGCGCCGGATCACGCGCGCGTCCGCCCCTCCGTCCACCCCCAGCAGGCGGCGGGCCGTGGCCGGCGTCACGTGGCCCGTCACAGGTATCGCTCGCCCTCCACCTCGTCGAGCGCGGCACCCAGCCCCTTCACCGCGTCGGCGATGACGCGCTGATCCTGCGTCTCCAGCGCCGCCTCGAACTGCGCGATCCACTGGCCCACCATGTCGCGCCGGTCGCCCGTGAAGTCCTCGAAGCACCGCGCCGCGCGCGCCATCAGCGCGGCGTTGACCGCGTCGTCGCGCGGATGGTGCTTCAGCTTCGCCAGCGCCGCGCGCCGCGCCTCCAGGTCGTCCGCGTCCTCCTCGTCCGCGATCACCAGGTTGCGCGTCAGCCCGCTGCCCGGCACGTGCACGTCCACCTCCAAGAGGCCGCTGGTGTCGTAGCTGAACCGGCACTCCACCTGCTGCCCCGCCGGCCCGCGCGGCACGGGCACCTTGACCGTGCCCAGCTTGACGTTGCCCGACACCAGCCGCGCCTCGCCCTGGTACACGTCGAACACGACCTCCTTCTGGTTCTCCTGGATGGTGTTGTAGCCCTCGACGCGGCTGACGGGCACGGGCGTGTTGCGGTCGATGATGGGCGAGAAGACGCCGCTCCGCCACCCGCCCCGCCCGTCGGGCACCGAGTGGCCGACGCCCAGCGTGAACGGGCACACGTCGGTCAGCCGCACCTCGTCCAGCGCGGCGTCGCGCCCGCGCAGCGCCGCCTGGATCGCGGCGCCCAGCGCCACCGCGTGGTCCGGGTGGACGGCGGTGCCGGGGAAGCGGCCGAACATGCGCGTCACCGCGCGCCGGACCAGCGGCATCCGCGTGGCGCCCCCCACCAGCACGATCTCGCTCAGGTCGCCCGCGCGCACGTCCCCGTCGCGCAGCGAACGCAGCACGGGCTCGCGCAGCCGGTCCAGCAGGGGCTTCGCCGCCGTCTCCAGCTCGTCCGCCGTGACCGTCGCCTCGTGCCGCTGCCCGTCCCAGGTGAAGGCGAACGCCGCCTCGTCCGCCTCCGACAGCGCGCGCCGGCACCGCTCGGCCGCGTCGCGCAGCCGCTGGCGCCGCTGCTCCGGGTCGGCGCCTGCCAGCGCGTCCGGCGACAGCTTGGGCATGGCGGCGGCCACCAGCGCCTCGTTGAAATCCTCGCCCCCCAGCCGGTTGTCGCCGGTGGACGAGCGCACCTCGACGATCCCCTCGAACATCTCCACCACCGAAACGTCGAACGTGCCGCCGCCCAAGTCGAACACCAGGAACGGCTCCTTCTCCCCCCGGTCCGCCAGGCCGTAGGAGAGTGCGGCCGCGGTCGGCTCGTTCAGCAGCCGCTCCACCTTCAGCCCCGCCAGCTCGCCCGCGCGCCGCGTGGCTTTGCGCTGCCGGTCGTTGAAATAGGCCGGCACGGTGACGACCGCGCCCGTCACCTCCTCCTGCGCCCACGCCTCCGCGTCGGCCTTCAGGCTGCCCAGCACCAGCGCCGACAGCTCCTCTGGGGTGAAACGCCGCCGGCCCAGCACCGCCTCCTGCCGCGTGCCCATGTAGCGCTTGAAGGCGGTGGCGGTCAGGTCCGGGTGCGTCACCTGCCGCTCGCGCGCCGCCATGCCCACCAGCACCGCCCCGTCGTCGCCTAGGGAGACGGCCGACGGCGTCAGCAGGTCGCCCAGCGCGTTGGGGATCAGCACCGCCCCCCCGCCGTCCGTACCGTCCCCGCGCCACGCGGCGACCGCGCTGTTGGTGGTGCCCAGGTCGATGCCCACGATCATGCCGCTGCTCCCGTCGCGCGTCGGATGACGCGGCTGGCCGGGGCGATGCCCCCGGTGACGCACAAAGCGGGCGCGCGTACAGGGTTCCCCCGCGCATCGGCTTCGGCGAGGCACCTTGGGTTGCGGGGGCGGGAGCGGCCGTCAGGAAGCGGCTTCGATCCCGGCGGCTGCGTACCGGGCGAATACGGAACCGCCGTCCCATCCGACCGGCATGGCAGAGCGCAGCCCCGACGCGTTCAGGCGGGCATCCTCGGCCGCCGACAGAAGTCCCAACCGGTAGTTTGCTGACAGGTAGGTGCGGATGCCGTCGCGGGTGATCTTCACGGCCCCTGAGAAGAACGCAGCAACCATACAGCCGACAGGTACGGCATGATCCACGACCAGCTTGGTATCCCTGTCCCGTGCCTCGTATCGCCGACGGTATAGCGCCGCATCTTGCTCGGCCCCGACTAGAATGGCTTCGGCACCGGCAGATCGGAAATCGAGCGCCCTCAACATGTCGCGACGCAGCAGGGCGGACGGGTTGTTGAACCAGCGCGGTCGGCCTTCCCGAGTGCGATGATGATCGTGCGCGCTGTGAAACGCGTTCCAGTTGTCCACAAAGTCACGAAACAAAGTCACGAAAAGGCGCACCGCGATCCCCGGCTTCCACGGCAATAGCGATATGGTCCAGATAGCTGTTCGCCAGAGCTTCCAGCCTGTCGTTCATACTCCTACCCGTTCGACCACCGCGCCCAGATCGCGGTCGGCAGCGCCAGCCCGCGCGCTTCCTCGCGCACCCCCAGCTCGCCCGCTTCCACCCGCCCCGGCAGGTCCGCGAACAGCGCGCGCACCATCTCGCCGATGGCCAGCGCCGACATGCGCACCGCGTAGACGGTGAGGAACAGGAAGCGCGACTCCGCGTCCAGCAGCCGGCGGCAGTCGGCCACCAGCGCGGGCAGATGCTCCTCCAGCCGCCACACCTCGCCGTCCGGCCCGCGCCCGTATTTGGGCGGGTCGAGCAGGATACCGTCGTAGCGCCGCTGGCGGCGCACCTCGCGCGCGGTGAACTTGGCGGCGTCGTCCACGATCCAGCGCACCGGCCGGTCGCTCATGCCCGACAGCCGCGCGTTGTCGCGCGCCGCTTCTACCGACTTTTTGGACGCGTCCACGTGCACTACTCGGGCACCGGCGGCGGCGAGCGCCAGCGAGCCCACGCCGGTATAGCCGAACAGGTTCAGGCACTCGGGCTCCGCCGTCCCGGCGAGCCGTTCGCGCATCCACGTCCACACCGGCGCCATGTCGGGAAAGAACCCCAAATGCCGGAACGGCGTGGCCTGCGCGGTGAAGCGCAAATCGTCCCACGCCAGCGGCCAGCCGCGCGGCACGGGGCGCGCGTACTTCCACTGGCCGCCCCCGTCCTCGTCCGCGCCCGGCACGAACTCGGCGTGCGCCTGCCAGTCGGGGGCGGCCGGCGCCCACAGCGCCTGCGGCTCGGGCCGGACGAAGCGGTAGGGGCCGTAGCGCTCCAGCTTGCGGCCGTGCCCCGAATCCACCAGCCCGTAATCGGCCCAGGGCTCGCCGATCAGCGTGTCGAGCCGCATCCGCCTTACCGCGACGGGGCCGCGTGCGCCGCCACATAGCCGCCCACGGCCGCCAGCGTCGCGTCCAGCACCTCGTACCGCTCCTCGCGCTCGAACAGGTCGCCCGCGCGCGCCGGCAGCCGGGGCCTCACCCCCGTGGCGCGCTCGACCGCGGCGGGGAACTTGGCGGGGTGGGCGGTGGCCAGCGTCACCACGGGGGCGCTGCCCCGGTAGCGGCGCGCGGCCGCCAGCCCCACGCCCGTGTGCGGGTCCAGCACCTCGCCGCACGCTTCATAGGCCCATCGCATCGCGGACGCCGTATCGTCCGCGTCCACCCGCTCGGACGAGAACAGCGCCGCCGCGCCCTCACGCTGCCGCTCGGTCAGCCGCATCGCGCCCGCCTCCTCGAATGCCCGCATCTGCTCCGCGACGGCGCCGGGGTCCAGGTCGTGGAGGAGCCGCTCGAAGTTGGACGACACCTGGATGTCCATGCTCGGCGTGGCCGTCTCCGCCACCGCCCCGCGCGAGTAATCGCCCGCCGACAGCGCGCGGTGCAGGATGTCGTTGACGTTGGTCGCCACGAGCAGCCGCTCCACGGGCAGCCCCATGCGGGCGGCCACGTAGCCCGCGAACACGTCGCCGAAGTTGCCCGTAGGGACGGAGAAGGCGACCGACCGCCCCGGCGCGCCCAGCCGGACGGCGGCGTGGAAGTAATAGACCACCTGCGCCATCAGCCGCGCCCAGTTGATCGAGTTCACCGCCGACAACGCGAAGCGGCCCGACAGGTCGGGGTCGGCGAACATTGCCTTCACCAGCGCTTGCGCGTCGTCGAAGGTGCCGCGCACCGCGACGTTGCGCACGTTGGGCGCCAGCACCGTGGTCATCTGGCGCCGCTGCACGTCGGTCACGCGGCCCAGCGGGTGCAGCATGAACACGTCCACGCCGTCGCGCCCCGCCAGCGCGTCGATGGCCGCCGACCCCGTGTCGCCGCTGGTGGCGCCAACCACGGTCAGCCGCCGCCCCGTCTCGCTCAAGAACCGCTCGAACAACAGCCCCAGTAGTTGCAGCGCCACGTCCTTGAACGCCAGCGTCGGCCCGTGGAACAGCTCAAGCAGCCACTGGTCGTGGTCGAGCTGCCTCAGCGGCGTCACCGCCCGGTGCGCGAAGCGTCCGTAGGCGGTGCGGCACAGCGCCAACAGCTCGTCGCGCGTCATCGCGTCGCCGACGAAGGGCGCCATGACGACCGCCGCCGTTTCGGCATAGTCGAGCCCCGCCAGCGCCGCGATCTCGCCTTCCGACAGCGTCGGCCAGCGCTCGGGCAGGTAGAGCCCGCCGTCGGGCGCCAGCCCCGCCAGCGTCACCTCGCGAAAGCCCAGCGCGGGGGCCTCACCCCTGGTGCTGACGTAGCGCATCATTCCCGTCCCCGTTTGCTGAGCGCCAGCGCGTAGATGACCGCAGCCACGATGGCGAAGAAGAACCACTGTCCCGCATAGGCGAGATGGTTGTTGGGCACGGCGTCCGGGTCGCTGCGCGCATTGGGTCCCAGCCCCGCCACCGCCGGCTCGGCCACCAGCATGGGCGCACGCGGGCTATGGTCGAACAGGGCGCCGATCAGCGAGCGGCCGTCGGGCGCCTCCACGATATGCCCCGCCACGCGCCCCCCAGCCCAGCGGACCTCGCGCCGGAAGTCGCGCGTGACGCCCATCTGCACCAGTTCGCCGCCCGCGCACCGCCCGATCAGCCGGTATCCCGCCGCCCCCGCGCCCTGACGCGTCACCGCCACCGGCGACGCACACGTCAGCGCGGACCGGCGGAACAGCAGCCGCGGGTCGCTCCGCGCCGGAAAGGCCACGGGCGGCCGCCCCGGGTTCGCCGCGAGTTGCGCCAAATAGGCCAGCTTGGCCGGCCGCCGGTCGAGAAGCTGCCACAGCCCCAGCGCCACCATCGCCGCCACCGCCAGCGCCACCACCAGCGTCGGCACCAGCGGCACGCGCGATGTTCCACGTGGAACATTCCGGGCGATCCCGTTGCTCACCGGAGCCGCCCCCCGTCGCGCGCCGCGCGGTACTCCACCCAGAGCAACACCGCCTTGGCGACGCGCAGCGAGAGCACCACGCCCGCCGCCGCCACCGGCACCCACAGGGCCATGTGCACCCACAGCGGCGGGTGGAAGCGCAGCTCCACCGCCACCGCCATGGCGACGATCGCCGCGCCCAGGATCAGCGTCAGGAAGGCGGCGGGCCCGTCGCCCACGTCGAACTGCGTCAGGTCGAGACCGCAGGCGCGGCACCGATCCGCGAAGCGCAGCCACCCGTCGAACAGCGTGGCCGCCCCGCAGCGCGGGCACAGGCCGCGCACCGCCGTCGCCGCCAGGCCGGGTCCCTCCGGGGGCGGCGGAGGACCGCCCCCCGTCACGCCGCCGTCAGCCCCGGTTATCAACCACCATGGACGGGCGCGCCCCAGCCGCCCCAGACATAGACGGTGACGAACAGGAACAGCCACACCACGTCCACGAAATGCCAGTACCAGGCCGCCGCCTCGAACCCGAAATGCTGCCGCGGCGTGAAGTCGCCGCGATACGCGCGCACCAGGCACACGATCAGGAAGATCGTGCCGATCAGCACGTGGAAGCCGTGGAAACCCGTCGCCATGAAGAAGGCCGCGCCGAAGTTGATCCCCTTGAACGGGAAGGGCGCGTGCATGTACTCGTACGCCTGGATGGACGTGAACAGCACGCCCAGCGCCACCGTCAGCCACAGGCCCTTCAGCACCCCGTCCCGGTCGCCGACGCCCAGCGCGCCCCACAGGCCGCGCTTGGCCCCGCCGCGCTGGTTGTGGATCAGCGCGTGGTGCGCCCAGGTGACGGTGGTGCCGGAGGTCAGCAGGATCAGCGTGTTGAGCAGCGGCAGCTCGAAGGCGTCGATCACCTCCAGCCCCTTGGGCGGCCACTGCGCGGCGACGGCGGCCGCGCCTTCCGCGGCGCGTTCCACCTGGCCGTCCACGAAGCTCATGGCGGTGGGGAACAGCGCGAAGTCGAAGAAGGCCCAGAACCAGCCGACGAAGAACATCACCTCGGACGCGATGAACAGGATCATGCCGTAGCGGAAGTGGAGCTGGACCACGGGCTTGTGGTCGCCGTTATGCGCCTCGCGCACCACGTCGGCCCACCAGCTGTACATGGTGAACAGCACGCCCGCGAGCCCGGCGAAGAAGATCCAGCCGCCGCCGTTGGGCTTGTCCACGTGGCCGCCGTGCATCCACATCAGCCCGCCCGTCGCCATGGCGAGCGCCGCCATCGAGCCGACCAGCGGCCAGACGGAGGGCGGAAGGATATGATAGTCGTGGTTCTTCGCGCCGGCCATGCCATCCGTCCCCGTGGATCTCGTGGCCGTGGTCCTAACCCGCCCCGCCGCCCGAATCCACAGGGTAAAAGGTGTAGGAGAGCGTGATGGTGCGCACGTCGGCGGCGTCCGGGTCCTTCAGCATCGCGGGGTCGACGTAGAAGATCACGGGCATCCGCGCCGTCTCGCCGGGTTTCAGCGTCTGCTGCGTGAAGCAGAAGCACTGGATCTTGGTGAAGTACTTGCCCGCCTGGGCCGGCGTGACGTTGAAGGTGGCGGTGCCCGTCACCGGCTTGTTCGAGCGGTTGGTGGCGGTGAAGAACGCCATGTCGCGCGCGCCCACCGTCACCGTGTCCGACGGCGCCTCGGGCCGGAAGGTCCAGGGCAGCTTGGGGCTGGTGTTGGCGTCGAAGTCGACGCGTACCTGGGCGTCCGCCACCGCGCCCGGCGCCGCCTGTCCGCGCTGCGTGGTGCCGTTCAGGCCCGTGACCTGGCAGAACATGCGGTAGAGCGGCACGCTGGCCCAGGCGAGCCCGGTCATGAAGCAGATGCCCAGCACGGCGAACATGGCGGTGCGCACCTGCCGGCGCTGCGCGTCGGGCACCGCCCGGCGGTCAGCGACCGAAGACGTGCCCTGCCGGCGCAAGGCGTCCGAAGGTGCCGTCGAACGCTCCGCGCCGCCCGCGGGCGCCGTCGAACGCTCCGCGTCGGCCGGCGTCACCCGTGCACCCCCATGCCCGCCTTGATCTTGACGATGGAGATGGCGAAGATCAGCAGCACCAGCGCGCCCAGCAGCAGCGCCATCACCCTGGCGCGCGCGCGCTGGCGCCCCTCGATCAGGTCGCGTTCCTCAGGGGTCACGGCATCACCATCCAGCGGTCGGCGACCAGCGCGCCGAAGATCACGAACAGGTACAGGATCGAATAGGCGAACAACCGCTTCTCCGGCCGCATCGCGTCCTCCGCCCCCGCGCGCCGCCGCGCGGCGACGGTCCAGGCCATCCACGCGAACGCCGCGGTCGTCGCCACCGACACCGCGCCGTAGAGCCAGCCCGTCAGGTGCAGCGCCCAGGGCGCCACGGCGGCCGCCGCCATGGGCAGGGTATAGAGCCCGATCTGGCGGCGCGTCGTCGCCTCGCCCGCCACCACGGGCAGCATGGGCACGCCGGCCGCTGCATAGTCCGTCTCCACGAACAGCGCGAGCGCCCAGAAGTGCGGCGGCGTCCACAGGAACACCAGCAGGAACAGGAGCACGGGCAGCACCGCCACCTGCCCCGTCGCCGCCGCCCAGCCGATCAGCGGCGGGAACGCGCCCGCCGCCCCCCCGATCACGATGTTCTGCGGCGTGCGCCGCTTCAGCCACACCGTGTAAACCAGCACGTAGAACAGGATGGAAGCGGTCAGGATCGCGGCCGCCGCCAGGTTCACCGCCAGCCCCATCAGGATCACGGAGAAGGCGGCCAGCCCCACGCCGAAGTGCAGCGCCGCCTGGCGATCCATGCGCCCGTCGGGCAGCGGGCGGCGCTGCGTGCGGCGCATGGCAGCGTCGATGTCCGCCTCGTACCACTGGTTGAGCGCGCCGGCCGCGCCCGCGCCCAGCGCGATGCACAGCACGGCGGTGAAGCCGATCACCGGGTTCACCGCGTGCCCGTTCACGGGGGGCGCCGCCAGCATCCCGCACAGGCCGGTGAACACCACCAGCGTCATCACGCGCGGCTTGGTGAGCGCCAGGAAGTCGCGCCATTCGGCCGGCGGCAGCAGGGGGGCGACGGTGTTCATGAGCGACTAGGCGATATAGGGCGGCCCGGCCCCGCTGGAAAGCACCGGGCTCGGCCCCCTGCCCCGCCGGCCCGAAGAGCCGACGAGATTCGCTCCGGCGAACGCGATGCCGCTCCGGGGGCAGGATTGCGGTGACGGTTTGCCGAACGTGCCTGACCCGTGAACCCCCTCAGCGAATCGTCACCGTGACCCCCGCCTCGTCGCGCGATGCATCAGAAGCCGTCGCGACGGCACATTCCGGCCAGCTTCCGCACCTGCGGGTGGTTGGAACCGTATCGAGAGCGGTAGACCGGCAGATACTTGGTGCAGGTGGTAGCTATCGCCTGACGCCGGCTACGAACGGGCCGAGCCGTGCGCCCCTTGTCGTCATCGTCGTCGAGATAGGAGTTCATCGCCATTGTGCCGGCAATCGAACCGGCGGCATCCAGGTTGGCACCACCGATATCGGAATATTGCGCGGTGGCGGGCACCGTGATGAACAACACACTGATAATGAGTACGGATGTTATCCTGATCATGTCACTGAATCCCCAGGGGTTACGGTGACGGTACGCTAGATGTACATGGCGAACTGCCACGTTGGTTTGAGCAATAGCAAAATTTATCTGCTCTTACAGAAAACCAGCCTGTCGGCAAGCCCGCTCCAGACCCTGGATGTTGGGATTGTCCGCCCCCAGACGTGCGCGAGCCTTGGGCAGGTTGGCACAGGTTTGTGCGGCACGTACAGCTCTCAGATTCTGCGTCGCCCGCACGGATCGGCTGCTCTTGCGGTTGTTCAAGTGCGAGTTGACCCCGACGACACCCGCATGTTGCGCCGCCGCCGCAAGCATGTCCGAGCCATCCTGGGCGATGCCTGCGGAAGGCATGAGGATTGCTGTCACCATGCAGAGCGTAGCCCTCAACACCGTTCTTCTCCTCCGATATTCTAGAAAATTTGATCGTAATTATAGTAAGTTATGCCGTAGTTCAACTAGCTTTAATAACCATCGCGTCTGCACATACCGGCCAGCTTCACTACCTTGGGGTGATTTGCACCATGTTGCGCTTTGTATACAGGCAGGTACTTCGTACACGTCACCGCAATGTTTTGTTGTCTGCTCTGCATTGGGCGTGTTGATCGTCCGTTAGCCCGGTCGATATATCCCTGGTTCTGACCCATCAGCACCATACCCTGGGCTTGGATGGATGGATCCATCTGCGCATATGCAGATGCACCAGGGCATAATACAGCGGCGGATGTCACTAATGCCGTTATACGACCGAGCATTGTCCGTCTCCTACGCACCGCTCAGTGAACCATATAGTAAAAGCGGCTCAACCTATCAAGGTGAGCCGCTTTTATCGTATCAGCTATGCGCTGACATCAATTCTTGCGTGCCATATTACCCATGGCCTCGCCGACCGTCTTCAATTACGGTGACGGTTTACTAAATGAGCCATGCAGGAGTGCATTTAGTAAACTGTCACCGTAATCTATCGTTGAGGAACTGCACACGAAAGGGGGTGGGCAACACCCACCCCCTACGAGCCCCCCAGTACGCGAGGCTGCGGTGACAGTTTACCCAACGCGCTTGTTTCGTGAGCACATTTGGTTAACTATCGCCATAATTACGGCTTAAAGATAGCCGCCCTGACGGCAGGCCCGTGCGAGCCCCTGGACGTTCGGATTATTCGCACCGTATCGCGCACGCACCTTCGGGAGATTTGCACAGGTGGCGGCAGCGCGTGAACGCGCCCTACGCGACGAACGGGCCGGACGATTGTCATCGTCGTCATCCAGATAGGAGTTCATGGCCATCGTACCGGCGATGGAACCGGCCGCGTCGAGATTAGCCCCGCCGATATCGGAATATTGCGCGCTGGCAGGTATTGCGGCGAGAAGCATACCGATAGCGAGAGTCGATGCCATCCTGATCATGTCACTACTCCTGTTCGACACCAGATGTATGAACCAACGATCAAATGGCAAGGAGGGCGAACAAAGTCCGCCCTCCCAGCCCTTCTTGTAGCGCGTCGAAGCGTTACTGCTTGCGGGCCGCGTTCGCCATGCCCTCGCCGATTGACTTGATTGCCGTGGTCGCCGCGTTCATCAGGTTGTTGAACTCCTGCGAAGCAACCTGGAAGTCGGTCGAGGTCTTGGGATCCTTCTTGTTGATCTTGTCGGCGAGGTCCTGCATCTCCTCGGCTGCCTCGTTGAGCTTGTTGCCCAACGCTTCGGCCATCGCCCGCAGCCAGCCCTTGCCCTTCGCGCTACCCGAACCACCGGACGATTCGGCCGCCTCGCGCGACTGATCCAAGGACTGGCTCACGATCTGGTCGATGGAGTCCTGCGTCTCGCGCTGCACTTCGCCAATCTCGCTAGGCGTGGCGCCGAGGGCGTTGCCGAAGTTCTCGATGGCCTGATCAGCACTGGGCTGCTGCCCCACGATACCCTGGAAACCATTACCAGAAGCTGCTGCGAATCCCGTCAAGGCGGAGTCGATGCTGTTCTGGGGCAAGCCCATCTGCTGGCCCAACCGGCTGAGGACATCCTGGCCGATGCTGGAAAAGACCTGCGTCGCCAACTGGGCGACGATGCCGCCCGCCGGGCCGAGCGCCGCGGTGGCAAGGAGGGAAACGGGATTGAAGCCGCCGATACCGAACATAGTCTCTTCTCCTGTTCGTGGCCGCCCCCGTAGGACCCGGCCGTGTCTTCGTGGAACGAAACGCTCAGCGTGGAGAAAGGAACCAACCGTTCCCCGCCGCTCGGTCATTCATCTAGCGGGCCTCGCCGCCGGCCGCGCTCAGCGATCCGACTAGGCGGGCTAGTCGTTTCGATTAGGGGCCTCGGCCCGCCCAGTGCCTGCCTAGTCGTTTCGATGATCGCGGGAACCGCACACGCGCGTCATATAGGCCGGCATCGAGGGATCGGTCCCTCCGGTTACGACGGACAATGGCTATGACGGGCATCACGGGCAGCATCGGTATCGGCGGCGTCGGCGCGGTCGGGAGCGTGGGCGCGGTGGGCGCCTCGCCCGCGCGCGACGCGGCGCTGGGGGCCGCGGGCGAGATCGGCCACCGCGTGCTGGCCTGGACCGGCGCGGGCGGCGGCGGCGCGCAGGCGTCCGCCGCCTGGGGACGGGAGACGGGGGCCGCCAGCGACTTCCGCGCCGACCCCGCGCGGCTGGCGGGCGGCGACGCCTATGGCCTGGGCGAGGTGGCGGGCCAGCTGGCGCAGCGCTTCGGCGGCACGCCGGCCGAGGAAGGGGCGCTCCGCCGCTCGCTGGAGGGCTTCACGCGCGAGGCGGTGGTGCAGCTGGCCGGCTTGTCGGGGGCAGCGCCCGAGGTGCAGTTCGCGGGGATGCGCGAGGCGCTGGACGCGGTCGGCGCGCACGCCGGGGCCGAGGGGCTGCCCGAGGGGCTGGATGCCGTGGCGCAGCGGCTGGACGCGGGCGCCGCCGTGCTGGAACGCGCCAACGGCGGCTGAGCCCGCCGCCGTTCGGATAAGGTCGGGGGCGGTCCGCGCGGCGCGGGCCGCCCCCTTCCGTTCGTGGCCTTGCGGGAACCTCCCGCCCGCTCGCGCGTGTGGACGGGAACCGTATCGGCCAAGGGAAACTTCGTGCGCCTGATCCTGATCGCGACGCTGGCGGCGACCGCGGCCGCCCCGTCCCCCGCGCAGAAGGCGCGGCGCCCCGCCGCCCAGAAGGCGCCGCAGACGGCGGTGGTGGGCGCCGGCAGCGAGCAAGCGCTCAAGATCGGGCGCGTCACCGTGCAGCGGCCCTTCGGCGCGGAGCTTGTGGACCGGCTGGTCCTGGTCGGCAGCTACCGCGTAGGCGGGCGGCGCGTGCATCTGGTGCGCGGCGACGCGAACGGGGCCTGCCCGTCGCGCTTCGTGTTCCTGGCCGAGCAGCCGGGCGGTCAGCCGGTGCCGGGCACCCCGTTCGGCACGTGCAACGGGCGGGCCGTGGTGCGATCCGCCGCGGGCGCGCTGCTGGTCACGGTGGACGAGCTGCCGGGCACGGTGCCGCTGGCCCCCGGCGCGCCGCCGCCGGTGCGCCGCTTCGCCTATGACGGCGCGACGCTCCGCCCGCTGGATCGTCCGCCCGCGGGCCAGGGCCCGGACTGCGTGCCGCCCGCGCGAGTCGGCGCCGTCGAGCAGGCCGAGACCATCGCCGCCTTCGAGCGCGAGTTCCCGCGCGAGTTCGGATCGCGCGGGCAGCTCAACCGCGTGGCGATCGCGCCGGACGAGATGCGATCCGTGGTGACGGCGCTGGCGTGCCTGGCCCCCTGGCCCGCGGGCGAGCGCCGCGTGCCGCGCGCCGCCGTGCCGCTGTTCGCCAGCCGCCACGGGCCGGCCGCCTTCGCAGCGCTGGAGTCGGTGGCCGAGGATCCGTCGAGCGGCCCCTATCTGCGGGCGTCCGCGCGCGGGCTGAAGGCCGAGATGAGCTATTATCTGAGCCGGCGGGAGCCGCTGTGACCCTGAGCCCTGTGACCCCGAGCCCCGTGAAGGCGGGTTCAGCACGGGTTCAACGCCCGGACGCCAGCGGCCGGGCATGAGGCTTCCCTACGCCCTTCTTGCCGCCGTCTCGCTGACGGCGGCCGCGGTCGCGCAGGCCCCGGCCGGCGACTTGGCCGCGGCGCAGCGCTTCCTGGGTCAGGTGACGACCATGACGGCGCGGTTCAGCCAGACCGACCGGCAGGGCCGCGTGCTGACGGGCCAGCTCAGCTGGAAGCAGCCGGGCCGCATCCGCTTCCAGTACGAAAAGGGGGTGCCGCTCCTGATCGTGGCGGACGGGCGCGCGCTGGTGCTGATCGACTATCAGGTGCGCCAGGTACAGCGCTGGCCGATCCGCAACTCGCCGCTGGGCGTGCTGCTCGATCCGGCCAACGCGGGCGCCTACGCGCGCGTCGTGGACGGCGGCGACCCCCGGCTGATCCAGGTGGAGGCGCGCGACCCAAAGCATCCGGAATACGGGCGCATCACGCTGGTGCTGGCGCGCGATCCGGCGGGGCCGGCGGGGCTGACGCTCCAGGGCTGGGCGGCGCTCGACAGCCAGAACAACCGCACCACCGTTCGGCTGACGGATCAGCGATACGGCGCGGCCCTGGGCGACGACGCGTTCCGCTGGAACGACCCGCGGAGTTCGACGCGCCGCAACTGACCGGCCCGTTAATCCGGCCGACAGATTGGGGGGCCTATAGCGTTCCTCGCGGATGCCGAGCCGGCCGGGATTTCCCCCTGTTGCCCGGAAGGCGAAGCTCCCGCCTGCGTGACGAACGCCAGGTCGGCCCTCGCTCCATGCCCCCGGAGCGGGGGCCTTTCCGTATGCGCGAAGCGCAACGGAGGCCCCCGCTCCGAGGCGGCCGGCCTCGCCACAGCGAGGACCGACGGCGCGGCTCCGCCGCGACGCAGGCGCAGGGCGAAGGCCGCCCCGCAGCGGCCACAGCCCGAACACGGCCGGCCTCGCTCAGCGAGGACCGACGGCGCGGCTTCGCCGCGACGCTGGCGCAGGGCATGGGCCGCTCCCCAGCGGCCACAGCCCGAGCACGGCCGGCCCGGTCCCGCCGGGTCCGACGGCGCGGCTCCGCCGCGACGCCGGCACGTCCCACGCCCCTTCCCGGCGAACGGGCCGGCAGACATCCGCCCCCCGGTGACGACGCCCGCGAATCGCCCTACATGCGCGCGCCGTGAAGATCGCCTCCTGGAACATCAACTCCGTCCGCTTTCGCCTGGGGATCGTGGAGCGATTCCTCCTCGAGGCGGCGCCCGACATCCTGTGCATTCAGGAGACCAAGGTGATCGACGCCGACTTCCCGGCCGACGCCTTCGCGCGCCTGGGCTACGGCACGACGGTGCACGGCCAGCGGATGCACCACGGCGTCGCCATCCTGTCGCGCGTGCCGCTGGTGGAGGACGACCGGCTGGACTGGCAGGCCAACGGCGAGGCGCGGCACTTAGGGGTGAGGCTGCCCAACGGCGTGCGGCTGGAGAACGTCTACGTGCCCGCCGGCGGCGACGTGCCCGACCGCGAGGCGAACCCCAAATTCGGGCAGAAGCTCGACTTCCTGGAGCGCATGACGCGCTGGTCGGAAGGGCTGGACGGGCGGCCGACGCTGCTGATGGGCGACTTCAATGTGGCGCCGCTGGAATGCGACGTATGGAGCCACCGCCAGCTCCTCGACGTGGTGAGCCACACGCCCGTCGAGGTGGCCGCGCTGGCGCGGTTGCAGGCGGCGGCGGACTGGGTGGATCTCGGGCGCCATTTCCACCCCGCGCCCGGCCGGCTGCACACCTGGTGGAGCTACCGCGCGCGCGACTGGGCCGCGTCGGACCGGGGGCGGCGGCTGGACCACCAGTGGGCGACGCCCTCGGCCGCCGCGGCGGCGGTGGCGCACACGGTGCACGAGCCTTGCCGATCCTGGGAGAAGCCGTCGGACCACGTGCCGATCCTGACGGAGTTCGATTGGTGAGCGGGGCCG
>Ga0325400_1000228_pt1 | contig 38420 bp, 18 predicted proteins | sample PopdelMetagenome_2_FD_205662 | JGI IMG/M metagenome (GOLD analysis project Ga0325400, IMG submission 205662) | Populus deltoides microbial communities from Bellville, Georgia, United States - Xylem-PdKOR-R1 | ecosystem: Host-associated > Plants > Phyllosphere > Stem > Wood/Secondary xylem...
TGACTGAGATAGTTAAATGAGTGCAATAATGAGATAAAAGTTCATCGAAAGAAGGTGGAAATGTATTAAATTGAAATCTAGCATAGATTGATGTTTATATAAAAAATTAGTGAAATTTGGGTTACCTGTGCTTTATGTATGTTTAATAAGTATTCGTTGCAATAATATTCCAATGTTATAAAAATAAATTGTTTTCAAGTTTATTGCAGACTCGAACAGAACGGTTCTTACATAGTATTTCTTTTGTTTAAGTGATGATGATGTAATTTAAATATGTTGGCTACTTTTTTGTAATGTAACTTACTAATAACTGAAACCCATACGAAGGATATTCATAACTTAATCATTAATATATGATTATAGATTGTAAAAAAATAGATTTACATATTGATGCTGGTGAACTAAGTAATGTTATTTGTAGTGCATATGTAATAGGTAGTTAAGGTTTATTTAGTAAGTAAAACATGATCTTTGAACTTTAATGTAAACTTTCCTTATTTTGTTATTTATCTATATAATGTTGATTTAAATATCTATGCTTATATGATATGTGCAAAGATCTTATTGAGATGATGTTCGGAAAATGAATTATGATTCTAGGACGGTTGGATAAGGGATTGTGAAATGGTTTTGGAAATGTACAAGTTTATATTAATAACTTGGTACCGTTCAAGTATATAAAAACTCTATCAAATTTTTCAGTTAAATATTTAATATTATAATGAAGATTGAAATATAGCATTGCAGCTAACCATGATCATGTGTATATATTTGAGCATAGTTTTTAAACTCGGCCCGGTCCAAGGCTCGGGTTCCAGATTTTGACCGGGTCACCGGGTCGTCTGGGTTAATTTAAAAAAAAAAGTAAAAAAGACATCGTTTTAGTAAAACAAAAAAAAAATCAACAGGTTGCAACCGAGTTTTTTGCCGGGTCTTGTCGGGTCAACCGGGTTGTCAGGTCAACCTGTCAAGTCAGCTGGGTCACCCCGGGTTTTGCCTTTCCCTATTTTTTTAAACCCGGCCCAATTCTAGCCCGGGTTGACCCGTCGGGTTGGGCCGGGTTTCAAAACTATACATTTGAGTGTGCATATATTTGTACATAAAAAAGAAAAATGAACTCGAAATTTCACATACAAGACAATTGGAAATATGAAAATTGTAAACAAAAAAGATCGAGGTGTTACAATATGTATATAGTGTTTTGGTCACACATTTTAGATTTTTAATATATCATTGGTCTACACTACGCTGCAGGTCAGATCAATTTCTTTAACATAAAAAAAACATCTGAGCATTATTGATGTTTTTTCTAGTAGAAAAAAAATTAAATTATATAGGAATTGATCTGATGTGACCCGGTCAGCTTGACAAGTCAAAAAGCAAACTGAATGACTAGTAAAAAATAGTCTAATTCAAAATAAATATTCAAGATAATTATATTTTTATAAATATTGAAACTAAAACATATTGGATCAATTCAAATTAACTTGTCAATCAAATTATAAAATGTAATGTCCAATAAACTCAATGTTGAATGATAAAATTAAAAAAATAATAATAACTCAAGTCAATCCGAGTTAACCTGCTAAACCTGACTTGGGTCATGAGATGGGGATAACCTAATAAAAAAAGTAAATTAAAATAAATTATGAATCTCAATCCCCAATAAACCTAATGTTGAAGGATGAAATTGAGATTGAAAAATCAATTGAAAAGAAGACATAAAAAATAACTCGAGTTAATTTGTCAAACTCGTAACTCAAATCATGAGATAAAAATAGCCTTATAGAAAGAAAACTGAAACAAATCATGAAGCATAATTCCCCATCAACACAATGTTCAAGGATGAAATTCTAAAAAAAAAGTCAATTAGAAAAAGAAAATAAAAACTTGATTCAATCAAGTTAACTGGTCAAATCCGCGGTCTAAGTTATGAGACTGAGATAAACTCATTAAAATTCTTGTGTGAACTTTAAGACCATCACCCTTTTATGGAACCTTTTCTACTCTGGTCCCCTATCTTTCAATTTTGTCCTTAATTAATAAGTTTGATTCAATTGTCCTTAATTTGGCCAAAAAAGATGCACCAACGCAAAAAAATAGATCGAGGACCAAATTAAAAAAAGCAAAATTTTGAATAGTAGATCCACAGTAAAATATGAGAGAGTGAACAATGCATACATGCACATTGTTTTGGCCACTCCTTTTAGTTTTTTACTATATTATTGGCCTACACTATGTTGTAGGTTAGATCATTTTTTTTTTTCAAATAAGAAAAATATCTTAGTATTGTTAATGTTTTTTCTAGTGAAAAAAATTTAAATCATAGGAGAATTGATCTGATGTGACTTGGTCAACTTGATAGGTCAAAATACAATCTGGATAACTAGTAAAAACATAGTTTGACTCAAAATAAATATTCAAGATGACTTTACTTTTATAAATATTGAGATGACAATATATTGGATCAATTTGAGTTAGCTTGTCAATCTGCATGCAGGGTCATGAGACCACGATAACCCCATATAAAACAAATCAAAATAAACTATGAAACTCAATTTTCAATAAACCCTACTTGGGTAATGAGACTAGAATAACCCAATAGAAATTAAATTAAAATAAATTATGAGTCTCAATCTCCAATAAACCTAATATTAAATGATGAAATTGAAAAATTGATTGAAAATAAGACACAAAAATAACTTAAAACAGTTCGGGTTAATTTGTCAAACCCGTGACTCGAGTCATGAGATGAATATATTCTCATAGAAAGCAAACTGTAACCTAATTCCCAATCAACTCTCAATATTGAAGGATGAAATTAAAAAAAGACAATTAGAAAACAAAAATAAAAAAACTCGAGTCAACTAAGTTAACCAGTCATATTTGTGGTCCCAATTATAAGATTAAAGATAACTTTATAAAAAGTAAATTGAAAAAAATTATGAAATTCAATCATCGATAAATCTAATATTGAAGGATGTAATTAAAATTAAAAAAAATATAAATTAAAAAAATTTAAATAAATAGTATTTTACCAGAGAATTACATTAAAACCCTCTATTTTTTAGATTTTTTTGGTTAATTAATATTTATATTCCAAAATAAACATTTAAAAATTAAAACTATTGAAAATGTGATAATAAAAGAGCAACTGACATGTCGTTCCAAGCGTGAACACCATGCAGAAAAAATCATCCCGAGTTCTGCATCCACCGTTCTCTGCAGACAGACACAAACTGTGGCCTTCACTTCGTTAATGTCACCGTCGTCCCAACCAGACACTCCCAAAAAAAAATCCGACACAACAAACAAATCTAGCCTCGCATTCACCAAATCAAATAAAAAAGATCCTACTATATGCTCCCTCGCCTCTCTCCTCTCCTCCGCAACTCTTCAATGGCACGTGCCGTTTCACGCGCCTCCACCCCTCTCCCACTCCCACTCCCACTCCCTACTCTCTTACCGGCCACAACTCTCTCTTCTCTCCACTCTCCTTCGAGTCTTTCATTCGCTCCAAAACCCAGCAATTTTAACTTCCTTTTGTTAACTAATACCGGACTCTTTAATAAAAAGTTCGAAACTTTTTCTCAAGAAAATTATAGGTGCACGGTTTGGGCCTCCCATAGAGGTTACCGGAAAGTCAGACGGCGGCCGGCGGCAGCGAGGAGTAAAGAGAAGGATTTGGAGCTCAGTGTTAGCATTTGCATTGAAGAAGGCCTCCCTAATGACCCTGAAATATTGGTAAAGGAAACATCTTTCTTGTCTGTAAAGATAAATTTATGTGTTTTGATACTTGATTGGTGATCTTGACAAATGGGTTTTGTGTTTGTTGTGAATGGTTGGTGTTACACAGAGTATAGCAGAATTGCTTAGACTAAATGTGCCAACGGCAATGAAGTTAGCATTAGATAGTTTAAAAAGTTCAACTTTTAAAACAAGGGATGAAACTATAACTGATGTTGGTGGGTTTGACAGCATTGAGTTGTCTGTGATGCTTTGCAATGATGAGTTTATTAGAAAACTTAATAAGGAATGGAGGGATGAGGATCATGCAACTGATGTTCTTTCAATGTCACAACACGTGCCTGGCCTTGACCTACCAATTGTAAGTGAGAAATGCATAGTTTTAGTTATTTACAGGATTCATTTAGAGTGTCAACATGGGTTGGTCACTCTTTGTTTTTTATTCTTTGCAGCTTATGTTGGGTGATATAGTGATTTCTGTTGAGACTGCTGCACGACAAGCCGAGGAAAGAGGACATACTCTTATTGATGAAACTCGTGTTCTCCTGGTTGGTGCAAATTTTACTTCAGTCTTCAATTACATGTTTTGACATCTCTTTTTGGCCGTTATGATTTTTATACATAATTTGGATGTCTGTGCTCACTGTATTAGGGTAGTTGGTTAACTTCATAATTTGTAGTTTGACTCCCTTGGTTACTTTACCAAACTTGCAGGTTCATGGGTTGTTGCATCTTTTAGGGTTTGATCATGAAATTAGTGAAGAGGCTGAAGCTGAAATGGATAAGGAGGAGGGAGTTCTTTTGGAGAGTCTTGGTTGGAAAGGGAAAGGATTAATTCAGAGTGCATACGATGCAGAAACTACTATGAATCATCATATGGAAAGTTCAGATGGTAATTTCACTGTATTAATTAGAAAAAAATTGCTTTCTGGTTTTGAGAGGATCCTACTTCTTGGATGCAAACTTACATTTTTATTTATTTTGGAGCTACAATGTGCTTTACCATGCAAAGATATGAATACATGATCACGCAATGACATCATCTTACACTACTTTGTTAAAAGACAGGAAGAAAGAAGGTGGTCTTAGATTCTATAAACCAAAATTCAGCTATATCTTCTGCGATATGGATGGTGAGGTGACCCATGCTTTTTGATGGGATATCCACATGTTTTGAACATTGGATTCTAATGTTTCCTTTGTCTCCCCACTTTCCTGAATGTTAGGAACGTTGCTGAACAGTAAAAGCCAAATCTCCTTGACCAATGCAAAGGCCTTGAAAGAGGCTTTGTCAAGGGGTGTGAAAGTGGTGATCGCGACTGGAAAAGTAAGAAACTGTGCAATTCTACCCTTTCATCTCTAGTTCATTAACTACCAGCCAGCACATTATTTATAGGCATATGCTTGACTTCAAGCTATGTTTTCCCATTCGTATTACCCTCGGATTTTAGTTTTCATTTTCTTTAACAGGTGCTGGATGTTACTGTTTGTTTTTAGTTTTTTATTTATCTATCCACTAGCTAGGCTCCTCTTTATTATTTATTGTTCTTTCTTTGTTCTATTTGTTTCTTATCAGTTACTTATCTTGCTGCTAGTTATTGATCTGAAATCTTGAATAGGCACGTCCTGCTGTGATAGATATTTTGAAGGCGGTAGATTTAGCTGGTAAAAATGGCGTTATCTCAGAGTTCTCTCCTGGTGTCTTCTTACAGGTTTTCCTTTATCTCTTCGTGGGTGTTTGGGTTTGTAGTGTATGATGCTTTTTAAAATTGTTTTTCGCTTGAAAAATGCATCAAAATGATTTTTTTTTCAGATTTTTTTTTCATTTTTGACATCAACTCATTAAAACCATCAGAAAACACTTAAAACATCATCAATTTGATGCTTTTTTCAAGCTAGAAGCACTTTTGAAAAGCACCTAAAAGCAGAAGCTATGCCAAACACCCCTAAATGTGGTCATGCATTTTCTACTATGGATGTCATCAATTTAACAATTTTCAAGCTGTACATCATGAACAGAAAATAGTGTTCTCTTCTCGAAGACATTCTCAAATTGCTGGTCATATGCATGTACGAATATTCATTTTGTGCTTACGCTTATACATGCAAGTTTTTCTTAAACTCAGCATGTTTGGAATGTCTTTATCTGTTATGCAAAATTGACCCAGGGGTCCTATCTAGCTTTATTAAGATAATAAGAATGATAAGATTTAGCAGGTTTTCTTTATTCTTCACTCCTTAAAGAAAAGAGCTTAGTTCTATCAGGCTTGAGGCTATTTCGCCTCTTTCTTCTTGAAACCAATCCTAAATTTGATCCAAGCCCAGGGGAGTTTAGGTATTCCCACTTGCAAGAGTTCAGGAGAGGCTTACAATAGATTTAATGAACATGGGATTTCTAATGAACAAACTGGATCGGTAACAGTTAGTTAGAAGGTTTTTTTTACCAACCTGTACTTCATACACAGGATTTGTGTGAATTTGAGGCCTCTTATACACAGGATTTCTTCTATACATTTACTTGGCTTAAGTTATTATCTTAGTATCATGAAATTGATGCGTTGCAAACCTATAGAACCTTAGTGAGAAAAAAGGATTTGTCTTCTTAGGTATTGTTATACATACTTTTCCCCCAATTATTTCTCTTTCCAGTTTTACATTTGCTTCTGCTTTGCTTTTAGTTTTCCTTGGATATGCTTTCATCTTCCCCTATGAATATTGTTTTTTAAATAAAAGTAAGTCAATTTTCCCACTTTCCTGAATGCTGCAAAGCTTAAAGGTTCGTGCTAACATTTGCTTCCATGGTATACTGTCATGTTCAACCCCTACATGTTGATTTTGACTCATTTGTTGTCGCTTATTGGTGGTCTCTTGTTATTTCAGGGGTTAATTGTTTATGGTAGACAGGGTCGGGAAATTTTTAGAAGCAATTTGGATCTGAGTGTCTGCAGAGAGGTATTTCATACAGAAATATCATATGGTAGCAATTGGATTTGAACTATGCATGAATTTTATCAGAATAGTGAAGAAGAAGAGAAGGGGCCTTACACACACACACAGACAGATATCTGCTGCGTGATTGGACTTTTTTGTCTCCTGGTCACCTGGATGTGATATATTTTGCTGTTTCATTGTAGCTAGCAGCTACCTGTCACTGCTAAGTTGTCTAGGGCAGTTATTTTCTCTGAGTTTTTCATAATGCCATCTGAGATTAGCTGCACACTGTTTATTTGTCCTAGTCTTGTACAGTTGAGTTTTGCCTGCCTGCTCTGTCCTGGATTGGATATTCCTGGCTCTCTGGTGGTTGGATGCTGTTGCAGCTGTAGAATTCCCTGAATTTTATTGGAGCTGCCCAACCTTTTCATCTAGGGAAGTTGTTAGTATCAAATTACATGTGTTTTCTATGCAACAGACTTTCCCTTCTACTCTAGTTTGATTGACCTTTTGTCAGACCATATTTCGATAATCTCACTCATCTTCATGTTTACAGCAGCACTAAATTTTCCTCCCCCCTTCTAAAAAGTCCATAGAGTTCATGTTCTTGATATAACTTGGTATAATGTTCATGGAGCTTCCACAATATGATTGGCTTGCATTTCATATTGTTAATAAAGCAATCCACTCTTTCTTTCTTTCTTTCTTTCTATAAAAAACATAGTAATCCACTCTTATTGGTGGCAGATTTTAACCAGTATGATATTCTTTTTTGTGTACTGAAAAGAAAGAACCGAAGCTAAATGGCTTTACAAGGCATGCGGATCTCTTGGTTGTATTTAAGGATCATTGTTGGTCACTAAGTACTTGTTCTTGGTTTTAAAATTGTAGGCATGTCTCTACTCTTGGGAGCACAAGGTTCCTCTTATTGCATTCAGCAACGATCGTTGCTTGACATTATTTGAGCACCCTCTAGTTGATTTACTGCATACTGTATATCATGAGCCAAAGGTGAATATTTTTCACTCTAGTAACAATTCTCTGGTACTGGCTGAGCAATTATTCCATATAGACACATGATTTATGAGAAAATGTTTACAGGCTGAGATCATGCCTTCAGTTGAGCATCTCTTGTCTGCTGCGGACATACAGGTATTTGCACAAATATGGTCTCATTTATCTTTTTGGAGTATCAAAAGAAAAGTGGTGTAGATGTTTTGAACCTAAAAGGTAGACATGTTTTTAAGGTGTGTGTTTAGCAGATGGTTTTAGCCATGATATCTTTTATTCAAATAAACTGAGTGGCTACTTTTCAGTTTTTTATAATGTCAATCTTTTATTTTCATTGTACCTCAGAAAATCATGGACATAGTTTTTCACTTATGATTGCATTCTTAAATAAATGGAAATTATTGATCCTGTCTTGTTTTCTTTCTGATTCATTTGTTAAATAACTGGGAGTAATGGATCCGACACTCTTGTTAAATGTATTTGTGTACCTTTATGCTTGCAGCTGTATATTTAAGCCCTAGGAAACTACATCCTCTCTACTTTTGGTTTTGTTTATTTTTATAATGGTTCACATCTTTTCAATTTGCAGAAGATGATCTTTTTAGACACTGCTGAGGGAGTGGCTATGAACCTGCGGCCATACTGGTCAGAAGCAACTGGAGGCCGTGCCAATGTTGTGCAAGCTGTTCCGGATATGCTTGAAATTGTCCCCCCTGGAACCTCAAAAGGGAGTGGTGTACAATTGCTGCTTGATCATTTGGGTGTCACTACAAAGGAGGTATGGGAAGATATAATATGTTCTGTATTCCTTTCGTTTTTCATCTTGCCATCTTTTCTCTTCAGAATAAAGAAAATCTCTATAAGACTTGCAGTAGTTGCTGTTGGAGTCTCTCTTTTATTTACTTACTGTCATAGTTTCATATTCTTTATTGGCCCTTTCTCTTTCATTAGGAGAAAATGATGAATGGCCAAACCTGTGACCACCTTATAGTTCTGAGTTTTGGTCTGACATGCCTGTTCTTCAGACCATATTCTGGATTGTTTCTAATTTGTAAATTTTTAGATAATGGCTATTGGTGATGGTGAAAATGACATCGAGATGCTTGAGTTGGCTTCTCTAGGCATTGCTCTTAGCAATGGATCAGAGAAGACAAAAGCTGTGGCTAATGTTATTGGTGCCAGCAATGATGAAGATGGTGTGGCCTCTGCTATTTACCAGTATGCATTCTGAGGCATAAGGTCTAGTTTGAAAAATTCGAACAAAGGTCATACGGCGAAAGATACATGGTGCTGGATGCAATCTGGCCATTTTGACAGTATTTATTTCTCGTTATAGATGAAAGATGGGCCTCATAAATGAAAATAGAAACTTGTCAACTTCTTTCCCTATTGAATGAGTTAACAGTAGGTTATCATTCAGTGCTGGCTCCTCTGAAGCAAGGTCTTCGAGACGGCGGTGCGAATAAAGCGACCGTTTTTTCTCATATTGATTGATCTCAATGATTTGAACTTCATGGATTTTTTTAGGTAGCTTTGTATCCAGAAATAGTTTCACTCTTTTTTGTTTTTCTTTTTTTGTTCTTTTTGATATTTTTTGGGGCGAGGAGTGTGACTTCAGGCATGCCCACACCCAGAGCCGCCCTCAATCTTTATGCGATAATATTCTTCTCCATATGAGATTTATGTAGCTACTACTTCATGTATCTGTTTGGATAATTCTGAAATGGACCAATGACACTAAGCTTTTTGCATTCTTTGGCCGTGAATTGATTGGATCCTTCATTTACATTATTTCATAGTAACAACTCAATCTTATTGGTGCTTTTAGAAATAGATACAAGTCAGAAGATCTCCAAACGTCGCTTCCATTGATGCAAGTCATTACTTTAAAATGAATGCTTGTTTCAACCCCAGGCACGTGTAGAGTAATTCTGCCATTCTAAGAAACCACATTACTATTGCATTTTAAATTAGTGTGAGAAGAAACCACATTACTATTGCATTTTAAATTAGTGTGAGAAAATCTTTTATTTTTCTTTTATGACTCGGATGTTTTGATCAAATGAAGTGGATAATACCCTGAAAGTTTGAAAATCAGGTTTGACAGAATCGTCATGGCTAAATTTGTATATAAAAACACAAGGTGTTATAAAAAGATGTGGACACAAGATAATTTTATATCTAAAAGATCTAAATATATGAATACCACTACTACGATAGACTGTATTTGGTATTCCTAAAAGGGTAATCTACGAGTTTCTGGTCTTGACCTCGACCCCAAGGTAAGAAGGAGAGACTTCCCGCGCCCTGAATTGAATAAGTAAATTAACTCACTATCATTCAACCACTGCAATTTATAAGGTATAAGATGTATGGTAGTGTGCAAGTTCAACTTTTACACCAATTTAGTACTTGCTGCATTAATGCAACTACCACAATCTTTTATTAAGTTACATTCCTTATTCTAAACATGATATCTCATGTGGAATATGTTCTCTATTTGACCTTCAGAAACATCCATATTGGTAGGCAGATTCGGTGCTCTCTTCACCATAAATGTCTTTTCATTAACCAGATACTCAATATAAATATCATTAACATCCTTCAATGGTGACATCTTCTCCTCTTTATCCTCCTTATCGATTTCAACCTCATCATTAGCTTTTACAACCATGATTTTTTTGTTTGGAAATTGTGAAACAACATGACCAAAACCCAAACAAGGAGAGCATTTAATGTTACGGTTATGAAAAGTAGGAGTAACATTATTACCTTAAAAAACAACCAAGGTGTCTTTCGTCTCTTTAGGGCATCTAGCCATATCCTCTTCATTTGGTTATAATGGATCACCCTCGGTGTTAGCCTTTCAATTGGGTTTCTAAAGTGTCAAAGGGCCTAATGGTTGGATTTGCTAAATGATAACCTTCCATTTATGATGTTTCTCCACCTTCACGACCATACGCTCTCCTCTAACTCCACATTATGGTCTCAGTACCTATAATTATCCCTATGACTAAAATTGTCACCATATCTTTCCCCTTCAAACTGAAGATTCTGCTACTGTCCGAAACATTTTCAAAATCAACACCATTCATGTTCGTATTATCACTCACAAACTTATCCATATCAGTGTTAAATCGCATAAAAACACTCCTAACATTAAATTCTCTTTGCTCAGGCCTATTTTGAACCCCCACCATGATTATTGTCATGTTGCCTCTCAACCTATTCAACTTATCTCCAAATGCATCACCCATCCAATCCATCTGCTGATTCATAATGCGTATCTGAGTTATAATTTTATTGTCTCCTCTCTATGGTGCCATATTATTGCTTCCCTCTGACATCTTTAAATCTATAAATTGGTTAGTTCACAAGAAATAAATATTCCTCACTCACTCCCTCACATGTATACTCTCCTCTCGTGTTTCACTCAAATATTAGCTTTTCACTTAAAAATGCTTGCTACGTCTTTCTCCTCTTATCTCATCTTTATTTGACTCTTGTGGAACTAATTTCAATACCAAATATAACAACCTTAGTGGCATAAACAAATATATGTATATGACTCAAGAAGCAAAAAAAAAAAAAAAAAAACAAGAAAACAAGTAAAGACAAAACAACGATTACAATTTCACGAGTAACAAATGAATTTGTATGAAAAATGAATGTTTTTGAAGACGTGAAAACAAAACATGAAAACATTATAACAAAAATTTAAATGACAGCTAAATATATAAGTTATGATGTTATTATACTATCATAATTAAAAATAATAGAAGTAAAACATGTTTGAATTACGAACGTGAATTAGACCCGTTACGACAAGTTTCAATTCCGAATTTAGTTCCTATAACAAATGAACTCCAAATGACCTAAAATTTTATTTAGGGTAAAACTAGAGCCTTAAAACCTATTATATAAAATCTGAGGAATTTCTAAACTTATTTGACCTGAAATTACCTTCTGATACGAATCTGACTTGTCACGATAAATTTTAATCTCGACCTTGGTTATCATAGCAAGTGATCTCTAAATGATCTCAAATTTTATATGGGGTGCGATTAGGAATCCTAGAACCAGTATATCAAATTCAAGAATTTTATGAATTGGTTTGGTTTAGATTATCCCTTGTTTGTGTATTGTGACAGATTCGACAAAAGTGACTTTTGGATGTTCTTTTTTTTTACTCTTTATACTAATGATATATTCTAAGACAACAACAAACTAAAACAAAATCTTTTTTAAGGAATCTTAGATGCAAAATACTAAGCTCTAGACACGAAAATTGAAAATCGAATCAAAGACAACTAAAGCTAAGGAAGCCGAAACTAACAAGAAGAAAATAAATTATATAACCTGATTTTGAAGCCTAAATCTAATATCAACTAATTCAGACCTCTTGATCACATGATTAAGCAACCCTTAACAAAGTAGATAACAACTCTGAAAGCTACAAATTAGGTTTGACATAAACCTGACCTAGAGGTAACCTTGTACATAAGAACCAAAGGTATTAGAAAAAGACTTGGACCCCGAGATAATATTTTATCTAAGAACCCTAAATATACGAATGATACCAAAAAGCCAGTGTATGATCTTTTTCCTGCAAAGAAATGTTGCTTTGCCACAAAAAAAACTCACGTTTATTCTTCAACTTGCTACCTAGATTTGCAGCTCAAAAAAACATAATACAGTCTCCTCTAACTAACCCTAATGGACCCGTTTTGAGTTGCAAGTTAATGAGCCTAAACTAGTAATCAACTAATATAAACCCAATAATGAAATAAACCTCAAAACAATGTCTAATTGGCCAAAACAAACCCAAATTAAAAATATTTATTCAAAAATAAATAAATAAAATAAAATAGGATAATAAAAATAAATTCTTCATGCTAAAATTACTCTATGTGGCATGAATTTCTAATTTTCGCACATATAGCAAATATTAGTCCTGACTTTAAACACATCATTCTCTCTCGTTTGTATAAATTATTGGGTCTACTATATGTGGTTGGAAAGTTTAAGATATCTAGTTTCTAGCCCAAGCTGGATAGAAGCAAAACTATAAATATGTCTCAAACAGTACACAGAGGTCTAGTTTGATAGATTTGACAAGATTCATCTAGTAGTTTCGACCCTCTGAAATAATATATTACCAAACTCCATTTGACCTGAAATATTTCCATAATATATTTCTCTATGTTTAGTATCACCCTGTAAAATTTAAACCTAATCTGATCTATGGTTTGAGAGATATACCCGATCTTGCAAAACTAGTCAATATATATTTTAAGGCCAAATTCATGTCTAATTCCTATGTTTGGAACCCTTTAGATGGGAGACTGATTTGTTACAATAACCCTCCTTGGAATTGATTTCTAAAAATTATTTTTAAAAATACCCTCAACAATGCAAATTCTAATTTTTATAAATCTCTCACTATCTCTTTCCTTCTCTTCTTCTAACCCCTATGGTTTGTTCTTGTTGTATAACTCATATAAAAAGCTCATGCTAGTCCTTGGTAATTTGAGTTTATTATTATTGTAGGAAACTAAGAACCCTAAAATCCAAGAAAGCAATATTTGTTACACAAGGTGAATTATAAAATCTAAACACATGTGGGGAAAAGCATTATAGATATGTAGTTATTTATTGTGGATTATAACAGTAAAATTATGGTTTTAACCTTAACAAAAAAATCAGATGAGCTGGACTTAAGGGGTAAATGATCTTTTCATGAGGTTAAATTGTCATTCCTTATTTGTTTAGGAGTAGCACTATCTTATCCTATTTTTTGTGACAGTAAAATTACTATATTGCCCTTAAAAATCTAAAAACTATTGACCTTGGATGTAGACGTCTTATAGGAATTTTATTTTACTATAAACAATGTAATGAATCAATTGTCCTTACCATCAAAATTTTTAACCTTGACTTCAAAGGCTTGTAAATAATTTGAAAATGTTTTTTTTATTATCATTTAATCATTGGGGCATTTTGTCTTTGTCAAGATAAAATAAAAGAGGACAAAGCTGGTAACATGTGTGTTGTATTATTTGACTCTTCTCGGTGTCCTCTTTCTTTCTAGGTGGCGTGTGCATGGTAACTCAATCTGATTTGGAATTGAATCACTTTTTTCCCTCTTCTTTTCTCTTTTCCACCTTGATTTGCATTGCACCTTGAAAAAACCACATTAGCCCTTCAATTTCCCCCTTTCAGATTTAATCCATGTTCTCTTAATTGTAATTTTCTTATTTGAAAACATTATTTTAAATTGAAATTTATTTTCAATTTCATCATTCTTCAATTTTCTCATCTCTCAAATTTGATCTTCATTCTTTTGATGACTATTTTTTTTTATTTCATATGATTTATGAATTTGATTTCTTTTTACAATTTCATCTTCTTCTCTCTTTTTTCTTTTTTTTTGTATCAAGACCTTGTTATTTTTATTGCTATTTTTCTTCTTCGACAAGTTTTTTAGATTGATTATTTTTTCAATTTTATCTTTCAACATTAAATTGGTTAGTTATTCATCTTTTTAATTTAAGCCTGGGTTTGAGATTTCACGGGTTATAATTTTGAAATATTAACCCAAGTTCAGAAGATTCTGAGTTTGCTTTGTTTTCCATGTTATTAATTTAAAATTTATATATATATATATATATTATTAAATTAAATGAACTTTTCTTATGCTTCTTTAAAATCTTAGTTTACTCGAGTCACTTTTTTTTGTTCTTTTTTTGAATTTTATATTTTTTTCCGTTTATAGCCTTCAATATTTAACTTATTATAATTGAGCTTGCTAATTTATTTCAGTAAGGGTTTCATGGTTTTATCACGATCTCATATCCTAGATCATAGGTTTCACAAGTTAATTATGGTCGGCCCAGGTCAATCCAATGTGCAGCCGTCTCAATATTTTTTTAGAAAAATATGTCATTCAACATGCCACTATTTAAGTATTTTTAAAGTGTTTTCAGCTAGAATGCATTGAATTTTTTTACTTCCTAACAACTTTGTATTTTTAAAAAAATATTCAACCCTTTATGTAGTGGGGGTCAAAAAACTAGTTTGACCTATTGTCACTATTGCTTTGTTAAACTTGTTTTATAAAGCTCACTCTTGCTTTGTTTAATTTATTTCTAGTACATCATGATTTTTTATAAAAAAATATTATGGATTCTATTTTCACATTAACAAAAAGAAATGATTTCCGAATTAAGGGAAAAATAATCAAGTTTGTTAGTTCATTTCAATTCCATAAGTATTCCAAATAGTATAATTGAATTCAATTTTGTGGTTTAATATTTTATTCTAAACATAATAATATAATATGTTATCAATTGAATTTAAATCACATGTAAAATTGAATTCAATTTCATATGTGATTTGGTTCCAAATAGGTTGTAATATATTTTTGTCTAACAATTGATTTGGTTTTTCTCTCACGCGTGTAGGAAAACAATTATGGTGCTCATGGATTAATTTGTAACATCCTATTACTTACTTTCTAAAATTCACATTAAAGAAAGAGACTAAAATAAAGAGGAGAGATAATATAAAATTCATGACTTACTAAAAGTAATAAAAATATCTCTAATTAGGATTTCTTTGTCCTAGCTATATCTCTTTATTTATTCAAAGTAGACCCTAGAAAGTAACTACTAAGATGCCACTAGTTACTTCCTGAGCACCATAAAATTCATCTTTGTGTTAAGGGATGAGAGATCACAAAATACTATGCAATTAACAATTAAATTAAAATTGAAATTAAAAAAAAAACTAAAAGGAATCAACATTTCATTGTGCACTAAGACACATGTTACTGCAGATTGGAACAGTGAAATGACCGTTTTATCAATCTCAAGAAATATCATTTAACTAGCTATTAGGGGTAAAATAGTCTTTTCCATAAGATTTATTTGTCATTATCGTATTGATTGAGAACACATAATTCTTTTTACATTTTAGCATAATGAAATGACTTAAAAACCCTTAAAAAAAATTAGGTTCAAAGGCATTTTGCTTTTGTAATGCTTTAATTGTACATTGAAATGACTACAATGCCCTTAAAAGCAAAAAAAATAAAACTTGCATCCATCAATTTTTTTGTATTTTTATCATGGTTGTTTTAGTTATTATCATTTGAATGAGGGGCAATTTGATCTTTTAACAAATATAAAATAATAAAAAATAAAAGTTGCTAGCATGTGCGCAACACTCTTTAAATGATGCATGCAATGCCTCCTAGTGATTAAAAGCCTCCTTCCACGATGGCGTTGAAAGCTCTTGCCATTCTCTTCTCGTGGTCAAGCGCGTGTGCATGGCAGAGCAACAATTGGGCTATGATGGACTTTTTTTCTTTCCTCCTCTTTCTCTCTCCTCGCCTTGGATTTTGGGTAAACCCTTCCAAAAATAAATGTGTCCTATAAGTTTGTGTTTGTATCAATTTTGATCCTCATTCTTTTGGTTGTTATTTGTTTTGCTTTTAATGCTTTTTGAAGTTGATATTTTTTTCAATTTCACCCCTCAATATTTTATTTCATGTGATTTTTGTATTTAATTTGATCATTATTCTTTTGATTGTTATTTTTTTTTATCAATTTCTTCAATTTTTTCTTAATTTTATCCCTCAATATTGTATTTCATTTAATTTTTTTAATCCAATTTGGTCCTCATTCTTTTGATTGCTATTTGTTTTTTACCCTTTCTTGATTTATTTTATTTTTCAACTTAGTCCCTCATTATTTTCTTCATTTAGTTTTTATACCAAATTTGGTCCTCACTGTTTTGTTTTTTAATTTCAGATAATTAGAAATTTTGCTTCATGATTTTTTCATGTATAGCCTTTTATAGGGTAATCCTAGTCTCATGACCAAGGTCACGAGTTTCAAAAATTAACCTAATTTAACCTTGATTTTTTTTAGGTATTTTTTTAAATTAATTTTTTTTTCAATTTCATCCTTCAAAATTAGGTTACTGGGCCTTGAGTTTTGTGAATTTGTTTTCTTTCCTCTTTGTTGTTTTATATCGATCTCATATCTTGGGTTGCAAGTTAGTTAAGTTAACTTGGGTTGAATCAGATTTTTTTTGATGTTTTTTATATTGATTATTTTTAGTTTTGTCTTTCATTATTAGTTTGCTTGAGATTTAACCTTCATTGTTTTATTCGATCTCTTCTATGCGAGGTTATCCCGATTGCCATAAACTAATTTTGAGTTCCCTAAAATTATCATTTTCTTTTAAAAAAATAAATAAACAATAATATAAATAAAATAAAAAAGGTTTAAAAATACAAAAATATAGGAGGACAAATGACTTGCATTGCAAGAATAGGCTGAAGAGGGATCTAAGTGCATAAATGAGAGATGAAGGGACCAAATTGGATTTTTGACAATATTAAAAACTCAATTGCACCCTTAAAGGACCTGAATGTGAAAGACAATGCAAATTCAAGGTCAACTTAAGTGAATGTTAGACAAATTTGCATAAAACTTAAGTATGAAAACTTAATTAGATTTTTAATAGGCTAATCTGATTTAATTATGGGCATAATTAAATATTTAAAAATTAATTTAGGTCAAAATTAAAAGTATTAAATTAAGTGCAAGGATTTAATTAAACTTTTAATGGGTTAAATTAATTTTATTAAGGACCTGATCGGTGAAAAATTAAGTTTGGAAGCTTGATTTGGGCTAAATTGAGAATGAAATTTTGGAGGACCAAATTTAATTTCGACAAGCTTAATCAATTGAAATTAGGGGAGAAAATGCAAGAAAATCAAAGTTCAGAGGTCAATTAAAGGCCAACTTGAAGAGATTTAGAACCACAGACTTTTCTGCAAAAGGCGCGCAACATTTGGAGCTATACCAAACTTTTCCAGGGACTAAACTGAAGAAAATCAAAGATTAAGAATTAATTGGTGGCTAAATTGAACAAATTGAAAAACAAGGACTACTTTGAAAAAGGCACCAAACTTGAGGGGTCTCAATCGATGTTTGACAAGGGCCTAATTGCACAAAATTAATCAATTTTATCTCAATTAATGTCGTTTGAGCTTAAATTAAAAAAAATCAAAGACTAAATTAGAGACTACCTGATCCCAATTATTAAAACCCTAATTTTAAGGGTTTAAGGAAAACAATGTCGTTTTAGTTAGGGTTCTCTTATTTTGGCTAATTATGAACCACGTTTCTGAGCAACAATCATGGTAATTCCAGCTATCATTGAACGAACAGTGACCACCATTTGATAGAGAAGCTTCCCCTCTACAAGGCTATGTCGTCCTTTTTCAATGTTTGTGCCTCACTTGTCAAGCGAAAGCCCTCAAAATCTTGTCCCAATGTGACCTTGTCTGGTTCAATAAAATTCAACAGTGTTACATATAACTTTGGGTTGATGGTGAGAAGACTATAAATCACCAAATCAAGCATGGTTTGATCCTAGTTGAAAACTAGCATCCCCTTTACAAGATCCATTGCTTGGTTGGCTTTAATGACCTCCCATTTTCCACGATTAATTCATGAAAGGTACACCACCAATCAACCATTTTCAGCCGAGTTTTCCAAGAGTCAGACATCCAGGGAGAGGGAGAACAAAAGAAGAAGAGAGGAGAGTGGTCCTATAGCAAATTAGAGGAAAAATAGGAAAGATCTTTTATGATTTAGTTGTGAAAAACCACCTTCAAACTCATAAATAGTTTCACAACCACCTGTCATTTTGAGGCTACAAAATAAGTATCTTTTGAAGCATGAAAGAGGATGAGAGAGGTGAAAAATAAAAGCCATGAAAAAAAAAGAAACATTGAGAGAAAAACAATCAAATAGTTAAAAAAAAAGAGAAAAAAAGATTTTATGAAGAAGGAGATCAAAAGTTGTTTAGAAAGGGCTACTGGAATATGTTCAAATCAAGCAAAAAAGGCAAAAACTAGTTGCAATTGTCTCTTGAAGGTATATTACTCAACTTCATGAAGGGTTAGAATTCTTAGAGAATATCCATCCCCTCAGCATTTTAAGCTTTGATTCATTTGTTTAAGTGTTTATTCATGTTGTTTTTGAAATGATTCGACCATGTTTTAAGTTGTTCTTGCATATATGTTCCAATTGCAATATGATTGTTTGTTCTTGTTGTTAATATGGTGTTTTATGATGTTTAATAAATGATTAATGACATGCTTTTTATGTTCAAATACTTGTTTTTTATGCATGAAAAACATATGTTATGGTTTGATGATTATATGCAGAAAATGAGACATATAAAAATACTTAGTCATTCTGATGTTGTTGTTTAGTTTTGGAAGTTCATATAGGTCATTTTGATGTTGGTTTTTTTTTTTTAATATGTTGAATGAACTTTTGGATTGATAAAAATAGTATATGTGTATGTTTGTATGTTGACATTAGGTTATAGACTTTCAATCCTATGCATTTTAAGGATTATATGTTTATTGTTGTTTTTTAAGGCTTAAACATGTATACATGAGTATATGTGACTTGTATGAATAGGCCTTAGGTATTTATTCTAGGTTTTTGGTGCATTTTCTGGATTTTAGCAGATTTTGGGTTTTTAGGTTTAACATTCATTAAAAAAAAATTGCTTTGGGTTCGTGATTTCCATGTAATTTCAATCAATTGTTGGTTTTTACGCATACGTATAAGTTTGTTGATCATTAATCTATGATTCTAAAGGCTTAAAAACACTAAAATCTTGGCATTCGATCTTTGATTCTTCATTTGTATTTTTCACAAAATCAAATAATTGTGATGATTAGTTGTTTGCTGTGATAATCTAGCCTCAAAATTTTGCTTGAAAGATGATTTTACATGTCTTTGATTTAGTGAAATCTGGTCTGAAATTGAATCCGTGTTTCTAGATTTATGTTGAATGTTCTTCATGTTCTTGACAAATTCTAAGTTTTGATCATGAAATTTATGAAAAATTGTGTTCTTGCCTTGTTTATTTGGTTTTAATTAGTTTTAGTCTTATTTTCTTGTTTATAAGCTAAGCCCATCAAGCCCAGCTCATATAGCTAAGCTGACTCATAAATTTTAAGGCCTTGTTTGGCCCGTTTTAATTTTGCAAGAAAAAAATCACTTTTTTTCTTTAGATTGTGTTTGACATACACACCTTTATTCTTGATTATGTATTTTTATCCTTTGCATTTCTGACACATTGCTAAACAAACCTCAAATAATTTTCAAAATATTTGAAAACATCCAGGGACCATTTTAAAATTATTATGGATCCCTCACATGTTTTTCAACCATTTCATTTAGTATTTGAGTTGTAAACTTACACTATAAGATACTAACCCGATATAAAATATACATGTTTTTCTTTATAATTTCATAAAAATGCAAAAGAAATTCAAAATTTCTTATTTAAAAAATAAAAAAATACATTTTTATTTGTGTGCATACAGCCAAATTCTAAAAATTCTCATGCATATTTTATATAAAAAAAGAAAAAATTGTATTTTTATCATACTTTGAAAAATACAAAGTATCATAACAACTTTGTGATTATACATTAGGATTTTGTCAAAATTTCAAAAACACCACAAAAGGCAACTTGTTTAATGAATATTTGGGCTATGAATTTTACAATGTAATGCATATTTCCGGTATTAAATTAAATGAATTGTCAAAAATAAAATGTTAAGAATTAATTATAGACTTTAATATTTGAGAGTATAAAATTACACTGTAAAGTATATCCTCAAGTATTAAAGAAACAAAATAAAAATAAATACATCATTAAAGTTTAGGTCTTATAATGATTGGTCTTATAATGATTAGATTCTATTATTCGATATTATGCACGCTATGACACCGATCTCACGATCGAGCCGTGAGTTTAACATGTTGACTCAAGTTATTTTTTTTGTTTCAAAATAGATTTTTTTTAGTTTGTCCTTCAACGCTTACTCTGTAGTTAATTAAGCTTTGAATTTCTTTCATTTTCCTGTTTAAGAAATTATCCTACTCCCATTAAGTTTTTTACTTTGTTATCAACTATAATTTTTAAAAATATTTAGAAAATATTTTTTTTATAATATTGGTAGTGTTATTTTTTTCCATTAGGTATCACTGTTTTTTTTTTTTTTGTATTATTAATTTTTTTATTATATTATTAAATTAACTAAGATTATTACACTATCTTTTTATAATATATTTTTTTTATTAGGAAAAATTTAACCGTAGTGTCAATACTATAATCGTTCAAAATGAAGATACATGTTCAGATTCTAAACCCAGCAGGCTGCATCTGCAAGTAACCACCTTAATTGGTGGTATAGAAAATTGATTTCATGAGTTTGTTTATAACTGATCTACTAGGGGTTCTTGTCTCTATTCATCATTCGTGTATAGTGTGGCTTATCTGTTGTCGCCAATCCAGCAAACATGGCTTATGGTCACAGGCCAAAAAAAAAAAAAAATCCTAAACGGGCTGTCACCCCGCAGTTTTGAGCCTACTAACCAAGTGCCCGATGAAAGCTATGGGTGACCATGGCTTATGCTATGCGGCGCTATTTGGGTTCAGAAATGCACATGTAAAAATGGTCAGGCAGGGCTTTGTACTTGCATATCCAGAACAATAATTTTGCCCAAGCCATAACGGTAGGGAAAAGGGAGGAGTAAAGGGCAGATAAATTTAAAAATCAAGAAATACAAGTCTAACAAAAAACTTCAATCTCAAATCCATTAAATCCCTCGCAGGTAAATATTCCAGTATAATAAATCAACACACTTCCATTCAGAAGTCTGATATTACGAACACAGATATTTCATACAAGAGAATTCACGTCTATCACCTCAAAACAGAGTGTCAAACAACTTCAACGTCACACTTAGACCCAACTTCAACTTTAAACACCAGCAACTGCAAGAAATTCCAACTTCATGTGGGTACATGCAAGCCTCCAAAGCTACCATCAAATTCCCATAGAAAGGACAAAAAAGATGAAAGAATCAAACCACGTACCTAGATGACTAAAGGCCCTGATCAATTAGATAATCACCAAGCCTTTCCACAATCATGTTGCACTGACCGGGAGTTAGAGGCTCATCATACACACCAATTATCAGTGCCTGATTGGTCTTCTTGATAGTGACACCACCAGAACCCTTTTAAAAATAATGTCAAGTCAGTGGAAACACACAAAGGCAAAAGAGCTTGTATGCAAGAGCTTGATGCAATGCACCAAGCAGCAAACATTTCTGCACCTGTGAAACACTAAATTCTTTTCATCAAATTTTGTGTACAAAGCAACCAACTAACGCACATTCCACAATTAAGAACTAAGTTCAGTCACGAGTCACTCTGCTAGATACTTGCCAATCCCAAAACTATCATACATTTAAAGCCACAATCTTTTTTTTTTCTTTTTTCTTTTTTTAAATTCGAACAGCCTAGCTGCAAAGTGGGGAATACACAACAATATGAACTAGCAAATCACATTCACATTTCCATTCCATTTCCAACTTCAGAAAACACCAGCCTATCCCATCTCTACATTGCCCAAACCTAATCTATTAATATTAATTGTCAATTAGACCTTTGGCAACTTACATGGAGCAAATCTAATTTAAAAGGAAAATAATTTAAAAACAATATATCACATAAAAGCTCCCAGCAACTAATATGGCATGCAATAGATGGTAATATCTGGGTTTCAGAAGCATCAAATAATTGGTCAAGTCTGGAAAAAGCTTAATACTTTTGAAAATATCAAAATGATTTACCTGTTAAATATAACATTGACTGTAGACAGAAATCAACAACAGGACAAGCTAACAAGTTAGGGCAATCATCAAGAGATTAGTTGTTGATCGTTAATGTTAGTTAAACAATTTTGAATTTCAAATATTTCATTTAATCACCATCACTTTCCCGTGCATTGCATGCCTTTGGATATCTGATCCAAGAATTTGCGATGCGATTCGATGACGAAAGAAGGGTTTGAAATTCAAAATTGTCTAATTATTACAACAATTAACCACTAAATAACACCTACTAATCTCTTAACGGCACCCAACAAGGTAACAAGACCCTTTACAATATAATTAATAATTGTCAGTCAGCGCATGTCGCTATTTAAAATCCTCAAAATTAGCAATATCTCAATAAAAGAAACCGAATCATCACCTTCTTTCCTCGGATAACAGCTCCAGGTTCGCCTTGGATCACCATGTACTTGGTGCCACCAAGGAACAACCCAGTTGGTGCAAGAGATCCAGGTTCCTCAAAATCTTTCATGATCGCGCTCACTTCTTCTTGGGTGAACTGCATCAGAAGCACCGATGCGTGAATAAATTATTTTAACCTTTTAAATTGCAGCAACCAGTCGAATTAAACCACGCATGCAAGGGAAAACAAACGACATGTCGGGAAAAAACCGAACCGATCTGGACCAGATCGGGGAAATTAAGAATTATAAGAAATGAAACCTGAGGGAAGGAGGCGCTTAGGGCCCAAACGCTGCCGTCGTGGCCGATGATGGCAGCGGAAGTGAGGGTATTACCCTCGATGTCACACATCAAGTGGTCATCAACGTACACCTGCCACGACATTTTGATTGATTGATTTGAGGCAGAGAGGAAGAGCTGTAGAAGTTTCTAGTAGCTATGGATTGAGGGAAGGGGGCGAGGAGGAAGATATAATAAGCCTATGAGAGGAAGGACAGGCAGGGGGGGAGCTATAGAAAGGAAGGTTGCGTTATAACTACGCCAACGCGTTTGTCCACCGTGGATTATTGCCTTATGCGGTGTCACTTGTGGGGTCTTTTGTTATTAATTAACTAACCATGTACTTTAACAGCTTAGTGTTTCTCTCTTGCGTTATATTCTCACATTTATTTTTGCACATTCTATTGTTCATAGTCGATTTTCTTCACTTGAATTTCTTTTTTTGGAAACATCTTTCCTTTCAATTCCTTTTTTCTATGGTTTCATGCTCTATTATGTTTTCTCAATTTGTCTTTCCTTGTATATTTTTGTTAAATATTTTGGAGTTACACCCAATTTTATGAGGTTGAGTTCCTACTTATTTTAAATAACAAATGAAAAAAAATATAAAGGATTAAGATTTTTTTTAATTAACGTGGGTGTCTGGGTCAGCTTATACGCACCTCGACTAATCCCACGAGCTCTGAAGTTAAAGACCATGTAAGCCTCTAGTGACTATTATATTAGCAACCACATGGCTCGAACCTGAGACCACAGAGAAAGCAAATCCCTTGCTCTGAAGCTATTACCACCGAGTCACCTACTAGATGGTTTAAGGATCAAGATTTACATCAAGGAAAAAATAGCAACCTTTGCTACAAAAGGTATTCTAGTCCCTAAAGTTTAAATATTTTATGACTACTCCCTATTTTTTTTGTTTTTTTAGGTTCTAAAATCTATTTATTTTACCTTTCGATCCTTAAATCTTGAAAGAAAAAAAAATACAAAACAAATAAATTAAAGAGAGAGAAAAGTTGTCTAGTGATAAATTCTAATCTTCAATAGCCTTTTATTCTTTTTATTTATTTATTTCTTTTAAGTTGATAATATTTTAATTATTAAATCCCAAGTGAAGGTGACAAAGTCTTGAATAACATTTAATTTCAAGTTTTAGTCTGATTTCTTTTTAGTCGACTAATTTTTAGGATTTGATGTTTAGCTTATCAATTGTAATCGTAATTGATTGGGCAGTAAGGTCCCATTGATAATCTCTTTCAAGGAAATTATTAGTTGAACATTGTTTCTGCTAATAAATATAGTTTTTTTTTAACAATAGCTAAATACTAAATTGGAAAAATCAAGAAATTAATTTAAATTAAGATATTTGATCTTGCAATACGGATTATATACCTGGTTGTGATTAATAATTTTATTTATTAGAATTGAATCTTTACTTAAAAAATAATAATAGAAATAGATACATATGAGAGAGATTGAATAAAATCAAATGAGAAAAAAAAATCATATAACATTGCACATATTAAAAAAAAAAAAGCTACTAGCATTTTATGTGAAAAACAAGTAAAAACTAAATGATATTTAATAACTTTGTTTCCTAAAACTAATATTTTATTTAATAACATGATAATAATAAAAAACACACATAGAAAAATTATTGAATAAAATTAAAGAAAATAAATTTAAGTAGGGCTACATAGGAGAAATGTTTTCTAATATTAGAAAAACATTGAAATCTTATTCGTAAACTAACTGAAAATTAAATCATATTCCAATTTTAAAAAATCATAAAAAAATATATTAAAATTGATAGAAAAAACCTCAATAAAAACTCAACATTAAATAATAAAATTAAAAAAATAAACCACAAAATCAATGAATAAAAACAAAAACCCATCCACGCAAGCCTAACCTGGGTGCCCTAACATATCTGAGCTTCAAAAAATCATAGGCATGTTGGCCTTCCAACCTAGGCTGCGCACCTAAGCATTTTTTTTATATGTTTTTCTTTTTTAAACCCCTTCTTTTAAAAAAAAAATAAGAAAGTTGTTCTACCCTTATTTTTTTGAAAAAAATAATTAGCAGGTGAGGCGTCGCCTGCTATGTAGATAATGCGTTACCTGCTTCTCCCTTGAATTTGACCACTAGTGGTGGCTGGAAAATCAAATTTAGTGAAATTTTATTATGAAATTCATTTTCACCTAAAAACAACTGATAAACACCCCTAGAACCAAAACTAATTTAACAACAATAAAAAATAAAAATAAAAACCAACATGGTTCAAAAACAACAAATAAAAGAAGAGAAAAATTTCTCTTTCGATCCCGATAAGTTTTTTTAGATAAAATTAAGACTCCAAATAATCACCATCAAACTCTCCTCGTTGAATGAAACCTATCGATATCATGAATGGAGAATTTCATAGCTGAAAAGTGACAAAACCAACCACTTTCTTTTTCCTTGTAATTTTCTTATAACTTTTGTCTCCTCTCTCTAGTTTAGGGACTTGAATGTTAAGAAAAACAACTTTTAGACAAAATGTAAATGTTTAGAAACTATGGGGACCATAAAAGAAGACAATGGAAACAATGAGGACTAAGAAAATATTTTTCTCTTGAATTTTAGATTGGCCATTATTTTTCTCCTCATGTTTTACTTTAGTCTCCTTTCTTTTAATTTTGTTCCTTTTTAACTATTTTTGATAAATTAATTATAAAAATTGTAAGAAAATTCTTTGGGTTCAAAATCAACCTTTCAGGGGGGGCTGGAACAAGGTCGGAGAAGTTGCTGGATTCAGCGGGAACACATGAAATGGACAAAAACAAGTGTAGTGCCACCAACACTGTCACATGCACCGCCTCTACTAGAGTAGGGGAACCAGGTGGATCAAGAGCATCTTCACTTTTCTTTCCTTTCTATACCAATAATGACACCAATTGACACATTAGGAGGGAGATTTGACCATAATAAGACTTCGGTTTCTCTCTTTATTCTCCCTTTCATTTCTCCCTCTCTACTGTAAGCTTGGTTATAGTTGATTGGTGGTTGTTATTACAAGCGTTATGATAGATTTTTGCTCGTAATGGTAATGCTGAAAGTTTTCATTTTCACCCCATTTGAATTTCTATCTTTAGATTTCATTTTGATTTAGCCCTTGGATAGTCCGGTTTTAAACCTTATATCTTGCCTATTTTTCAGTTTGGTCCTTAATTTCAAAAACTTATGTATTTATAGCCAAATTAACTTCCAATTTAGTTGTTCCTCTCAATTAAACCCCTAATTGACTTCTTATGTATTTGTGGCCAAATTAACTACAACGTTAATTACTTTAGACTAGAATGTTGGAGGTAATCTATAATGTAACCTTATACTTCTAGCTCATTCATTAATGGTTCTATTCAAGCGCTCGGAAACACCATTTTGTTGTGGTGTTTCTAGAATAATATTTTCCATTTGAATGCCATTAATATCACATTACACAAAGCCTTTATCAATATACTCACCTCCATTGTCTAACGTCAAACACTTTATCTTTAATCCTATTTTAATCTCCATCATGACTCTTCATTTCTTGAATATATCAAACATATTAGATTTAGTTTTTAGAAAATAAACCTATGTCTCCTTCGTTGAATCATTAATAAAGGTTATATAGTACCTTAAGCCTTTGAGGGGTGGAACTGAGGAAGGACCCTTGAAGTCAATATGTACTAACTTTATTTTCTAAGGCTTCAAAACTTTGTTATTCTTTAAAAAACTAACATTTTCTAATTTTTTTAAAATATAGCCAAGTGATATGAGAGAGTATTGTGTCACCTTATTTCTTTCAGATAGAGCATAAACTTAGTGGGAGATGGTGAGAGAGAAAAAGTAGTAAAAGTATTGGTTTGGGTAGATTTCAAGAAAAAATTTGAAAACATGTACTTCTTGAGATATCATCGGAAGGTTAAGGAGCAAGAATTCCTAATATTAAGATAAGATGATATAACAGTCTTAGAATATGAGAAAAGGTTCTAGGATCTTTCTATGTTTGCATCCGTTTATTTGCCTATTGATGATAAAGAGATTTAGAGATGGGTTGAAATAGGAATTGTAGATAGGGTTTGTGGTATTGTAGTTCAAAACTGTTAGGAATCTACTAGAAGCTGCATTATCACTTGAAAAGGTGATGAATCAATTACAGTCTAGGTTTGGAAAGAGAAAAGAGCTTGCTTTTTCATTAGGAAAACGTAATCTCTCGAAGAAAAGAAAAGAGGCACAAAATGGTAAGAGAGGAGGAAATTGAGAATTAGGAAGTAAAATGAGTGGGGCTTCTTAAGCATGCCAAGATAGCAAAACCTAAGCTATATATAGGGATCATGCTAAAATCCTCAAAAAGCATCAAATAAATGAGCAACACATATCTACAAGTAAGATAAATAAAATGTTGTCAAACATAAGTAGTATATATGCTTTGGCATACATGCATAAGCTTATAATCATTATACTACAATTCACAAATACTTAACAAATTAAAATAATAATTTAATGCATACCTGCACAAGACCTTGTCGTCAACATCATTTAATGGTGCGACAAATGTTTTCTCAAGCCATTTAAGACGTATGCTACCACCCTTTAATTTAGTAACAGGGGGTGACATTCTAAATGCACGATTACATAGTGCAACCTAATTACATACCCCCTCGATATGACTAGCCATTCATTGATGAGAAGTCCAAGCAGGATTGCCATGTTCTGCAATGTGGGTGTCATGAGAGTTCTTAATGCGGAATGTGTGTGTCTCATGTCATCATCACTCAATCAATATATAGATAAAGTCATAATCAAGCTTAATGTGCTCAAGACAGCTAATGTATAAAAAACAGTATGGAACACAAATGGTTTAACTTGATCATGTAGTTTCATGAGCATATGTGTCTTCCAATACATCTTAATCTCATTCTATAATACAACATGCCATATTCATAGGTAATTTAAAACATAAGTACATTGAGTGTAAAGTAATATAAATGTTAATTGGATTTATTATTCATATTCCATACAAGTTAAATATATTTATAAAGCTGACAAACACATTATTTTATCCGTGTTTGTCCTACAACCACGAGACATAAGTATTACTTGGCTCGATAGGCATGTACTATACTCTACATCTCCAACAAATGAGTCAAACGTGCATGACAAGTCAACCTTTGAAAATGGATACCCTTAATGAGAAGAATACCCATCACCTCACGTGCACGACATCCTATATAAATGTACCTATATAATATAATATGCGTTAATTATAATATTAAAATATATATATATATATATATATATAATAAATGAAACAAATTAAAAATGATAGGTTTATAGCAATAACAAAGCATATTATAAATGTATTGACAAATATATGTTGACGAGTAGAACATGTTTTTCTATTGTTACATGTCTCATTGCATATGCCACATTTGAAATGTGTATGCCCAATTTTAACAACTTCACTGACAAATCAATGCAAAAACTAATTGATCAAAATTCAACCTAATTCATGTTATTTTAATGCTTATTTGTATGAAATCAACCCTAATTGCATAAATTTATAGTTAACACGAATCAATCCAAATTCTCAATTTCAACAATTTAGCCGACAAATCAACACAAAACATAATTTATCAGAATTCAACCTAATTCTTGTTTTTTTTCATGCTCAATTGCATGAAATAGCTAGTTTAACACAATTCAATTAAAATATCTAATTTTGGCAACTTACCTAAAAAATAAATGCAAAGCATAATTGATCACAACTCAACGACATCAATCTTAATTACATAAATTCATGGCTAATTTAACATAATTCAATCAAGCCTCAATTTCAAGCAAGCATAAATTAAAAAAAAAAAGATAATTGTAATACACCAAATTAATACAAATGTAGGTTGTTTACCTTGCTTTTTTCATCTGGGGAGTGATTGTAATCCAGTGCTCACGCCTTGGGGAGTGATGACAGTGTTATGGGAAATGGTTCTGACACTAAAGATGGTGGATAAAGGCTTAAAGATGCAGAGAGTGATTTTTTAGTATGTTTTAAGGTCGTGGGCTGCAGTTTCGACTGACTTTTTTAGTGAAAGAGACAATGTGAATGCAAGTTTTGAGAGAAAGAAGGGTTGTAACTATGGGGTGGAGGAGGAAGAAACCATGTTAAATTTAATAACTTGTTGCAATTCACAATTCTGACATTTAAGGATATCGCAATTTAGAATTGCAATAGCATGAGTTGTTGCACTTCTAAATCGTGACATCTTTAAATGTCATAATTGTGAATCATAACATGTACAAACTATATTATTTTGTCAAAAAAAATTTAAATCGTGCCATTCCACCAATATTTTTAATATATTGTGCTAATTGTTTTTTAAATCATCATTTCCATCCAGTTGATGACAAGAAAGGTATGATTAGGATTTATGCAAATACATAAAAGTACTTAAAATAGGACGTATATACTTCAAAGACATTGTCATAATCTAATTATATTGCAGCTTGGGAAGGGGCCTTTATTAACGATAATGAGGCCCATAAACATAGTTGATTTATCCAAATCCAACTAGAAGACCATATCGAGTAAGAAATTTAGATGTTATACCTTATTCATTGAGTATCGAGTATCCATATAGATATTCATTATCTATTTATTACTAAATATAAAATAAAATTATATTAGACACACACACACTTAATGATAAAATTATAAATGTTATATGTAAATATTAGGGCTGAGTATTTTCAATTCGGTCCGGTTTTGGATCAAAATAAATAACCAAATCAAACTTATTTTTTTTTAAGTTTTTGAACCAATCGAACCGAAAACCGGTTCAAACTGACCAATTTCGGTTCAGTTCGGTTTTTTTCCCTTCCAAACTGGTTCAAACCGAAATTATTTCAATTGAGCTTTTTTTTTGGGCTTTTTCATTGGCCATATTTTTCAGGGTTTCTGTTTTTATCTTGTTTCTATTTTCTTAGCTATGCAAAAAAAGACCAAAGCCAGATCATCTAGCCTAGATGTACCAAATGAGAGATTTGGATGTGATTAAAAAGATTGAGTTCCTTAACACATCAGTCATGACACAAGCTTTTACATGTAAAGGACTACCTCAATTTTTTATTTTCACAACATCTCTTCTTGTTGTGCTTGGAGTATTCCATTTAATAGTAATTGGCCTCATCAATTATTAGGGTTGCAAAGTTATCTTCTTCCTTATAGAAGCTTCAATAGCAAGCAGGCTAGAGATGAGTGATGAGAGAACAACAATATTGCTACCAATGAGTTGTGCAACCCCAAATTTGTCCTCCTCATGTGATCATTCAGTCAAGGAGGCAACTGCTTTTGATTAAGAGGACTGGGAGCATAGAGCTTAACGGTTGTGGAGCATAGAGGTAAATAGGAGAGAAGAGAGACGCAGAGAGCAAAGGGCGGACAACTGATTTTGTCTTAGAGAATACTAATTTAGGTTTAGGGTTAGAAAAAAAATTATATTTATACCTTTTTTTTTCAAGTGTTGGCCTGGTTGAACCGGTCCGGTTCAATCAGTTTCAGACGTTGGAAACCGAAACCAAACTGAACAGGAATTTTTTGGTGATTTTTTAATCGATTAATTTGGTTTTTTTCTCGATTCAATTTTTTTTGTTTTTTCTATTTGATCTGTTATTTGGGTTTTTTGTTCACCCCTAGTAAATATAAATATTATGTTAATATTAAGATATGTATATATTACACTGAATTAAAAAAAAATACAAATATTCTACATATATATTTGTATAACACAACTATATATCTTGTGTTAAGTTTACGCCGGGTTTTAAGTCAGGTTTGATAAAATTCATATCCTATCTATTAACCATCAAATAAAATTAAGAAAAAACTAAAACTGCTTAGTGTTTCACTGTGCAAGTCCACAGTGAAATGCTGAGCAGTCCTCTCTTTTTTTTCCATTTTTTTCTGTTTTTATTTTTTTCTCTCATTTTTTTGTCTTCTTCTTTTTCTTTTTTTTTTGTTTTTTTTTGTTTTCTTTTTGTTTTTATTTTTTCCCATTTTTTTTGTTTTTATTTTTTTCCCATTTTTTTTGTTTTTATTTTTTTTTGGTTTTCTATTGCCTTTATGGGGTTTTTTTTTTTGCTTCTTTTTTTGTGTATTTTTATTTTAATGAATTTTTTTTGTTTAATTTTGTTTGTTAATGTTAATTTTTTTATTTAGTTATCAAATTTTCATAACACGGATCCCGAGTTTGACGGGTTAACCTAATTTGACGAGTTAACCCGAATTTTTTTTTCTTTTCCTTTTAATTAATTGTAACATATACAAAAACGGATCAGTGTTTTACTATGGACTGCACAGTGCAGTCTACAGTAAAACACTGATCCGTTTTTAGTTTTTTTTTAAGTTGTCTTATTTTTTTAGTTGTTTTTTATGCCTTTCAGGATTTTTTTTTTGCTTCTTTCTTTATTTTTTTTCTTCTAACAAAAGTTTTTTTGTTTAATTTGGTTTATTAATGTTAATTTTTTTTTAGTTATCAGACTTTCATGACACGTTTTCCGGATTTAACGGGTTAACCTGATTTGACAAGTTAACCCAGAAATATATATTTTTTGCTTTTTTTCTTTTTAATTAATTTTTTTTCATTTAGTTTAGTTTGTTAATGTTAAATTTCTTTCTACTAAGCTATCAGACTTTCATGACACATATCTCAAGTTTCACGGGTTAACCTGGTTTCAAGGGTGAACCTGGTTAATTCTGGGTTGACCCGTCAATTTTTTTTTTGTTTTTTATTTTCATAATTTTTTTTTATTAATTTAGTTTGTTAATGTGAAATTTTTTTATTTAGTTATCAGACTTTCATGACACAGATCCTAGGTTTAACGGGTTAATATGGTTTGACGAGTTAACCCGGATTTTTTTAATTTTTTTATTAATTTTTTTCGTTTAGTTTAGTTTGTTAATGTTCACTTTTTTTTATTTAGTTACCACACATTTATGACACGGATCCCGGGTTTAACGGGTTAACCTGGTTTGACGAGTTAACCTGGAATTTTTTTTTGCTTTTTTTTCTTTTTAATTATTTTTTTTCGTTTAGTTTAGTTTGTTAATGTTAAATTTCTTTCTATTTAGTTTTTTTTTCTTAGAGGTTTTTTTATTTTATTTTTTCTTTTTAATTAATTTTATTTAATTAATTTAGTTTATTAATATTAAATTTTTTTCTAAGTAGTTCTCGGCTGATGCCTTTAGTTTTTCTTATTGTTTTTTTGTTGTTTTTATGCATTTGACTGTAGACTGCACAATGCAGTCCACAATGAAAAGGCTTATCCTTTTGTTTTTTTTCTTTTTAATTAATTTTTTTTGTTTAATTTAAATTGTTAATGTTAATTTTTTTTCTATTTAGTTATCAAACTTTCATGACACGGATTCCGGGTTTGAAAGGTTAACTTGGTTTGACGAGTTAGCTCAGTTAATTCTGGGTTAACCCATTAGTTTGTTTTTTTTTCCTTTTTAATTATCAAACTTTCACGATGCGAATTCAAAGTATGACGGGTTAACCTGGTTTGAAGGGTTAACCCAGTTAATTCATATTTTTTCATTTTTCTTCATTAGTTTTAATTTTCCTGTTGTTTTTTTCTTTGTTTTTTTCTTTTTAACTAATCTATTTAATTATCACACATTTATGACACGATCTTACAGCTAGACCCACGTCCAATGCTATTGGGTCTGGTATTGCAGTCAAACCCACTTAAATTTAGGTCATGCAAGTTTAATGTTATTATTAATATTATAAATATTACTCTTGGATTAGAAGTTGCAACTAAACTTAAGACTCTTAAGTATAACTTTACAAAAAAAACCTAATGCTTTTAGATCTTAACTTTTTATGAAATGCAAAAAATAATTGACCCGCGGCATCGCGCGAGGCATCTAACTAGTAATTATCTAAAAAAAACTCACTTATTCAAGTATTCGAAGTCGTTCGAATAAAATTATCATCCCTAAAGAAATCTTAAGATTTTATCCTTGCTATTTCTTTGTCATGTTATATATTCTTCAGCGGCTACTTGCCCGTGCAAACACTCTTTAATAACAAAAAAAAAAAAAAAAGGTGAGAAAAAAAGGTTTGCTTGAGAGGGTAGCTTTATGTTCTGCTTGTTTCTCATATGCAGCCTTGGTTTTAATTGATTTATATTTTCCCAAGATTTTAATCTATGAAAACTGCATTTAGCTATAGTTAAGTATCCGTCTTGTTTGGAAATTTTATGTTCAAGGGTGCCATGACAAAGAGTAAATTATCTATTAATTTGATAGTATATTCGACTTGGGAATTTGACTTGTCAATCCCCATCCCCCCAAGGAGGGAGAGATGTTATTACCACTACATGCTTCAAATCGAAAGCTGTGCGAACAGTTCGCAAAAAGAGCGAGGCCCCATAAAGTTTTGCAACTATTGTTTCATATTGTTTGAAAATTGAAAGGAAAAAAAAACAGGCATGGTCTAGCAGAAAGTGCATTGTTCGAAATGGAACTGGAAGATCTTAAAAGAAAAGAATATGGGCTCTATATTAACATAATAAACCAATGTTTTTTAGTTCACCAGAGCTTGGAGACAACATGGGCAATTAACTCATACAAGTCATACTGTGATCCGGTTCTTCACAAATTCATAGACCTTGCCAAAAAGTTCTTCGTGTTCTTCTCCAAAATCTCACACCATTGATTCCCCTGAAGTAGTAAAGCATCTTATAAAGACTATTCAACCCCTAAAGATGCCAGAGGGATCAACATTTTGAACAATCCAGGGATGCTCAAGTAGCTTATGTAACGGTAGTCGCTCTACAGAATCCTTGACAAGCATCTATTGATCAAAGAGACAAAAAAAAGTGAGAGAAAAAAGAGAGAGAACAGTCACAAGCACGCTAGACGCAAGGTGCATTTACTCTAAAACAGTTTCCTCCCAAAAGTGATAGCATAATATGTTAGGAAAGGAATCTGATATATCCTATGTATAAACGGCCTACCTTTGTATTATAGGATTGTAGTTAGTAGTAGTTGATATTACAACTGTTAGCAGAATTATAGGAGAAATATACGTATAGGAAAGGGATTCTATGATTGTAGTTAGTAGTAGTTGATATTATAACTGTTAGCAGAATTATAGGAGAAATATACGTATAGGAAAGGGATTCTATGATGACTAGGTATTGTTATATATATATATGTACACGTCAACAATATGTAATTAAGTTCTCCAGTCTGCATTCAAGCAGCGTAATAATCCTTTTTCTCATTGATCCTCTTTACATGGTATCAGAGCAGCGTTAAAATCCTAACTCAAATTAATCACTGTTTTTTTTTTTGGCCTCCCTTCATCCTTTTCGCCACCATGGCTAATGAGAATCATCCTTCTGCCACAACAATGATTCCAATTCCTCTCACAGACGCAGCAAAAACAGAGATCTCCAACCCTTTTTTTACCAATCATTCAGATAATCCAGGTTTAATGCTGATTTCCAAACCTTTGAATGGAGACAATTATTCAGTTTGGAGAAGGGCCATGACCATGGCTTTGAACTCCAAAAACAAGTTAGGTTTTGTCAATGGCACAATCAAACCCCCTCCAGAAGAAACAGATCCAGATAGTTATGCAGCTTGGTCACGTTGCAATGACATGGTCCACTCATGGATCATCAACACTCTCATTCCAGAAATTGCAGACAGTGTGATTTATTACACTACAGCTCATGAAGTTTGGGAAGATCTTCGTGAACGGTTCTCTCAATGTAATGCACCACACATCTTTAAGATTCAACGAGAAATTACTTACTCTGCTTATTACACCAAATTAAAAGGTTTGTGGGATGAACTAGCATCCTACAGTGAAGCATCTTATGGAGCCCAACATGATCAACAGAAATTGATGCAATTCTTGATGGGTTTAAATGAATCCTATACTGCTATTCGTGGGCAAATCCTTTTAATGAATCCTCTCCCCTCTATACGCCAAGCATACTCCTCTGTATCCCAAGAAGAAAAATAGAGACTTCTCGCTACACGTACAACCACCGATTACAGTGGGAGTGCAGCCATGGCTGTAAGAAGCCACAACAGATCAAATCAATTTTCAACAGCAGGAAGGATGGAGAAATCTGACCGTCCTTATAACAGCTCACATGAAAATCGACGCCATGATCAAGACAAGCGACGCCCAGGTTCGTCTCGAGGCAGACCACAGTGCTTCCACTGTGGAGATATGGGACATTTCATTAACACTTGCTACCAACTTCATGGATACCCACCAGGCCACCCAAAGGCAAGGCAGAACACAAATAAGAATCAAAGTCGTTTCAAGAGTACCCATATGGCTAACCATATCTCTGCAAGTTTGGCTAAGGATGCAGAGAAACCGATGGTGACAGGAATTTCAGAGGCACAACTCCAACAACTCTTATCTCTATTAAGCAAGTGCGACACCAATTCTGAGCCCCAAGCCCATATCGCCACCACACAACCAGATGCACCTTACAGCCCACAAACTCATGGCAAGACAACAAAGCTAGGTTTGTCTAAAGTCGTTTCTCATAATTGGATAATTGATAGCGGGGCAACAGATCACATCTCTTCATCCTCTAAATTATTCTTACAAAAGAATCAAAATGGTTTGTTATCTCCAGTATTATTACCCAGCGGAGAGAAGGCTAATACCATTGCAAAAGGGTCACTACCTCTGAATTCTGAATACTACTTACGTGACGTGTTATGCGTGCCTACATTCAAAGTTAATTTATTATCTGTCTCCCGTTTGACAAAAGGCTTGAACTGTTCAGTGACTTTTTTCCCATATTTGTGTATTTTGCAGGATCTGGCTACGAGGAAGATGATTGGTTTGGGTAAACAGCGTGATGGATTATATCACTTAGTGGCACTGGCGGATAAAAAATCTACAAGCAATTCACCTTCAAATAATCAACCAACCTGCAACCTTACCACAAAACCCACCGATCTCTGGCATAGCCGATTAGGACATCTATCTCCCTCTCGTTTACGTTTTATTGCTAAGAATTTTCTAAACATTTCAATCCAATCCAATAATGCTTGCCTTGTCTGTCCTTTGCCTAAGCAAAGTCGTTTACCTTTTAATCCTAGTTCAATCTCCTCTGTAAAAGCTTTTGATATTATTCATTGTGACATCTGGGGACGTTATAAGCATCCTTCACTTTTTGGTGCCTATTATTTTCTCACCATTGTTGATGATTATACACGTTTCACTTGGATTTTTTTAATGAGACACAAAAATGAGGCTCAATCGATTTTAAAACAATTTTTTTGCTATGTCGTCACTCAATTCACATCTCACATTAAAATTTTTCGTAGTGACAATGGTGGTGAATTCCTTTCCCTTCAATCTTTTTTTAAAGACAATGGTGTTATTTTTCAGCATTCATGCGTTTACACGCCTCAACAAAATGGGGTTGTGGAACGCAAACATCGTCATATTTTACAAGTAGCTCGTGCTTTAAAATTTCATGCTCACCTCCCTACTCATTTATGGGGGGAGTGCGCCCTCACTGCAGTACATATCATCAATCGGTTACCTACACCTGTCCTTTCCTTCCAAACCCCATTTGAGCGTCTATACTCAAAATCACCTCACTACCATCATCTTCGTGTTTTCGGATGTCTGGCATATGCCACCAATGTTCATACCTCACACAAATTCGATTCTCATGCCATGCCTTGTATATTCATAGGCTATCCTGCTGGCCAAAAGGCATACAAATTGTATAACCTTTCAACCAAAAAAGTCATCACAAGTAGAGATGTTTTCTTTCATGAAACGATTTTTCCATATGCATCTAACAAAACCATCTCTCATTGTGACCTCTTTCCAGCATACTCACATAGTCCAATCCCCTTTCCAATCCTTGATACATCATCATTTAATCACAATCTCATAGAACAACCCTCTTCTTCCCAACCCATCGCACCCGACAACATCACCCCTTCCTTTTCTATGCCCTCAGACTTACCCACATCAGACTGTCATCCCTTGCCATCACCCAACCCAGAACCACTTCGTCGCTCCTGTCGTCCATATAATCCACCCAAAAAATTACAGGATTATATGTGCTCCCACATCACGCATGCTTACTCCGACCCATCTACTTCCTTGCTTCCAGATCCAATCAAAGGTACACGTTATCCCTTAACCAATTATGTTTCATATCATCGTTTCAAGCCTGCGCATCGCTTCTTTGTTGCTCAGATTAGTCAAATTGCAGAGCCCACAAATTATTCTGATGCTGTTGCCCACCCTGAATGGCAGGCAGCAATGCAATCCGAATTACAGGCTCTCCAGGATAATGGTACCTGGACTCTCACCTCTCTTCCAGCCGGGAAGAAACCCATAGGTTGTCGATGGGTCTATAAAGTTAAACACCGATCAGATGGCTCAATTGAACGCTACAAGGCACGATCAGTTGCTAAGGGATTCACACAATTGGAGGGTGTTGATTATCAGGACACGTTCTCTCCCACTCCCAAAATAATCACTGTTCGTTGTCTCTTTGCTCTTGTTACAGCACGTCAATGGCCACTCCACCACTTAGATGTTAATAATGCTTTTCTTCACGGTGACCTCCACGAAGAAATTTACATGTCTCCACCGCCAGGCCTTCGGAGACAGGGGGAGGAAAACTTGGTGTGTTGGCTTCACAAGTCACTCTATGGTTTGAAACAAGCATCACGACAGTGGTTCTCAAAGTTCTCAGAGGTTATTAAAGCTGCAGGATATGTCCAGTCTCGAGCTGACTTCTCGTTATTCACCAGAACACAAGGCAAGTCCTTCACTGCCCTCCTGATTATGTTGACGATATATTAATTACTGGAAATGATTCTGTGAGCATTGATAAACTTAAAAGATTCCTGCATAGTCAATTTCGTCTTAAGGATCTTGGCAACTTGAAATATTTCCTTGGCATTGAGGTGTCTTCCTCTAAGAATGGTTTGTTTATCTCCCAACGGAAATATGCCTTAGAGATAATTAAAGATGCGGGATTGTTGGGTGCAGCACCCATTTATACTCCTATGAAACGAGGATTGAAGTTGTCTAACAGAAGTGATCTGTTAAAGGATCCGGGTCGATATAGGAGGTTGATTGGCAGATTAATATACCTTACTGTCTCTAGGCCGGATATTACATATTCTGTACATGTATTGAGTAGGTTTATGCATGAGCC
>Ga0325400_1000230_pt1 | contig 38227 bp, 42 predicted proteins | sample PopdelMetagenome_2_FD_205662 | JGI IMG/M metagenome (GOLD analysis project Ga0325400, IMG submission 205662) | Populus deltoides microbial communities from Bellville, Georgia, United States - Xylem-PdKOR-R1 | ecosystem: Host-associated > Plants > Phyllosphere > Stem > Wood/Secondary xylem...
CACGGGGGCGGGACCGACTCCCGCCGGCCGCGTAACGTCGAACGGGGCGGTGCCCCGCCGCCCGCGTGACGTCGAACGGGGCTTCGCCCCGCCGCCCGCGTGACGTCGAACGGGGCTTCGCCCCGCCGCCCGCTTAACGTCGAACGGGGCTTCACCCCGCCGGCTGCGGATCACACCAGCCGCGCCACCGCGTCGACGAATCGCTTCAGGCTGATCGGCTTGGAGACGTAGTCGTTGGCGCCCACCCCGCGCAGCCGCTCCTCGTCCTCGCGACCGGCGTACGCGGTCACGGCCATGATCGGGGTGCGCGCCAGCTGCGGGTCGGCGCGCATCTCTGCGATCAGCTGGTCGCCCGTCACGTGCGGCATCTGCACGTCCATGACGATCAGGTCCGGCGCCACCGCGCGCGCCTGCGCCACCGCTTCCCGCCCGTCGCGCACCGGCACCGCCTCGAAGCCGTGCGCGCGCAACAGGTCGCAGAACAGCTTGAGATTGAGTTCGTTGTCCTCGACAACGAGCACCTTCTTCGCCACGCGTCACGCTCTCCAATAGATGGGGGGCGATAGGTGATACGAGAGCCGGTGACAAACGCGGACCCAGCCGAACTGGCGCTGCGCGCGCTCGCCTGGACGCTCGTCGAGGGCGACCGGGCCGGCCGGCTGCTGGCGACCACGGGGCTGGAGCCCGACGACCTGCGCGCGCGCGCAGGCTCGCGGCCGGTGCTGGCGGCGGTGCTGGGCTTCCTGGAAGCCTATCCGCCCGACCTGATCGCCTGCGCCGAAGCGCTGGAGGTGCGTCCCGAGGCGCTGGTCGCGGCGCGCGCCCGGCTGGACGGGGAGGGCGTGGCATGAGCCGCCCGCTGCTCATCACCGATTGCGACGAGGTGCTGCTGCACATGGTGCGCCATTTCCGCACCTGGCTGGACGAGGCGCACGACATCGACTTCACCGTCGGCCATCCGGAGGTGTTCACCACCATGCGCCGCCGTTCCACGGGCGAGACGCCGGCGACGGACGAGATGTGGGCACTGCTCGGCGGCTTCTTTCCGGCCGAGATGGGTCGCCAGACGCTGGTGCCCGGCGCGGCCGAGGCGCTGGCCCGGCTGTCGCGGGCGGCGGACGTGGTGGTGCTGACCAACCTCCAGGACCAATGCCGCGAGCCAAGGCTGGCGCAGCTGGCGGCGCACGGCATCCGCCACCGGGTGGAATGCAACCAGGGCGGCAAGGGCGAGCCGGTGGCGCGTCTGCTGGACGAATACCGCCCCTCGGTCGCCGCGTTCGTCGACGACCTGGGCGTCCATCACCGGTCGGTCGCCGAACACGCGCCGCACGTCCATCGGCTGCACATGGTGTCCGAACCCGAACTGGCGCCGCACGTGCCGCCCGCGCCCTTCGCGCACGCGCGGATCGACGACTGGGGCCACGCCGCCGACTGGATCGCCGATCGTTTCGCCGCCGGGCAACCCGCGCCCGCCATCAAGCAAGAGGAAGCTCCATGACCGATCACGTCGACCGCCGCCTGGAGGAACTGGGCCTGGAACTGCCCGCCGCCGCGGCCCCCGTCGCGGCCTATGTACCCGCCGTCGAGGCGGGCGGACTGCTGCATCTGTCGGGCCAGCTGCCGTTCCGCGACGGCCAGGTCGTCACCGGCCGGCTGGGCGAGGAACTGGACCTGGCGGCCGGACAGGACGCCGCGCGCGCGTGCGGGCTGATGGTGCTGGCGCAGGTCCGCCAGGCGCTGGGCGGCTTCTCGCGGGTGACGCGCGTCGTCAAGCTGGGGGTGTTCGTCAACTCGGCCCCCGGCTTCACCGACCAGCCCAAGGTCGCCAACGGCGCGTCCGAGCTGATGCAGGCGGTGTTCGGCGAGGCCGGCCGCCACGCGCGCGCCGCGGTGGGCGTGGCGGCGCTACCGCTGGGCGCCGCGGTCGAGGTGGACGCGGTGTTCGAGCTGGGCACGCCCGCGCTGGACTGACGGGCGTCGGACTGATGAAGGTTAGGACGTTTGCCTGGGCCGAGTAAGGATCGGTCAAGGCTTCGAACCTAGCCCGTGCGGCGGGAGAAGCCGCCATGCGCCAGTTACTTTACGTCAGTTCCGCCTTGCGGTCGTCGATCGGTGACGACCTGAGTACCATTTTGCTGCAATCCCGCCGCAACAACGACGCGGCGGGGTTGTCGGGCCTGCTGTGGACCGATGGGTCGCGCTTCCTGCAAGTGCTGGAAGGGGAAGGCGCGTCGGTCGCGACGGCGTTCGACCGTATCAAGGCCGATCCTCGCCACAAGGCGCTGGTGGTGCTTCACGACAGAATGATCGAGCGGCGCGGCTTCGGTCGCTGGGCGATGGCGCTGGTGGACGACAGCGACGCCCGCATGGTCGCCGCGCTGGCGGACGCGGACCCCGTCGTGCGCGGTACGTTCGAGGGATTCATCTCCGCCCGCAAGGCGGCCAATCCTCGGCAGTTGGCGTAGGTCCGCGTCCGGCGTTCTCGGCCGGGCGACCGGTGGAACGAGAAACCTAGACGGTTCCCGTTCCACCGGTCGCCCCGAACACGCTCCCGTCCGTGTAGCTGAGTTCGCCCGACGCCAGCATCACGTACAACGCCGCCAGTTCCGCCGGCTGACCCGCGCGGCCCAGCGGCGTGTCCTGTCCGAACTCCTTCATGGTGCCCGGCAACTGCCCGCCCGCGACCTGTAGCGGGGTCCAGACGGGCCCCGGCGCCACCGCGTTCACGCGGATGCCGCGCTCGGCCACCTGCTTGGCCAGCCCCTTGGTAAAGATGGCGATGCCCGCCTTGGTGGTGGCGTAGTCGAGCAGCTCCTTGCCCGGGCTGACCGAGTTGACCGAGGTGGTGTTGATGATCGCCGAGCCAGGCTTCATCAGCGGCAGCGCGGTCTTGGTGATCCAGAACATCGCGTACAGGTTGGTTTTCAGCGTGCGGTCGAACTGTTCGAAACTGATCTCGTCGATCGACGCCTTGGACTGCTGATAGGCGGCGTTGTTGACCAGGATGTCGAGCCCGCCCATCGCCTCCGCCGCCCGCGCCACCAGCCGCGCGCAGAAGCGCTGATCGGTGATGTCCCCGGGGATCAGCGTCACGCGGGCCCCCTCGGCGCGCAGCAGCCGGGCCACGTCCTGCGCGTCGGGCTCCTCCGTCGGGTAGTAGTTGATCGCCACCGCCGCGCCCTCGCGTGCATAGGCGATGGCGGCGGCGCGCCCGATGCCCGAATCGGCGCCCGTCAACAGCGCGCGGCGGCCCGCCAGCTTGTTGGACCCGCGATAGCTGCGCTCGCCGCAGTCGGGCACGGGCGTCATGTCGCGTTGCAGTGCAGGCCATTTCTGCCGCTGTTCGGGGAATGGGGTGCGCGTGTATTTCGTCTGCGGGTCCGCGGGCGGTGGTGCCGACGCGCCGCCCGTCTGCGCCAGCGCGGGTGCCGCGGCCACCGCCGCGGCACCCGTCAGGATCGATCGCCGGCTGGTTCCGTCCGTCATCGCCCGTTTTCCCTCAATGATAGGCGAAACAAGCGAACGAGCCTCGCGGAAGCTCCGTCGCTTACCTAGATTGGGATGCATGACCGCCGTTACCGCGCGCCTGCTCGACGGGGTCCGCCAGCTTTCCGCCGCCGAGTGGGACGCGTGCGCGGGGCCCGATAATCCGTTCGTTAGCCACGCCTTCCTATCGATTCTTGAGGAATCGGGGTCGGTGGGCGGGCGCAGTGGGTGGCAGGCGCTGCCCGTGGTAGTGGACGATGCGGACGGACGCGCGGCGGCGGTGGCGCCTGCCTATGCCAAGAGCCACAGCCAGGGCGAATACGTGTTCGATCATGGTTGGGCAGACGCGTGGGAACGGGCAGGGGGCAGCTATTACCCCAAGCTCCAGGTCGCCGCGCCTTTCAGCCCCGTGCCCGGTCCCCGGCTGCTGCTGCGCGACCCGGCGCTGGCGCCCGCGCTGATCGGTGCGCTGGAGGCGGTGGCGGACCGGAATGGGCTATCCTCGGCCCACGCCACCTTTATCTCTCCCGACCAGCTGCCGCTGTTCGAGGCGGCGGGCTGGCTGCTGCGGGAGGGGACGCAGTTCCACTGGCGCAACAACGGCTATTCGACCTTCGACGACTTCCTGGCCGACCTCGCCAGCCGCAAGCGCAAGGCGATCCGCAAGGAGCGCGCCGCCGCGCTGGACGGGCTGACGGTGCGCCACCTGACGGGCCCCGACCTGACCGAGGCGCATTGGGACGCTTTCTGGCGCTTCTACCAGGACACCGGCTCGCGCAAATGGGGGCGGCCCTATCTCACGCGGCGCTTCTTCTCGCTGCTGGGCGAGCGAATGGGCGACGCCACGCTGCTGATGCTGGCCGAGCGCGATGGCCGGCCGATTGCCGGGGCATTGAACCTGATCGGTTCCGAGACGCTGTACGGACGTTATTGGGGATGCACGGAGGAAGTGCCGTTCCTGCACTTCGAGCTGTGTTATTACCAGGCGATCGAGGCGGCGATCGCGCGCGGCCTACGCTTCGTCGAGGCGGGCGCGCAGGGCGAGCACAAGCTGGCGCGCGGCTATTCGCCCGTCGCCACCTGGTCGGCGCATTACATTCCCGATCCCGGTTTCCGTCGCGCGGTGGCCGATTTCCTGGCGCGCGAGCGGTTGGGGGCGGAGGCGGAGCGCGCCTATCTGTCCGAACTCACGCCGTTTCGCCGCGGCGGTTGAGGATGGGCGGCGGCTGGGTGCGGTCGGTGACGCGGTAGAGCACGCTCTCGTCGTTGCCGGCCACCGGCGTCAGCCCCTTTAGCCAGCGCGGGTCCAGCCCCGGCGCGTGCGCCAGCCACACGTAATCGAAGGCATCGCGCGGAAAGTTGTGCAGCGCCACGCTCAGCGGCCGCCACCATTCGCCGCGACACTTAAAATAGGTGACGACCTGAGACGGATCGTGCGCGAAGCCGCGCGCGGCGGCGTAGCGCGTTGTCAGCAGCTGCGCGCCCGCCATCGACCATTGGTCGTTGCTGAACCCCAGCCGCCGTTCCAGAATCAGCGCCGGCACGTGTTCGAGCCGCGAATACACCCAGTCGTCGCGGCAACGGCGCCCAACGAAGCTGACCACGCGCGCGCGCATCGGCACCCGGTCGATCACCGCCAGCGCCTTGGCGTAGCTCTGGTCGTAGAGAAAGAAGCTGTAGGCGGTCCCGGCGATCCGCGCGGCGAAGAATGCCATGCCCAGCCCGGCTATCAACGACGCGCCCCGCAACGTCACGCCCCGCCGGGGCCGGAGCCCGATCAGCGCGATCGCCAGCGCGAACGGCGCCAGCCGCATGTCGGCATAGGCGGAGCCGAAGACGATGCGCGGGATCAACAGGTAGAGCGCGAACAGGAACAAGGCCGAGATACCCAGCATCCGGCTATATTCGACCCGCTCGTCGCGGATGCCCCGGAACAGCAGGAACAGCAGCAGCGTGACGCCGCCCAAGTCCCAGCCCATCCAGCGGTCGCGCAGCATCATCGCGAGGTAGTTGTATTTCTGGCGCCAGTTGAACCAGTCCTTGGTCCCCCCCGACACGTGCTCGCCCGACCGCCAGGCGATCATCAGCGCGAAGGGCAGCATCAGCGGCCAGCAGTTGATCCCCGCCCGTACCCAGGCGGCCAGCCAGCCGCGCACGTCCCAACCCGGCGAGGCATAACCGCTGACGCGGGGGCGCAAGGTCGTGCGCCGGTCATGCTCGCGCACCATCTCGGCCGCGAAGGCCAGCACGCCCAGCACGCCCCAGCCGAAGGTGTGGACGATCCACAACGCGCACGACGCCGGCACGAATATCGCGGCCCGCAGACGCGTCCGTCCCAGCCGCCCCAGGCGGAGCCACAGCGCGAACAGGTTGAGCGCGATCCCCATCGACAGCGCGAAGTTCACGAACCCGAACTGGAACGGATAGGCATAGGCGAGCGGCAGCGCGAACAGCGCGGTCGGCGGCACGCGCCCGTGCACCTCGCGCGCGATCCACAACAGCCCCGCCACCGTCAGCGTCGGGATGGCGATCACGATCAGCTTGACCGCGCCCTCCAGCCCCAGGACGGGCGCCAGCGGTACGACCAACAGGTCGATGCCCAGGTTGCCGATCAGCTGCCAGCGGAAATCGTACCACGCCAGCAGGTGCGGCTCCGTGCCCGCCGACAGCTGCACGCGATAGCGCCCCATATGGCCGGGCAGGTCGACCAGCGGCGGCACGACGGGCCACAACAGCGGCACCGCCGCCATCAGGGTCGCGAACAGGACGAAGCCGCGCGTCTGCCACCAACGAAGCTCGTCGTTCATGGACAGGCCCCTAGGGGCGGGGGCGCTCCGGGGGCAAGACCCGCCACGCCAGCACGCGGGCCGGCCCGTCGGCATCGCCGGGAACGGATACCGGGCGCAGCCAGGCGACGCGCTCGCCGCGTTCCAACCGGCCCCACAGACCCTCCGGTGCCGTGTGGGCGTAGAGCAGCGTCTCGGGCAGGCCGGGACAGCCCGCCACGAGGCCCGCGCCGTAGCGGCGCACGATCGCCTCGGCACGCTCGGGCGCGGCGGTGAAGGCGGTCAGCACGTCGGCCATGGCGCGCGCGTTGCGGTGGTGGCCGCTGGTGATCGCGCGCTGGGGCGTGGCGGCGATCAGTTCGGGCGCCACGTCGATGGGGGCGAACACCAGCGTGCGGGGCAGCGCCCCCAGCGCCAGCGCGTCCTTGGGATCGCGGCACGGCAGGCGGCCCGACAACTTCAGCCGCGCGGTCTCGTCCACGCCGCCGGTGGTGTCGGGCATCCCCATCACGGCGATGGCGGCGGCGCCGGGCGCGCCGACCAGGAGCGCGCCCGCCACCGCCAGCGGTGCCATCGGCCCGCGCACCGTCCGCGCGCGGCGACGCAGCCGCGACACGATCCAGGCGGCGCCCGGCAGCGCGAAGGCGTTGGCGGTGGCGGCCGACCGCGACACCATCACCGACAGCGCGAAGGCGGCGGCCAGCGCCCCCAGCATCAGCCACCAGCCCGCCCGGCGCGCCGGCGCCGCCGCGCGCAGCGCGCGCGCGCCGCCGTAAAGGCCGACCAGCGGCAGCGACACGCAGATCACCGCCCAGACGGGCTGCTGCTTCCAGACGGGCAGCCCCTCCGTCACGTTCTCGTACCACAGCGCGCGCACCAGCGGGTCGAGCATCTGGAACGGCCCGCGCGTGCAGGAGGGGTCGACCGCGAGGAGGGTGGCCGCCGCGCCGAGACCGGCCAGGGCCAGCAGCGCGATCCGCACCGCGACGCCGCCCGCGTCGCGTCGCGCGGGCGCGATCGCCGCCGCCAGCGCGATCCCGCCCGCCGCGACGCCCAGCATCGCCAGCCAGGCCGGCGACACCGCGTCGCACGCCGCCGTCCAGAAATGCGGCCCCCGCGTACTCAGGTGCAACAGCACCGCGGCCCCGAACAGCGTCGTGCCCGCCGCGACCAGCTGGCGCGCGCGCGACGGTTCGATCGCCCAGGCAAGCGCCGCCAGCCCCAGCAGCGCGGCGGTGACGGGCAGCCCTTCCAGCGAGATCGTGACCAGCGCGGCCAGGCACGCGCCCATCGCCGCGCCCGATCGCGCGTCGGGTCGCGGCGCCAGCAGCGTCAGGAGCGCGCCCATGGCCAGCGCCACCTGCCAGCCGTGATGGTCGATGCGCATCGGCCGCATCTGCGCGACCAGCGCCACCGTCAGCGGCGACAGTAGCAGCGCGGTGCGCGCCGCCGCCTCGCCCGCCAGCCGCCGCGTGACCGCCGCCGCCAGCGCCATCACGACGCCCAAGGTCAGCAGCGGCACGACCACCAGCGCCGCGCGCTCGGCCACGCCCTGTCCGAACATCGCCCGCAACGGCCACTCGACCGCCGCCAGCGGCAGGTCGACCAGCCGCGACCAGTGCATCATGCCGCTGGCCAGCCGGTGCTGGTCCACGTCCCACCAGAGTTGGCCGTCCAGCAGGTCGCGCACCTGCAGCAGCCGCAGGATGTCGTCCGGGTCGGGATAGGCCCCGCGCCAGATCGCGCCCGCGCAGGTCAGCGTCATCACCGCCGCCCCCAGCGCCCAGGCGCCGATCGTCGCGCGGATCATCGATCGCCCACGCGCCTGTGCCATCGGCTGGGCGTCGTGATAACTCACGCGGCGCGCAGCCGCTCGGGCACCTCGCGGACCGAGGCCAGCGCGGCGGCCGCGTCGGCGGGGTCGAAGCCCGCTTCGTCGTCGGCGCCGTACTTGCCCGCCTCGTGATATTCGGCGTCCTCGTTGACCGCCCATACGTCGTGGACGCGGGCGCCGGCGCGGATGTTGCGCACCGTCAGCATCGCGGTCATCATCGCGTGGTCCTGGTTGTTGTAGCGGTGCATCCCGTTGCGCCCCACCAGGTGCAGGGTCGGGTAGCGCGCCTCGAGCTCGCTCCGCATCGCCTCGACATTCTCGCGATACGCGTCGTCGTAGACGGGGTACGCCTTTTCCTGGCGCACCACCGCGCCGCCTTCGACCTGCTCGGCCGAACACAGGCCCAGCTGCGCCATCTCGGTGGCGGCCAGCTTGACCAGGTCGGCGTCGGCCATCGACCAAAGGCCGTCGCCCTCGAAGCAGAAATATTCCAAGCCGACGCAGGCGAGGTCGGGGTCAGGCACCATCTCAGGCGACCAGCTGCGGAAGTTCTGAATGCGGCCCACCTGCACGTGCGGCTCATGGACGTAGATCCAGTTGTCGGGGAACAGGTCAGGCGCGCGCACGAACAGCGCGACGGTCAAGAAGTCGCGGTAGCGCAGATCGGCGGCGGCGGGTAGGCTGGCGGGCAGCGGGTGAAGGCGGCCGGCCAGCTCGCGCATCGGCGCGGACGAGATCACGTGCGCGGCGCCGATCGTCACCACCTGGCCGTCGGGCCCGGTGGCCGCCACGCGCCAGCGGCCGGTGCGTTCGTCCTGGGCGATCTGCTTCAGCTCGTGGCCTATCAGCACGCGGTTGCCGTGTTCCAGCACCCGGTCGCGCGCGGCCTCCCACATCATGCCCGGCCCCAGGCGGGGATAGCGGAAACTCTCCAGCAGCGTTTTCGCCTGCATCCCGTCGTTGGGCGCCTTGTTCAGCCCCAGCGACCGCTTCAACCCGTCGATGACGGCCGCGCCCAGGCTCAACCCCTTGATGCGCTGCGCCGCCCAGTCGGCCGACATCTCGTCGCACGGCATCCCCCACACCTTCTCGGTATAGGTCTTGAAGAAGATGCCGTAGAGCTTGCGCCCGAACTGGTTGACCACCCAGTCCTCGAACGAGCGCACGTCCTTTTTCGGGAACAGCCTGGCCCAGCCGAACGAGGCCATGCACAGGGCCGAGCGCAACAACCCTAAGTTGCGCAGCGCCTCGAACGCGCGCAGCGGATAGCTGTAGTAGCGGCCGCGATAGAAGATGCGGCTCATGCGCGGCCGCTCGATGAAGCCGTGCGGAAGCAATTCGTCCCACAGCGCCGTCACTTCGCGCGATTTCGAGAAGAAGCGGTGGCCGCCGATGTCGAATCGGAACCCGTCATGCTCGACGGTGCGGCTGATGCCGCCGACGTAGCGCGGGTCGCGCTCGATCACCGCGACCGAATAGCCGGCTTTACCCAGCAGATAGGCGGCGGTCAGCCCCGCTGGGCCCGCGCCCACGATCGCCACGTCCGCCGAAATGGTCGCGCCGGAATTGTTCAACGGTCCTGCCCTCGTCCTGTGCGGGGCGGGAATTACGACTCGTTAAGCTAAAAGCCGGTTAACGGGTTAACGCGGCGGGAAGCCGTCGGCGCTATCCGCTCCGACGGGCGGGGAAGCGTCCGCTCTAAATCCCCATCCGTCACCCCGGAACGGGTCCGGGGTCCATGGCGGTGCGCACAATCCCGCCGCGAACGCCCGCGCGACGGTGGACCCCGGAACGGGTCCGGGGTGACGTGTCAGGGATTAACGGTCGCGCCGCCCCAACAGGCGCAGGCGCAGCGCGTTGAGCTTGATGAAGCCCTCCGCGTCGCGCTGGTCATAGGCGCCGCCGTCGTCCTCGAAAGTGACGACTTTTTCCGAATACAACGAATACGGGCTGCGGCGGCCGACGACGTGGACGCCGCCCTTGTAGAGCTTGAGCCGCACTGTGCCCGTCACCTTGGCCTGGCTGTGGTCGACCGCGGCCTGGAGCATCTCGCGCTCGGGGCTGAACCAGAAGCCGTTATAGACCAGCTCGGCGTAGCGCGGCGCCAGCTCGTCCTTGAGGTGCGCGGCCCCGCGGTCCAGCGTCAGCTGCTCGATCGCGCGGTGGGCGGCCGCCAGGATGGTGCCGCCCGGCGTCTCGTACATGCCGCGGCTCTTCATGCCCACGAAGCGGTTCTCGACCAGGTCGAGCCGGCCGATGCCGTGCGCGCGGCCCAGATCGTTGAGCTTCGCCAGCAGGCTGGCGGGCGACAGCCCCTCGCCGTCCACCGCCACCGCGTCGCCGCGCTCGAAGTCGACGGTCACGTATTGCGGCGCGTCCGGCGCATCCTCGGGGTTCACCGTGCGCGAGAAGACGTAAGGGGGTACCTCCTCCCACGGATCCTCCAGCACCAGCCCTTCCGAACTGGTGTGCAGCAGGTTGGCGTCAGTCGAGAAGGGCGCCTCGCCGCGCTTGTCGTGGGGGATCGGGATCTGGTTCTGTTCGGCGTAGGCGATCAGGCGCGAGCGGCTGGTCAGGTCCCATTCGCGCCACGGCGCGATCACCTTGATGTCGGGGTTGAGCGCATAATAGCCCAGCTCGAAACGGACCTGATCGTTGCCCTTGCCCGTCGCGCCGTGGCTGACCGCGTCTGCGCCGACCTGGGCCGCGATCTCCACCTGCCGCTTGGCGATCAGCGGCCGCGCGATTGAGGTGCCGAGCAGGTACAATCCCTCGTAGAGCGCGTTGGCGCGCATCATCGGGAACACGAAGTCGCGCACGAACTCCTCGCGCAGGTCGTCGACGAAGATGTGTTCGGGACGGACCCCCATCATCTCGGCCTTGGCGCGCGCGGGCTCCAGTTCCTCGCCTTGTCCTAAGTCGGCGGTGAAGGTGACGACCTCGCACCCGCGCTCGGCCTGGAGCCATTTCAGGATCACGCTGGTGTCGAGCCCGCCCGAATAGGCGAGGACGACGCGGGTGGGGTGGTCGGTCACGGGGGGCAGGCTCCGGCAGGGGAAAAGGCGCCCGGCGCTTACGCGGGGGCGGGACGGGGGTGCAACCGCCGGGGCGCCCGTCCGTTCAATCGCGGCCTCACATATCGGAACCGCCATGCGCCTGATCGCCGCCCTGCTCGCCCCGTCGCTCGCCTTGTCGCTCGCCGCCCCCGTCGCCGCCCAGACGCGGGCCGAGGTGCAGCAGCGCGCCCGCGCCGAGTTCCGCGCCGCCGACCGGAACCGCGACGGCACGCTGGTCCGCGGAGAAGTCACGCGCCGCATCGTCCAGGTCTATGGCAGCCGCGGCATGACCACGGGGCGCAGCCGCATCCTGACCAACCTCTATTTCCAGCGGCTGGACGCGGACCGGAACGGGCGCGTGACGCGCGCCGAGGCCGATCGCGCGGCAGGAGAGGCGTTCGCCCGCTTCGACGCGAACCGCAACGGCCGGCTCGACCCGCGCGAGCGGCGCGAGATGGCGGCGTTCCTGCGCAGCCCCGGCCGCTGATGGCCCTCGCCGAACTCGGTCGCTATTCCCGCAACGAGGCGCACATCATCGTCGGGCGTCTGGAGGCGGACGGCATCGACGCGGTCGCCTTCGACGGCGGATCGTCGATCGCCGACGGCAGCTGGCTGCTGATCCCCGTGCGGGTGATGGTGGACGAGGACGATCTGGACGCCGCGCGCGCCGCACTCGCTTGAGCGTGCCGCTTTTCTAGGCAGTCGCGCGGCGTTGCCGTCCTTTTGGGCTGACCCAGGCCAGGGTCTGCCCGTGTCCGCCGGGCGGTAACGCTTCGTTCACGATTGGCACGATCGCTGCATCATCGTCCCACGTGTTCAACCGCAGGGGGCGGGCGTGAAACTGGTGATGGCAGTTATCAAGCCGTTCAAGCTGGACGAGGTGCGCGAGGCACTGACCGGCCTGGGCGTCAGCGGCATGACGGTGACCGAGGTGAAGGGGTTCGGCCGGCAGAAGGGCCAGACCGAAATCTACCGCGGTGCCGAATATTCCACCAACATGGTGCCCAAGGTGAAGGTCGAGGTGGCCTGTGCCGACGACGTCGCCGACCGGGTGGTGGAGGCGGTGCAGGCTGCGGCCAACACGGGTGCCATCGGCGACGGCAAGATCTTCGTGCTCGACCTGGGGGCCGCCGTGCGCATCCGCACCGGCGAGACGGACGAGACGGCCTTGTGATGGGCATTGTGACGGGGGCGGGAATGCGAAAGATACTAGGGATCGCCGCGGGCACGGCCGCGGCGGCGACGTTGTTGTACGCCGCGCCCGCGCTGGCGCAGGGTGCGGCCTCCGCGCCGGCCGCGCCCGCGCCGGTGGCGGACAAGGGCGACACCGCCTGGATGATGGTGTCGGCGGCGCTGGTGCTGATGATGTCGGTGCCGGGGCTGGCGCTGTTCTATGGCGGGCTGGTGCGCGCCAAGAACATGCTAAGCGTGCTGATGCAGGTGCTGGTGATCGTGGCGGTGGCCAGCCTGGTCTGGGTTTGTTGGGGCTACAGCCTGGCCTTCACCGGCGGCTCGCCCTTCATCGGCGGCCTGAGCAAGGCGTTCCTGCGCGGCGTCGACGCGACCACGCTCGCCGCCACCTTCTCCAACGGCGTCTATATCCCCGAATACGCGTATATCGCGTTCCAGATGACCTTCGCGTGCATCACGCCCGCGCTGATCGTCGGCGCGTTCGCCGAACGGGTGAAATTCACGCCGCTGATCCTGTTCACCGTCGCCTGGCTGACGATCGTGTATTTCCCGGTCGCGCACATGGTCTGGTACTGGGCGGGCCCCGACTTCCTGCCGACGCAGCCGGGCGACTGGGGCTATCTCTACGGCAAGGGCGCGCTGGACTTCGCGGGCGGCACGGTGGTCCACATCAACGCCGGCGTCGCCGGGCTGGTCGGCTGCCTCGTGATCGGGCCGCGGCTGGGCTATAAAAAGGAGCCGATGCCGCCGCACTCGCTGGTGATGACCATGATCGGCGCGTCGCTGTTGTGGGTAGGCTGGTTCGGCTTCAACGCCGGCTCGAACCTGGAAGCGAACGGCGTGGCCGCGCTGGCCTTCGTCAACACCTACGTCGCCACCGCCGCCGCGGCGGCCGCCTGGGCAGTGATCGAGCAGGTCGTCCACAAGAAGCCGTCGCTGCTGGGCGCCGCCACCGGTGCGGTCGCGGGTCTGGTGGCGATCACGCCCGCGTCCGGCTTCGCCCACCCCATGACGGCGGTGCTGCTGGGGCTGGTGGTGTCGCCGGTGTGCTTCTTCTTCGTCACCACCGTCAAGAACCGGTTCGGCTACGACGACACGCTGGACGTATTCGGCGTCCACTGCGTAGGCGGCATCGTCGGCGCGATCGGCACGGGCATCGTCGCCGACCCGGCGCTGGGGGGGCAGGGCTTCTTCGATTACACGGTCAAGCCCGCGGTCACCGGCGTCTACGACATGGGCGCGCAGCTGGTGACGCAGGTCGAGGCGGTGCTCATCACCCTGGTCTGGTCGGGGCTGGTGTCGGCGGCGCTGTTCATCCTGCTCGACAAGACGATCGGCCTGCGCCCCACCGCGGACGTCGAGGCCGAGGGCCTGGACATCAACGAACACGGCGAGCGCGCCTATAATCTTTAGACGGTTTCCCGGCGGTCGCGCCCCTACGCCGGGGGCCGGCCGCCGGACACGACGTTCCTCCTGCGGACGCTCCTCAAAGCCCGGCGCGGCGACGCGCCGGGCTTTTTTTCGTCGCGGGCGGACAGGCGGCGACCCTCGTCCGGTCTCGTTCATCTGGCGCGGGGTGACGGGCCCGACCAGGTGCGGCACGGGGGTGCCGATCGCGGACCCCGCCGGGCTCACCATCGACCGGGCCATGTCCGTTATCCGGACGGCGCCGACGCAGGCGTCGCCGGAGAGACGCTATCCGCCGATCAAGCCCGACCCACGCGCCACACGCGCCGGCCCGCCGCCGTTTCCCAGCGACCGGCCTGGGTCATCGCTTCCACTTCGCGAACGGCGTCGTCGCCGTGCCGCGCCACCAGCGGCTCCCAACGGACGCGCGCGATCGCCACCAGGTAGTTGCGCCGGGCGGTATCGCGGGCGGGAAGCAGCACGTCGTCCCCGTCCGTGCGATAGCGGCGATTGTCGCGATCTACTGTCAGGAGCATTTCCCTATCATGCCGCCATGGCCGGCGGACGCTACGGCAGGCTTCACTTGCCTGGATCAAGTCCTGTCCCGTAACGGGACACAGGCTGGTGGACCGGCCATCGACGTTTTCGGCGCATCGTCGCGTCACGGCGTCCGCACTCGGGCCACGCAGGAAGCCGGACGATCTGCTGTTCCCCGGCCGCGGCGGCAAGCTGATGATCGACGCGACCTATTCGAAAGCGCATCGTACGGCCGCCAGCCTGCGGGTCGAAAAGGGGGATCTCGGCCGCCTGATCGGCCGCACCAAGGGGGGGGCGAACATCAAGCTCCCCACGCTGGCCGACGCGAATGGCCACCCGCTCAGCTTCTTGCCTCGCCGCCGGCCAGGTCAGCGACTATACCGGCGCGGCCGCGCTGCTGGACGACGGGCCAAGAGCGCAGTGGCTGCTCGGTGACCGCGGCTACGACGCCGACCGGTTACGGGATGCGCTCCAGGCCAAGGGCATCCAGCCCCGTATCCCAGGCCGCCAGTCCCGCAACGAACCCGTCAGGCACGACAAGCGCCGCTACCGGCGGCGCAACCCCATCGAGATCATGTTCGGCAGGCTCAAGGACTGGCGCCGTGTCGCCACCCGCTACGACCGGTGCCCCACCGCCTTCTCCGCCGTCACCCTCGCCGCCACCGTCATCTTCCGGCTCTGATCAACGAGCCCTGAGCCTAGCGCACGCCCGGCCGCACCCGACACATGCTGCCCGATCTGGAAAGGATGACGCGGTGGCCACAAACGACAAAGGCCGCCGCCCCTTTCGGAACGACGGCCCCCGCCAGCGCCTGGAAAAGGGAGATCAGGCGTAGGTGACGGTGCTGCGGCGACGCGCGCGCATTCCGGCGCCGACGACGCCGAAGCCAAGCAACATCATACCCCAGGTTGCGGGCTCGGGAATGGCGGCCACTTCGGCAATCGTCAGCGCAATCGGTGATCCGCCGGTAAGGGTGGTTAGGGTAAAGTTGCCGGTCCGGAATGTCGGCGCGGCTTCCGTGCCGGTGTAGAGCTGCGGGCCATCGAAGGCCAAAAAGAAGTCGGAGCCGACGACGAGCCCGCCGCGCTGGCTGGTACTGAAGAAATTGATCGGCTGCGGCGTCGTGCGGGTCGTCGCGGCATATCGAAAGGTACCGGCGACATTCGCGATCGCGAATGCGGCACCGGGGGCGACATTGATGGGATTGATAACGGGCGACGAGTCAAGTTGGAACGAGGCGAAGAACGTGGGGGGCGGATTGATACCGGACAGTGTGTCGGCACCTGAAATCGTGAATTGCAACAGAGCGGCATCGGCCGGAGCGGCGAGAACGAGCATCGCGGTGCCCGACGCCAGGATGGCGAGCTTTTTCATAGGATCCCCTTTTTCGCGCCGCCGGCCCCTGTCGTGGCGGTACAATTCAGCGGGCGTAACAGCATCGGTTACCATGATAACCGACAATCCGGTCCGCTCGCCATCCCGCAGTGGGACCGTTGCTGACGACGGCCGCGATCCATCAGGGGCCAGACCATCGTCCCAAATACGCGAAGGCTGGTAGCATAGCCCTCTACCTACATGTGGCACTACAGGGGCGGTGATCGCGTCTTCATGGCGACGCTCCTGCGGTGCGGGCGGCTGACAACGTTAGGCGAAGTTGCCCAGCTTCTCGGCTTCGTCGTCGGGAAAGCTACCATCATCGGGTAGGCCGGGAGGGCTCAGGTCGGGATCGGTCGACATATCACCGGGGTCAGGCTCGTTGCCAGGTAGGTGCGGCGGGGTCATCGCGATCTCCTCTTGATGCTCGACCAACGCACGAGCGCTAGGAGATGGCACAGACGATCGAGGCGCGTTACGGGCAACGCGGCCATGACCGCTGCAGGTCATGTAGCCGCAGACGTTCGCGGACATTCGCCGCCAATCAGCCATGAATGTGGGTATGATTGAGGGGCTATGCCCCGATACCTATCCAGATTGGCGAGTCATCCAAACGACTTGCCCAAGGTAGAATGGTGCGGTCGAGAAGACTCGAACTTCCACGGCCTTTCGGCCACAGCGACCTCAACGCTGCGCGTCTACCAGTTCCGCCACGACCGCACGTGCCTTGCCCCTTGAGGCCGGTAGGGGGCGGGCCCTAGCAGCGCGCGCGCGCGCGCGCAACGGGCCTTCGTGGGGCCTCAGGCACCCCCGCCCGTTTCCCCGGCGAAGCTCAGCTCCAGCTGGCGGGACGCGGGCGGCACGTCGAGCCGGGCGGAGTTGAACTCCAGCGCCGCGCCGGCCGCCAGCATCCGGCGCTGGGGCGTGATGGTCCAGCTATACACGACGCGGCCGCGCTTCACGGTTTCGTCGCCGGACCGCACGCTGGCCTGGTCGCGCAGCTCGACCAGGATGTCCGGCACGCGCTGCACTTGGCCCGTAGGATTGGAAACCCGCCCGCTGACCGCGAACAGCTCCGACCCGTTGTCCAGGTCGCGCCGGTCGATCGGGTTGGTGGTCAGCGTCAGCGGCGAATCGGTCGATCCGAGCCCGAACCGCGCGCCCAGCCCCGGTGCCCCCGACCATAGGATCGCCCCGGCGCCCGCCAGCATCAGCGCGCCTACCCCGGCCGCCGCCGCCAGCCGCCGCCCATTCCGGTGCCGCGGGGCGCGACGGGGGGGCGCCGCGCGGGCGGCGGGTTCGAACCCGGCGCGGGGGAGGGCGTCGTCGACCGCCGCCGACCGGGCTTGCGCGGGCGGCGCGTCGGCGGGCGGCGCGTCGACGGGGCCAGGGACGGGGCCAGGGACGGGCGCGGAGGCGGCGGGCCGGTCGGTGACGGTCTGGTCGCCGACCGGGTCGACCGGCGAGGGTGGCGGAGCATCGGAGGCCGCGACGGGCGGCGGCGATACGTCAACGCCCGCCCCCGCTCCCGCGTCCGCCGCCGGGTCGTCCGGTGCCTGGAACCAGCTGTGCCGGCACTGGGTGCAGCGCACCGTGCGCCCTTCGGCACCGATCGCGCTGTCGGGCACCAGGTAGCGGGTGCTGCATTCGGGGCACTGAAGGATCACGGCCGGCCTGTCGGAAATGTCGAACCGCTCACGTGCCACGCGGCCGCGGCGCCGCGCAAGCGTTCCCCGCCCGTATCCGCCGGGCTGGACGAAGGCGCGGCCCGATGCGATGGCCGGGGCATCGTGATCGACCCCGGCGCCGTCGTCCAGTTCGAGAATGTGGGCCTGCGCTACGGCGAGGCGGGCGCCGCGTCCCCGCCGGGCGAGGTGCTGTCGGACGTCAGCTTCGCGCTGCCGGCGGGCGCGTTCCGTTTCCTGATCGGCGCCAGCGGGGCGGGCAAGACCTCGCTGCTGCGCCTGTTGTTCCTGGCGCGCCGGCCCAACCGCGGCGTGATCCGGTTGTTCGGCGAGGACGCGGTCACGCTGCCGCGCGCGCGGCTGCCGGCGCTGCGGCGGCGGATCGGCGTGGTGTTTCAGGATTTCCGGCTGGTCGAGCATCTGTCGGCGGGCGACAACGTGGCGCTCCCCTTGCGCGTCGCGGGGCTCGGCGAGGCGGAGATCGCGCGCTCGGTCACCGAGATGCTGGGCTGGGTGGGGCTGGCCGACCGGGCGGATGCGCGGCCCGCCACCCTGTCCGGCGGCGAGCAGCAGCGCGTGGCGATCGCGCGCGCGGTCGCGGCCCGGCCGGAACTGTTGGTCGCCGACGAGCCCACCGGCAACGTCGACCCCGACATGGCCGAACGGCTGATCCAGTTGTTCGACGCGCTGAACCGCGGGGGCACCACGGTGGTGGTGGCGACGCACGACCTGCACCTGTTGCGTCGCGTGCCCCAGGCGCGCGTGATGCGGCTGGAGCGCGGGCGGCTGGTCGATCCGGCGCACCCCCTCGCGACGACCGCGGCGTGAGGGGGCGGCGTGACGGCCCGATGATCGCCCCCCGATGATCGGGAAAGGCCCGGCGGGGGCGCGCGTGCTGGACGGGGCGGGCGGCGGCGCGGCGATGGCGGCGGTGTCGGCCGCCACCTTGTTCCTGACCGTGCTGGCCGCCGCCGCCGGACTGGCGGCGCTGAACGCGTCGGCGCGCGTCGATCGGCGGCTGGCGGGGCGGCTGGGCATCCAGCTGGTCGACGGCGACCCGGTCGCGCGCGACCGCGGGGCCGCCGCCGTCGTCGCGGCCCTGCGCGCCGTGCCCGGCGTGGAGCGCGCGCGCGCGGTGCCGCGGGCGGAGCTGGAACAGCTGCTGCGCCCCTGGCTGGGCCGGGACGCGGGCGGCCTGCCCGTGCCCGCGCTGGTGGAGGTGGAGCTGGCCGACCCCGCCGCCGCGGGCCCCGCGCGCGCCGCCGCGTTGCGCGCGGCACCCGCCGCGCGCATCGATCCCCAGGCGCGCTGGATGGCCCCCGTGTCGCGACTGATGCACGGGGTGGCGGGTCTGGCGGGCGTGCTGGTGGCGGTGGCGGCGGGCGCCACGCTGGCGGCGGTGGCGCTGGCGGTGCGCGGTGGCCTGGACCGGCATCGCACGACCGTTGAACTGCTTCACCTGCTGGGGTGCACCGATCGCCAGCTGGCGCGGTTGTTCCGCCGCCGCGTGGGTCGCGACGCGCTGATCGGCGGTTCGCTCGGGGGGGCGGCGGCGATGCTGACCGCATGGATGCTCGGCGGGCGGTTCGCCGGCCTGGGGTCCGACCTGATCGGCGGCGGCGGGCTTTCGTCCGGCGACTGGCTGGTGCTGGCGCTGCTGCCGCCCGCGTTCGCCGGCGCGGCGGCGCTGGCGGCGGGGCGCGCGGTACTCGCCCGGCTGGCGCGGACGCTGTAGGGGCGGGCACGGTGTTCGTCCGGTTGATCTCGTTCGCGTTCGTCGCCTGGGGCCTGGGTTTCGCGGCCTTTACCCTGTTGCTGCCGGGGCCGCTGGAGGGGGCGACCACCGACGCGGTGGTGGTGCCGACCGGTGGGGCGGGGCGGATCGAGCGCGGGCTCGACCTGCTGCGCCGCCGCCAGGCGAAGCGGATGCTGGTGACGGGTGTCGGGGCCGGGGTCCGCCCCGCCGACCTGGCGCGCGCCACCGGGGCGGACCCGGCGTTGTTCCGCTGCTGCGTCGACCTGGGCGACGAGGCGGTGGATACCCGATCCAACGCCGCCGAAACCGCGCGCTGGCTGTCCCGGCGGCGCTATCGTTCGGTGCGGCTGGTCACGTCCGACTGGCACCTGCCGCGCGCGCGGATGGAACTGGCGGCGGTGGCGGCGCGCGGCACGGTGATCCTGGCCGACGGCGTGCGTAGCGGCGACCCGCGGCTGGGCACGTTGGTCAACGAATACAACAAGCTGCTGCTGCGCCGCGCAGCGCTGTGGATGGGGGTGGACGGTTGAACTGGCTGCGCACGCTGGCGTTCCGCATCGTCTTTTACGGCCTGTCGGTGCCGATCGTGATGGCGACCCCGCTGGCGGCGCTGGGCGGGCGGCGCGCGATGGTGCCCTATGCGCGCGGCTGGGCGCGTTTCCACCGTTGGGCGACGCGCCGCGTGATGGGCATCCGCGTCCGGCTCGAAGGCGAGGTGCCGCCCGGTCCCGTGCTGTTCGCGGTCAAGCACCAGGCGATGTTCGAGACGATCGACCTGATGGACCGGCTGGGCGGCCCGGCGGTCGTACTCAAGCGCGAGCTGACGCGCATTCCCTTCTGGGGCTGGGCGACGGGCGTGTACGGCCGCGTCGCCGTGGACCGCGCGGCGTCCGCCGCCGCGCTGCGCGCGCTGCTGCGCGAGGGCCGCGCGCTGGTGGCCGAGGGACGCTCGGTGCTGTTCTTTCCCGAAGGCACGCGCGTGGCGCCGGGCGAGACGCCGCCGCTGAAATCGGGGTTCGCGGGCTTGTACAAGGCGCTGAACCTGCCCGTGGTGCCGATCGCGGGCGACACGGGGCTGGTCTGGCCGCGCCGCGGCGCCAAGCGACCGGGCCTGGTCACCTTTCGCGTCGGCGCGGTCATCCCCCCCGGCCTGCCGCGCGCGGAACTGGAGGCGCGCGTCCACGCCGCCATCAATGCGCTTGAACCATAGCGGTACCGGCCCGCTCCAACCCCCTCAAACGGCCGGGTAGCGCAGCCGCCCCACGAAGCGCGACAGGCTGGGGCGGTACAGGGTGCGCCGTCTCGCCGCTGCCTTGGCCTTCTCGAAGCGCATCACCCCGTCGATGCGCCGCGACAGGAAGCCGCGCGTGTCGGCCATGTCCTCGCTCTCGTCGTCCAGGAACACGGTGACGGTGGACGCGTACACCGCCATCAGCGTCGCGCGCTTGGTGTAATGGTTGAAGTCCACCGCCGTGTCGCCCGCCAGCCGCCACATCGCGTCCGCCGCCCGCCAGCCCAGTTTCGCGGCGCGCACCGGGTGCAGCGCCAGCACCGCCACCGCGCGGCGCAGCGCCTCGCGATCGGGGGCCACCGCCTCCAGCCGCGCCTCCACCAGCACCTGTACGCGCTCGCGCACCCTGAGCCGCGCCAGCTCGGACGCGGGCCAGCGCTCGGCCATCCGCCGGTCGACGTGCGCGAACCAGGCATCGATCATGTCGAGCGCGCCGTCGCGATAGGCCAGCCGCGCCACGTCGGCGTCGACCTCCTCCATCTCGGCCGCCATGGTCACCGCCGCGTCGGTCCAGCCGTCGAACGCGGCGTTGGCGGCGATGCCCGGCGCCAGCCGCTCGCGCAGCTCGTCCAGCGTCGGTTCGACGGGGTCGGGGGCGGCCGCGACGGGCACAGGCAGGCCGGGGGGCGGCACGATGGCGGGCAACTGGGCGTCGGTCATGGCGTACTCCTATCGGCCGGGCGCACGGGCGTCGCAACCACCGCCCGGCGCGGACGTTCCGGCCCTTCACCGCGGCAGAGTTTTCCTTTGGTAGGAACGCCGCCGCGCCTTCCTATTTCTCGACCCCCACAACGTCAGGAGTTCACCCCGGCAATGGCCAGCCTGTTCGATCCCATCCAGATCGGCGACATCCGCGCCGCCAACCGCATCTTCATGTCGCCGCTGACGCGCGGCCGCTCTACCGACGGCCATGTGCCGACCGACATCATGGTCGATTACTACCGCCAGCGTGCGGGCGCCGGCCTCATCATCTCCGAGGGGACGGGCATCAGCATGGAAGGGCTGGGCTGGCCCAACGCGCCGGGGCTCTGGTCGGACGAACAGGTGGAGGCGTGGAAGCCCGTGACGGACGCGGTGCACGCGGCCGGCGGCAAGATCGTGACCCAGCTGTGGCATCTGGGCCGGCTGTCGCGCCACGACGTGACGGGCAGCCAACCGCTGTCATCCTCCGCCACCACCGCGCCCGCCCGGCCCGGCGCGACCGACAACCCCAATGTCGAGGCGCGCGCGATGACCGCCGACGACATCGCGCGAACGCTGGACGATTATTCCCGCGCCGCCGGCAACGCGATCCGCGCCGGCTTCGACGGGGTGCAGCTCCATGCCGCCAACGGCTATCTGATCGACCAGTTCATGCGCGACGGCACCAACCATCGCGACGACGATTACGGCGGATCGGTCGACAACCGGTTGCGGCTGTTGCGCCAGGTGGTGGGCCGGCTGATCGACGCGGTGGGCGCCGGCCGCACCGGCGTGCGCTTCTCCCCCAACGGCGAGACGCAAGGGTGCGACGATTCGAACCCGGAGGCGGTGTTCGTCCCCGCCGCGCGCTGGCTGGCGGAACATGGCGTGGCGTTCCTGGAACTGCGCGAACAGGCACCCGACGGCACGTTCGGCCGCTCCGACGTGCCCAAGCTCAGCCCCAGGATCCGCGAGGTGTTCCCGAACGGGCTCGTCTTGAACCAGGATTACGGCTTCGCGGACGGGCAGGCGGACCTGGACGGCGGCGTGGCCGATGCCATCGCCTATGGCCGCCCCTTCATCGCCAACCCCGATCTCGTGGAGCGTTTCCGCGCCGGCGCGGACCTGAACGAGGCCGAGAAGCGCACCTTCTATACCCGGGGGCCGGAGGGCTATACCGACTATCCCGCGCTGGACCGGGCGGCCTGACGCGGCCCGCCCCTCGGCCGCGCGGCCGAGGGGCGTCAGCCGCCGAAGCGCTGCTTCAGCGCCAGCATCGCCAGAGCCGCCTGCGCCGCGCCGCCGCCCTTGTCGCCTTCGGCGGGGCGCGCGCGGGCCAGCGCCTGGGCCTCGTTCTCGACGGTCAGCACGCCGTTGCCGACCGGCAGGCCATCCAGGCTCAGCGCCATGATCGCGCGCGCGCTCTCGTTCGATACCACCTCGAAATGATAGGTTTCGCCGCGGATCACCACGCCCAGCGCGACGTAGGCGTCGTACCGCCCCGTCTCGGCCGCCAGCGCGATCGCGCCGGGCAGTTCAAGCGCGCCGGGCACCGTCACCGTCTCGTGGGAATGGCCTGCCGCCTCGATCGCGGCGCGGGCGCCCGCCAGCAGCAGGTCGTTGAGGTGGCCGTAGAAGCGCGCCTCGGCGATCAGCACGTGCGCCATCAGTCGCCCTCCGCCCCGGTGATCGCCCGCTCGCCGACGATCCTCAGGCCGTAGCCGTCCAGCCCCACCAACGTGTGGTGCGTGTTGGTCAGCAGCTCCATTTCCGCCACCCCCAGCTCGGTCAGGATCATCGCGCCCGCGCCGTAATCGCGCAGTTCCTCCATGTCCGGCGCGTCGGGAGCGCCGGCGCGGCGCAGCACGGCGGCGGTGAACTGGTCGGCGCGGGGACGGTTGATGACCACCACCACGCCCGCACCTTCCTCCGCGATCATCTCCATCGACCGTTGCAGCAGTCGGCCGCGCGCGCCCTCCTCGCCGAAGATGTCGGCGAAGGGGGACAGCGCGTGCATCCGCACCAGAGTCGGCCGGTCCGGGTCGACGCGGCCCTTGACCAGCGCCACCTGTTCGGTGCCCGTGGCCTTGTTCCAATAGGTCAGCGCGCGCCACTCGCCGCCCCAGCGGCTGGTGAAGCGGGCCTCGGCGCGCTTCTCGACCAGGTGGTCGTGGCGCATGCGATAGGCGATCAGGTCGCGGATCGTGCCGATCTTGAGGCCGTGGAGCTGCGCGAACGACACCAGGTCGTCCATGCGGCTCATGGTGCCGTCCTCGTTCATGATCTCGCAGATCACGCCCGACGGGTTGAGGCCGGCCAGCCGCGACACGTCGACCGCCGCCTCCGTATGGCCCGCGCGTACCAGCACGCCGCCGTCGCGCGCCACCAGCGGGAACACGTGGCCGGGCGTCACGATATGCTCGCGCGGCTTGGATGCGTCGATGGCGACCGCGATCGTGCGCGCGCGGTCGGCGGCGGAGATGCCCGTCGTCACCCCGTCCCGCGCCTCGATCGACACGGTGAAGGCGGTTTCGTGCCGCGTGCCGTTGTTGCGGCTCATCAGGTCCAGCCCCAGCTGGTCGACGCGAGCCTTCGCCAGCGCCAGGCAGATCAGCCCGCGGCCGTGGCGGGCCATGAAGTTGATCTTCTCCGGCGTCGCCATCTGCGCCGGGATCACCAGGTCGCCCTCGTTCTCGCGATCCTCGTCGTCGACCAGCACGAACATGCGCCCGTTGCGCGCCTCGTCGATGATCTCTTCCGGGCTGGACAGGAACCCGTGACGCAATCTCGCCACCTCAGCGCGCACGATAAGCCTCCATCCGTTGCAGGTAGCGCGCCAGCACGTCTATCTCGACGTTGACGCGGGCGTCGGGTTCCAGCGCGCCCAGCGTGGTGACGGCGCGCGTGTGGGGGATCAGGTTGATCGCGAAGCGCGTGCCGTCCCCGGTATCCTCCACCGCGTTCACCGTCAGCGACACGCCGTCCAGCGTCACCGACCCCTTGGGTGCCAGGAAGGGCGCCAGCTCGGCCGGCACCGCGAACGCGACGCGCCGCGAATCGCCGTCGGGATCGACCGACACCACCGTGCCGACCCCGTCGACGTGGCCGGTGACGATGTGCCCGCCCAGCTCGTCGCCCAGCTTCATCGCGCGTTCCAGGTTGAGCGCGCGGCCCTCGACCCATTGGTCGGCGGTGCGGCTGACCGTCTCGTGCGACACGTCGACCGCGAACCAGCCCCGGCCGTTCCCATCGCGCCCCTTGTCGACCACCGTCAGGCACACGCCCGAACACGCGATCGACGCGCCCAGGTCGACCGTGTCGGTGTCGTAGGCGGTTTCGACGACGGCGCGCAGGCCGCCCCGCCGCTCGACGGAGCGGACGCGACCGACATCCGAGACTATTCCGGTGAACATCGACGGCGGCGGTACACCTCCAGCCGGTCGAGGCCAAGCGCGCGCGCATCGTCCGGCGTCCAGCGCCCGTGCGCGTCGGCCAGCCGCGCCAGCCCGATATCGTCCAGGGCGGGCCGGCCCGCCCCGATCAGGATCGGCGCGCGGTACAGCAGCAGCCGGTCGACCAGATCGGCGGCCAGGAGCGCGGCGGCGGTCGCGGCCCCCCCCTCGACCAGCAGGTGATCCACCCCCTCCAGCCCGGCGATCGCTCGCGGGGCCGCCACCTGTTCCCATCCCGGCTCGGGCCGGCGCGACAGCAGCACGCGGCGCGGGCGACGGTCCTCCAATCCGGGCAACCGCACGTCCAGCCGCGGCCGGTCGGCCACCAGCGTGCCGCGCCCGACCAGGATCGCCTCGTGCCGGGAACGCTCCAGGTGCGTGTGCGCGCGCGCCTCCGCGCCGGTGATCCAGCGGCTCTCGCCCCCCGCCGTCGCGATCCGCGCGTCCAGCGACAGCGCCAGCTTCAAGGTCACGTGCGGCCGGTGCAATCGTCGCCGGGTCAGGAACCCGGCCATCGCGTCCGTCGCCTCGTCGGCCAGGAGGCCGCATTCCGCCGCGATCCCCGCCGCGCGCAGTCTATCGAACCCGCGTCCGTCGGTGCGCGGGTCTGGATCGCCCAGCGCCGCCACGACGCGCGCCACGCCCGCCTCGACCAGCAGCGAGGCGCAGGCCGGGCCGCGGTCCGACCGGTGCGCGCAGGGTTCCAGCGTGACATAGGCGGTGGCGCCGCGCGCCGCGTCGCCGGCCTGCGCGAGCGCCATCGCCTCGGCGTGCGGCCGTCCGCCGGGCTGCGTCCAGCCGCGTCCGACGACGCGACCGTCGCGGACCAGGACGCAGCCGACATTGGGATTGGGCGCCGTGCGGCCCCGCCCGCGTTCGGACAAGGCAATGGCGGCGACCATGAAGCGGGTGTCGGCGGGGTTCCACGACGTCGAACGGGCCGGTGGCCCACCGGCCGGGGCGGGTCGAGCCGCGCCCGACCCGCTCCCCGAACCGCTCAGAGCCCGTACGCCTTCATCCGGTCGTCCAGCCGCTTGAACGATGCGCGCCGCTCGTCCTCCGCGGCCTTGATCTCCGCCAATCGCTTGGTCTTGGCGGCGCCGTCGATCTTTTGCTGCGCGCGGATCTCGGCGTCGGTGCGGGACAGCGGCCACTGCTCGACGTAGATGATGTCGGGCTTGTACTCGACCGGCACCGCGCTGTCGTGCGCGAAGGCGTAGACGAAGAAGCCGGTGATCGCCATCGCCAGCACCAGAAAGCCCAGCTCGTGCGGCCGGCGCGTGCCCAGGAACAGCCGAAGGTCGCGATAGGCGCGTCCCGGCGAGAAGCGGCTGAGGAACTGCATGAAGCGGGAGATAGGCGCTAGCGGCCCGCGATGCGAGCCCGCGCCACCCAACCCCTTTCTCGCGCGTTGGCGGGACCGATACGGCAACAAGCGAGGATACGCCCATGCTCGAACACGTCCCCTCCTGGCTCGGCCGCGCGCTGTCGGGCGTGCGCGCGGGCGCGGACAAGCTGGCAGTGGTGCGGTCGGGCCTGGGCGACGGGGTGCCGGCCATGACCTTGACCAGTCCCGCCTTCGCCGACGGCGCGCGCCTGCCCGAACGCTTCACCGCCGACGGGGCGGGCGCGTCGCCGCCGCTCACCTGGGGCACGCCGCCCGAGGGCACGGCGCGCCTGGCGCTGCTGGTCGAGGACGCCGACTCGCCCACGCCCGAACCGCTGGTGCACGCCGTCGTCTGGGGGCTGGCGCCGGACGCGGGCCGGTTGGCGGAGGGCGAGATCGCGGCGGACGGGGAGGGCGGGTGCGGGGGCCGCGACGTGGGCCGCAATTCGTACCGGCGCGAGGGCTGGCTGCCGCCCGACCCGCCCACCGGCCACGGCAACCACCGCTACGTGTTCCAATTGTTCGCCCTCGACGCCACCGTCACCGATCCGGGGCCCGATCCCGGCCGCTCGGCGCTGGTGGCGGCGATGAAGGGCCATGTGCTGGGCGCGGGCGTGCTGACCGGCCTTTACGGTCGCGGCGTCGAAGCGCCCGTCGATCCGGCGGCCGAGGGCGCGCGCACGGCCCCCGCCTGACGGCCCATGCTCTTGCCCGTGCCCGTGCCGCTCAGGCGGCGCAGCAACGATCGCGGCCGGCGGCCTTGGCGGCGTAGAGTCGACGGTCGGCGCGCGACAGGGCCGCCGTCAGCGTGTCGTCGGGCGTCACCTCGGTCAGCCCGGCCGACAGGGTGACGCTGCCGATCGGCTTGTCCGTGTCGCGGGTGCGGAACCGGCGTTCGGACACGGCGACGCGCGCCCCCTCCAGCATCGCCATCGCCGCGTTGGCGTCGACGCCCGACAGCAGCAGCGCGAACTCCTCGCCGCCGTGGCGCACCACCAGCTGCCCCTCGCACGAAGCGCTGAGCGAGCCGCCGATCGCGCGCAGCACCCGGTCGCCGACCGCGTGGCCGTGTTCGTCGTTGATCCGCTTGAAGCGGTCCACGTCGCACACCGCCAGGAACAGGCTGCGGCCGCGGTCGATCTCCGCGAACGCTTCCTCCAGCGCGCGACGGTTGGCCAGCCCGGTCAGGGGGTCGCGCCGCGCCGCCACGCGCGCTTCCTCCAGCGCGGTGCGAAGCTCGTCCGCCTCGCGCGTGGCGGCGACCAGCTTCTGCTCCGTCTCGCGCACGCGGGCGACCATCGCCGCCGCCAGCCGCACCACCTCGTCCGCGTCCGACGCCTCGCGCGCCATGTCGGCCGCGCGCGCGGCCAGGTCGCGCCCGAAGCCGCGCGCCTCGTCCTGCGCGCCGCGTACCACCTCGACGAAGTTCGCCACCTGCGCGCGCGCCTCGGACGCCATGCGCTCGATCCGCGCTTCGGCGTCCTGCAATTCGGTACGGCCCGGCTGGGCGGCCGGGGCCTGTTCGACGCGCGCGGCCGCCCCCAGCGATTCGGCGTCCGACCGCGTCAGCCGGACGCCCCCGTCCGTCAGCCGCTCGACCGCCTGCGCCAGCGGCCCGCGCGGGTCGCGCACCACCGCGTGCGCGAAGGCGTAGATCTCGGGGTCGGCGCCCAGCCCGTGCGCGTCCAGGAACGCGCCGACGCGGGCGAACAGGTCGGTCGCGCGGCTCCTGGGGGCCACCTCCGGCCGTGAAACCCGCGCCGCCTTCGCGCCGAACATATGCCGCCTCGCCTCCGCCAACTCCGGGAGGCGACTAGGTCATCAAGAGTTACGATCCCGTCACCGCGCCGGCCCGTCGCGTCCGGGGATCGAGCGGGTCAGCGTGGCCCCAGCTTCTCGACCGCCGCCAGCGTCAGCCGCGCGTGGTCGGCGGGGTTCATGTCCTGATGCGCAAAGGCGATCCGCCCGTCGCGCCCGATCACGTAGCTGACGCGCGCGGTGACGTCGCGGCCCGCCACCTGCCGCCCCAGCCCCGCGTCGTAGCCGCGCACCACCGCCGGCCCCGCGCTCGCCACCGCGAATCGGCCGGCGCATTCTGACTTGGAGAATTCGGCCAGCTTGTCGACCGGATCGGCGGACATGCCGATCACGGTGGCGCCCGCGCGGCGGAACCGGTCGGTCAGTTCCGCGAACGACCGCGCCTCGGCGTTGCAGCCGCCGGTGAAGGCGGCGGGAAAGAAGTACAGCACCACCGGCCCGCGCTTCAGCGCGTCCGCCAGCTTCACGTCCACCACGCGCCCGGCGATCGCGCCGCGCGTGGCGAAATCAGGTGCCTTGGCGCCGGGCGCCAGCGCCGCGGCGGCAGGGGCGGCGAACGACAGGGCGGCCAGAACGAAAGCAGGGGCGGCGAGCAGGCGCATGGGTGATCCTCCGGCGGATGGCTGCCTCAGCCTAGCGCGTGCGTCGCGGCTGCGATAGGCGGGGGATCATGCCCATTCGCCCCGCCGACCTCCGCCTCGCCGAACGCCTCGCCGACGCGGCCGGCGCCGCCATCCGCCCCTTCTTCCGCGCCGATCACGGTGCGGAAACCAAGGACGACGGCTCCCCCGTGACGCTGGCCGACCGCGCGGCGGAGGCCGCGATGCGCCGCCTGCTCGACGCGGAGGCGCCGGGCGACGCGGTGGTGGGCGAGGAGTTCGGCACCAAGGACGGCGTGACGGGGCGGACATGGGTGCTGGATCCCATCGACGGCACGCGCAGCTTCACCGCCGGCCGCGCGATCTTCGGCACGCTGGTGGCGCTGGTGGAGGACGGCTGGCCCGTGCTGGGGCTGATCGATCAGCCGATCCAGCGCGAGCGCTGGATCGGCGCCGCCGGCCGCCCGACGCTGTTCAACGGAGCGCCTGTCCGCACGCGCGCCTGTCCGGAACTGGCCGGCGCGCTACTCGCCACCACCAGCCCCCACCTGTTCGCCGAGGGGGACGCCTCGCATTACCTGGCGCTGGTCGCCGCCGTGTCGGGCGACCGGCCGGCACAGGGGCCGGTCTACGGCGGGGACTGCTACAATTACGGGCTGCTGGCGTCGGGGCACCTCGACATGGTGTGCGAATCGGGGCTCAAGCTCCACGACTTCGCCGCGCTGGTGCCGGTGGTGGAGGGCGCGGGCGGGCGGATGTGCGACTGGAACGGCGACCCGCTGACCGCGACCTCGGAGGGCCACGTCCTGGCGCTGGGCGATCCGGCGCGGACCGACGAGGCGTTGGAAGCCCTCAGACACACGCATTAGCCGCAAGCTCAGCGCGCGGCCGGCGGCGGGCTCCGGCCCGCCGTTCGACGGCGGCGGCTTCGCCGAGGTGCGCGCTTCCCCGGAGCCACGACCGTCCGTCTCGACCTCGGCCGTGCGGCCCGTCCTAGAATATCCCCAGGAACTTCTTGCGCTTCGGCTCGGCCTTAGTGGCTTTACCGTCGCCGACGTCCCCGCGCGGCTTGCCCTCGGTCGTGCGTTGCGCGCTCGCCCGCGCGCCCGCCAGCACGGGGCCGCACGCGGCCGCCTTGGCGTCGCCCACGTCGACGAACGCCAGCAGCCCCGCCACCGGCGTCGCCGCCACCGCCAGCCCCAGCGCTGCGCCCGCGCGGCCCACCAGTTCGGGGCTGATGATCTTGAGCGCGGGCTCGGCGAAGTAACCGCCCACGCCGATGGGCGACTGGGCGGAGAAGAGCGAGAACTTCTTGGCGTCGGCGCGGAAGCCCAGATCCATCGCCTCGGTCGCGAAGCTGAAGCCGCCGCGGCCCAGGATCACGTTGCGCGACGTGTCGATCAGGATCGGATCCGCCGCCGCCCGGCCGCCGCGCACGGTGAAGGCCACCAACCCGCAGTTGATCCGCACCGGCTTTTCCAGCTTCCCCTGCACCATCTTCTGAACGAACGTGCCGATATCCAGCTCGGCCAGTTGGACGTTGCGCGTCCAGAAGGTGCCGCCCGGCAACACGAACGCCATCCGCCCGTCCGCGCTGGCCAGCGAGTCGTGGATCGTGTCGCCGCGTCCCTTCAACCGGATGCGTCCGCGCACCGACCCCGTCGTCCCCGCCTCGATCACGCCGTAGCCCGCCAGCAGCCGCCCCAACGGCGTCGTCGCCAGCCTGACGTCGTAGCTGACCGCGCTCGGGCGCGGCCGCGTGTCGAACACCACGTCGGACGCCACGTTGCCGCGCGCCATGCTGAACGTCAGCGGCGACAGCGCCAGCCGCCCGCGGTCCAGGTCCAGCGTCAGGTCGATGTCGCTGATCGGCAGGTTGCGCGACCGCACCTGCGCGACCGTCCATTTCAGGTCAGCGTCGAACGCCCGCATCGTGTCCACCGGGAAACGCGCGTCGGGCAGCACCCGCGCGGGCGCCGCCCCCGTCGCGCGCGCCGCCGCCACCGCGCCCCTGGCCGCGACGATGTCGGGATTGTAGCCGATGAAGGGCGCGGCATCGATGATGTCCAGCCGCCGCGTGGCGAGCGTCGCGTCCATGTGCAGCCGTTCGCGGTTGGCGACGGTGAACCGCCCCGCCAGATCGGTGGCGCCCGCCACTCCCGACAGGCGCGTGAAGCGATATTCCTCGCCCGCCTTCACCAGCTGCGCGGTCAGGTGATAGGTGCGCGTGCGCGGCAGCACCACGCCGATGATCCCCACCAGGCTAGACAGGTCCCGGCCCCGCGCGGCGACGCGGAGCGGCACGTTCTCGATGTCCGCGATGCTGGGCAGCGTGCCCGCCACGTCCACCGTGTTGCCCGCCGCCCGCGCGCGGGCGACCAGCCGGTTCTGGCCCCGGTTGGCGGTGGCGTCGGGCGACAGCAGCTGCGCGGTGACGGTGAACGGCGTGTCGCGCACCTGCCCCCCGCCCGACACGCCCACCGCCCGCCCGATCCGCGCGTCGCGCGAGGTGATCGGATCGACGTTCAGCCGCGCCAGTAGCTGCATCCGGGGGTCCAGGTAGCGCACGCGCGTGCCGCGGACGTTGGCTACGTCGATGCGCGGGAACGCCAGCGGCTTGCCGCCCTTCTTTTCGCTGAACGTCCAGCTGTTGGCGCTGTGGTCGCGGTTCCATTCCAGGTCCACCGCGCCGTTGACCAGGTCCAGCGAATAGACGCGCCGCCGCCCGAAGATCAGGGACAGCGGCGCGATCCGCGCGTCGATCCGGTCGGCGTAGAACAGGTCGCGCTCCGTCGCCCAGGACGGGTTGGAGATGCGCAGCCCGTCGGCCAGGAACTTGATCCTGAGCGGCGCGAAATACAGCTGGAAATCGCCCGCCACGTTCACCTGCCGGTGGGTCAGCCGGCCGACGACGCTCTCGAACGGGCGTTTCAGGAACCGGCCCTTGGTGACGAACAGCACCAGCCACGCCGCGAACACCGCGCCCGCCAGACCCAGCGCGATGTTGCGCGCGATCCGCCGGCGCCGCGCGCGCCGCGCGTCCGGATCGGGGGAGGGCGCGGGGGGTACGCTGTCGGACGCCCCGGTACTGGAGGTCGTCATGTCCATGCGCCCAAAAGCGTTTCGGACGCGGCACGGTTCCGGCGGTTGCTTTCGCGCGCCGCCGCCGCTAAGCGCCCCGCTTCTCCGCGCGGGGCGCGCATGGACACTGCCCGGCCATCAGGGCTGCCGCGGCCGTTCCTGCCCTGCCAGATCGAAAGGACCAAAATGCCCAAGCTCAAGACCAAGAGCGGCGTGAAGAAGCGCTTCTTCATGACCGCCACCGGCAAGCTCAAGCACGGCGTCGCCGGCAAGCGTCACCGGCTGATCAGCCACAACGCCAAGTATATCCGCCAGAACCGCGGCACCAGCCTGGTGTCCGAGGCCGACACCAAGATCGTCAAGGGCTGGGCGCCCTACGGTCTCCAGTAAGCGGAAGGGTACTGACACATGGCACGCGTCAAGCGGGGCGTAACCACCCGCGCCAAGCACAAGAACATTCTGGAACAGGCGAAGGGCTATTACGGCCGTCGCAAGAACACCATCCGCATCGCGCGGCAGGCGGTCGAGAAGGCCGGCCAGTACGCGTATCGCGATCGCAAGGTTAAGAAGCGGACGTTCCGTGGCCTGTGGATCCAGCGCATCAACGCCGGCGTCCGCGCCGAGGGCCTGACCTATTCGCAGTTCATGCACGGCCTGAAGCTGGCGGGCGTCGAACTGGACCGGAAGGTGCTCGCCGATATCGCGATGCACGAGGAAGCGGCCTTCACCGCCATCATCGCTCAGGCGAAGGCGGCCCTGCCCCAGGCCGCCTGACGGTAGCCTGCCATAGCGAAGCAAGGGGGCGCCGGTGGTATTCCACCGGCGCCCTTTTCGTTTGCTCTCCCGTCATCTCCGCGTAGGCGGGGATCCAGACTGGTGAACGTCGGACCCGGCTCGCATAGCGTGGCGCCGAATGGATTCCCGCCTTCGCGGGAATGACGGGGATGGGGAATGAGGGAGCGCCGGCCCTGTATTCACATGCTCGCCAGCGGGCGGCACGGCACGCTCTACATCGGCGTTACCTCCGACCTCCTCGCCCGCCTCTCGCAGCATCGCGAAGGATTGATCCCCGGCTTCACATCCCGCTACGGGGTCGTGCGTCTCGTCTGGTTCGAGATGGCCGATACGATGGAAGCCGCGATCGGAAGCGGGAAGCGGCTGAAGAAATGGAATCGCGATTGGAAGGCGCAACTGATCGAGGAGCATAATCCCGACTGGGCCGATCTGGGCATCGGCCTGGGCCTTCCGACGCATCGGAGTGACGAAAGCAGAGCATGACCGACCTCGACACCTTGCGCGACCATCTGCTGGCCGCCGCCGCCGAAGCACCCGCGCTCGACAGCCTGGAGGCGGTGCGCGTGGGCGCGCTGGGCAAGCAGGGGCAGGTGACGGGGCTGCTGAAGTCGCTGGGCGGCATGACGCCCGACCAGCGCCAGGCGGAGGGGCCGCGCATCCACGGCCTGCGCGAGGCGGTGACGGCCGCGATCGCCGACCGCCGCGCGGCGCTTGAGGCGCAGGCGCTGGGCCGCCGGCTGGCGTCCGAGCGGCTCGACCTGACGCTGCCCGTAGACCTGGCGCCCCCCGGTCGCGTCCATCCTGTCAGCCAAGTGATGGACGAGCTGGCCGAGATCTTCGCCGACTTGGGCTTCGCGGTTGCCAGCGGGCCGGAGATCGAGGACGACTGGCATAATTTCACCGCGCTCAACATCCCGGACGTCCACCCCGCGCGCGCAATGCACGACACCTTCTACTGCGAGCGGACCGTCCCCGCCCGCACGGACGGCGACGGGCAAAGCCCGTCGTCGAACGTCGGCGCTGCCGACGCCGGCCGCGGGGAACGCATGGTCCTGCGGACCCACACGTCCCCCGTCCAGATCCGCGCCATGATGGACGGCCCGCCGCCCCTGCGCGTCATCGCGCCGGGCCGCGTCTATCGCTCCGACTGGGACGCGACGCACACGCCCATGTTCCACCAGGTGGAGGGGCTGGTGATCGACCGCGACATCCATCTCGGCCACCTGAAATGGACGCTGGAAACGTTTCTCAAGGCGTTCTTCGAGCGCGACGACATCGTGCTGCGCCTGCGCCCCAGCTATTTCCCCTTCACCGAGCCGTCGGCCGAGGTCGATGTCGGCTGGCACTTGGACAAGGGCCGCCGCCGGCTGGGGGGGCAGGAAGGGTGGATGGAGCTGCTGGGCAGCGGCATGGTCCACCCGCGCGTCATCGCCGCCTGCGGCCTCGACCCCGCTGAGTGGCAGGGCTTCGCGTTCGGCGTCGGCGTGGACCGGCTGGCGATGCTGAAATACGGCATGGACGACCTGCGCCCCTTTTTCGAGGCGGACGGCCGCTGGACGCGCCACTACGGCTTCTCTGCGCTCGACCTGCCCACCTTGTCCGGAGGGCTCTCGGCATGAAGTTCACCCTGTCCTGGCTCAAGGACCATCTCGACACCGACACCGACGCGGACGCCGCCGCGGTCGCCAACGCGCTGACGCGGGCGGGGCTGGAGGTGGAGGAGGTGAGCGACCCCGGCGCGGCCTTGCGCGCGTTCCGCGTCGCCCGCGTGCTGACCGCCGAGCGCCACCCCCAGGCCGACAAGCTCCAGGTCCTGTCGGTCGACGCAGGGGACGGGCCCCTTCAGGTCGTGTGCGGCGCGCCCAACGCGCGCGCGGGGATGCTGGGCGTGTTCGGCCCGCCGGGCGCGCACGTGCCGGGCAGCGGCATCACGCTGAAGGTCGCGGCCATCCGCGGCGTCACGTCCAACGGCATGATGTGCTCGACGCGCGAGCTGGAGCTGGGCGAGGACCATGACGGCATCATCGAGCTGCCCGCCGACGCGCCCGTGGGGGCCAGCTATCCGGATTATGCGGGCCTCACCGACCCGGTGTTCGACGTCAACGTGCTGCCCAACCGCCCCGACTGCATGGGTGTGCGCGGGATCGCGCGCGACCTGGCGGCGATCGGGCTGGGGCGGCTGAAGCCGTTCCGCGCCGATCCGGTGGCGGGCGAGGGGGCGGGCCCCGCGATCGAGACGCGAACGCCCGCCTGCCCGGCCTTCTATGCCCGCACCGTATCGGGCGTGCGCAACGGCGACGCGCCCGAATGGATGCGCCGCCGGCTCGCGGCGATCGGCCAGAAGCCGATCTCGGCGCTGGTGGACGTGACCAACTATGTTTCGGTCGACCTAGGCCGACCGCTGCACGTTTACGACGCGGCCAGGCTGACCGGGCCGCTGGTGGCGCGCGCCGCAGCGGCGGGCGAGGAAGTGCCGGCGCTCAACGGCCGCACCTATGCGCTGCCCGAGGGCGCGTGCGTCATCGCCGACGACGCCGGCCCCCACGACATCGCCGGCATCATGGGCGGCGAGGCGTCGGGCGCGACCCACGCCACCACCGACGTGCTGGTCGAATGCGCCTATTTCGATCCCGACGTGATCGCGCGCACGGGCCAGGCGCTCAACCTGACCAGCGACGCGCGCCAGCGGTTCGAGCGCGGCGTCGACCCGCAGTTCCTGGACGCGGGGCTGGAACACGCCACCCGCCTGATCCTGGACATATGCGGCGGGCGCCCGAGCGCGGTGACGCGCGCCGGGTCGCCGCCCGACGGGCGGACCGAACACGCCTACGACCCTGGCCTGTGCGCGCGCCTAGGCGGGCTGGACGTGCATCCCGACCGCCAACGCGCGATCCTGGACCGGCTGGGCTTCGCGGTGGCGGGGGAGGGCGACGCCTGGGTGGTCACCGCCCCCAGCTGGCGCCCCGATATCGACGGCCCCGCCGACATCGTCGAGGAGGTGATCCGCGTCGAGGGGATCGACCGCGTGCCGTCCGTGCCGCTGCCCCGCGCGCCCGGCGTGGCGGCGGCCACCGCGTCCCCCCTCCAGAAGCTGGAACGCCGCCTGCGCCGCGCCGCCGCCGCGCGTGGCCTGGACGAGGCGGTGACGTGGAGTTTCGTGCCCCGCGCACAGGCGGACGCGTTCGGCGGCGGCGCGTGGGAAGTGACCAACCCGATCAGCGAGGAGCTGAAGGTCATGCGCCCCTCGCTGCTGCCCGGCCTGCTGGCCGCGGCGGCGCGCGGCGGGCGGCGCGGCGAGGGCGCGGCGCGCCTGTTCGAGGTCGGCCGCCGCTACTTGTCCGACGCCGAGCGGCCGACATTGGGTCTGGTACTGGCGGGCGAGCGGCCGCGCGGCTGGCGCACGGGCCGCGCTAGCGGCTTCGACGCGTTCGACGCCAAGGCGGAGGCGCTGGCGCTGCTGGCGGAGGCAGGCGCGCCGGTCGACAATCTTCAGGTGCTTCCCGACGCCGGGCCCGCCTGGCACCCCGGCCAGTCGGCGACGCTGCGCCTGGGGCCCAAGACGGTGCTGGCCGCCTTCGGCGCGCTCCACCCGCTGACGCTGAAGGCGTTCGACCTGGACGGGCCGGTCGCGGCGGCCGAACTCTACCTCGACGCGCTGCCGCCCAAGCGCGGCGCGGGCACGCAGCGCCCGCCCCACGAGGTCCACGCGCTGCAATCCGTGCGGCGCGACTTCGCGTTCACCGTCCCCGCCGATCTGGCCGCGGACGCGCTGGTGCGCGCGGTGCGCGGTGCGGACAAGGCGGCGATCCGTTCCGCCCGCCTGTTCGACGTTTTCGAGCGCGACGGGGTGAAGTCGATGGCGGTCGAGCTGATGCTGCAACCGACCGGCGAGCGCAGCTTCACCGAGGACGACCTCAAGGCCGTGTCCGACCGCGTGGTCGCCGCCGCCGCCAAGCAGGGAGCGCAGCTTCGTGGCTGAGAATCAGGCTGGCGATTGGATCACGATCGCCGCGAACGGCTGGACCGCGCGGATCAACCCGCTCGGCGCCGAACTGTCGTCGATCACCGACCCGCAAGGGCGCGAGTGGATGACGGACGCCGACCCCGCTTACTGGACCGGGCGCGCGCCGATCCTGTTCCCGGTGGTGGGCGCGCCGTTCCGCGAGACGATCCGCGTCGACGGCCGCGACTATCCCATGGCCAAGCACGGCTTCGCGCGCCGCTCGCGCTTCGACGTGGTGGAGGCGTCGGACGCGCGCGCCGCGTTCGAGCTTCGCGATTCGGACGGGACGCGCGCGCACTATCCGTTCGGCTTCCGCCTGCGCCTGCTCTTCGCGATCGAGGGCCCCGCGCTGACCGTGACGGCGGAGATCGAGAACCCCGACGCGGAACGCGACCTGTTCGCCAGCCTGGGCTTCCACCCCGCCTTCGCCTGGCCGCTGCCCGGGGCCAAGGCCAAGACCGACGCCCGCGTGCTGTTCGGATCGGACGAGCCGGACGCGCTGAAAGCGATCGCGCCCGACGGCACCATCGCCGACGCGGAGGTTCCGTCTCCGCTCGACGGCCGCGAACTGCGGTTGCGCGACGAGCTGTTCGCGCACGACGCGCTGGTCTGGGACCGGGTGCGCTCCAGCGAGCTGACCTATGGCGAGCCGGACGGCCCGAACCTGCATCTGCGGTTCGACGCGCCGAAGCTGGGCATCTGGACCAAGCCGGGCGCGGCCTTCCTCTGTCTGGAACCCTGGCACGGCATCGCCGACCCGGAAGGCTATACGGGCGAGTACCGGACCAAGCCCGGTGTCTTCGCCGTCGCGCCGGGTGCTACGTGGCGGACCGCCATCACCATCACCCCGCTGCCGTAACGGCCGCGCTACCCCATATAAGTGACGCCATGACCACGCCCCGCCGCACCTTCGCGATCATCTCGCACCCCGACGCCGGCAAGACCACCTTGACCGAGAAGCTGCTCTACGTCGGCGGCGCCATCCACCTGGCGGGCGAGGTCAAGGCGCGCGGGCAGAACCGGCGCGCGCGCTCGGACTGGATGAAGATCGAGCAGCAGCGCGGCATCTCCGTCACCTCGTCGGTGATGACGTTCGAGAAGGACGGCGTCACCTTCAACCTGCTCGACACGCCGGGCCACGAGGATTTCAGCGAGGATACCTATCGCACGCTGACCGCCGTCGACTCGGCCGTCATGGTGATCGACGCCGCGCGCGGCATCGAGGCGCAGACGCGCAAGCTGTTCGAGGTCTGTCGCCTGCGCAACGTCCCCATCATCACCTTCGTCAACAAGGTCGACCGCGAGGGCCGTTCGCCCTTCGAGCTGCTGGACGAGGTGGCCGACGCGCTGGCGCTCGACGTGTGCCCGATGAGCTGGCCCGTCGGCATGGGCGGCACGTTCGAGGGCGTGCTGGACCTGGCGACCCGCACGATCAGCCGCCCCGACGGCGATAGCCGCAACTTCCAGGGCCGTACCGAGCGGGACCCGGCGCTCCCGCCCGAGGTAGCGGACGAGGTGGAGCTGGCGGAGGGCGGCTACGCCTCCTTCGACGCCGACGCGTACCGCGCGGGCGACCTGACGCCCGTTTATTTCGGCTCGGCGCTGAAGGATTTCGGCGTGGCCGAGCTGATCGCGGCGCTCGCGGCCCACGCGCCGCCGCCCAGGCCCCAGCCGGCCGAGCCCGCGCCCGTCCAGCCCGACGCCGCCGAGGTCACGGGCTTCGTCTTCAAGGTCCAGGCCAACATGGACCCCCAGCACCGCGACCGCATTGCCTTCATGCGGCTGTGTTCGGGCACTTTCAAGCGCGGCATGAAGCTGACGCCGTCGGGCTCTGGCAAGCCGATCGCCGTCCACTCGCCCATCCTGTTCTTCGCCCAGGCGCGCGAGGTCGCGGACGAGGCGTATCCGGGCGACATCATCGGCATCCCCAACCACGGCACGCTGCGCGTCGGCGACACCCTGTCCGAGCGCGCCGACGTGCGCTTCACCGGCCTGCCCAATTTCGCG
>Ga0325400_1000231_pt1 | contig 38069 bp, 26 predicted proteins | sample PopdelMetagenome_2_FD_205662 | JGI IMG/M metagenome (GOLD analysis project Ga0325400, IMG submission 205662) | Populus deltoides microbial communities from Bellville, Georgia, United States - Xylem-PdKOR-R1 | ecosystem: Host-associated > Plants > Phyllosphere > Stem > Wood/Secondary xylem...
GATTACCCTGCTCGAAGCCAATAAGGACGAAGATACGTACATCCGTCACGCGGGTAGTCTGGCACTGGCGCGCATTGGCAAGGCCGAACCCATCGTGGCCCTGTCAAATCATCCATCCCGCGCCGTGCGGATCGCTGCGGTGGTTGCGCTGCGTCGGATGAGCAATCCGGGTATTTCGGCTTTTCTGAAAGACAGCGATGAATTTGTCGTGACTGAAGCCGCCCGGGGCATCAACGATGACCTGTCGATTCCGCAGGCGCTGCCGGCGCTGGGTAATGTGCTGGTGAGTACTAAATTCACGAACGAACCGCTTATCCGCCGGGCCATCAACGCCAACTTACGGGTGGGCACGCCCGAGGCCATGCAGAATCTAATTCAGTACGCAAAGGCCGACGGTAGCCCGGTCGCGTTACGGGCCGAAGCCATGGATGCCCTGAGCACGTGGGCCAAACCTTCCCTGCTCGACCGCGTCGACGGTCGGTATCGCGGACCCATTACGCGTGATTTAGCGAGTTTAAAAGCCAAGTCAGCCGGTCTGTACACGGCTATGGCGACCAATTCGGAACTGCCGCTTCGCCGGAGTGCTATTCGGGCGATCAGTAAATTGTCCATCAACACCGCAGGATCAGTGCTGATGGATCGGTTGAAAAACGACCGGGAAGCCGAAATCCGGGAGGAAGCGCTGCGCGCCCTGGCCGCTTTGAACGATAAGCAGATCGGGAACGCCATTGAGACGGCGCTGGCCGATAATGACAAGCGGGTGCGGGTTGCCGCCCTGGATTTGATTGGTAAGACCACCATGCCCAAACCGCAGATGGTCGCTCAGTTGAACGATGTCCTGAAAACGCACTCGATCGAAGAAAAGCAGGCAGCCCTGGTGACGCTGGGTAAATTACCCATTGCCAACACCAAACCCGTTTTTGACCAGTTATTGGCTGAACTGTCCGCCGGCAAGCTGCCCACAGATATGACGCTCGAATTGGAGGAAGCCATCACCGAAACGCATTCGCCCCAACTGATCGCGAAGCATAAGGCCATTCTGGCCAAACAGTCGCCCGATGCTGCGCTGGCGGCTTATCAGGCCTGTCTGACGGGTGGGGAGCCCGACCGCGGACGACGCGTTTTCTTCCGCCACCAAACGGCTCAGTGCATTCGCTGCCACTCGTACGACGATCTGGGCGGCAATGCCGGTCCCCGGCTCAACGGCGTAGCCAGTCGCCTGACGCGCGAACAACTGCTTCAGGCGGTCATTGACCCAAGTGCCCGACTGGCGCCCGGCTTCGGAACGGCGATTCTTGAGATGAAAGATGGCAAAACGCTCAGCGGAATCGTGCAGCGGGAAACCGACTCCGAACTGGTGCTGAAGAGTGGGGATGATCCGGACGTTACCATCCGGAAAGAGCAGATTGCCAAGCGCACATATGCCCCGTCGAGTATGCCTGATATGAAGTATCTGCTCACAAAACGGGAAATCCGGGATGTGGTTAGTTTTCTGGCGACGCTGAAAGACGAAACCAATTAATTGACCTTTGGTCTTTTTCAGGCCGTACTCATTCTCGAATGAGTACGGCTTTTTTGTGCCTTTTACTATAGCGCTGATGTCTTCATTAGGTGTCAGGCAAAGCAATGGAGCAAGCATACCGGCCAGGTCAGCTTGCTTATACTTTGCCTTTGTAGTCCCAGTGATCTTTGATCACCGCACCACTAGCGTCTTTGAGCAACCGCCGGGAATAGTGATCCCCTTTGATCATGCCTTCTTCGTTGGCTTTACCGATAAACAACAGCATCGGGTTGCCTTCATCGTCGGTTTTCATGGCGACATCATAGCGCCCGAATTTAAAGTTGACCATGCGCGCTGGCTCGTATTTCTTATTTAAATGCTTCAGTAAGCTTTCCCCAATTTTCATAAGCCGCAATTCCGTTAATTTTTACCACTTCCGAATCCGCTGGAGGCCTCCAACGGTGCCCTGCTTTACTGTCCATTCGACCCCCAAAACAGGATTAAAGGCGATAACCGCCTGCAGTCAAAGATGGTTTTAAAGCCTCAAACTAGTGAGGCAATGGCTCTCTTTTCAAAGCCAGCAGCGGTCCTGTTCCAGACGCTGGGCCGAAACCTTACTTTTAGCGAGTCGGCCGAAGTTCTTCCCTGGCCGCACGGTTAAATCCTCCAGACAAACCGCTCATCATCCCGGACAGCAACGGATTAGCGCTGAAAAGTAGCCCGTTCCGACCGGACGGGAAGTGGTTTAATGCATGGTTTAAACACGAGATAGGCTCGGTAAGCGCGTTCTCATTTTCTGCTTAATTCTACTATGTCAATCGCATTAAAGCCTCTTCAGGAACAAGTACTGGTCATCACGGGTGCTTCCAGCGGTATTGGCCTGGTTACAGCCCGTTTGGCGCCAAACAGGGGCTAGGCTGGTGCTGGCGGAAGGCAATGAAGATGCCCTGCACCCGCTTGTTGAAGAAATAACCGGACAGGGTGGTCAGGCGGTGGTGGTAGTGACCGACGTGGGCAACGAAGAGGACGTTGATCGCATCGCCCGGACGGCCATCACTCAATTTGGTCATTTCGATACCTGGGTCAATAACGCCGGGGGGTCGATTTTCGGCCGTTGCGAGGAAGTTACTATTCCGGGTATGCAGCGCATGTTTGCGACCAACTTCTGGGGCACTGTCTGCGGATCGCCAGCCGCCGTCAAACATTACCGGGAACAGGGTAGCGCCGGGGCGTTAATTAACATCGGAAGCTTTTTCAGGGATCGGGCCACGCCCGCAGCTAGATCCCGCAGCAGCCAGCACACCGGGGGTTAGTTATCCGACCGAGTCGGTGGCCGAAGCGATTCTGTACGCGGCCAGGCAGCCGACGCGGGACATGTTCGTTGGCTTTCAGGCTAAGTTTTTCGTGGTCCTGGGAACGCTGGCTTCCCAACTGGTCGACAAGATCATGGAAAAATGGATGTTTGTCTCGCAGCATGCCGACCGGCCATTCCGGAGTCGGGAAGACAATGCACTGTATCAACCCGGCTACGGCCTGCACGAGCGGGGAACGCATGAGGGCCTGATTTGCTCGGACAGCCTGTACGTAAAGGCCTCCAAGCACCCGGTTCTTACTTCGGTGGCCCTGGCCCGATCACGTAGCTGGTGGGCTTAGCCGGTAGGATGGACTCTGGGAATACGGCCAGTCGTTTCTGGTTGCCAGGCATTGGTTGTATCCCCTACCAGACCGGCTCCTGTTCGTTGCCTTTTACTTCCCGTGAAAAATGAGGTACTCGCGTCCGTCGCGGATTTCAATGCGATAAGCCGGGTTTTTGCGGTATTCTTCCAGACTGTCTTCGAACGTAGCGTAGGGACTCATTCCTTTCTTCTTCATAATTTCCCAGCCGCTCCGCAGTTCATCCAGCGGAATAATCTCTTCCCCAACCGATGCGTCTTCTTTCGCCTTGGGGGCTTTGTAGACGGGTTGATCGGCCTGCCATTGTTCGAACTCTTTGATTAGCTGATCATTGATAAGAGCTTTGAAAATAGCCCCCGCCAGCGAACGAATGCGCCCCTTGGTCTGCGCCTGTTCGTAGTATTGCAGCACAAACCGGATGTACTCTTCGGCTAGTTTGCCCTGTTTGTATTTAGCTTTAATCTCCTGCAGCGATTTCAGCGTCAGCCCAATCTCCGTTAGTTTCTGCTGAACGCCATTGGGCAGATCCGTGTCCTCCTGCGTGACGACGGCGGGGCGAAGAAGATGAAACAAAATACCCGTTACGGTGCGGCCTTCCTTGATGGGATTGTACTCAAAGGCCATATCCGTCGAAGCAATTTCCTGCTGGGCAATGTCGAGCACAAACCGTTTGAAGTCGGCGAAGTTCGCGTACCGGTCGGTCAGGTTGAGCATCTGTTTGACCAGTATCAGGTCGAGCTGAATATTGTCCTTGTAAAAAGCGGACAGTTTGAGCAGCCAGTACACCCGGAACGAGTAGAAACTGCGGAAACCAATGAGCGTGAGTTCCTGAGCGACGGTAAAGTCTCCTTTCAGTTCCAGCAGATAAGGCTTGACAAAGTTGTTGAACTGCCCCACTACGTACCCCGTGCCTTCTTTATAACGACAGGTAGCCATCAGGGGATTACTGACGATTTCGCGAATACCCCGTTCGTCTTTAGACTCAACGGTGATGGTGCGTCCCACCAGCCGAACCACGGCTTTCTTTACCTGCGAATAGGTCTTCCCTCCTACCCGTTCATCCGGATATAATTCGCTAACGGGAATCCGGCACATGGTGAACTCACTGTCTCCCCGATTGATCCGGGCCAGCATCGCGATGAACAGACGCATCTCCAGCAACGACATGTCGTACTGGGCTTTGATGAGGTCATTATGCTGGGCGACCATTCGATCCGGTCGATTGTCCCCGGCTAGATGATCATCCGGAACAGAAAGCATTACGTCCGGCTCGACCGTCGGTTCATCTTTTTTTTTAGTCATCAGGGTCCCTTTTGAGGTGGCAGTCCAGACAAATATATCAAATAAGCACTGTTGCCCCAATCGCAAAACAGACAATCTCCCCTATTGCGAGCAAAAGCCCGTCGACTCCTCCAGGCACCACATTTAAGAAGTCTTTTTACGGCTTATTCAGCGGAAAACGCTTCGGGTGACGGTACTTTCCTCATAGTTTAACACTGACTTAATTTACGACGGTACTTTCCTCGCATTTCAGTAACACGACCGGCGGCCCCCGACGCTAAAAGCGGCTCTAAACCGCTGTAAAGCCCCATCGACGGTACTTTCCTCGCACTTAACGGTACTTTCCTCGTAGTTGACGGTACTTTCCTCGCAGATAACGGTACTTTCCTCGCAGTTGACGGTACTTTTCTCGTAGTTTGACGGTACTTTCCTCGTAGTTAACGGTACTTTCCTCGCACTTCGACGGTACTTTCCTCGCATTTAACGGTACTTTCCTCGCATTTAACCCTTGTATCAATCTGTTAATCAGTTTGTTATGGCGTCCTTAATTATAATAGGTAAATAAAAGAATACCGGCCAAATTTAAAATAGGCTGGTTTTGATTTTTTCTTTTTCTCAATCGGTAAAAGTGATTTTGATTCAATCGAGTTGTAATCTCAAAAATGGTTTTTTGCGCCGACGGTACTTTCCTCGTAGTTAACGGTACTTTCCTCGTAGTTAACGGTACTTTCCTCGTAGTTAACGGTACTTTCCTCGTAGTTCAAAAAGGTACTGAAGCCCCCGGTGCCTGCTGTTTTTGCGGAGTATAAGTTGGGAAGCTTCGCCGAAGTGACAGCGTGTCACTTCGGACGATCAGGGGAGTGTAGGGAGGTCAAAAGGAGAGGACAATCCTCGAAGTGACACGCTGTCACTTCGAGGATTGCAGCGTCATTAACTCGTTGATTTTTGCAATGAGTCGCTGGCAGGTCCGGCGGTCCAGACGCCCATTGGCCAGCTTTCGGATTTCGTTCTGTAGGGCGGTTTCCCCGCTCAAGTCGGCATCTGCTACGGCCGTGCTGGTCAGAATCGCTTCCACCGTTTCAATTGGCGAGTCCGGCTCTGCTTTTGCCAGGGCGTTGATGGCCGATTTAGGCAGAGTCTCCGTTCCCGCCAGAATTTTTTTCCTGAGCTCCGGCGCCAGCTTCTCCAGTCCGGCGGCAAACTCACCGTCGCGTTTGATGGTTCGGCTGCTGACGCCATACTCTTTAGCCAGCGTTTCCGAGACGTTGACCTGCGGAGTACCCGCCTGCAGGTTACTACCCCGCATAGACTTTTGCTGCAGGTAGCGCATACCCCGCAGGTAAGATGCCTGTTCAGGAGTCAGGTTACGGCGCCCCAGCTGATAATCGATCATGTAGTCCTTCACTTCGTCGAGCGAGGCAAACCGGACGAGGTGAATCCGAAAATCCAGTTTGTAGCGCTGGCTGATGAAGTACCGGTTATGCCCATCGATGAGGACAAAAACGGGCGTCTCACTGTCGCCGGTGCCCGCCGTCCGGGCCGTGGTTTCCCAGATGGTAAGCGGGTCTTTGATGCCGTGCCTGCGTACGTTCTGCTCCAGTTGTTCCTGCTCTTCGCTTGTCAGCGCCGGGATAAGATCACGCAGGGGTTCCAGAATGGTGATCTGGCCTTTGATATTTTCTTCCGAGGAAAGGAGGGAAGGACGAAGATCGGTCGTTTTCTCCTTCATGAGGTTCATAAAATCTTTCTTTGCCATCTCAAACGGTCATTATCTCGGTGGCTAATTGGTGATACTGATGCCAGGAACTGGATTTGGGCGAATAGGAAAACAGGTCTTCCTTGGCGACCTGCGATTGCTTGATAACGGTCGAAACTTCAATGATTGCGTCGTAGATGTGGAAGTTTCGGTAACTGTCCCGAATGTGGGTCATCATGCTTTTGTGCACACTCTGGTTTTTATGGACCATCGTGAACACAATGCCTTTGACGGTTAAGGCCGGATTGATGTAGGTGCGTACTTCGGCTATCCGGTTGAACAGACTTTCTACGCCGTGGTAAGCACTGGCTTCCGGCTGAATGGGAACAACGCAGTAGTCTGAAGCGACCAGCGAGCAGGTGGTGCAGATACCGAGGCTGGGCGGACAATCAATCAGGATGTAATCAAACTGGTCGCGGACGCTATCCAACTTAAGCGTCAGACGCCGGTCCGCCCCAATGGAGTTGGCCAGTTCTGACTCGCGGTAAGCCATCCGAATGTCCGAAGGCGTGAGGTAAAGATTTTCGGTAATCGCTTGCATGGGTAAGCCAGTGTTGCCGAGTAGAGCATCAATGACTTGCTCTTCGGGCACATGAATCCCGAAGCATTGCGAGAGATTGCCCTGGGAGTCCATATCGACCAGTAAAACCCGGTTGCCCAGTAAACTGAGCGCTTTGCCGACATTGATCGTTGTCGTTGTTTTACCGACGCCCCCCTTGTGGTTGACAATCGAGATGACTTTCGCTTTTTCCGAAAAAGAATCCGTGTAACCATACTTGCGCAGGGTGGCTTCCAGCACCGGCAGGTGTTTGGCGGGAATATCTTTTTGTTCAGACAGCGCCTTATGCAGCGTTTTTAAGGGAATACCTGCTTCTTTTTCAATTTGTGAGAGATTCAGAGCCGGTTTAGCACGGAGAAACCTAAGCAATTTGTCCTGGCTAAGCATAGAGAGGTTTGGATAAAAATTTATCTTTATTGAAGCAAATAGAACAAATTTTATCCAGGAAAGAAAACAGCCGGATTTAAATGCGCGAAATAAACGGCAATTCAGCATCCGGGTCCACGAGCGAACGCCCAGAACCGGGGCCACTGCCCTTATCCGGAAAGCCAATCTGAAGTTTGATTAAGCGACTACCTGCCCACTCGCTCATTTGAGCAGGGCGTACATAGGTTTTCATCAGCGCGGTCCGGTTACAGGTAGATCAATGACACTGGATCGAACACTATGGCTCAACGGGATATCATCGTAATCGGCGCATCCGCCGGAGGAGTTTATGCACTCAAGGAATTAATCGCTGCGTTACCCGCTGACCTCCCAGCCACGCTCTTTATTGTCCTGCACGTTTCGCCCAATATGCCGAGTTTACTGCCTTCCATTCTGAACCACGTCGGCAAATTGAAGGCAGTCCACCCGTCTGACGGCGAACCGATTCTGCCCGGTCATATCTACGTTGCGCCACCGGATCATCATCTGCTGGTGGAAAACAATCAGGTGCTGGTGAAAAAAGGTCCCAAAGAAAACCGGTTTCGGCCCTCCATTGACGCGTTGTTTCGCTCGGCGGCTTACACTTACGGACCCCGCGTGATTGGCGTAATCATGACGGGGTTACTCGACGATGGTACTTCCGGGATGTGGTCCGTCAAGCGACTCGGCGGGGTGAGCGTTATTCAGGAGCCGGAAGAAGCGCTGTACCCGAGCATGCCCGAGAGTGTAAAAGAAAACGTTGCGGTTGATTACGTTGTCCCTGTGAGTGAGATGGGAAAACTATTTGTTGAACTAACCCAGCAGACCGTTGAACCGCGCCCTGCTCTTTCGCCCCAGGAAGTGGAGCGGATGTCGACGGAAATCAAAATAGCCGAACAAGACAACGCATTTACCATGCAGATTTTAGAAGAAGGAAATGTCGTGCCGTTAACCTGCCCCGAATGTCACGGTGCTCTGGTCAGTATCCAGGAAGGCACGCTTATCCGGTACCGGTGTCATACGGGGCACGGTTTCACGGCCGGTTCCCTACTGGCGGATGTTAACAAAAACGTGGAAGCCGCCCTCTGGAACGCTATTCGTGGACTGGATGAGGCCCAGATCTTGCTTCAGCAAACCGCGCGGGTCCTTCAGTTGGCGGGTAACAAAGGAGCCGCGCAGGAATATGGGCTTAAAGCCGACGAGGCCCAGCAGCGCGCCGAAAAGATCCGCACCCTGGTATTTGAGTAGGAGCCAATTAATAATTTTTATAGGGTATAGGCCTTACCAATCAGGTAACGAAGTCTATATTACCCTCATCGGTCAACACAGGAAAGGTCATGAAAACGTTCGTTCTGGGGAGTTGCTTACTGCTTGCATCGTTCGGCTTTGGTCTGGCCCAGCATCCATTGTCGGTATCGGTCAATCTGAATCCCGTCTATTCACGCACACGAACGGCCTTCGACTTTCCTATAGCGGGCACTACCTCGACGTTTTCGGACGATTTTTCAGCTTCTGACTACGGGTATAGCGTCGGTTTAGGGGCGCGGTACCTGTTCAAATCCCGCTGGGCGCTGTCGGCGGCTATCGGGTATAACTACCAGGATCGAGTCAATCGGGTTAACGTTGGATCACCCGGCACGGAGGAGAAAATCCGGATAAAAAGTTACCGGTTGCAGGTTCCTGTACTCCTCAATTACCGGAGTTCGTCGGCTAAGCTGTCGCCCTATTTCTCCGCCGGGGTTGTCTGGAATCACCTTTATCGCAGCCGCTACGAAATAATTCCCCGCAGTAGCTCGTCCGTTATAAGTGGTCCCTCTTCCCGACTGGCTCATCCGAACCGGATAGGGGCTTTAGTTGGAGCGGGCATTGATTACCGACTAAACACCCGGCTATCGGTTATTTTGCAACCCTACGGCATGTATCAATTCAACAAGTTATCCGCCGATTACTCCATCAACCGTTATTTCCAGCTGGGTCTCCTGGCTCAGGTGCTATACCGGCTTTAAACGGTTCTTCTGCTTACCAAAGAGTCCGGCTGCATCGCTCGGGGCCCTGACAAGCTGCATAACGCAGTCATCGCTATTTTTTGAATTCCTGGCGCAGGACAAGGACGGACAGGGCATTGGCCTTGTTCCGGCTTTTTCGATCCAGGGTACTGACTACTGGCGTAGAATCCGCGCGGTAAACAGGCAATGGCTGCCTGATAAATCGGCATAACTAGAAGATAGGAATATTTAATATAATTTTACTCATTGATGTGTCGCAATTTAAGACTATATTTTCACTGCCATTTTTAATTACCCGCCAGGCTGTATGAACGAAGGTAACCCGGAAATAGAGGAAGAACCGCTGTTGAATGGGCTCCGCGCCGGTGATCTGGCGGCTTTCGAGACCATCTATCAGCACTACTGGTACTCCTTGTTTCTGGTCGCTTTCCGAAAATTAAAGAGCAAAGAAGCGGCCGAGGAGGTCGTTCAGGACATTTTTGTCAAACTCTGGGAGCGAAGAGCCACCGCCCGGATTACGCACTTGCGCTATTACCTGTTCTCCGCCGTCCGCTACGCCGTCATTGATCACATTCGGGCGCAGATAACCCGGGAGCAGTACAGCGACTATTATCAGGCGTTTCTGGACCAGCAGGATGTCACAACCGAAGAAACCATCCTGGGCAATGAATTACTGGCGATCCTGGAAAATGGCCTGGAAACTTTACCCCACAAATCGAAAGAAATATTTCGGCTGAATTACCTCGATAACTGGTCCGTCGCCAAAATTGCCGACCACCTGCACCTTTCCGAAAAAGCCGTTGAATACCACCTGACCAAAGCCGTGAAGTTTTTGCGCGTGCACTGCAAAGAGCATTTTCTTGTTCTGATTCTCTACTACATGTCTAAGTAAGGAATTAGCACCTTCTCAATTCTTTTTCCGATAGAGTGCTGTCCGTCTCCAGTTGTATTATTCCAATCACTTTGCTTCTAGGTGATCTGTTTTTTATAAATGTTTTAATAAGTTATAAAACCATTTAGGGAAGACGACTGATCAAACGACTTGTTTATGTGGCAGGAGGGGGTTAAGCCTGCTGCGGGTTAGCATGAACAAAGAAGAGTTTGATCGACTGCTGCTGCGTTACCAGCGTGGCGAATGCACCGAGCAGGAAGTCCGCCGAATCCACGAATGGTACGACCAGTTAGCGCCCGATTCGCAGGAGGTCCTACCGTTTGCGGAAAAGCACCGGGCCGAACAGCAAATCTGGTCGGCGATTCGTCAGCGGGTGGGTGAGGAGCCGGAGCCTGTTGTTCACCGACAACCGCGGAGAGGATGGTTCCCGTCCCCTTTTTACGCCGGGCTGGCGGCTTCCATCGGTCTGGTCATTTTGCTGGGCGCGCTGTACTTCGGCCGCGGCTTCTTTGCCACTTCGGTTAAGGAAACGGCTCAGTCATCGGACCGCAATCAGCGGCACCTGACCAATTCCGGCGCTTACCCGCAAACAGTCATCCTGGCGGATCAGAGCACCGTGACGCTAATGCCGGGCAGCAGCCTGACTTACCCAACGGTATTCGCGGCTAACCAGCGAGCCGTCCATCTGACAGGCAAAGCGTTTTTTAAAGTCACCAAAAATGCCCGCAAGCCCTTCCGGGTTTTCAGTAATCAACTCGTCACGCAGGTGCTGGGCACCAGCTTCTGGGTTAAAAATGAGTTGAAACAGCAGCGCATCGAAGTGGCCGTCGTCACCGGAAAAGTGTCAGTCTACGAACGGGAGCAACCCATTCGCAAACGGGTCACGCTGACGCCTAACCAGCTGGTGACTTACTCGGCAAAAAGCCCCTGGTTGCAGACGGAACTGGTGCGCAATCCTGTCCCGGTTGATGCTTCGGTAAAAATAGCGTTTAACGACGTTGCGCTACCCGCCGTACTGAACCGACTGGAAAAGCGCTACGGCATTGAACTGGTAGCCCGCAACCGCCGGATGCAGTTTTGCACGTTCACCGGTGACATAACCGACCTGACGATGGACGAGCAGTTGAACATTATCTGTCAATCCGTCAACGCCACCTACGCCCGAAAAGACACGCGCATTTTCATCAACGGCCCCGGCTGCCACCCATAACCCAATCCATAAACAACGTCCTTATTTACCTAAACCCGTGTACGCCATGTAAGCCCATTCCTTTTTTCTGTAGAAGCAAAAAAAGCCGGTAGTGTGCCACCACTACCGGCTTAAAGAGAGCCCGCTTCTGTGCCACCAGATTTTACTTATTCGGTTTTCGAGTAAGTGCGGGACTGTTTTGTTCCATTTTTCGCAAAAAAGAACTCGATTAAAAGTATGAAAAGAATTCGACACTTGAAATTGTGTGCATCCGTTGGCATGCTTATGAAACTGTCCCTAACCCAACTGATCCTTGCCCTTCTGTTTACCACGCTGACCTATGCCCATCCGGGTCGTGCGCAGAAAATTCTGGAACGGACGATTGCCCTGCAACTGGAAAAAACCAGTCTGCAGAACGTGCTGACCCAGATTGAAGTCCAGGCCGCCGTCAAATTTGTCTACAGCAAAAAAATAATCCAGGCCGACCGGCTCGTGTCGGTACGGGCTTCCAACGAGCGGCTGCATGAGGTGCTGAAAACGCTGCTGGGGCCTCTGTCAATCAGCTACCGGGTGGTCTCCGGCCGGATTCTGCTCACCCGGGAAGACCTGCAGGGCGCTGCGCTAAGTCCACCGGCAGCCCCGGTTCTCGCCATTTCGGGCACGGTCACCGATGAACAGGGGCAGGGCTTACCGGGTGTCAGTGTGGTGTTAAAAGGCACGCAAACCGGCACGGTCACGGACGTCAACGGGCGCTTTACGCTCAATGCACCGGACGGCAGTGGCGCGTTAGTCTTTTCCTTTATTGGCTACCAGACGCAGGAAATCGCCATCAATGGGCGCTCGGTAGTTGATGTTAAGCTCGGTGCCGATGTGAAATCGCTTTCCGAAGTGGTGGTGGTCGGCTACGGTACGCAGAAACGGAGCGATGTAACCGGCGCACTGGCCTCCGTCAGCAGCCGGGAACTCAATGCGCTCCCGGTCGTCGACGCGGCTCAGGGTTTGACGGGCCGGGCGGCCGGGGTGCAGGTCATTCAAAATTCTGGTGCGCCAGGTTCTAATATCAGTATTCGGGTGCGGGGCGGTAACTCGTTGCTGGGCAACAACGAACCGCTGTACGTGGTGGATGGTTTCGCGCTTTCGGGCAGCCCTACCACGATTAACCCGGCCGATATTGAATCGATCGAAGTGTTGAAGGATGCTTCGGCGACGGCCATCTACGGTTCGCGCGGAGCGAACGGCGTGGTGCTGATTACCACCCGTACCGGCAAAAGCGGTTCCAACCGGGTCAACATCGACAGTTACGTGGGTTTTCAGCAGGTTCGCAAAAAACTGTCGTTGCTGAACGCCACGGAGTTTGCCGGGATCGCCAACGAACGGGCGAAGAACGACGGACTCCAACCTTACTTCACTCCGGAACAGATTGCGTCCTTTGGTGAAGGAACCAACTGGCAGGATGCCATTTTCCGGACTGCGCCGATTCAAAACCACGTCGTTACGTTTTCGGGGGGTAGCGAAAAAACGCAGTATTCTATTTCCGGAAGTTTGTTCGATCAGGAGGGGATCATTATTGGGTCCGGCTACCAGCGTTACTCCGTCCGGGCTAACATCAACCAGAAGATCAGCGATAAACTGAAACTGGCTTACACCAGCGTGCTTAGCCGGACGGGTAACCGGATGATATCCAACGATAACAGTTCGCGGGGTAATGGCGTCGTCTCGGCCGCCTTGACCGCTCCGCCGATGATTGCGCCCCGGGATGCCAACGGCAACTACGCCAATGTGGTCCCTTATTCATTCAGCCCCAATGCCGCCGAAAACGCGGTGGCGCTGGCGCTCGAACGGTTAAATAAACGAACGGGTAGCGGGGTGCTGACGAACCTGGGCTTAACCTACGAGTTTATCCCCGGTCTGAGCCTGCGCGTTTCGGCGGGGGTTGATTACGCTAATTCCCGGACGGATTATTATTCGCCGAGACTCTTCAAAGCCTCGCCGTCCGGATCGGCCAGCACGTCGTATTACACGCGGACCAATTTCCTGAATGAAAATATTCTGAATTACACGAAGACGATTAATCAGATTCATTCGCTGGCCTTCACGGGAGGCTTTACCTATCAGAGCGAACTGGTCAACAACAATGGCTTAGGAGCCAGTGGCTTCACGACGGATGTGCTGTTAAACAACAATCCGCAGTCCGGTAGTGTCATTCAAACGCCGACTGCTTCCGTCACGCAATGGAAGCTGTTATCCGGTTTAGCCCGCGCTAATTATTCCTATCGGGACCGGTATCTGGTTACGGCCAGCATGCGGGCCGATGGGTCTTCCCGGTTTGGCGCAACCAGCAAGTGGGGGTACTTCCCTTCGGCGGCCCTGGCCTGGCGCCTAAGCGAAGAAGATTTTATCAAAAATCTGACCTTTGTTTCCAACCTGAAACTACGGCTGGGCTGGGGGCGGACAGGAAGCACGGCGATCGATCCGTACCAGACGCTCAACACGCTGAATTCATCCCAGATCGTTCTGGGTAACGACCTGTATTCAGGCTTTGCGCCCGGCAGTACGCGGCCCAACCCGAACCTGAAATGGGAAACGACGACCCAGACCAATGTCGGGCTGGACTTTGGCTTTTTCAACGAACGGCTGCGCTTCTCGGCGGATTATTACGTGAAAAACACGAATGATCTCCTGGCGAATGTGTTGCTGCCATCGTCATCCGGTTATAACAGCCAGATTCAGAATTTGGGTACCATCCGTAACCGGGGAATTGAGTTAGACCTCAGCGGTACCATCTTAACCGGAGCCTTCAAGTGGGACGCCAACGTCAATTTTTCGGCGAATCGGAACAAGGTCATCCAACTGGCTTCGGGCAGTGATGTATTTGGGCAGCAGTTGGATATTCCGCTTAACGTATCCATCAATCTGGTACGGGAAGGCCAGCCGGTGGGCGTATTCTACGGCTATGTGGAAGATGGGCTGAATGAGAACGGGACCATTAAGTACAAAGACCTCGACGGAAACGGTACCATTAACAACCTCGACCGGACGATTATCGGCAACCCGAATCCGAAGTTTATTTACGGGTTTAACAATAACTTCTCGTACAAAAACTTTACGCTGAACGTCTTTTTGCAGGGCGTGCAGGGCGCGGATATCTTCAACTTTAACCTCTCGAACCAGGCCAACGCCTTTAATTTCGGCGAAAATCAAGTAAGGAGCTCGCTCGACCGGTGGACCCCGGAGAATCCGAATGTGAACGCCAAAAATCCGAAAGTCAGTATCAGCTCGACTTTCCGGGAATCCAACCGCTACGTCGAAGATGGTTCGTTCATGCGCGTGAAGAACGTACGGTTGGGCTATACCCTGCCGGTCTCCCGACTGCATATCAACTGGTTGAAAACCGCTCAGGTTTACGCCAGTGGGCAAAACCTGCTGACGTTCACCAAGTACTCCTGGTTTGATCCGGAGGTCAGCAGCCGGGGCGGATCCTCGTCGATCAGCCTGGGAATTGACCAGACCAGTTACCCGGTCGCCAAGACCTTCACGTTCGGAGTCAGTGTCGGATTTTAATTTTTCAGCCGCTTAGTTCATGAAAAAGATACTATTCATTGTTGCCGCTCTGGCAGCGTTCGCTTCCTGCGAAACCGCGCTGGAGGAAGTTCCGGTCGACCGATTGACCGAGGAGAATTTTTACAAAACCGCCACTGACGCCCGTTCGGCGACCTACGCCATTTACCAGGCAGTCCGCGACTACGGCTATTACGGCACCATTCACCTGCTCGAACAGGAGGCCAATACCGACTACGCGAATGGCCGCGGCTCCTACGCCATCATCAGCGAATACCAGGGCCTGGACGGGACCAATATTGGTCGGGTTGAAGGAGTCTGGGCGGTGTGCTACCGGGCGATTCTGCGGGCTAATATCGCGCTGGAGCGCATCCCGGCCATTGCGATGGACGAAACCGAGAAAAAAACGCTGCTGGCGGAGGCTCGTTTTCTGCGGGCGCTGGTGTACTACGACCTGGTGCGTAACTGGGGAGCCGTGCCCCTGCGGACTGCCTCGACGGACCCCAAGGACATTCCCCGGTCGCCGGTGGCGGATGTCTACAAGCTCATTCTGGATGATCTGGCGGCTGCCGAAACGGACTTGCCTACAACCCCGGCGGTGGCCGGCCGGCCGACGAAATGGGCCGCCAAAACCTTCCTGGCCGATGTCTACCTGACGCGCGAGGAATGGGCACTGGCCCGCGATAAAGCCAAGGAGGTGATGGACGCCAAAGCGTATTCGCTGGTTCCGGTGCAGACCATTGCTGATTTTGAGAAAATTTACGGAGCCACGGCCATCACTAGTTCGGAAGATATTTTTTCGCTCAAATACTCGTCGGCGGGTGGTCAGGGCTTCCAGTATCTGCTTTACATCCACGCCGAGAATACGCAGTACTCACCGCCCGGTTTCCGTACAATTTATTCGCGGCAGACGTTTCCGCTCATTGCCAACTGGGACGCAAAAGATTTACGGAAAGAATTCAATTTGTACGGCCAGTACGTGAACCGCACGACCGGCCAGACGATTACCCTGCCGGTGAACGAGCCGTATCAGTTCCGCAAGTTCAAAGACCCGTCTTCGGTGGCGGCCAACGCCAGCGGTAACGATCTGCCAATTTTCCGGTATGCCGACGCGCTCCTGATTTACGCCGAAGCCGCCAGCCAGGCCGCCGGCGGACCCACCACTGACGCTTATGCCGCTGTCAATCAGGTACGGCGGAGGGCCTACGGCGTGGATGTCAACACGCCGAATGTGACGGTGGACTTGACCGGTTTAAGCGCGCAGGCGTTTCGGGATGCGGTGCTTCAGGAACGAGCCTATGAGTTTATGATTGAAGGCAAGCGCTGGAACGACCTGAAGCGACTAGGCGTGGACAAGCTGAAAGCGATTATTCTGGCAGCAAAGGGCAAGACGGTCAAAGATTCGCACCTGCTCTGGCCCATCCCGAAGGTAGAGCTGGACAACAACGAGGCCATCAACGCCGGGGACCAGAATCCGGGCTATTGAACTAACTTTTCTGATAACGTTCAGGCAGTCGAATCCAGAGATTGCCTGAACCCAATCTAATCAACTGGCTTATTCATAGTTTATGAAAAAAACGGTTTTATATCTACTGTGTCTCTTATTTCTGACGCTTTCCGGAAAAGGTCAGGCGCCGAATGGAGCGTATGATATTTGCATCTACGGCGGCACCTCGGCGGGCGTCATTGCGGCCTATACAGCGAAGAAAATGGGCAAATCCGTCCTCCTGATTGAGCCCGGACGGCATCTGGGTGGCATGAGTTCGGGCGGTCTTGGCTACACCGATATTGGTAACAAATACGCCATTTCCGGCTTGGCGAATGACTTTTACCGCCGGATGGGCCAGCACTACGGCAAGTTTGAGCAATGGATTTTCGAGCCCAGCGTAGCCGAAAATCTTTTTCGGGACTACTGCAAGCGGGGAGACGTACCGGTTCTGTACGAGTACCGGTTGGCGGGCGTTCAGAAAAAAGGCAACGTCATTCAGCAGATTACCCTCGAAAATTCAACGAACCCCGCCCGCTTGACCAACCGGACCGTTCAGGCCAAGATGTTTATCGACTGTTCCTACGAGGGGGACCTGATGGCGAAAGCCGGGGTTTCGTACACGGTTGGGCGCGAAGCCAACAGCCAGTACAACGAAACGTTCAACGGGGTTCAGGTCATGGAAGGTCACCAGATGCCCGAGGGCATGGACCCCTACGTCACGCCTGGCGACCCTAAAAGCGGTTTGCTCTGGGGCATCCATCCAACGAGCCCGCAGCCTGCCGGATCGGGGGACAAGAAGATTCAGGCCTACAACTTCCGCATTTGTCTGACCAACAAGCCGGAAAACCGGGTGCCCATCACGAAACCCGACGATTACGACCCCAAAAAGTATGAGTTGCTGCTTCGGATCATCGAAAAACGGGGTTGGAAGTCTATCAACAGCGCTTTTATCTGGAGCCTCATGCCCAACGGCAAAACCGACATTAACAACCGGAATGGCTTCTCGACCGACATGATCGGGATGAACTGGGACTATCCCGAAGCGAATTACGCCACCCGCACCAAAATCTGGAACGACCACGTCAGCTACACCAAAGGACTGCTGTATTTTGTGGGCAATGATCCCCGGGTACCGGCTACGATGCGCGAGGAAATGCAGAAGTGGGGTTATCCCAACGATGAGTACACCGACAACGGCAACTGGACCCATCAGCTCTACGTTCGGGAAGCCCGGCGGCTGGTTGGCGAACTGGTGATGACGCAGCACCATTGCCAGGGCCGCGAAACGGTGACCGACGGCGTGGGCATGGCGGCTTATACCATGGATTCGCACAACTGCGACCGGCAGCTTGTCGATGGGTTTGTAAAAAACGAAGGTAACGTCGAAAAAGGGGGCTTTGGGCCGTATCCGGTTTCCTACCGCGCCATTATTCCCAAACAGAAAGAAGCCGCTAACCTGCTGGTGCCGGTTTGTCTGTCAGCGACCCACATTGCCTACGGTTCGATTCGGATGGAGCCCGTTTTCATGGTGCTGGGTCAGTCGGCAGCGGTGGCCGCGGGTATGGCGATTGATGCCAAACAGCCTGTCCAGAACGTTGATGTGAAGAAGTTACAGCAGCAACTGGCGACTAATCCACTAGCCGACGGAAGCACCCCCGATATTCTGGTTGCCAGTGATAATGCGGCCCTGACAACGACGCAGGGAAGTTGGGTAAAACGCACATCGGGCGGTTACGGGCCATCGTTCTTTGTGGATACGACGGGTCATCAGGAGGCAAAATCGATCCGCTTCAAACCCGTTATCCCCCAAGCGGGTAAGTACGCGATTTACACGTATGTACCGAAGGTGCCGAAATCCGCAACCCAGGCAACCATTGACGTTTTTGACGGCCAGCAGAAAGTGGAGAAGACGATCAGCAGTGCCGACGTGAAAGTGGCGGGTCAGACCTCCGGCGAATGGGTGCACCTGGGCAATTACCAACTGCCCGCCGGCAACAAGGCCTACGTTGAGATTAGCAGCAAAGGGGCGACGGGAGCCATTGTTGCCGATGACGTTCTCCTGGTCCCGGAAAAACGGCCGTGACTTCCTTTCAAGACTTAATCACCCAATTGATTGACAATGACTAAACGCTTCTTTTCTCAACTATTGCCCTTGGTTCACGGGTTTACGCTAAGTCTAAAACTAGGCGGCTTACTGATTCTCCTGGGCGTTCCGGCTGCGGCCAATGCCGCCAGACCCTTGGCCGTCCGGCGCGCTGATGTGATTATTTACGGAGGAACCGCGGCCGCCGTGACGGCCGCGGTTCAGGTGAAAAAAATGGGTAAATCGGTGCTGATCGTTTCGCCGGATAAGCACTTGGGCGGGTTGTCGTCGGGCGGACTGGGCTTTACCGACACGGGCAATAAAGAAGTAATCGGCGGCTTATCCCGCGAATTTTACCAGCGGCTTTACCGGCATTACCAGCAGGATTCGGCCTGGAAATGGCAGAAACGGGATGAATACGGCAACAAAGGCCAGGGAACGCCCGCCATTGACGGCAACGCCCGCACCATGTGGATTTTCGAACCCCACGCAGCCGAGCAGGTTTTCGAGGATTTTATTCGGGAAAACAACCTGACGGTCTACCGGAACGAATGGCTTGACCGATCGCCAAAGGGCATAACCAAAAAAGAGCGCGTCATCCAGTCGTTTCGTACGCTGAGCGGACAGGTTTACGAAGGCAAGATGTTTATCGACGCTACCTACGAAGGCGACCTGATGGCGGCCGCGGGGGTGCGTTACCACGTGGGTCGCGAAGCCAACAGCGTGTACGGCGAAACCTGGAACGGCGTGCAACCTAACGTGTTTCAGCACGGCCATTATTTTAAGGCCAACGTCAGCCCCTACAAAGTGGTGGGTGATCTGAAAAGCGGTTTGCTGCCCGAAATTGCCCCCGATGGACCGGGCGAAAAAGGCGCGGGTGATCACAAAATTCAGGCCTATTGTTTTCGGATGTGCATGAGTAACCACCCCGACAACCGCGTACCGTTTCCGAAGCCCGAAGGCTACAATCCGGCCCGCTACGAGTTGCTGGGTCGTGTGTTCGACAGCGGCTGGCGCGAAACGTTCCAGAAATTTGACCCTATTCCGAATCGCAAGACGGATACCAATAACCACGGGCCGTTCAGCAGCGATTACATCGGTAAAAATTACGACTACCCGGACGCTACCTACGAGCGCCGGCGGCAGATCATCCGCGACCATCAACTGTATCAGCAGGGATTGCTGTACTTTATGGCGAACGATGCGCGCGTTCCGGCGGATGTTCGGCAGGCGGTAAGTCAGTGGGGACTGGCCAAGGACGAGTTTACCGACAACGGTAACTGGCCGCACCAGATCTACGTCCGCGAAGCCCGGCGGATGCTGGGCTTGTTTGTGATGAAAGAAGCCGACGCTTTAGGGAAAACCGACGTACCACAGCCCATTGGGATGGGTTCTTACGCGCTGGACGCGCACAACGCCCAGCGGTACGTCCGGCCAGACGGTTTTGTGCAGAACGAGGGCGATATTGGCGTCCACCCGGATAAGCCGTATTCGATTGCCTACGGGTCTATTTTGCCGAAGGAAAGCGAGTGTAGCAATCTGCTGGTGCCGGTCTGCGTGTCCAGCTCGCACATCGCCTACGGTTCGATTCGGATGGAACCGGTGTTTATGATTCTGGGTCAATCCGCGGCCACGGCTGCCGTTCTCTCGATCGACAAAAAGGTGACGCCCCAACGGCTGCCCTACGAAACATTACGCAATGTGCTGCTGAAAGATCAGCAACGGCTAACGCTGTAGGCCGACCGTCAACTAAATGGCTGGCCGGTTGGGTTACAAACCGTCGGTGAACTGCAACAGTTCGATGCGGTTGGCGAAGGGGTCACGGAAGAAAAACCGTTGCCTCCCGTCGATTTCTGACGAAAACTCAATGGCAATGCCGTGGTCTTCGAGTTCCTGCCGGGCGGCTTCCAGATTGGCTACTTCAAAGGCGGGGTGCCGTTTGGAATAGCTGGTGCCGGCTTCTTCGCGCAGGTGCAGTTGAATGTCGGCGATCTGAAACCAGATGGCCCCGCTCGGGTGATCCCCCGGAATTTCGGCCAACCCCAGCAGGCCACCGTAAAAAGCCCGCGCGCTGGCCGTTTCGCCCTCTGGAATGGAAAGCAGAATGTGGTCTAATCGTTTAAACTGAATCATTGACGTAAAGTATTATAAAAGGTCCAGCCTTCGCATCAAGGCTGGACCTTTTTATTTGGCTTGAAGAAAAAGACCGGGTTTTGGGCGCTCTTGTGAATAACTTAGGTCATTTTGGGCGTCGGCGCATTGTCGGCAATCAGCTTTTCCCGTTTCAGGGCGGCCCAGAATTCGGCCGGAATTTTAGCCCGCATAGAAGCTACATTCTCGTTGACCTGCTGGGGTGACCGGGCACCGGGAATAACGGCGGCAACGGTCGAAGGGGCCGCCGAAAATTGCAGAGCTGCCGTGCGAAGGTCCGTACCGTGTTCGGTCGCCAGGGCGCTGATGCGGGCGCGTTTTTCCGGGTAGCCTTCCGGTATTTTACCGCCGTAGTTGTAGCGATCGAGACCGGCCAGGAACCCCACATTCAGCGGAGCGCCCACCACAATCGAAACACCGTGTTTGTCGCAGGCCGGAAACAGCCGGTTGAGCGCATCCTGATGATACATCAGGGAGTACTGCGTTGCGGAAAGACAAAGATCCGGGTCGGCCACTTCCAGGGTTTTCAGGATCGGTTCGAGGGTATTCACGCCGAGTCCCCAGGCTTTAATCAACCCTTCTTCCCGCATTTTGGTCAGTTCGGGCATGGCGCCTTTCCGGGCAATCTCGAAATACTCCGTCCAGCGTTTGCCCAGGTCGCCATTGTCCGGTGAAAGGTCATGGATATAAACAATGTGGAGACTTTCGAGGCCCAGCCGCTGGAGACTGTCCTCAATCGAGCGACGGATGCCCGCGGCCGTGTAGTCGTACGCATGGCCAAACGGCGACGGGTTCTGCCACATGGTTTTGGGAATATTCTTCGTCGGTTTCAGAAGGCGGCCCACTTTTGTGGACAGGACGTATTCGTCAGGTTTCTGATTGTGCAGGAAGTGCCCGAAACGGCGTTCACTCAGGCCCAGTCCGTACCAGGGGGAGGTATCAAAATGCCGCACACCGGCCGCCCAGGCCGCTTCGAGGGCTTCCTCCGCCTGCGCATCCGTGGCCGCTTTGAATCCATTGCCAATGGCAACCCCGCCTAACCCAAAACGGTGTTTAAGCCGGTAATGCTCCCTGGCCGTCGGCTCGTATGCGGGTTGCGGGCTTGGGGCAATCGAAGTCCCGAATGCGGAAGACAGGAGCGGGGCGGTGGCCGCACTCATGACCGTTGTGGAAAGAAAATCGCGTCGTGTAGGCATAGCTGGTCCGTTGAGCGTTTTTGAGTAAAGAAGCCATCCGTTTTAAGGCCGAATAGTCTGCTTAAAAAACGAATGAACTGCCGGTCACGGAGCAAATCAGCACCGGCAGCCTATTTACTGGAATGGACGAGCCAGACGACCCGATTGTTTAAACAGGCTGCTTGATTTTGAGCATCATTGCTTAGGGGAGACGCCATCTTTGACGCATCGAAAACCCAGATTATTGCTGCCGCTCGTTACTTCGCCTTTGCCCCGGCTGCCGGATTTGTACCGGATACAATACTGATCGCTGCACAGAAACGAGCCGCCCCGCTGCACGCGCTTGACCGTTCCCGGTTCGTCGGGATCATAGCTGTCGGTGGGTCCCTGCGGGTTTTGGCGGGCACTCTGGGCGTAATAATCGGGCCGGTAAAAATCCTGACACCATTCCCATACGTTGCCTTCCATATCGTAGAGGCCATACTTGTTGGCGGGAAACGACTTAACGGGCGCGGCTCCGGCAAAACCGTCCTCCGCGCTGTTTTTATCCGGGAAATGGCCCTGATGAATATTAGCCACCCACTTGTTGCCGGGTTTTAGCTCCTTCCCCCAGTAGTAAGTCTGTTCTCCGCTGCCACCCCGGGCGGCAAATTCCCATTCGGCTTCGGTGGGTAGCCGCTTGCCCGCCCATTTGGCGTAAGCAGCCGCATCTTCGTAACTAACGTGAACAACCGGTTCGTTCTCCCTGCCTTTCAGATTACTCGGCGGACCGGCGGGATGACGCCAGCTGGTGCCGGGTACGTACTTCCACCATTGTAGCGGATCGGACAGGGAAACGGCCTGCGCCGGTGGCGTAAACACCGCCGAACCAGGAACGAGCTGAGCCGCCGGTACGCCCGGATAATCCTTTGGGTCCAGGGGGCGCTCGGCAACGGTAACGTAACCCGTTGCCGCAACAAAACGGGCAAACTCGGCATTGGTCACCTCGTGTTCATCCATCCAGTAGCCTTTGATGGTTACGTTGTGCAGCGGGCGGGCGTCGGCAAATTCATCGGAGCCCATCAGAAACGAACCACCCGGTATCCAGGCCATTGCGTCCGTGCTTTTCTGATCGGATTCGGTCACCGCGGCTGCCTGACGAATGGCGGCTGAACGGGAGGGTATGCCTTTGGCAATGCAATGGGCGCCACTGTCGGGTGAACCGGCGTCGGCCTGCTGTTCACTGGATTGGGGAGACGTGTTGCAGCCGGCCATCAGTAAGAGCAGACCGCCCAGCAGAAATGGTTTAAAAAGAAGAGCAGAGGTCATAACCAGCCAATTTGGTCCTGAAGATAATTCTTAACGAACGAAGAACCATCGGAGACGAAAGAATTCTTTCCCTATCGATATACTATATTATTGTCTCAAAGGTATTCAGTATTCCTGAATGATGCCAAATAACTTCACCGTTATCTTTATTATGTAGGGAACTAAGCAGGAGTGGCGCCTTTTCTCCTGAAGCGCGGGGTACAAAAAGCGGATTGACTGGTGCCTGTTAAGGCAGGCGCCAGAGTCGCCGGTCAACGGGCTGGATTTCCTGACCCACAAGGTTAACCTGATCAAACAGCGGATGCTGGGGGTGCAGAATGATATTGTAGGAAAGCGAAACCAGCACCGAAGGCACCGCAACGCCCAGACAATCAGGGGTAGCGAGCCAGGGCGTTAGCCACCGCTGCGTTCGCTCGTAGGTTTCATCCTGCCAGTAGTCAGGCAGTTCTTCCCGGCTATAGTAACGAATGTCGTCGGGCACTTCAACGGAAAAGACCCAGTAAGTTGGCAGTTCTTCGTAGCGAATGGCCGGGGCGTGGGCGAGGGTTTCGATCAGGCCCAGTTCAGGGGTTGAGGTGGTGTACAGGACGCCCTTGCCTTTGGGATTCCAGCGGCCACCGAACAACCGGCTCCCCTCCGTCGACAGCGGGTCGTGGCGGTACTTATCCCGAATAATGCGGTAAACCAGAGGCATAGCAATCAGGCAGGTAAACCGTAATCCAGTCGCCCCAGCACATCATCGACCAGACTAAAACCCGTCACCGTGTCCAGGAGTTGCAGAGGGGCCTGATTAGCCAGTTCCCGAATGGGCGTCCGCAGCCATTGCAGGACAGTCGACCGGCGGCCTTCAAACGTATCGAGGGCGTGCAAGAGCAGATTTCTCAGCAGGAGCAGTCGCTCGGAGGCATCCGTTCCAAAGCGCTGATCGTCCTTCAGGCGGTGCAGATTGCGCGGGGTCATGTTGAGCGCAAAAGCCATCTCCTTGTCGGTCAGGCCAACCAAAGCCGCAATCTCGTCGACCTGCCCGCGCAGGACACCCTGCCGGGATGAGGTAACCAGGCCAAATTGGGACGAAGGTCCCTGACTGGTTGATGGGGTAGGGGAGGCAGCCATTGAGTGCTTGTGAATTTTGTCACAAGTATACCGGAATTAATTCACTTAATCAAGCCGGAGAACGTACCTAATCGACGGCCTGTTTTTGGTCTTTAGCGAGGATTGACTTACTTAGAGACAGCGCTCAACAGGATAGCAAACGGTGGACCATTTATCAATCGTACTCATCATTCAACTTGCCTTGAATCTGGTTGTCATTTATTCTCTCTCCGCTCGTCAGCGCAACCGATGGAAAACCGTCGCGTTGATTGCTTTCCCCGCTGGGTTAATTTTATGGCCGTTTGTGCCCTTAATCAGCGCTATCCTTGAAGCTATTCAACAGGGACGTGCGCTATCGGTAGGCTTCGCGTTCGGGGATCCCATTAACTATATTGCCTCTGTTTTGAGCGTTATTGTGGTCCAGCTTTATTTCAATCGAACAGGTCTAAATCGCCGGGAACTATGAGAAAAAATAACGGCTCCCTTTTTGAACTGGATAGAACGGCCTGACCCTCATACCGAAGAGCCGGACTCTATAGATAAAGCTGTACAGCAATCACTTAGCCATCTTCTCCACCCGAAATTCTTCAGGACCTTTGGCACCATTGAGGGTCGCCGTCAATATAAATTCCCGCTCGGTTTTTTCGGTGACAACAAGCCGGGAACCATAACCCGTCTGTCCAACGAAATAATACTGCTTACCCGGCTCGAAGTGCATATAATAAGGCCTGTCGTCGATCATAACTCCCAGACTGTCCATTGTTTCAAAGACAGCCCAGACCCGCCCTTTGATCAGGATGGGTTTGTCGGGGTTGGCCGCCATTCGGATGGCGGTCATTTGGAGCTGCTGCGTGTTCAGAAAATGGATGCGGGCGGGTGCCTGCTGGGCCTTACCCGTAAAACTGATGGAGCCAATGAGCAGGGTGATTCCAATGATTTTCTTCATGATGTTAGCTGTTGATTTAAACGGTCTGGATTGCTGAATAGAGATCGGCTGCCGTTTCAGGTACTGTAATTGGCCTTAACATACTCGGTTGTCTTAACGGCTGTTACTTTCTTTTTAGTAAGAATTCTGCAAATTATAATAAATTTCCTTTTATAAATCTTATTCGTTACTTATGCGTTTCAGTACGAAAACGGTCTTTGCCGGCCGGTGAAGAAGCAAACGGGTATCCTCTGCTCAGGCGACAAAGCTTTGTTTCCGTGGAACTTAGGAAAAATACAGTCCCTGGCTATTGAAAGCAAAGGGCACTCTTGAAAAGCCTACTTTATCGCTTACATAACGCATCATGCCTATTCCCCTAAACCTTCGCAAAACAGGAGTTCTTTTAAGCCTGTCGCTGGTTCATCTCTCCGGACTGGCGCAATCGGGCCAATCGTTAAAAACGGATTTTCAGCAACCTCCGCCAGCAGCCAGACCCCGGGTGTGGTGGCACTGGATGAATGGCAACATCACCAAAGACGGCATCCGGAAGGACCTGCTCTGGATGCAGGGAGCCGGGATTGGCGGCTTTCAAAACTTCGATGCGGCCCTGACCACTCCCCAGATTGTTGAGAAACGGTTGATTTACATGACGCCCGAATGGAAGGATGCCTTTCGCTATACCACCCGACTGGCGGACTCCTTGAAACTGGAAATGGCCATTGCGGGCTCACCGGGCTGGAGCGAAAGTGGTGGCCCGTGGGTGCCCCCCAAAGACGGGATGAAAAAACTGGTCTGGCGGGAAGTTCGGGTAAAAGGCGGCCAACCTTTTAACGGGCAAATGCCGAAACCGGCGGCCACGACGGGTACTTTTCAAAACATTCCCCTGAAGGCCGATATGCTGAGCATAAACACAGAAACAAATCTGCCGGAGTACTACGAGGACGTGGCTGTGGTCGCTTACCGGTTGCCGCAGTCGTATCGTTCGCTGGGCGATCTGGCTCCCAAAGTTACGGCCAGCGGAGGCCGCTTCACGCTGGCCCAGCTCACCGACGGCGATCTGGCAACCACCCAGCTTTTGCCCTCCGACCCGGCGGCCGGGTATGCCTGGATCCAGTTCAGCTTTGATCAGCCGCAAACCATCAAAGCCGTCAGTGTGGTCGGTGGGGGAGATAAAGGACCTTTTGGCCTGCTTGGCGAGAAGGCGGAAGAGCGTAGTATGGAAGCCAGCGACGACGGCGCCCATTTCCGCCGGATACGCTTTATTCCGGCCGGGGATGTCCTGCAGCAGACGCTCTCCATTGCCCCCACCACGGCAAAGTACTTCCGGGTTACGTTTAAAAACCCGACCGCCCCGCCAAACTTCGGCGCCATAATGGGTGGGGGTGGAGAACCCCAGACACCAAAGGGAACCGATGTGGCCGAAGTAGTACTCTATCCCCATGCGGTGATCGACCGCTTCGAGGAAAAAGCCGGTTTTGCGGCTTATGCTGAAAAACATCCGCCCACGCAGGCCGAAGCAACGGATGCCGTCCGACTGGCGGATGTGGTTGACCTGACCGGCAAAATGGGCAAAGATGGTAGTCTAGACTGGACTCCGCCGGCGGGTAACTGGAAGATTATTCGGTTTGGCTATTCGCTGACGGGTAAACAAAACCACCCCGCCCCGCCGGAAGCTACCGGACTGGAAGTGGACAAGCTGAACGCGGGAGCGGTAAAAGCGTATTTTGAAAACTACCTGGAGCAGTATAAACGTGCGACGGATGGCCTGATGGGCGCGCGCGGGTTGCAGTACATGGTCACCGACAGCTATGAGGCAGGCCAGGAAAACTGGACGGCCGGCATGGCCGAAGAATTTCAGAAACGGCGGGGTTACCGGCTGCTGACCTGGATGCCGGTGCTGACCGGACAGGTGGTCAACAGCGCCGAGGAAAGCGAAAAGTTTCTCTGGGATTTTCGCAAAACCATCAGTGAACTGGTCGTTGAGAACCACTACGATCAGTTGACGAGCCTTTTGGACAAATACGGCATGAAACGGTATACCGAGTCGCACGAGAGTGGGCGGGCCCTGATTGCCGACGGGATGGATGTCAAGCGCAAAGCCGCCGTGCCGATGTCGGCCTGGTGGACGCCCGGGGGCATTGGCGGGGGGCAGGATATGCACAAAGCCGACGTCCGCGAGTCGGCTTCGGTGGCCCACATCTACGGACAGAACCTGGTGGCTGCGGAGTCGTTAACGGCGCTGGGCGTACTGGGCAATGCCTGGTCGTACTCGCCGGAAAAACTAAAACCAACCGCCGATCTGGAGCTGGCCAGTGGTCTAAACCGGTTTGTTATCCACACCTCGGTTCATCAGCCGGTGGATGACAAAATTCCGGGCCTGGGTCTGGGGCCGTTCGGCCAGTGGTTCAACCGGCACGAAACCTGGGCCGGGCAGGCCAGGGCCTGGACCGATTATCTGGCCCGCAGCTGTTACCTGTTGCAGCAGGGTAAGTTTGTTGCGGACGTGCTTTACTACTATGGCGAGGATAATAACATCACGGGTCTGTTTGCCAAAAAGCTGCCGGCCGTACCCGAAGGCTACAACTTCGATTTTGTCAACCCGGATGCATTGATCAATCTGGTATCGGTGAAAGAGGGCCGGCTCGTAACGCCGTCGGGTATGAGTTACCGGGTGCTGGCCCTGGATAGCAACGCCCGGAAAATGTCGCTTCCGGTGCTGCGCAAACTAGCGCAACTGGCGAAAGCGGGTGCAACGATAACGGGCTCTAAACCCGAACTGTCGCCGAGTCTGAACGATAACCCCCAGGAGTTCCAACGGCTTGTGAAGGAAGTGTGGGGCGCTGGTAATTCCCGCGTTTATACCGGTAAAAGCCTGCGTGATGTGTTGAGTACCCTAGCCATTCAGCCTGATTTTGAATACAATAAATCGCAGAATAACGCAGAACTGCTTTATGTGCATCGGAAGCTGGCGGACGGGGATCTGTACTGGGTCAACAACCGCAGTGACCGGTCCGAAAACGTGGAGGCCGTGTTTCGGGTTAGCGGAAAAGTCCCCGAGATATGGCATCCCGAAACCGGAAAATCGGAGCCGGCATCCTACGCCATCGCCAACGGGCGCACCCGGGTTTCGCTGAAATTAACCCCCAACGATGCCGTGTTTGTGGTGTTCCAGTCGTCGGCAACGCAGACGACCGTTTCCCTGCCAGCCCCGGTCGAAAAAGCCGTCATGACCGTCGATGGTCCCTGGAATGTCGCTTTCGAGCCTAACCGGGGAGCCGGTTCGTCGGCCAGCTTTAACCAGCTTACTTCCTGGACCCAGAATTCGGACGCCGGTATCAAGTACTTTTCGGGTACGGCAACCTACACCAAAACCATCAACGCCCCGGCGAACGGGTTCAGCAGCGGGTCGCAGATGTGGATCGATCTGGGGGATGTACAGAACATGGCGGAGGTTAGGGTGAACGGCAAATCGGTGGGGACAGTCTGGAAAAAACCGTTCCGGGTGGATGTAACGAACGCGCTCAAGGCGGGGGACAATCAGCTGGAAGTAAAGGTGACCAATCTCTGGGTAAATCGACTGATTGGTGATCAGCAGCCGGGCGCAACGAATAAAGTCACCTACACGACAATGCCTTTTTACAAGGCCGATTCGCCCCTGCTGCCATCCGGTTTAATGGGTCCGGTGGCTATCGTGTCGGTGAAGTAATGCTGACTTGTAGCTTTCCCTTACCGCCCCGGTTGGTGTCTTCTTGTTGATCGAACCGTGGGAGCGACGATTCTAGCTTAAAGAAAAGGGGCGTTTCAGCTTAGCTGAAACGCCCCTTTTTGGTACTCTGCAAAACGTACAATCAATACCCGGATGGCGCAGAACCAGCCGTTGTCGTCCAGCCGGGATTTTGGTAGATCGACGAAGTTGTCGCGTTCCCGTCAGTCGCCGTAATGACAAAATGCTGGGCAGCGATCGGATTGAGGTAGTGGGCCATCGCCCATCGTGTTCCCTTGTAGGAATTGGAATTGCTACGAATTTCGTGGGGTCTGATGTAGGAACTCAACGCCGGATCAGAAACCACCGCATTATTTACATTGGCCCCGTAGGTAAGCTGGCTACTCGTAAACCAGGCTTTCATGGGTCCCCAGAGCTTAAAGCCTTCTACGTGGTAAGGCGTGCTGATCATCTGATCCATGGCGCGCCATCTTTTTAGGTCCATGAAACGTAGCCCTTCGGCCATCAGCTCATTGCGCCGTTCCCGGCGGATGTTGTACAGAACGGGAGTTATCAGGCGATTCGCCGAGTAAGCGCCCCAGTCGGCGGTTTCCTTGGACATCTCCGTGGCTGCGATCGTGCTGTTGACATCGGTGCTTACTTTGGCCCGCGCCCGGATTTGCTGCCAGTAGCTAAGGGCATCGCCGTCCAGGGATCCGGTTTTTTCGTAGCAGGCTTCCATGTAGTTGAGATACGCTTCCACGGCCCGGAACGTGATTGATCCTGTATAGCCTTGTCCGTTACCGCAGTGAGCCGCGTCGTAGGTCAGGCCTTTGCGGATGGCGTAACCCGTCGAATACTTTTTCTCGTAGCTAGACTCCCAGACCATCGGGATCGGTTCAATTTCGGTGGCGTGCGAACCCTGAGCAAGGTTAAGCAGAACGTTTTTCTGACCGGGTTCCTTGAGGAAAAGATTCAACCGACCGTCGCGGTTCGCACGTACGTCCGCGATGTAATCATCCCCTTTGTACCCACTTTCGGACGCGTAAATAGGCAGTCCGTTGGCCATGAGGAAACTCTCAACCAGGCTTCGGGTCAGGCCGACCGCGTAGTTACCAGCCTGGGCATTAACCGGAACGTTGTGCGTCACCAGGGTCTTGTTGTATTGTCTCCAGAGCAGCACTTCACTGTACGAAGACATTACCTCGGCGCTGAACATGTTGAAATAAGGATTTTCGTTGTTGGCCGAAAGGATGATCCCGGTGTTAGCTACCAGCGGCACGGCTGAGGCAACTTCTTTGGCCGACTCCATAGCCTGCGTCAGGAAATAATCAATCTCGCCATCAATACTCCCGGACGGAAAGGTGTAGGAAGCGCCCTCTGGTCTGCCGGCCCCCGGCCAGTCCGGACCCTTGGGAACGTAGGCCGTACCTTTGAAGTATTTAAGCCAGGTGCCTTCGTACAGAGCCACCCGGGATTTAAGTAACTGCGCTACTCGCTTGGAAATCCGGTTGGTACCACCCACGGGCGCTACGTTCTGCATCAGCAAAGCCGCCGAGTCCAGATCCGAGATAATAAACCGGGCTACTTCGTTCATGGGGCTGCGCTTGCTGGCCGCAACCAGGGCTGCCTGCTGATCCGGCAGCGTGTTGCGCAGGATTGGGAAGTCGCCCAGAGCCTGTAGCTTTTTGAAATACTCAAAAGCCCGCAGAAAATAAACTTCGCCGACGTAATGACGGATGTTGGCGCTGGTTCCGGTAATCCTGCCGTTCTGGAGATTCGGTACGGTTTTCTGCAGGAAGTAGTTTACCTGGAAAATATTGGAGAAGTCCCAGTCGCCACCCGTCGCTCCAACCCGCCACAGGCCGGGCATGTATTTGTTATCCAGGTCCGGAATGGCCATGTCGTCGGTATTGGCATCGTAGCCAAACGTGCCAAAGGACCAGTTGGCGTGGGAAGGCAGAATATCCGTATAGCGGGCAACCGCGTAGGCCCCAAGCTGGGATTCTTCGTTCAGGTATGCGTCGGGGGTAATGCTCGAAAGAGGAGGCTGGTCCAGGTAGTTTTTGCAGGATACCGTTAACAAACTAACGGCCCCCAGGACAACGGCGCTTAATTTACTAAATCGGGAAAAATTCATGGTTGCAAAATCTTAGAAGGTGACACTTAAACCGGCTGAGTACACTTTTGACAAGGGGTAGACACTACCGCCTGAGCCGCCGTCGACCGTTTCGGGATCAAACATCTTCGCCATTTTGGTTAAGGTCAGCAGGTTCTCACCTGAGAAATAAACCCGTAGTTTCTGAATGGCCGCTTTGCGGGTAATCGCCTGCGGAAGCGTGTAGCCAAGCTGCAAATTTTTCAGACGCATGTAGGCCGCGTTCAGCAGGTAACGGGATTGCGTCTGCTGGTTTTTGCTGCTGTTGAACACCGGGCGTGGATAATAGGCATTCAGATTCTGGCCTAATGGGTGGTTGGCATCGGCCCGGAAATAGTCCGCGTGATCGACGAAACCGGTTGACCACCAGATGTTGTTCGTAGCACCCCAGAAGAAGTAGCTACCCTGCCAGTAATCCCGTTTCATGACGCCCTGGAAGAAAGCGCGGAAATCGAATCCTTTCCAGTCGAGATTGATGTCAGCCCCCACCGTGTATCTTGGCGTACTGTTGCCGATCAGTCGCAGGTCACCGGGGTTATCCTGTGTGTTGGCGCCCGAGTTGATGATCCCGTCCCCGTTCAGGTCGGCATACATAACGTCTCCGGCGCCCCACTGCGAGCCCAGCGGACTCTGCCCCCCGTTGGGAAGCGTGGCCAGATAAGCGTCCATTTCTTCCTGCGATTTAGCAACCCCGCGCGTGGTGTAACCCCAGATTTCGCCCATTTTCTGGCCTTCCCGGTACTGAGACAGGTTGCGCGTTTCATTCGGATAGCGGGTGATCGTTGTTTGGTAATCCGAAAGCAATAGGCGGAGGTTGTAGCCTAGTCCGTTCTTCAGGCGGTCGTTCCAGGCCACCTCCATCTCGAAGCCGGTTGTTTGCAAGTCGGTGTTGTTGGTTTGTGGCACGCTCGTACCCAGGATGGAAGGCAGGGTAGGAGCGGGGCCCACCATGTTGAGGGTTCTCCGGCGGAATAAATCGAACGAACCCGTCAGGCGATTGTTAAACACGCCCCAGTCCAGGCCCAGGTTATAACTTTTGATCGTTTCCCAGGTAAGCGTTGAGCTGATAAGTCCCGGTGCGCTGGCCGTATTGGGCCGGGTTCCGTTGATGAGCCACGAACCATTGGCCGTACCGACCGGCATGGTGACGTACGTTGGGTAGAAATCGGTCGAACCGTCGGCTGGCTTCTGATTACCCAGCTGTCCGTAGGAACCCCGAAACTTGAAGTTATTAATGAACGAAACATGGTCTTCGAAGAATTTCTCCCGGGCAACATTCCACCCGAGGGAGATGGAGGGGAAGAGGTTCCAGCGTTGTTCGGCCCGGTAACGCGACGAGCCGTCGTACCGAATATTGGCTTCGATGAGGTACTTGCCATCATAATCGTAGTTTAGACGGCTAAAGAAACCCGCCGTAGCCCAGCGCTGATACGTACCGGCTACCGACGGCGCCACCGCAACTCCATTGGCATCGGTGCCACTGGTTGTCGCGATTGTGGGGATTGACGCTACGATAATTCCATTCCGTTGGGCGCTCAGGTTGCGGTACTTGGTCATCTCCGTTTGAAATCCACCCATCAGCTTGACAAAATGCTTGCCCGCAAAGCTTCGGTTGTACTCCGAATAGAGGTTGGCGTTAAAGTAGTTCTCTTTGTATGCGTATTCGTACACTTCCGAGTTGGTGTTGTACACGTACGGATTGCCGTTAACATCGTGGTTGTAAGTCCGCTGGACATCCCAGTGTCTGAAATCATTGCGGGTACGGTAGTTTACCTCACCGAAGGTTTTCCAGCCTTTTACGGGTTCCAGAACCAGCTGCAGCTGCTGGTAAAGGTAATCGGTCTGGTTGCGGTCCTTACCCCCCTCGGCCATACCCAGCGCGGGCGAAGGCGAACTGAACAGGTAGCCGTTCGGATCGTAAAGCGGTAACGTCGGCCAGCCCTGGCGACCCAGATCCTGGTAAAAACCGTTGGTCAGGTTGGACGGCCGGTTGTAGTCCTCCCGGATAAACCGGGTGCTGTAGTTTACCGAAAGCGCGTCCGTCACCTTCGAGTTAAGTTTAGCCGTGGCCCCGTAGCGGGTAAAATCATCCTTGTTGAACCGCATCAGGCCCTGCTGACCCATGTAGTTTCCGGACAGATACAACTGCGTTTTTTCACTACCGCCACTCAGGCTGAAGTTGTGCTCCTGCGACAAGGTTTTTTTTCGGAACATGGTCTGATACCAGTCTACATTCGCATTGCCGTAGCCGTAGCCGTCTGCCCAGTAAAGCTTATTGTTGGGGTTAGGAATAACCGAAGTGTTTATCGTGCCGTTTTGGTAATCCTGGATACGCTGCAAATGTTCCGGCGAGAAAAAGGGAGCACTGCCTCCGTTTTGGCTCGCGTCGTTAAAGTAGAGGCCAAACGTATACGAGTCCATCATTTTCGGCATCAGTACCGGCGCGGCCGATCGAAGGTTGTTGTTGTAATTGACCGACAATTTGCCGGCTTTCCCGCGTTTGGTTGTGATCAGAATCACGCCAAATGCAGCCCTCGAACCGTATACGGCGGAAGCCGCGGCATCTTTCAGGACCGAGATGTTTTCAATATCCTGCGGGTTGATGGCGTTCAGCGAACCTTCCATGCCGTCGACCATGATGAGTGGACTGGACGAAGAGTTGCCGATTGTGCCGGTTCCCCGGATGTTGATACTCGGGTTGCTTTCCAGTGAGCCGTTATTCTGGGAAATATTAAGCCCGGTCACCAGACCCTGTAGCGCCTGGGTAGCATTCCGTACGGGTCTGTTCTCGAGAACTTTTGCGTCGACCGTAGCTACTGCACCGGTGAGGTTCACCTTTTTCTGGGTTCCAAAACCGACGACGACGACCTCATCCAGGTTATTCTCCTTATTGTTCAGCGTGACATTCACCGTGTATATGCCGTTTGCCTTTTGGGTATGACTGGCGAGGGGCACTTCAACTGCGGTGTAACCAATGTAGGTGAACACTAACACGGCGTTCTTGGCCGCATCCAGTTTATAGTGTCCGTTGGCGTCCGAGATGGTACCAACCGACGTTTCTTTGACGAGCACACTCACGCCGGGGAGTGGCCCTTGCGCATCGCCAACGGTCCCTTCCACCTTGACGGTCTGGGCCTGAAGCAGGGTCGACGATAGTAACGCGATCATCATGATCATTAACACGCTTGTCCTGCCCAAAACAAGGAGTAGTCTTTTATTCATTTGTGAAAATTTAATTTTTGGTTAAAAATGAAGCTATCGATTGACCTGACCTTTTTAAGGATCATAACCGGAAGGAAACTTTGTCATGGGTATGGATTTGGAATGAATGATTGGTGTATTTATCGGTTGAATTAAATACTGATTTTTATAAGGAATTCTGCAAGCCCAACCGGTTATACTAGTGACCGATAATTCTTATAAATTGACTGCAAAAACCACGGGTCTATCCTTGATGAAGTATTGGATAATTAGAGCAGGATAAATGATCAATTGCCGTAATCGTGGAATTAATCATTTGAATAATTCAAATTTACAAAGACCCGTACTTTTGAGAGGGTCCTTTTTCGTCAATCGAAGGGGGGAATTTCGTCTATGAAAGCAGGCGTTGGTAACACACAGGAATTGTCGTCTGGTTCTGAGGGCTTTGGCGACCTTTATTTTCCAGTGGAAAAGGGTCTGGGGGTGAATTAGGAATTTTTACCCGTATAATTTGGACATCCGGCTTGTCCGCTTACCGAACGTTTGGCGCTTTGTTTGGCAGGGCTACCGTAAAAGAAAAAGCCGGAAGATTCGCTAATTCTATAAAGTATAAACCGACGGTCTAGGCTTCCTGAAATAGAGCGTTGTAATCAATATAAAAATAGGAAACAACGGCTCGTAAAGACGATTTTTTAATCCTATTAAGTATTTATTAAATTATGATTGTTCTTTATGCAACGTGCTAAGTTGTAATCACTCGCTTTTTAAGTCCGGCAACTATCTTCATTTTAAACAGGATTTGCTGCGAACTAGTGGTGAATTATAAGGTCAGTTAGCGGTGAATAAAGGCGGTAAAATTTGAAACTACTTCCGACTATTTTTAGTAGTATTGTTAGCTTTACTTATGCCGCTGGGTGTAGCTGGGGGATGAACTGCCACCGGAATTGATAAGTCAAACAGGGAAGCCAATGGGTAATTGAACGGGACGGGACTAACCCAATTCTGACGGGTATTCCGCTGAGGTTTCTATTCTAATCCAGGCTAGTCCGTGGATTGGTCGATTGCTGACCGGTGCTGTTTGGCGTATTCAGACGGGGTCATGGAGTAGACGTTCTGAAAGGCCTTCCGGAAGTATTTGACATCTTCAAAGCCAACTTGATTGGCAATGTCTACGATTTTCAGGTTGCTCCCGGCCAGTAGCTGGGCGGCTCTTTTCAACCGCACATCCCGGATTAGTTCAATCACCGACTGCCCCGTGATTGCTTTGATCTGCCGATACAGTACCGACTGGCTCATACCCATTTCGCGCACCAACAGGGGAATGGAGAAATCGGGATTTACCAGGTTGGCCTCGATAATGCGCATGGTTTGTTCCAGAATGTTCTTTTCCTTACTGGGAATCGTGATCTCCGTTGGCTGAAGCAGGATTTGGCGGTGGTAATAGTCCCGCAGTTGCTGCCGGCTTTGCAGCATAACGGCGATTTTGGTTTGCAGCAGCCGCGGATTAAAGGGCTTGGCCATGTATTCGTCGGCCCCCGTTTCCAATCCTTCCAGCTCGTGCGCGGCAGCGGTTCGGGCGGTGAGCAGCACCACCGGAATGTGCATTGTTTTCGGGTGCTGCTTTATTTTTTTACACAATTCCAAGCCATTGCTGCGGGGCATCATTACGTCGCTGATCACCAGATCGGGCGTCAGGGCCAGCGTTTTTTCCCAACCCTCCAGTCCGTCTTCTGACAAGGTTACCTCAAAAAACGGAGTCAAAAGCTGCTCAATATAGTGCCTTAGTTCGTTATTGTCCTCCACCACCAAGATACGGGCCGAGCCGGCCGCCAGCGCGGGCATACCCGGCCCGACGGGGTCGCCGATGGCAGCTGGCTCACCAAGCGACTCAGTGGATACCGGGGTGGAGTCCTCCAGAATGGAATCAGGGGCTAAGTGATCTCGGCCAAACGGTAACCGCAGCGTGAAGGTGGTTCCGGCTGCGCTCTGGACGAGCACCTCCCCGGAATGAGCCAGGACAAACTGCCTGACCAGGGAAAGGCCAATTCCGGTTCCGATGATCTGCATCGTTTTTGAGTGCGACGCCTGGTAGTAAGGATCAAAAATAAGCTCGATCTCGTCGGGTTTTATACCAACCCCCGAGTCGAGGACAGTCAGTTGGAGGTAATTGTCGACCAGCTTGTTTTGGTCAAAGATAGCGGCCTGGGATGGGGCACCAACCACCGATACGTCAACGCGAATCGTTCCGCCCGCCGGCGTAAATTTAAACGCATTCGAAAGCAGGTTGGTCAGCATAATTTCAACCTTACTCCGGTCAAAATACATAATCACCGCTTCGGGGGGCAGATTCACTGTGTAATGAAGCTGAAGTTCTTCGGCCTTCAGCTTAAAAATAAGGGCAATTTCCGCCAGAAACGGAATGATATTACTTTGGCTGGCCTTTAAAAGAACATGACCGGCTTCTACCTTCCGAAAGTCTAACAGCTGATTGACCAGATTCAGTAATTTGTGGGTTTGCTGGTGCACGAGCAGAATCTTGTCCCTGACCTGCTGAACGGTCCCGCTGGCGTTGGTCAGTTCTTCAACCGGGCCAGCAATAAGCGTGAGTGGGGTGCGCAGTTCGTGGGATATCTGCGTGAAGAAACGGACTTTCAACGCCGTAACTTCTTTTTCCTTCTCCACCTTGAACTGTTCCAGGGCCAGCTTATTTTTCAGCGCCTGCTTGTTCAATTCGCTGCGCCGGTAGAACATCAAGCCCCCGCCGATAAACACCGCGTAAGCGAGGTAAGCCCACCAGGTTTTCCACCAGGGAGGCAGGATGATCAACTGAATACTGGCCGGTTGACTGGACCACCGACCGTCGTCGTTACTGGCTTTCACCAGAAACGTATAATGGCCGGGGGGCAGGTTCGTGAAATTGGCTTCCCGGCGGTCGGCGGGGACCTCAATCCAGTCGTCGCTGTAGCCAGCCATTCGATAGGCGTACTGCTGCTTCTGGGGATTGGCGTAGTTTAAGCCCACAAAATCAATCGAAAGGTCGTTTTCGGCCGCTTTCAACTCAACGGTTTGCGGCTCTGACAACGGCGCTTTCAGCAGAATCCGACCGTTGAGCGTATCGCCAACCGATACCGGCTGATTAACGATCCGCATTCCGGTAAGCTGCACGAGGGGCAGGTAGGAATTTGGGCGAATAGAGCGGGGCTGAAAATAATTAATGCCGTTAATGCCGCCGAAATAAAGCGTTCCGTCCTTACCCTGAAAAGCCGCCCCAACTTTGAACGAGTTACTTTGCAAACCGTCGGACACGTCGTAGTGCAACAGCCGCTTCGTTCGGGGGTTGAACTGATATAGGCCGGAACCGCCAATCCACAGGTTGCCGTCCTGGTCGGTTAGCAGGCTTTCCACGTCTGTTTCGGTGACCCACTTGTTACAACGCTCGATACGCTCCTGTCCGTTGGCTTCTTTGACGAGCCGGTGGAGTCCGCCCCCGATTGTACCGATCCACAAAGTACCCCATTTGTCCTTGAGCAACGGCCAGGTATAATTGGTGAGGAGACTGTTCGGATTACCAGGTTCGTTCCGGTATTGCGCGAGTAGCCGAAGATTCTGCTTTTCAATGGTAAATTTCAGCAGGCCGGCATCGCGTGAGCTAACCCAGAGGATATGCTGATCGGGCTCGTATAACAGCGCGGTTGCCTGAGGAAACGGAACGGACTTATCGAGTTGATGGATTGTGCGGAGGTAAGTACCCCGCCGGTCGAACAGATACATGCCCGCATTCAGCGTCGCAACCCAGATGGTCCCGTCCCGGTCCTCGACGATACTTTCAATGCTCAGGTCTCTCAGTGTGGCCTGGCTGGCGTCACCGGATAGTTGTTTGAGTGAACCAGGTCGTTCCTTATTTAAGAGGTATAACCCGCTGTAACGCGTCCCAATCCAAAGGGTGCCGTCCGTGGCCTGAGT
>Ga0325400_1000232_pt1 | contig 38002 bp, 36 predicted proteins | sample PopdelMetagenome_2_FD_205662 | JGI IMG/M metagenome (GOLD analysis project Ga0325400, IMG submission 205662) | Populus deltoides microbial communities from Bellville, Georgia, United States - Xylem-PdKOR-R1 | ecosystem: Host-associated > Plants > Phyllosphere > Stem > Wood/Secondary xylem...
TTTTTAAACATAATAACAAACAAACTACTGGGTTGTTTCAGCCTAACTTCAAATAAGGTTACTAGGGCCTAACTTTAATAAATATAAACAGGGAATTAATTCAACTTTAATAAATATAAATAGGGAATTGATTACGTGATAACTTGATTAGCTAAAGGAAAAACCTATTAAATTTATTTATTTATTTTTTGTTTTATAAATACTGACTTATAACTTGCCTGAGTTGGCTTCCATGAAAAAACATATTAAACCAATTACAGGAAATATATAATTTAGAATCTGAATTTTTACACGTTTCTTTAAGAAAAGAAAATAGATAGAAAAAGTATATAAACTGAGATTTTTTGAAAACAGAAAAACTTGATTTTCTTTTTTCAATGGTATTTTTCTTTGATTTAGGATGCGTTTGTTTTTTTATAAAACATGACCTGACATTTTTTTTTCCCCGTAGTTTATAGAATGCAGAAATTAGTCTGGCAATAAAAAAAAAGGTCCTGTTTTTCACTTTCACTATTATATTTGTGCTTACAGGGGCCAATAAAACCAGCTACGGGAGCAGGAAGATTGAAAACCTATGGCACATTATGGAGGTGTACACTCCCTCAGAATTGAAAACCTTAAATTTTTTCTTCATCACTAGCTGTTCCCGATGAAAAATGTTGGAAGACTAGAAACATCAAACCATGGCCATAGATTTGATGGGTGTAACTGGCACCAAGTTAAAACTATAAGGTGACCGCAAAGCACCCGACGCTGGTTATCATCCTTAAAAGCAGGTTCGGATGACTTTGATACACGACGTCGATGGCAATGAGCATCAAAGAGACTGTAGCTTCTGATACAAGCCACAAAACATCGACTACGAGAAGAAAATAGAGATAAAAATTAACACAGGAAATAAAGTACTCTGATAGATTCACTCAGGCATCTAGTAGATAGAAAATCGCTATCAAGGACGCATAGAGGTTCAGAAAAATTGTGCTTGTTAACAAAATATCACAGTGCTCTCAATTGAAACCCGCATTCCAAATGGAAAAGGAACCAAAACTAAGTAGACATGCTATTGCTTGGAAACTGGGTCAATGATCACCAGGTACGCTCTTAATGATATCGGAATCACCTGAACAAACACATGAGATTGCCACGATCAGAAAACAAAAATCACATAATGTACCTAAATATCAAAATGAAGGCCATTTCTATTTACCTGGATCAATAATGCTGAGGCAGCATACTCTGAAATATTTTCCACAGGCAGTGCCCAAGTCAACATTATCTGACACAATATTAAACACAAATTTTAATGAAATAACCCAACTTGACAAAACTTGATAGCACATGAACTGTTTAGAATTCAAGAAAGACTATTTGCAGTTTGTTACAGAAAGTGAAGATCAAATTATGGATGAGCAGCTATTCTTTCATGAAAAAGACACAGGAGCAACAGCTGATGTCATAACACAGTGCCGAGAAACACCCGTCAAAACCTCCTCTAATCTTTATGGCATAATTCAATGGACTAACCTTCAGATTTCAAATACATATTGCATGCTTTTCAGATGAGCTATGATCTTAAAACAGGTAACATCATCAAATATCAATTTGAGTGCTATACTACACTTTACAGACTACCTAACCATTAATTATATAAAATAAGAAAAGAAACAACGAGCCATGCAAACATCAACCTTCATGATTTTGGTAAAGCCAGCCCTAAAAGAAAACCAATAGATTCCAGAATGAAAAAAAGAAATCAAATTCCTAATTTTAAAACACAAATTGACCCTGGATACAAAAAGCAAGCTTCTAAAGCTAAATTCATAACTTGACATGAAAATGCAAGGAATGACACGAGAGAGATGTTAGAGCAAATTCAAGAAACTCACTTCCATTGTAGTGATGAACTCCAACCTTGGCCAACATAGCATAATATTCAATCTCAGACTTTCTCAGAGGAGGACAATTGTTGGAGATGATGATAAGCTTCCCTGCAAACACAAACACACGTTTATTTAAGAGATCTCTTGACACATAAAACAAACAGACCCCACAAGAACCAAACCAAAAAATCAACCACAGCACTATTAACAATCAGAAGGAAAAAAAAGCGCACAGCTTTCTCCACTAAACAACCTTCACAACCTCACAGATCAAGGTAAAGTAACTCTTCAATCAGAACCCCTTTTAGAAAATTAAGTAAAACGCAAACCCCATTAATCAGATCAACAAAAAAACCAACTCAAATCACAAAAAAAAAACTAAGCTATAAAGGAGACAGAAAATAGGAGCTTGCCCTTTGAGTTTCTGAGAGATTTCAGCACAGTCTTGTACCCCAGGGTGTATTTCCCACTCTTCATGACCAGGGCCAGTCTGTTATTGATAGACTCATGAGTCTTCTTCTGCAATAATCAAAGAAAACACAAAAAACAACAGAAAAGTTTAATCGTTTTTTTCAATTAAAAGAAGAATTGGAAAGTAAAGACGTTGATGAGAGAGGGAAGCTTACTGTCTTCTTGGCGGCCACCATGGTAGTTATGCGAGAGGTTTCTGCAGACAAAATGAAGGCTCGCCACAGCAAGAAACCCTAGTCAGATTTGATCTCTCTATTTATATAGGGAGGAGGCTAGGGTTTTGTAGAATGTATTTGTTTGGGAGTGTGGTATTTTACGAGTGGGCCGGGCTTGGGATACTCTCAACCTAGTTTTGCTTGTCCTGAGGTCAAGATTGGTAAAGTAGGTTTTTTTATTTTATTTTGACAAAAATATTTTAAATCAATGCCAGGTACATCGGGTTTAGTGATAACGGTGCATGTTTGTTTTTGGAAAACAAGTATTTTCAAATTAAAATGAATATCAAGTAATAGGAAACTGGCATGCAAAGAGTTAACGAGTCTGAGATATAAACTCAGCTATATATATATATATATATATATATTAACACTAGAAAGAGTTAAGACAAAAAAAAAAAATCAGTAATATTAACTCCATTTTTATTTTCACAAAAACAAAACCACACAATTTTAATAAAAATGATTAAATCAGTTAATTTTTCCAGTCAGTCCCAAAACAAGTCGCAACTGCCTATTACTCGGCAATTTGGTTTAACACCCTTTCACATTTTTAGATACACGGAGAAACCCATAGTATTGTGGGTTGACCCGGGACCTATCAATTGACCCGGCAATCTGTTAACACTATTTATTTCTTTTAACAAAATAATGTTGTTTTGCTTTATAAAAAATATGGGGTCTACCCGGGATGACTTGATTAAAATCCATGACCCGTGACACCGGGTCGATTTTAAAAACTATTGGAGAAACCCATTCCCCAAGCACGCGCACACGCCTTCTCATTTCTTCTCTGCTTTTTTCCCCCAAAATTTAAGCCCTCAAAATTTCCTCTAGGGTTTTCACTACCTCAAAAAAAAATCCCCAAACCCCGATGGCCGAAGTCATTAACATGCCGGTCGATTCCCTCGACCATCGCGGCGGGAACGGCGGCGGAGGAGGACGGGACAGGAAGGATAAGCCACCCACTGACGATCCACAATCTTCTCCTCCACCACCTCCTCCTACTCAACGACGCCGTGAGAGAGACTCAAGAGAGAGACGTGAAGATTTCGATAGACCACCTAATCGACGTGGAGGCGATTATTATGATAGGAATCGGTCCCCGCCACCTCCGCAAAGAGAGAGGGAGAGAGAGTATAAGAGGAGGAGTAGTGTGAGTCCTCCACCTCCGGTGCCTTACAGAGACAGGAGACACTCGCCGCCGCAGAGGAGGTCGCCTCCGTATAAACGATCGAGGAGGGAGGATGGTGGTTATGATGCCAGGAGAGGAAGTCCTAGAGGTGGATTTGGAGGTGGTGATCGAAGGTGAGTTAGGGTTTTATTGATTGGTTCTGACTGGGCCTTTTCTTATAGAGATTTTCTTGTGTCGTGCTACGGTTGGTTAGGTTTTGTCGAGGAATCTTGAGAATCACGTAGAGAATTTTGGCAGTTATTTAGTTAATTGAGGGGGTTTATATTTATCAGCCAAAAATAAAATAAAATAAAATAGGAGAAGAAATATAGTATAATATAAAATTTCGATGGTTCTTTAGTTAATTGTGTTGTCTATGGATTGTGAGGGCTGTGGGTTTTATCTTTCTTTCTATGTAATGCAGTAATCTGATTTAATTTCAGTATGGTCGTCTCCTGATTCAAGTTCACGCGGGTTTGATTAGAATTGAACTTGAGATTGAATCTGATTTGAAATTTATATTTTTAAATCGTTAGTGATGAATTGACTGTTGTTAGACTTATTAAACCTCATAGTGTGGGCAAGGTGAATCTTGAAGTTTTATCAGGATGGTTGAATCTGCCTTCCCATTCTTTTTTTTGTACCTTTTTCTTTATTGTTGCAGTTCGCAGTTCAAGTTCACCTTGTTAATCAAGGCCGCGCCTTGTATATGTGCATAGGAAATGATTGCAATATTTGCTTGCAATTCTTAATTTTTGGCTTGGCAAATTCCTTTATGCAATATTTGCTCAACATATTGGAAACTTGATGTCTGTTGTAGGTTTGGATATGATTATGGTGGTGGATATGACCGTGAGATGGGAGGTAGGCCAGGTTATGGTGAAGAAAGGCCTCATGGCCGATTCATGGGTCGTGGAGGTGGATATCAAGGTGGTCCTCCAGGTACGTACTCAACTGCTCCAAATGGCTTTGTTTTAAAATTCTAAATGTGATTTCATGTGCTCTGCATAATTTTTGTGGTGGATAGATATAATGGAAGATACAAGGCACTTATTTGCAAGCCACCTTGCCAATAGTGAGCGACCTAAGTTAAAGATTTGACTTGATTAGAGCCTCCTGTATCCATATTTTTATCTGTATTTTATTGCATTTTTAGTGACTTTGGTTTTGTTACAAGGTGTTTCCTACTGAAAATCAATGATCAAACTAGATCCCTTAGGAAGCTTACCGAGGATTTTTTTTCCCGCTTCAGAAAATCCAACCATAGAACAAAGGGCAGAGACACATATATGGAGTGCCTTTACTTTTTCTACTATTAAAATGGCATCTATAAGGAAATCAACCTTGTTGTTTTGCTCATACTATTTGTTGAAGTGGAGCTGACTGATTCAATTATTGTTACAGATTGGGAATTGGGACGTGGTGGTTATGGCAATACTTCCAATATAGTGCCTGCTCAAAGGTTAGTATTTTGTCGTGTTATAGAGACTAGCTCTGGATGGAGTTGAATCTATCCTTCATTATCAAAATTTGATGTTTGCATTGCTCATAATATTTATGCTTATCCCGATTTGAGACTGAGTTATATGGAAAAATAAATTGTATTTGCCTTATCGTTCACAAATTAACTGGAGTGAATGCTCATGGGTAAATTTCCCTCAACTTCAGCGCCTCTTCTTATAGGCGGCTCTGCTCTAGATCAAAATTATTTTCTGATTTTGAGAGAACTTCAATATCTGTGGTTTGAGCAGGGATCTGTGAGAATTAAATGCAGTCTGGTTTGGTTAGTGTATTTCTGACTTTTTATTTGCTTAGTCGAGCAACATGTTTCCTAAGGTTGTATTGTTTGAAATCTGAATGTGAACCTTGTTGGTACATGACAAAGACTTAAGTAGTGTAGAAGTTATATGAACATGAATGTTTCTGTAACATGGAAATATCCTAGTAGCACCTTTTGATATGTGAATGAGTTGGTTAGACATAATCTTTTAGCATTCTCTCTCTCATTGTTTTCAATCATGTAGATAAGGAAATTTACAGAAGTTGAGTGGAAACTTCATTATGCTTGTTGTTCTCACAAGGTAACTTTATGTTTTTCAGAGAAGGCTTAATGTCATACAAGCAATTCATTCAGGAGCTTGAAGATGATATATTGCCATCTGAAGCTGAGCGCAGGTACAATGTGGATTTATTTTTGGACTCTTTATAGTTGAATCACGAGCAAAAAATGTGAATGTGATCATGGCCTTTGATTATGCAGATATCAAGAATACAAGTCAGAGTATATTTCGACTCAGAAACGGGTTTTCTTTGAGGCCCATAAAGATGAAGAATGGTACTTCTCTTCCCTCGGTTAGTATCTGCCACTCTGTTGGCTTCAATGAGCTAATGTTAGTTGTCTATATGCAGGTTGAAGGACAAGTATCATCCAACGAATTTGGTTGCAGTCATTGAAAGGTATGTTCTACCCTACATATTTTATTAGAAAAAATTGTAATGATATGATATTAGGTTTGAGTGTGGGGCCTGTGGGTGTTCAATGGCAGCCACTGTGCAAACCTTTTGGTGTTTGTTTGATTGTTCTTTGAAAATGCTTTGTAGGAGGAATGAACTTGCACGGAAGGTTGCGAAAGACTTTTTGCTTGATTTGCAGAGTGGAACATTGGACTTGTAAGATCGGAATTTCTATCCTTAAATTTACATAATTGCACCTTGCATGTCCTTACTTTTATCTTGTCCAACTTAAAGTTTTCATTCATACTGTAGAGGTCCTGGTGTCAACGCGATATCATCAAATAAATCAGGGCAGGCAAGTGATCCAAATTCTGATGATGATGCAGAGACTGGCGGTAAACGAAGAAGGCATGGCCGGCCACCTGCAAAAGACACTGATCTTTCAGCTGCTCCAAAGGCTCATCCAGTGAGTTCAGAACCCAAAAGAATCCAAGTTGATGTTGAACAAGCACAGACCCTTGTACGGAAACTTGATTCTGAAAAAGGTGTCGAAGAAAATATTTTAAGTGGGTCTGATAATGACAAAATGAGTAGAGAGAAATCCCATGGAAGCTCTACTGGCCCTGTTATCATCATACGAGGCTTAACCTCAGTCAAGGGCCTTGAAGGTGTGGAGCTACTGGATACACTTATAACATATCTCTGGCGAGTCCATGGATTGGATTACTATGGAATGATTGAAACTAATGAAGCTAAGGGTCTTAGGCATGTGAGAGCTGAGGGAAAGAGTTCTGATACAAGCAACAGTGGAACTGAGTGGGAAAAGAAACTTGACTCACACTGGCAAGAGAGATTGAGGGGTCAAGATCCTCTAGAAAAAATGACTGCTAAGGAGAAGATAGATGCTACTGCAGTTGAAGGTTTGGATCCATATGTCCGGAAGATTAGAGATGAAAAGTATGGGTGGAAGTATGGTTGTGGAGCCAAGGGTTGCACAAAGCTCTTCCATGCTGCTGAGTTTGTGCACAAGCATCTCAAGCTGAAACACCTTGAACTTGTTATGGAGCTGACTGCCAAAGTGCGGGAAGAGCTGTATTATCAAAACTATATGAAGTAAGCAACGTCTTTCAACATAATTTTCTTCTGCTGATGTCATTGATCATGTGACAAGCACCTTATTCTCATTTGCAGTGATTCAGATGCACCTGGTGGCACACCTGTCATGCAGCAGTCCATGTCGGTATGATTCATCTAATCAATAGTAGTCAGTGATCTACATGCCTATTTATAGTGTCTATATGGTTTTCTCACATAAAATCCAGACTTACATAATGTCAAATAATAGGGGTATATCTGTGTAAAATAAATGTTCACTGCGTAAGCCTTTGTTGCTTTTCCTCTTACAGCTTCCTCTCTGAGTATGAGCTAACAGGATTTTAGCTTATCCAATTTCTCCTATATCTAGTTCAAAATCTTCATATTTTTTTTTATGATGAAGCTGCTAGCTATACTGATTTCCATTTTTTAATGCATTCTGTTCAACTGGGGCGGGGGTGTGGGGGTGGGGTTGGTAAACTTGTTTTTGTTTCAATACGTAAACAGCATAAATGTGCTTGCTTCAAAACCAGATATGGGAGTTGAAATGTGAATATTAAAAAAACAAGAAGGAGCAGTCTATAACAATTAGAAGAGGGTCCTTATATTTTCATTCATGGATGTGAGAGGGTGGATACTGTATGCTATTTAAAAATGTAATGTTAGGTACCTTTCTTGTAGAGGATGAATGGTAAAGTAAGGCCCGATAATAATTTTAAGATAGAAACTTGAAGATCCCAAAAGTAATAATGATGATTATGGCTGTGCTGGAGATGCCCCCCTTTATCATATTGAGTTCCAGTTCTTTAATCCCTCCATAGTTTGATGTCTATCATCTGTCTGTTCTGTATACTCACAATATAAGCGTACACTGTACTCATAAGCACGTTGAGATGTTTCTATAAACTTGTACTTCTCTACAGCCTGTCTTCTTTGAATATTGCCTTTCGACCTTGATTTTATACTGCAAATAAAGCAAGTGAATGAAGGAAATTTTATTTTCATTTTTTTTTACTCTACTGAAAGAAATGAGGTCTGATAATTTCAAACTATTATCTCTCTTAACTAATGCCCTCTCTTTGGGAATCTGTGTTTTTATTCATCTCTGACCATTAGAGCATCTTTGGCTTCTTTTTGCCATAACTTCCATTCGCAGTTGGGAAAATTAGTCATATACCAAATAACACGCTGATGGAAGCGAAAGCATACCCATGATTCTTTTTTGTCTTTCACAGACACGTGTATAATCCACAGTGCCATTTAGGTTGAGTTTCAATGCTTATACAGTCACCAATAAAACATTATTTAAGCTGTTTGTCCAAAACATTCTGATGATCTGTTCACAAAAAAATTAACTATATTGATAGGTGACTCTCCCTACCTCTACATGAGTAGGAAATGATACATGGTAGCCACTGCAGCTATCATATGTATGTTCCCTCAATCTGCAGTCTTGTTTTATGTCAATACTTGTGACCCTCTCTACTTCTACATTTGTAGGAAATGATGCAAGGTAGCCACTGCAGCTATCATATACATGTTCCCTCAATCTGCAGTCTCATTTTTTGTCAATACTTGTTTTGCTGACTATGTTTTTCACAATAGTTTTATGATTTCTCCCTATCATTCTTGTTTATGAATAACCACATGTTTTCATTGCAGAAGGATAAGCCACAAAGGCGCAGGCTTGGTCCGTTGAAGGATGAACGCGGCAACCGTAGAGAACGTGACAATAGAGCAAATGGTAATGAAAGATTTGATAGGTCTGAAAACCCACAATCAGGTGACTTCCAATCTAATGATGGTCCTGATGGAGGAAATCGCGATGAAGCAATGTTTGATACTTTTGGAGGACAAGGCATCCATGTACCTTCCCCTTTCCCCTCAGATATAGCTCCTCCACCAGTTTTGATGCCTGTTCCTGGAGCTGGGTAGGTTGAGAGTTTGAGCAATGATTTTGTTGTCGTCTTCGTGGAGATAATTTCTGTACTCTTGCTGTTTTTTTATTAAGAGCTTGCTCTGATGACTTGCAGTCCACTGGGGCCTTTTGTTCCTGCCCCACCTGAAGTTGCAATGCGCATGTTTAGAGATCAGGGTGGGCCCCCTCAGTTTGAAGGTGGTGGCAGAAATGCAAGGCCTGGACCCCAACTAGGTGGGCCAGCCCCAATTCTTCTATCACCAGCCTTCCGACAGGATCCTCGACGTATACGCAGGTAACTTTTGTTGCAACCTCTTCCAACAAAGTGTTTGTTTCTTGTGTACATGTAAGCTTTCCGTGTTGCCTTTTTCCCCTTCAGACTTCCCTTTTGTGCAATTTTTTTTTATACATATATTAAATTAACCTGAATTCATGTGTCATTAATCAGTGAAACATTTTGATCCATTAACATGTTTGGAATGGGCATCACTTAGCATAAGCTGGATTAAGATCCATGCCAATAAAATCAACGTGACACTTGCCATGGATTCCCTGACAAATAAGTGCTATGGTGTATACTGTATATTGTTTCAAACAACAGTTGTAGGGTGATGGGCTGAATCTTGATTATAAAACATAAAGATCTGCATTTTTTTTTAAAATTCCCCTGACAGTTGCATTTAGTTGCAAGTTTAAACCTGCCAGCATTGGGAAGTTACTGTTTAAAAAGATCTTGTGCTTGATATGGTTCTGACAGACAATCTAGTAAGAGCCTTTTCAGTTTAATATCTCTTCCTCAATCATGATGTGATTCCCCTGGAACTTTGAAATTTTTGCAGCTATCAAGACCTAGATGCCCCGGAGGATGAAGTCACTGTTATAGATTACAGGAGTTTGTAGGTGTCACTGGTGGTTTCACAGAAAGACTTTCAGAAATGGATTCTTATTTTTGGGCGAAGGTAGTTTATGTGCTGGGTGGACTTCAGTTACATAAAGCAATCCAACTGTAGAAACGTCACCTTCTACTTAATGCGATTAAGGGCAGCTCTTCCCTGCGTTAATTGGTAAGGCAGCAACACTTTGATACGAATTCTGATTATGCCAGTGATGAAAGGTGGCCCTGATATATTTTTTCCGTCTCTGCCCACGTTTATTGTCTTGAGAAGCAGCGCTGTGTATTTAGGGGTGGGAGAACATACAATATTTGACGAAATTGTATCTGTAGAATGGACTTTGTGCAAAGCAGATTTGTCAATTTGTTTTCGATTTCATAGTTTTCGGTTAGCTTGAGAATACTTTTTTTTCTTTAAATAAAACAAAGGAGGTCCTAAAGAAGTGCCAGATGAACGGTTGAGTAGCGTTTTAAAATCCTCTTTCTTGTAGCCTGTCCTAGACAGTGCTTGTTTCAGTAAGGATTGGGCATTTTGGCAGTTGAGTTGAAGCTATTTCGTTATGCTCTCCACTTTCTCGAGGAATACACGGATGAACCGGTATTGATTCCACTTTCTATTGGCAGAAAGAATTGATCCTCATCCAATGAAAAAATTCAAGGAAAAAAGATGGCTATTTTTTTTTTTAAATAACCGGACAGATAATTTGGAAAAAGCATCCATCTTGAAGTTCATACCAGTCTTGCCTTGACTTCCCAACGATTGTTGGTATGAAGATTAGAGCAACACGGTGCAAGTATCTGGCGTAACACGAATTATCTTTTGATCAATTCTAACTAAACTTGGGGTAGGATTTGGAACAGATGAGGCATCTGGGTCAGGTGAAAACCCAAAAAGGTAACTATTTGATGCCTCAGTTTTTTTATAATTCTGACACACTACATGTACAAATATGTTACAAAACAAACAAGGGAGCTGGGACGGGGGGGAGGGAAATAAAGGGGCAATAGGCGGGCATGCCCTAATCAAAGGGAACACCGATAGACAATATGATGAACACACTTCCTCTGTCGTTCAAAACAGTTTTGGCTACCTGGAATTTAGTTGACTATAAACATAAGCTCTCACTTCCGATGCTTCTTTGACGGAGGCTCTGCTTGGGGCTCAACCTGCTCAACATACAAAAAACTTTATATAAGTACATCGAAACTTTGAAATCTGGAGCTTTGATTTCTATTTTTATTTTTTTATCTTGGGGGAACTACTTAATAAAATAATGTTGATAGCTGAAATTTGTTTGGCTGCATTATTCTAACTCAAAGATCAAATAATTTTTTTAAAAAAGGGGAAAAAAGAGGCGCAAGATGCTTCACAACACAGATCTCATACTGTTCACAGAAATTCTAGCTACTCAGATTATATGCAGATGAACAACCGTCAAGATCAACACAACCCATGGACAACCAACCAGCTATTGAAATCGCCAATTTAAGGGCTGAACAAGCTAAAAAAATTGACCATGCTAAACTTTTCAACTTGTGCGAACAGACTCGCCATGCAGATTTTACAAGGTAATGGCAAGATAACATATGACACAGACAGATTGTGTACGATACTTGTAAAAAATGTACGACGGGGTTCTTTATTGGAATCACCTCTGTTCTCATACTATGAAAGTTGAATTTGTGCAGGCAGAATGTTCATGTAAATGACCAGCATTTAGATGTAATCATGAAGCATTTACTTTACCTCTAAACCTAAACATAAGTTTCATTTCTTCTATGATAAAGAGAACAATTAGTAATGAAAACAGCAGATGTACAATCACAAAGCAGAGAATATGACAGCCTCTAAACTAAGGTGCGGTAAACCAGCAAACCCAAAAAATAAAAAAGCTAATGCAGCCCAATCATGTCAAATATTGGCTAACAAAACACCCCTTAAAGGCACTAGAAGCATGAGACCATGACGATAAAACATCCTTGTAAATTATGTGAATTAATTAAGGCTACGGTACATCCCTGTAAATAAAGTGAATTGATAATATGTTCAAAATGATTCCTTGGAGATTTTTAATATAAGCACTTGGTGCAATAGTCATAGCTCCTTGGCATATAAAGTTTCTCAAAAAGTAGCGATAATAACTTGGTGCAATAGAGTCATGGCTCCTTGCCATATAAAGTTTCTTAAAAAGTAGCGTTAATAACGATGCTCTATATTGGATAATGCAAACCTGCCAGTACCACTATTATGATGTGTTATAAAAGGTATCTACCATGTTTGTCCATTTTTGAGAAGTGGGGAGGACATTCAATTGCTTATAAATGTTATGTTTTAAGAAACAAGGAGATCAAGCAACAATATTAGACAGATAGTAAGCTTGAAAACAGATCAGAACAGAAGAAAAGAAAATAGATGATGAGCTGTGATTTTGATTCTGGATTCCTAGCTCTGTCAGGTCTGGAGCTTGACTCTCACTTTAAGGGAACAGAGAGCTTCTCATCACTTGAGAGATCTCCTCTAATGATCAGATGATCATCACAGGTTAGCATATTCTCAACCTTACAAATTTCATCTGAATCAGATGAGAACTTTCAATCTTGAGGCATACACGTGTCCTCCCAAACTAGTTTCATCCAATTGTTTTTTTTAAAACTATAGTTTAATACAATTTTCAATATCAATTTAAAAGTCAAAAGGTTAAATTAGGTTTAGAGAGCCCTAGTGTTGCTCAACAATTTAGGGCTGGCAGCATTAGCTTTCTTGTTGAACTTGGCAGATCCTGAGGAAGTCTATCGATATAGACTCCACTAAAGGTTCTGCCTTGATTCTACATCCTTGAAAGCTCATTTTGGTAAAACATGGATGGATTGATTCGGTTCTCTCCTCTGTTCAATCGGGGACATCAAGAAACTTGACGTGAGGAGGTATTTTTCCTATTTTACAGATTTATATTTGTTTGATGGACATTGAATGTTCTGTACCCAGCCAGAATCTAATGTTTGATTTGTACTTCACCAAAAAAAAAAATAGCGAGAGAGAGAGAGAGCCTAATCTGTGTTTGGTAGTGTCTATATTTAATTAATATATATATATTTTTTTTGTCTTAAGTCAGTTCTCATTAGCCAATAAAAAAGGAATTGTTCTTTCTTGTTATGTAACATTTCTTGAATTTGAACACTAAATTGGATATGCAATTATTTGTGAGTTTTCAAAAGTGACTATTTAGATTGTGGAAAGTATGTATATAAGGCTTCTCTTGCACAAATAATGAGAGATTGTTACCATATTTCTTTAATAGTTTGCATAACTATGCTCATATGAATTATGATGTCGTCCAGGATGAATTCCCATTGCTATACACACCGATCTTACAGGACTATCTCTTTATCTTTTTTCTACAATGTATGGTTAGGAGATTGTATGGCTCTCAGGTCAAAAACTTTGTAACAAAGGGAAAGGCTTTGATGCACAGTCAAAGCTGCCAGCAACATTTACAGGGACAATAATCAAAGACCAAGCATTTCCTTTTCTGATAAAATGCAAGGAATCAATTTTATGGGTGCACTAAGGTAGCAGTTACTGCAAAAGATCCATTATTATAAAATTAACATACTTTGTAAGCATAATTCTTTTGGGCCTAGATGGACACTCAGAAAATTTGAAAGAAATACAGGCTCCACAAAATGGAAGGGGCAGCATCAACAGTATCAGAAGATGAGAGTTTTGGGAGCTCATGTAACAAAAGTGAAAGAAAGTCACTAGAAGTAAAAAGAGAGTGCTTACAGAAATTGAAAGCTGCTCGCGAATGTAGGCCATCGATCTCAACATGGCACCTAATGTATCTCTGGAAACCTGAAATTTAACCTCTGACTCTCCCGTAGTTGTTTCAGTGTCTTGAAGCTGAAACCAGGAAAAAAAATGATAAGGTTTCCAAATGAAAAGTAAACTACAACAAATAAAAGGTCAACATACACCTCAATGAGACCAAAAAGTTATCTGTAAGAATGAAATAACTGCTGTGATTATTAAACATTAAAAGTTCTAATACTATGAAGTGGGTAGAACAGGGGCAGAGCTGAAAATTACATTTCTTTTCTTTTCTTTTTGGGCCTGGGATTCTTTAACTAGTCCTAGATCCCGTCTCATCTAGTTCTTTTCTGAAGGATTAATAACTCCTAGTGCACCACAAACACATGGACAAAGCTCACCAAATCTATCCTACAGCACCACTATTCATGGATAGCTGCTGTCATTTGGTTTGAAAAAGAGAAAAAGAATAAGCATGTTTATACTACTTGAATTAGAAAGATTTGCGCTAGTAATGGGAATCTCTAATGCAAAGAAGACATGATCTGGGATTTTTTATGGTCAAGCCGAGACAGATTAAAATCACAAGGTCAACAGGGGAACTGTTGTAACTTCTAAGCCTGATGGTCAAGAGAGATTCAGCATAAACCCCAAGGTTTAGGGTACAGGGTGTGCCCATCATAGGTTGTTGAAGTCCATATGGGTTCCTCAGTTATCAAAAAATTAAAAATTAAAAAGAGTTGTGCATTGCTTACGAAACATAATTGGTTCATAAGAATATCACCCTAGTGGGTAAATGACTAGGACACTTTCCTCTAGGAACAGGTTCTATATATTGCATTAGGTCATTTGCAGCCGGTTAAGTGTTCAAATGAAAACTTGGATACCAAGACTGGTTCAGCTATAACATGTAAGCCATGGAAATTCATCTCAGTAGTTTCCTCATCATTTTTTCATCATTTAAAATATAAAACCAGTAGTGGTTCCTCCATTATTCATGGAAGGACCTGGAGTTATGGAATATCCCTAGTTCCCTCAATGAATGTTTACCAGTTCACATGTCACTATTTCTAGTTTTTACTCCCTGGAAGGAAGGCACAATTAACTGGAATTTCATTTCTTTCAAAACATAAATGACAGGTAAACACACGGCACCCTTTCATAACTTCCATTTTAAGCTCAAATTCTATTTCTTCGAGGCAAGATAACAAAATCTGGGCTTTAGAGGGTTCTAGTGCCTTATCTTGCAAATCTTTTTTTCTCAACCTTTTCACATACTAATTCTCCAATAACATAGACAAAGACAAAGTGCATATAAGGTTAAAGCTTTTATTTTGACTGTGATAGTCAGCAAGAAATTATTAATGACTGGTTGCATATTAAGAGATCACATCAAGGTCTGTTGCCTAATGTTCGTGCTGTGTCACACCTCAGTCACAACTTTGGATATGTGTACAGGTTATTTGCTAAATGCAATAAGTCTTTGATAGCCCTACTCGCCGAGGAATTTCTGGGGTTCAGGAGGGGGAAAGGGCTGTGAGATTGTGCTGTTTGAGAAGGAATGCAATGTTTTATAATTGTTTCAAGTATTTGGATAAAGCCAAATTCTAAGACCTCACAGCAATTTTATTGCAAGGCTAATCTTGTAGAATATAATAAATTTTTTTTTCTGAATGTATTGGGATATCTATATAGTGTAATGCTTCAGCGGCTTTACAAGAGTTTCCTTAGTGGATATTCAATAGGATCAGAAAGGGCTGTTGTCTTGATCACTATTTTTGCGTTTTTGAGGAGGATTCCTGATTCCATGTTGTCTTCACTTTGACTTTCCTTTTTAATAATGATAATGATAATGACAACATGATGACTAATAATTAAGTTTCTAGAACTTAGTCCTCTCATTTTATGATACCTTGAAACACAACATTTCAAAAAACTTCACATGATAGAAGCCAGATGGGATGCTTGGAAAAATAAGTTCATTGATAGATGTGTAAACAAGTTAAAAAAGTAATACCCAATGTTGAAAGAAATTGGGAAAACAATGATTGTGAGGGAGAGGTAAAAAGCACAGGTACACACTCATCACATGTGCCCACCCGAACTATTAGGGCAGTATAAAAATGAGAGTTAGATGAACTTAATGCGAAAAACATTAGAAAGAAAGTCATGTCAAGAGAAAATAGATTAAGAAAAGAAAATTCCTTTAACTAAAATAGTGTCTGACCATAATTATATGCTAGAGGGCCGCCTTCCTATGTTCTGGAAGCAACCATTCAACTAGTAGTTTAATCCCTCAACCATTTCTTTCAGTCTAGCCTCTCCCATATGATGGAAATAAAGGATCAGGCTAACCCCACACTTATAGAGATATACATCAAAATTCTAGTTTCACGCCCTAAATTATGTCTTCCATCGCTATCTGGCTCTCCTAAATGTGTATTCATATTTCACCGTTTTGCTCCTCTTTCATGTTGTAATCACTGACTTAGGTAATCCTAAACCACACTAAATGGGTAAGAAAATTCATGGCTATCCACAAAAAAAGAAAAAAAAAACATAAAAAAAATGATAGGAAAAGACAAGGACCATTGACACATAGTGTGCAATGCTGCTGTAAAAGCATGGCTCCTCAAATGCATAATGCCAAATGGTTCAATATGGATTTCCTTAACCCATAATAAGTTATTTATATGCATAAAACAAACCTCAAACAACAAATGCTGATGCATTTGCACAATAACCAATTCTATAGATTGTTAATTTCATTGATGCCTGAAACATAATGACCAATGTTACTGCCAGAATTAGTATCTCTAAATCATAAAACAGAAGAGATCAAATCAAGAAGCAGACTGAATTTTAAATTAAGAAGGGCCAAGTTAAAGACAAAGAATTCAAAGAAATGCACAAAAAATAATACTAATTTCCTATAAATGACGCAGCATTAGGAGTTTTGAATAGCTTAGGTCAAGAGTGTAAACTAGTTGCCATTGGCTATTTTCTAAAGCATGCACAGGAAAATAGCACTTCTTCACTTCACGTTTCTGGACATGAAGGGATAGCATATATTCTGCAGCAAAAAATTGTTCTTCATTGCTAGTAGATAAATAATTCGAGAAGAATAATTTGTCCAAGAAGCAAGAGGAAGAAATACATCCAATTCAGAGTTCAGACTACCCCTTTGATTGGGGCTGGCTTGAGGTCCCGAGACCTGCCACACTTAATTCAAATTTAATATAAAGCTATAAATAAAACCATATGGGCAAGATAAATGGACATATACTCTAACCAATCTAGAAAACAACATCCTGAACCAGCAGCTTGTTTTTCTCTCCTTTCCATTTGTTTTTGTTTTAACGAAAGTGGAAGCACAAAACATTGATATTCTCTACAATGGGTTTAGAGATTTCATTAGTCATGGTGGCAGGACCTGAGTATCAGATTTATTTCTGTTACATAGATCTAGTTTTGAATTGCATACCTTCAGATTGATGACAGCAACTCTGTTAGCTGGTGTTGAGAGCTGTTCACTGATGTATGCCATAGACCTCAACATCGGCTCCAATGTAACTCTCGAGAGTTGAAACTTAACCTCCAATTCTGTTGATGGAGTCTTGCCATAATCTTGCAACTGCAGTAGTTCCACAGAAACTATATGTGAGGCCCCAAATCAATTGTCAAATACACAGCTAGAGAATAACACGAGTATTACTGACAATATGCTAAAGATTAAATCACAAGCACCAAAAACACTTAAATAAAAAAAACCAAAACAAATGCATTTTAAATACTTGAAAAGGTTCGTGTATTTACACAATGACCCAGGGCTGTCAACTGTCAAGAAATTTCATTTTTAGTGGCTAGATGACCATTTCCAGCCCATTAGAGGTTTTAGTTTATTAAATGCATACCTTCAGGTTGATGACAGCAACTCTATTCCCTGGTGTTGAGCTCTTGTTCTCCATCACCCAAGTCATTGATTTGAGACAAGGAAGAACTGCCTATGCAAGAGGTATAAATTGCCAAGTTAGTGGGTTTTGCTATAATTTGAACTCCAACGGACATAAAAATTAATACTTAAAGCAAAGTTCCTTTACGTACCATGTTACCAGGAGGTCCATCATCACGCTGAAGCGACACGGGGGCCATGCGGGGAAGATTCAAATCAGCAACAGATTGCACTGGATTGCCAGTATCATTCAGATTAAATCGCCGGGTAACTTCATCTTGCAATGGCCATAAAAATGGGGTTGTATCCGATGCTGAAGTTGAGGTCTTCCAATCATCGTTACCAGTCCCACCACCCTGAGAGCCAGGAGGTGAGACTTTGGCAACATTTTTCTTCACAGCAGCAACCTTCTTCCCACCTTCTCTAAGAGCACCCATAGCAGCATTATAAGTTTCCACAGCTATTGCCCCTTCCTCTGCATATTTTATGGCTTCCCGACATAGATTGTTATACCGCAAAGTAAGAGACTCTTGGCCAGGCAAATCAACACCACGGTCATCTGTTCCTGCACCAGTTTTGGCATTTCTCGTCCATCGTTTTAAGATGTAATGGGGTGGTAATGTAAGAACATTTGTCACTGTGAATACTGTCAAAACATGTCTACAAAGAATGCCTGAATACTCAAACATTTGGCAGCTGCAGTTTGCTCTCATTTCTGGATAGTTTAATGAAACCATATAGGCCCTTTGGTCATCCTCAAATTTTGCAACCCTGAATGTGCTGATATCTGCATCGCCCTCAATCCTATTAGCAGTATATACAAAAGTTTCAACCAACTCTTCTTGAAATTTTGCAAATATCTTCCTTGTATAAAGATTTGCCGCCTGTTTTTCCATAGGAGATGGCGTCCTCAAAACTGGTGTGGTGCAAATTGTATCAAAATCTGCTTCTAACTCTCTTTCGAACCAATTATCTAATGCTCTTTCATACTGTCTAAAGAACATTGGCAATGTGGTCTGTTGGTTCACATAACCATCAAAAAAAGTACCATCAAATCCTTGATTTGGACACATTACAGCAAAAAAAGAATCCCGAAAGTACACTGGAACCCATTGAGCACGAGCATCATGCAATGATTGAAGCCAGTCATGTCCTCTCAAATCATATTTGTCAAGAATATCAATCCATGAGTTTTCAAACTCCTCGATAGTTTCAGTCAAGTTGATACAGTTATACAGTTCCAATTGAAAATTGGGATGTGCATTACATACATGAGCCAGTTTTTCCTGACCTTCTCTTAAAACATGCCATTTACTGATACAGTGTCGGGTATCAGGAAACACCTGAGAAACTGCCGTCTGTATGGCCTTGTCTTGGTTGGTGATTAGTGAAGCAGGCTGTTGATCATACATTGCTGTCAGAAATGTCTTGAACAACCAAACAAAAGAAGCTTCAGAATCATCAAGAAGTATTGCACAGCCAAATAAAATTGTTTGACCGTGATGGTTCAAACCTGTAAATGGGGCAAATGGCACCCTATATTGATTTACTCGAGGACTTGTTTCAAATGTAACTGCATCACCAAAATGAGTGTAAGCTGTTCTTGACTTTGCATCAGCCCAAAAAACATTTGCCATTCGATTTTCATCATCGAGTTGTATTGCATAAAAGAAACCAGGATTCTCAGCTTGCATTTTCTTGAAATATTCCAACAGATTCTGAGCATCCCTACCTAGTGTTCTCTTTTGGTTACTGGACCGAGCAATATAATTCACTGCTGTAGAAGTCTTAACGACACGATTTGGTTCAGCAGGGGTAGTGTTCCTGACTCCATGATTTGTCTCCGAGACAGGTGTGCGGTTTCCATCCATGGAAAGATACATTACACCACTTGGAACAACTCCCCCTCCTTGGCTAAAACCACTAGTAGCAACAACTACTGCTTGGCCATCACCACTTGGAGAAACTCCCACTCCTTGCCCAGTTTTGGCAGCACTCTTTGCAGCACCAGCAAAATGCCTGCGGGGCCGAAGGTAGTGCACTTTATTGGGATTAACAGTTGAATGGTTATGCTCCTTTACAAAGTGTGTCACGACCCATTTACCTCTCTTTAATTCTATTCTAAGCATTGCATGACAACTATCCGCAGACCTTCTCTTCAAACCCTCCCTACCACATACAAACTCCCTAGCAGCTATGGCCCCATCAGTTTTAGGACGGGTAAAGTGAGCAACTTTGGTGCTAAAACCTAGACGTCTAGCATACTCATCGTAGAAAGTCTTAGCAGCATTCTCCGAATCAAATTCCATGCCGGCACATGGCTCATGCAACTCGGCAGCTCCATCCTCATCATGCTCGCCATTATTTGCTTCTCCACTGTCATTTGGTTCTGCATCTCCATTGTAGGCCACCCCACGATGACTCGTCCCCTCTTCATCGTCAATCACATGAACATCCATACCAAAAACCCTCCGTTTCCAAAGCTAAACCTAACAAACACTCCTTAACTCCACGTGCATTTCAATTCTCTATTGAAGCACAAGGTGGCCACACAATCTGCACAAAATTGGCCAACAAACCCCCCAAAAAATATCTCTGAGACGTAAATTTAAACGAAAATAGAAAACTAAACAAATTAATAACAAAAAAGTAGCATTCTTTTTTCATTGAAATAAAACTTAAACAGCATAGCTATTAACGAAAAATCTAAAAAAAAAGACTATCTTTCATGGTTAACCAGCTGATACAAACAAAACCCAACATGAAACGACACAAAAACACACCAAAAACGGCACAGAATTCAACTCAACTCAACTCAACTAAAGTCAATTCAATTCAATTCAATTCAGTTCAGTTCAAGGAACAATAAAACTAGAGCCCTATAAATTGCAGAATCAAGTTTAACCAATAATAACATAGAGAGAGAGTACCTGGTAATTAAAATTGAGTGAATTCAGATAAAGAGAAAGAGGATTGGTAATTAGGGATTGATCAAAGTTTTGATTTTTTTTAATTGAAGGAGGAGAGTGGAAAAGGAGAGTGAAATTAAAAAGTGGAAAACCCTAAAACTCTTTTAGAAATTTACTAAAGAAGCCCGTCAAATTTAGTTCAATACGCAACAAAACCTTGCGTGGGACTGTGAGTGGTCCGTTAGGTAATCAGGCAGGGGCTAATTTCCAAACTAGTCCTTCACATTTTAATTTATTTTCAATAAAGCTATTGTATTTAAAACTTTTGTACATTTAGTTTAAAGCTATTCCTGTAGTAAATCTTTACATTTTTTTAGTAAATCGATGTTACTAGTTGGTTATTCCATTTCATAGGTTTAAGATAATTATCGATAATCAAGTTGATGTAATTTTTTATAAGTTAGCATATTAGACAGAAGCTACTAGGAGTTTTTTTAATGTATTTGGTGTTGTGGTATATGATATTTTTTAAAATATATTTTAATTAGAAATATATTATTATATTTTTTTATTTTTAGCATAAACACATTAAAAGCACCAAAAAACCCTTAAAATATTAATTTGAAATTTTTTCAAGTAAAAAAATATTTTAAAAAGCAAATTTTAACACAAAAATAAAAATGTAGAATTAGATGTCAAAATCTATATGCTATTTTGTAGTATTATTAGTCTTATGGATTTGACATTTGTTTAAAAAATGTTTGATTCTTCTAACCATTATCAAAGCTTGTATAAGAAGATAAAAAGACATTTTATTTTAATTTTGTCCATTCTTGATTTGAAAACGTAAGGAAGCAGGGGGAAGTGAAAAAATAAATTAGGCAAAAAGTAGAGGATAAGACTATACATTATGTTGAATAAGTGTTGGTTTGTTTGACATTGTGTTAGTTTATTTTTTTATAAATAATTTTAAAATTACTTAGCTTGAAATAGATATTAAAACGATATTTTTAAATGTTTTTTTATAATTTTAATATACTAATATTAAAAAAAATATTATTTTAATATATTTTTAATTAAAAATACTTGTAAAAAGTAAAATTAACACTAAGCAATCATCTAGCTTGATTTTGTTGTTATACTTCCACTACAAGATTTAACAGTTTTACCGACAAAATCACCGACAAAAATGCTCCGTCGGTGAATATTTCATTGGTAATTTTTTGTCCGTCGGTAAATCCGTCGAAAATAAAAAAAATAAAATTACCCGCTTCATTTCGTCGGTATATCCTTCGACAATAATATTTTTTATTACCGACGGATTTACCAATGGAATTACCGACGGACATTCCATCGGTAATTCCGTCGGTAATTATTTTAAAAAATATAAAAAAATTCATTTTATAAAATAATTAAATTAACATAAATCAACACTGTATAATATATACTCAAAATGCTTGAAAAACAAATAAGAAAATCAGCTCAAACAAATTTGCAACAAATAAATAAAAAATAAATAAATTCAACTAAAAAATTCATATGAAAAAAATGAAGTTGCAATTGCTAAAAATTTAAAAATCCTATAAATAAATCAACTAAAAATTAATCTCATATGAAAAAACAAATCTCACAACAATATTTATACAAATATTAAGAACAAAAACAATTAAAAATAAAATAAAAACAAATATAGTGAAAAAAAATCATGAAAAAAAGAAGAAAAATCTTACCTTAATGTAGTTGCAAGTGAAGCTAAGGAGAGAAAAATATTTTTGTAAAGCATATTAATTAAAAAAACTAAGAGGATAAAAGAAGAAAGAAGAAGAAGGCATACCCAAGCATGGAGAAAAAGAGAAGGAGATGAGGAGAGAAAAGAAAAGAAAGAAATATATATTGATGTTTTTTACATATAGTGAAGAAGAAAAAGAAGTAGAAGTAGAAGAATAAGAAGAAGAAGTAGTAGAAGAAGAAGAAATAAGTCCGTCTATTGTAAAATAAGGGATTCGGGCTTTTTATTGGAGCGAGTTAGCGACGAATTATTCCGTCGATAATATTTAATTTAAATTTTTAATTTCATAAAAAGTTTTTAGAAACCGCCAACAATTACCAACGATTTTTCAGTCTGTCGGTGATTCCGTCTGTAATATTTAAATGAAAATTTTAAATCAATTGAATTTTTTCAGAAAACTGCCAAATAACACCAACGACTTTTCAATTCGTCGGTGATTTTGTCCGTAAAGAATAACAATTAACAATGCAATTGGAAAGTGAACAGTTCTGGAGCTCTCTGAAAAATACCGACGGATTTTGTCCGTTGGTGACTCCCTTTGTAATTGACATGATGAACAGTGTAAACAAGTTTACTAACGGATTTTACCGATGGAATTTATTCCGTCGGTAATTCCGTTGGTAAATCTTGACACGTCATCATTTTTTTTGCTTTGTTTTAATTTTTTTGTTTCTCCGCAATTTCCTCGGTTTCTGTTTGTATTCATCGGTTTTCTAGTAGTGTTCAACAAGATTTGATATATAGTTACTCGATATTTTTATTATTGATAACCTAGATACTCGTACCTTTGCTTTATTTCAAGAACTCGTACATTTTTTTTTACATTGTTTTCATTTTATTAGAAGTATAATGAGATTAATGGAGATAAATTCACATTTTTTTTTTATCATGTTCAATATCATTTATTTATTTTTTCAAATACAAGAAAATACAGTAAAAGATAAGACTCGAAATTCTAAGGCCTTTCGAGGTCAAAGGCATAAATATATTAACTTTTAGCTGCCATTCTCTTAAAAGAGTTCAAGATATGGAGTTGGATCGAGGGCAGACACATGAAAAAAAAAAAGAAGAAGAAGAAGAAGCTAACGTGCAGGGACTTGAACAACCTTTTATTAGTACAGGGATGCAATTAAATATCTTGTAAAAGTACAGGGACTAATAGGGGTAGAACCCCCCCCTGTTGAATGTTTATACAGCCCAAAAACCCAAAACCCTACCACGAAGAGACGAGAGACTGCAACAAACTGTACTGACAACTGAAAATTCATAGAGAGAAGAAGCAAAGAAGACAGACAGACAGACAGACAGATACTATGAAGAATATAACTCTGCTTTTGATGGGCTGTGGAGGCGTTGGTCGCCAACTCCTCCAACAAATTGTCTCCTGTCGATCCCTTCATGTTCAACAAGTTCCCTTTTTTTCCTTTCTAATCACTCTCTTCCATTTTTAGCTCAATACCATTAAAATGGGCTTCCGTGTAACAGTGGGGAATGTGCATTCGAAGTCGACTTTGTACGTTTTCATATGAGAAAGTTGAAACCTTTGTGTTTTGGGCTGGCATTGGCAGGGAGTTTACTTGAGAGTAGTTGGAGTTTGTGACAGTAAATCGTTAGTTGCTGCACCTGATGTGATTACAAGAGAGTTAAATGATCAAGCTTTTTCCGAAGTTTGCTGGGTTAAGTCGAGTGGTTCATCACTTTCAACTCTAAGTGATCTGGGTTGGTGCCACTGTAATGTATCTTTGGATTGATGGTGGCGAGGGTGGACTATAGACGACTGGAGATCTGAGAAATCTCAAAGCATTCTCAAGCCGCCTTATTGAATGTTGTTGATGCGTGCCTTTTCTTAGTGAGATTGAGGAAATGTATGCGAAAGACAAAGTCAGAGATTGATCGATCAAAGTAGAAACCCTAGTTCGAAGCTTCACTTCCATGCTTTGGTCGATGAGTGGCCGTAGGTAGCATAGAGTTACTCATGCCTTTTTTTGAAATGCCTAAGTGATCATGGCCTTTCTTGGAATGGGGATTAGTGCATGCTAGATAAAGAAAGTCCAGACTGGAGTTTCTTTACCGTAGAAAGGTGCCTAAACATGGACTCCTCAGGGTAAAGAACATTTATAGACAGTCTTTATTCCCGACTTACGAGTAAAAAAACAACATGCCCGCGGACAGCAGAGAACTTATTAGACTCTCTACACTCAGAACCAGTAAACATGGACTTACATATACCTCCGACTCATTTCTCACCTACAATGATGGGTCCTTTCTAGCCTGCAGAATCGAATTGACTCGAAGCTATTCTTGAGAGGTTGGTGCTCGCCTTCCTGTCATAGCATCGTCAAATCACTTTGATCAGGAGACCCTGTCCATCGTATAATTGGGAGTTTGAGTGGTACCTATTTAACAAGGCTTTGATCCAATGCTTAACCTGTTAGGTTATGCATCTGTTAGATCATGCATTTCATTATGATTGTATTTGCACATGCTTATTGGTTCTTTCATGTGCTTCATATTAACTCTTGTAACAGGTACGTTGGGAAATGTTACGAGTGAGGTTGAGGATGGAAAGCCATTGCTAAAAATCTGTAATTTGAATGGTAAATTAAAGCCTGTATACAGAATAAGGGTTTTTACCTGCCATATTTTGCGTCGGCATTTTCTTTATAGCAGGTGGCAAATAAATGCCCTCAAATTAATCGCATCTTATCTTGTGTGCAAGATTATATTTTAATTTGTAAGCATGTTATGAAATGAATGAACCAAAAAGCATATCATGAAGGATTATTAACTTGGTGGTCTTTTCATCATCATCAAAAAAAAAGGGGCAGTCTTTTCATAGCATCAACAAAATCCAACAGCGTCTGAGTAGAAAGAGCTGGATCAAAAGCTGGCGGCTTCAGTCTGATCAAAATAGCAGCCAGTAGGTCCTCCATCAGGTAAAAGGGCACACTTGACAGGACCTCGAGCTCCCTCTTCGACCGGCATTGGTCCTGTGTGCCAGTTTATATCTGTATTGACATAGCCAGGGTGAACGCAATTGATGAGCATGTAAGTATGCTTTTTGGCAAGGACTCTAGTGTAGGCATTAAGGGTGGCCTTGGAGATGCTATAAGCAGGCAGCATCAATGACCATCCACCAGCTTCAAGTGTATTCTCTTTCAAATCTTTCAAGAATCTCTTCAATATTGAATCCAGTTTCTCTTCATTCAGTGTCTCCAAATCCCCAAGCTCGTTTCTTAGATCATCTCCTCGAATTCTCTGCAAGTAATGATTGCCTTAATTGAGACAGGTGCACATAATGCATTGTTTACAGTGAAACAATAAGCAAAATGTTGAAGTTGTTCAAACTCTATCTTCTATGAAGTGCAGAGGTGGCTTCTTTCACCACTTTCGGTTTGGAAGCAGTTTGCAGGGGTCGGACTCAATATATATGGATGGTCGTTATACTCGGAATATACGTGCCACTAATGCGAGGCATATAAACATCAAATTTTTTTGCAAGGTAACCATTCTGCAAGTACATGGTCTTTAGAGAGACAACGAGGCCAAAGTTTTAGCTTATTGGTTAGCAGCAACGCAAACAGGTTTATGCATGCATGACTCCACAATGAACATTTCAGCAACAGTATCTATATGCGAAAGTGTGATGCTGTCTGTTGATTCTCCATCAAAGAAGAAAAGAAAAAAATGATGAACGTGGGCTGCACTTACCCATAGCTCACCCCTGAGAGATGATACATTAACTATCCTGGCCCCTGAAGGGGAAAGCTGCAGAAGCGGGAGGAGAGCTTCTGTTAATCTTTGGACACCGTAGAAATTAGTGTTTAAGCATTCTACTGCTGTCTCATAAGATGTCTTAATCACTTGTTGAACCATGTTGGTTGCCTTGCCTGAAAGCTGCACGGAGAAACAGTTGCTATAAGGTTGTGTTTTTCTGGTTGGGATTCACTGGCAAAGCTTTCATGTTTTAGAATAAGGTTAACTCACCCAAGTTTCAGGATCTATATTCATGGCCCTCAAGCGTTCCTCATCAACTACCACTCCAGAAGCTCCAGCATTGTTAACCTGGACAAAATAAATGTATCACAAAATGCGGGAAAAACAAGAAAAGAACCCTCAAAATTCCAAACCCGCGAAAAATTATACATTTGCTATCCATAACTCTTCAATAAAACTTTGTTTTTGCTCTAAATCACTTATGATTAACATTGAACCAAACACCATTTGAAGATTCCTATCGAACCAGCAAGAACAGAACATCTAGACTTATTTTTTAAAGGAATTAAGCTTATACTTCACCAGCTAGGCTGTCGTTGGATACAGAACTGCTATCATAAATCAGTAACTGGCAGTATAATTTATATGATTTTGGTTAAGAAAATTTGTTAAATACATTAATGACAACCCGAATTGCTCTTGAAAATCTAACTTCTTTCATTCCCTTGTTCTTCTATCATGGGAGTTAATCTGTCACAAGCATTTCTGGAATTAGAATTGTTGTTACAGGTCCTTAATTCTAAGGAGGGGATGGCTGGAGAAGAAGCAATTTGAGCAGGAAGAAGTTAGAAAAAAAAGAGGACCACACATTTGAATTAAAAACGCACGTTTTATTTAGTTGAATTCTAGAAGAATTAAAATACAGCCACGTGTAGCTGGTTGTTATTGTTTTTTTTTTTTTTTTTGGTTTATATGCAACAACCTCGAAAGAGACGCAGAAAATGAAATAACAGAATTGGTCTCTCTCTCTCTCTCTCTCTCTCTGTCTGTCGTCGTCTTCTTCTATGGATGCTAAACCATACCATCCATTGCTGGACTTAACAGTGAGCTCCCAAAGCTCACCAAAATACTTGGAAGAAATATCAGTAGGACAAATCCAAATTCAGCATGCAACAAGTGGTATCAGAGCCTCAGATCTTCAGACTCAAGGTACGGCACTTGATATAAGATCCCAAGATCTCAGAAGGTTGGAAGACTCACTGGATGCTGTTAACAAGAAACAAACATAGGAACATGAGCAAGTGATGAAGCTACTGGAGGTACATGGACAGAAACTGGGAAGTATGCAAGCTAGTCATGAAGCTAGATTTGGGGAATTGAAGGACCTCATTAGTGTACTCTCATTTCAACAAGGCTTGATTCTGCAAAGGTTACAACTAGCTAAATGAGGACCCTACTCCAAAAACATGCTGGACCCGTGAAGGAGATCACCATTCCTATAAGGGAATAAGTGAGTGTGAGTATCGGCACAATGAAGATGTCAGGGTTAATCCTAGGGATTGCTATTTCTGGTTGAATGGCAATTGCTTGAATCCCAAATGTGGGCTTCGTCATCCACCCCTTGATGGCCTGTTTGGCACCCAAACAACAACCTCTGTTGAACATTCCTTGCCACCATCGCATACTGTTACTGCAGCTGCCACGCATATTCCTCACAACTCAGGCAAATAAGGAGCCCATGTGACTTCTTTATCTGTTGGTGCTACGAGTCATTCTCCTCATTATGACCATGATTCGACTACCATGGGGGGCTTTTAGTGCATCACTACATGGAATTGTTGTGTCTTGCTCTGCTGGGAACTCAGGACCAGATCCACATATAGCTGCCAATATTGCTCCAGGGATTCTTACTGTAGGTGCTTCAACAATTGATAGAGAGTTTCCAGCCAATGTAGTCTTGGGCAATGGATGGATTTTCGGCGGGGTTTCGCTATACTCTGGTGATCCACATGTTGATTACAGGCTTCCTTTGGTGTATGATGATGATGTTGGGAATAAGCATTGCTATATGGGGAGTATAAGTCCATCGAAAATCCGGGGGAAGATTGTGGTATACAATTGCAGAGGGAATGCAAAAGTGGGGAGAGGAGCGGCAGTGAAACTTGCTGGTGGGCATGGAATGATATTGGAAAACACAGTAGATAGTAGGGAGGAGCTGGTTGCTGATTCTCATCTTCTGCCTGCTACTGTGGTTGGCTCTAGACAGATTGGGGGTTTTCCATCTCTATCGGGTGACTTCTTTACTTATTCTGATAGGCAACTGGACTATTGTAGTGGTTATTGGCTTATTGCATCTCAAGGCCTTACTTTAAGGCTGTTGATCGGGTACCGGAGCAAACATTTTGTGCTGCAGAAATAGTGATGGCTTTGTTGTATGGTTATTGACAGAGAGCACAATGTTAAAAATTGGCCACGGGGTTTGCCTACAAGATGACTGTTGCGAGGAGGAATTTAGCTCTTTTCCAACATCATGATGGGGCAGCTAGCACAACTAGGGATCATGTTGTTAGAGACTACATGATTTGGATGCAAACTTCTTTGCAGGTCTTGCAAATTTTTATGTCCAAATCAATTGAAGTACTCATTGGTATTCACCATGAAAAGTTTGATCACAGTCCATTCCAGTATGAGTCAGAACAGGTGAGATCTAAATATGACGGTCAACCAGTGCTTTAGGCAATCAATGCTCGCGAAGGAATTTCACAATCTGTTGTACTTTTTAATCCCTTGGAGAAAACTAGAGCAGAGGTTGTGATGATTATTATTAAAAGGCATGATGTTACTGTTCTGGATTCAAACTGGACTATTGTCCCAAGCCATGTGTCCCCTGAATTGCAGCATGATAGAAACAAGATTTTTATTGGGAAGCATCGTCTCCATTGGAAAGCTTCTGTCCATGCCATGGGGTTGCAAACATATTATGTTGCTAATGGTTTTGTGGGATGTGAAAAGGCGAAACCAACAAAACTAAAATACTTCTCGATGTCCAATTCATTTTCTTGCCCTGCTCCATATGCTTGCTCCATTAATATGATAAGGGATGCAATACAGTATATAACTCTCTATGATTGTAGGAGATAATGTAGCTAGATAGACTTACGTTATTTAGTTATTGTTTCTTATTGTAACTATACCTGCACAGCTTCTATAAATACAAACTCTCCCAGCACAAAAAACTGTGGCTTTACAATTGTTTTCATGGTATCAGAGCAGTATGGGATTAACGTCCACCGATCCAATGGCTTCAACTGCTCTCAATTGTTCCCTTTCTCTTCAAACAATGTTTCATATGACCACCATTAAACTTTCTTCTACCAACTATCTTTTCTGGCGAAATCAGATTCTGCCACTCCTAAACTCCTAAAATTGACTTGGCTATATAGATGGATCCCTGCATGAGCCCCCAGAATCCATCCTATCTGAATCAATCAGTATTCCCAACCGATATATGGGGCCCTCATGTTTTAAAAATGTCAATGATCAACGTGGCTTTCATGTTTTAAATCTCATTCATTACGATATATGGGGTCCTGCTCCTGTTACATCTTCATCAAATTTTTGTTATCACATTATATTTGTTGATGATCACTTGCGGTTCACCTGGTTTTATCCCATGACATTAAAATCTCAAGCTTTTATGATTTTTAAGCAATTTCAAACTCTTGTTGAGGTTCAGTTCTCATGCAAAATCAAAACATTTCAAAGCGATGGGGGATCTGAATTTACAAGCAATCAATTCCAATCTCATCTCCATACTTCCGGCATTCGTCACCAAATGTCTTGTCCATACACTCCTTCCTAAAATGGTCGTGCTGAACGTAAACATCGTCATATCACTAAAACTGGTCTAGCATTGTTATTCCATTCTCATGTTCCTTTATCACATTAGGTTGATGCATTCAGTACTGCTGTCTTTACCATAAATCGGTTGCCTCACCTATCCTTGACAGTCTTTCTCCCTATAAGACTTTATTTGGTAAGCCACATGTGTATACTGAATTCCATCCTTTTGGTTGTCGTGTGTTTCTTTGCTTACGAGATTACGCACCTCACAAATTTGCTCCACGTAGCACTGCTTGTATTTTTCTTGGATATAGCATGTCTCACAGAGGATTTACATGTTTTGATCCTTCTACACAACGCATTTACATCACCCGTCATGCCCGATTTGATGAGCTTAATTTTCCTTTTCCTAATACATCCTCTTCATGTGATCCCACGTCCCTCATTACTTCATCTTTTAATGAACTTGCTTACACAGTTATTCCCACTGCAAAACAACAAAATTCTCCATCATCTTTTATTGCACCTTCTATATCATCTTGTGTTCCTTGTACCACTGATCTTGCTGATGATTTTGTGCAGCATTTATCCTCTGAACCCACCGCCACAAGGGTCTCTCCAGACGAAATAGTTGCTTCCCCTGCTATAATAGAAGCCACTTCTACTGCTTCTCTGCCATCAGATCAGCCTGCACTTCCCTCTGGAGCTTCTACTAATCTTCATCTGATGATCACTAGAGCTAAGGCTGGTGTCTTCAAGCCCAAACATCCCTCATATGCTACAACCTTGATGCCTTCATCATTGGTCTATGCCTTGATTACTACACAGGAACCATACAGTTTTTTATCTGCCTCTAAACACCCCAGTTGGGTTACTGCTATGAATGAAGAACTGGATGCCTTTTCCTCTAATGACACATGGGACTTGGTTCCTCGTCCACTTCACACAAACATTGTTGGTTCAAAGTGGATTTTCCGTGTCAAATGTCTAGCTGCCGGCATTGTTGATCGTCTCAAAGCACGCCTTGTTGCCAAAGGTTATTCCTAACTTCCAGGTTTGGATTTTCATGACACCTTCAGCCTTGTCGTTAAGGCCTCTACTGTGTGCCTTGTACTCTCACTTGCAGTCTCTTCTCACTGGCCTCTACACCAGCTAGATGTCAAAAACGCCTTCCTAAATGGTTTGCTGAATGAAACTGTCTATATTGAGCAGCCCCAAGGCTATGCTGATCCACGTTTTCCTCATCATGTCTGTAAGTTAAAACGGGCACTATATGGCTTGAAACAAGCCCCTCGGGCTTGGTTTCATCGATTCAGTACTTTTCTGCTTTAAATTGGTTTCACATGCAGCATTGCAGACCCCTATCTTTTTGTCTATACTCGCTCCAACATCATGCTTTACCTCCTGCTCTACGTTGATGACATTGTAGTTACTGGCAACAATATCCCTTTCCTCCAGCATTTCATTCAACAACTTCATCGTGAGTTTGCCACGAAGGACTTAGGCACATTGAATTATTTCCTGGGCTTGGAGGTTTCCTCCTCTAAAAACGACCTCTTCTTGAATCAAACAAAATATGCAAATGATATTCTAGCTCGTGCACAGCTTCTAAAATGCAAGCCAATGCCAACTCCCATGGTTATCTCACAATAATTGTCCAGCGCTGGTGATGCCTTCCATGATCCCACGTTGTTTCGTTCCATGGTGGGTGCTCTGCAATATTTAACAATCACTCGTCCTGATCTAACGTATGCTATCAATTATGTAAGCCAGTATATGCAATCTCCTACAGTGCCTCACTTTCAAGCCCTCAAACGCATCCTTCGGTATGTTAAAGGCACTCTTCACAATGGTCTCTCCTTCTCTCCTTCATCATCAACTGGTCTTACTACCTACTCTAACGTTGATTGGGCTGGTTGCCCTGACACTCGTCGCTCCACCTCCGGCTATGCAATCTTTCTAGGTGACAATCTCATATCATGGAGTGCTAAAAAACAACCCACTGTTTCTCGTTCAAGTTGTGAATCAGAATATCGTGCCTTGGCTCACACGGCTTCTGAAGTTGTCTAGCTAACTCATCTGCTACGTGATCTCAATGTTTCCTTATCACACCAGCCATTACTACTCTGTGATAACAAAAGTGCATTGTTTCTTACTCTCAATCCAGTCTCACACAAAAGGTCGAAACACATCGCACTTGACTATCACTTCATTCGTGAGCTAGCAGCATCAGGGACCATCCAGCCTAAATTTGTGCCATCCAACATGCAAATTGCTGATATTTTTACAAAGAGTCTGTCTCAGCCACTGTTCACATTCTTTTGCTTCAAGCTTTGTGTTCGTATTAATCTCACACTCAACTTATGGGGGGATGATAAGGGATGTAATACAACACGTAACTCTCCATGATTGTAGGAGATAATATAGTTAGATAGACTTACGTTATTCAGTTATTGTTTCCTATTGTAATTATACCTGTACAGCTTCTATAAATACAAACTCTCCACTGTGGCTTTACAATTGTTTTCATAATAGAAGGTGGTGTGGCTGAAATTCAGAATCAACATCAAACTCTCATCTTTGATGTCAAGCATGGTTTGTTGCAGAAAGTTACTAATACAGATGGTTCCATGAATGCTGTAGGTGATGAAATAGAAATGTGATCTAATTATGGATGTGGGGCCTACGTACCTATTCAATCCCAATGGCGATGCTCAGCCTATTATTGAGGCTGGTGGGCACATGGTGTTATCTAAGGGTCTAATGGTGCAGGAAGTGTACTCGTATCCTAAAACGACTTGGGAGAAAACCTCCCATCTCCTATGGCACTCGAATTTACAATGGAGGTAGCTAGTACGAGGAATTACTACATTATGCCTTCTCTAGCATTCATGCTAGGATCCAATGGTAAGAGGTTTTCTATCCATTCTAGACGGTCACTGGGTGCGGCCAGCCTTAAAGATGGATGGTTGGAGATGGTGCTTGCCCGCCGTTTGCTAAAAGACGATGGACGTGGTCTTGGGCAAAGAGGGATGGATAATCGTCCAATGCATGTGATCTTTCACATTCTTCTTGAGCCTAGCATTTCTACCACTTCAGATCCTGCTTCTAATCCTCCTTCCCTCAGCCCTTCTCTTCTCTTTCACTGTGTTGGTGCTCACTTGAATTATCCATTGCATGCATTTGTCGCGAAGAATCCCCAGGAGTTATCTGTGTCATCACCTTCAAGATCCTTCTCACCTTTAGCTTCTCCCTTGCCTTATGACTGTGGATTTTAAAGTTTCCCGGCATCAAAATATTCCCAGCAGCTGATTGAAGATTCTAGGTTCGTCCTGATCTTACAGACGAAACATTGGGATACTTTATACTGTTGAAAGGGTAGACCTCAATGCACCAGTGTTGCTAATGAACCTCTAAATCTTTTCAACATGTTCAAGGGGCTTGAGGTGTTGAAAGCAAAGGCAACTTCTTTGAATCTTTTGAATGAAGACATAGAGATGCTTGGATATATGGATCGGTGCTTGGAGCTGACACTTTTGTTTTACATCAAATCTCATAATTTGTCCTCGAGGACAAGGACATTTTCAAGGGGAGAGAATATTGTCACAAGCATTTCTGGAATTAGAATTGTTGTTACAGCTGGTCCTTAATTCTCTGGAGGGGATGGCTGGAGAAGAAGCAATTTGAGCAGGAAGAAGTTGAAAAAAAGGGGACTACACATTGAATTGAAAACGCACGTTTGATTTAGTTGAATTCTAGAAGAATTAAAACACAGCCACATGTAGCTGGTTGTTGTTTTTTTTTTTTTTTTTTTGGTTTAGATATAACAACCTCGAAAGAGAAGGATTTATGCAGAAAATGAAATAGAAGAATTGATCTCTCTCTCTCTCTCTCTCTCTCTCTCGTCGTCTTCTTCTTCTTCTGTGGATGCTAAACCATACCATCCATTGCTGGACTTAACAGTGAGCTCCCAGAGCTCACCAAAATACTTGGAAGAAACATCAGTAGGACAAATCCAAATTCAGCATGCAACATATTAATCCTATCAAATGCCTAAACAGACAAGAATTAAAGGCTACCCAGCAGTTGGTACCGTCAGCGCAGACAACAGAAAGACAGCTACAGATTTGCATCGTAGTGGTCATCAAGAACCCTAACTAAAGTGTAAAGCAAGTAGATTTCTTGACAGATCAATTAATATAATCGTTCTTGAAAATGAACCCTTACCAGGATGTCAAGCCTTCCAAATCTATCCTTGATAAACTTGGCCAAGGACTCGATGCTAACTGGGTCCAGGACATCAAGTTGATGAAACACGACATTTGTCAAACCCATGTTGTGTAGCATACAAGTGGCGTCCGTCCCTCTCTTCTCATCTCTAGCTGTTAGCACCACTGTAACTCCCTTAGAAGCAATCTGCCTCACTGTCTCAAGACCAATGCCCTTGTTCGCACCAGTCACCACTGCATACCTAAGACAAAAGGCGAAAAACACTCCAGTCATTAACCAATGAAACGAGCTCTTGGCCAAGAACTGGTCGTTAAACAACTTTGAAAAAGAAGACGGTGTTTTACTTCTCCACTCCTGAATGGTTGCCATTGGTTGCCATTGCTGTGATCTTAGGATGATTTCTTGAGATGATTTGTTTTCCTGGGGTGAGGTGAACCTGTTGAGGTAAGCAAGCTGCATTAAAATAGCAGCTGCCAGGGAACAGAATCCTTAAAAGAATCATTACAGATAACGAGTACAGTACAAAAATATTGCAAATCCCAGTCACCCAGTCTACACTTTGTGTTTGATAGCGACTTGAATCCAATCCACTGGAAGAAATCCCGTCTTGAACCCACTCCACATCCCATTAACGCATATTAAAAAGTTGATAACTACGATTAATAATATTCTTTAATTATTATATAAAGTATTTTTTACTGTGACGAACACTCACAGAATGAATTTTTTTACAATTAGTTCGTGATTAGTGAATTTAATTGAGTATTTATAATCAATCGGCCCATCAAACATTTTTCTTGGAGCAAGAGATACGAGTTACCAACCTAACCCATTATAATTTTTTTTCTTATTGTTTATATAAGGACTTTTGAGGCCAGTGGCCCATCAAACGTTAGATAAATAACAGTAATTAAAAAAAAAATGCCGTTTCCAAGCCCTGAGAGTATTTAAAATTATAAAAGCAGTTGTTTTTTAAATCATATTTTATTTAAAAATATATTAAAATAATATTTTTTATTTTTTACACCAATACATTAAAACAACTTACAAATATAAAAAAATAATTAAATTTTAATAAAAATCAGGCTAAACCACCCTGCTAAACATACATTCGAGAGAGAAATATCAATTTCATGTCTTGCTCTTGCGGTGGACACCTTCAATATAAAAATTAGAAAGTCACTTTGGCTTGGTGGCAAGTGGAAATTTTCGCACTCAAATAATAATTACATCTTAAGAAATTACTTCCCTGGAAAACGATTTCTCAGAAAGCAAACAAGTTTGCCCTTCGGATATTGAGCTTAAAACCGAATTATATATAGCTTAGATTTATGGGTGAGGAGTGAGCATGGCATAGTGTGTAAATATATTATAATTCTTCAAGTCTCTATCTTTGTCTTAAGGTTACGGTCCAACCAAGAAAATGCGTGCCATCAATTGCCAGCTATACGGGGTTTGCTGCCAGCAGAGTAGATAGACAGCGGAAGAGCTCGTCAACACGTGAGCATGGGACGGGTGCACGTAAACAAATTTATTTTTTATTTGTTTTTGTGTTTTAAAATATATTTTTTTAAAAATAAATTATTTTAAGTTAAAAATATTATTTTAATATATTTTTAAATATAAAATATTTTAAAAAGCAGTAATAATAATTGCTGATAGAGTGTCGTAATTTATGTTAATGGCTGACCTCATTCTTCGTGGCCATCAACTTCCAACTTCCAATAAGAGAAAACATTTTCACCAACTCTTTGCAAAAGCCTGTGGACAACAGTCTTTTGGACACCTTTTTTAGTTGCATTAATCATCATATTATTATTATTATTATTATTATTATTATTATATTAACATGATTATTTAATCACATGTATTTTAATTAATTTTATATATTTTAAAATTAATAATTATATAAGTTTATGATGATTCAAACTGGTGAACTTTAAATAACTCTAATCAATTAAATTATATTATTATTATTATTATTATTATGATTGCTTTTTATTTTCTCTCCTCTCCAATATTCCATTGTTTTTTTGAATGAAGTGTTTAAGCTAATGTTATTATACTCAATTTAACTTTTCAACATGGTAAATTAATTCATGATTTAAGTTGATTTAAAACATATTTTTAAATAATATCATTTTATTTAAAAAAAAAATCTTAAAATAATATTATTTTTTTATTGTCTCGAGTTATCCACCTAAGTGCCTTATAAAAATACTCACATCCTGCATCAACAAACACAATATATATATATATTTCTTAGGTGTTTATCCAAGAAGGAAGGGAAGGAGAGTAAAAACATATAATTTTCTCATGAACAAAGCTGGTCTGATCATGTGCAATATTTTAGAAATACTTGTGTTTCTTGTGACTCGAGAATTCATGTGTGACCCGAACAAGTAACTTGGCAAGTGGCATGGCTCGCGGTTTACCAAGCTGTGTTGATCGAATAAAGTGCTTCCCTGCTCTTTGATCATATGTTTACGAAAAGGGTATCTCAACTTTCTTCCAATGCTCTACCATTGAAATTTCTTTCACTTCTCTTCCAAGTCTTCTATCCAGTCTCCAACAACTCTAATTTAATTATAGTAATCCATGAAATTGTTTGGAATTTCTTTTGAAATATGGTTGCTTTTTCTCGAGAATTATACTTTAATAATATTGTCCAAAAAAATATACAAATCAAATCAAGGCACAACTTGATGCGAAGTGCTGTGGCATGTAGTTAATTCCGTGTAAAATTTAATATTTCAGTAAGGAGAAAAACATATACTATACGATATAATTTCGGGAGTCCATGTGTGATGATCATCACATGGTTGGTACGTCAGGATTTGTGCTTCACGCCTCCTGCTTATGCCATACCTCCACGCAGAAAACTTGTAAAGGTGGCATACTGCAAGAAATCAAAGTTTCATGCCGATGAGCTCTTATGGCTTGATGACGTCATCCATGTCACTTTCTTCTCAATATATACTGGATTCCAGCTTCTTAGGGGCTCAACGTCAGCTATCAAAACAGTTTCAGATACAATTTAGGGACCGACTTTTTTATATATATATATAAAAAACCAAGTCTAACAAAATCAATTTTTTAAAACAAAATCAATTAAAAATCTATCTTGAATCATGCATTAATTCACTAGTTTTTAAGATTAATACATTAATACTTGACCTTAACAGCTATATAGTTAAGGGCGAGGGGGCTATGGTCATCCCAAAATATTGAAAAATCCATTTTTGACCTGGCTTGAAACGATGATTGTAATATTTTATATTAATGAATTTAGAGGAGGGTTTTATATCAGCATGTTCAGCTTAACTAGTAAGAAATTTTTTGGAATCATTCGTGGCTGCCATAACAAATATGTGAAGCCCATAGACTAAAGCGGACAATATCTTGCTAGTGGGGTGAGATATCACATTTGGTATCAGAGCCTAGCTAATTGGCTGTCCGGTGGTGCCAACGAGGTCGTCGGGCTCCTTAAAAGGAGTGAATTGTAATATTCTATATCAGCGGGTAAGGATTTGGGGAATGACCTTATATGAGCATGCTCACCCTGACTGGTAAGATATGTTTTAAGGTCATTCGTGGTTGCCAATAATAAATATGTGAAGCCCATAGGTTAAAACGGATAATATCTTGCTAGTGG
>Ga0325400_1000233_pt1 | contig 37979 bp, 31 predicted proteins | sample PopdelMetagenome_2_FD_205662 | JGI IMG/M metagenome (GOLD analysis project Ga0325400, IMG submission 205662) | Populus deltoides microbial communities from Bellville, Georgia, United States - Xylem-PdKOR-R1 | ecosystem: Host-associated > Plants > Phyllosphere > Stem > Wood/Secondary xylem...
CGGCGGGGCGATGCTGGCGCTGTTGTTCGTGGCGGCCGCGGCGGCGGGCGGCGTCGGCGCGGTCGCGGCGGGGCTGGCGTGAGCGCGCTCCTGCTGCTGGCCGCGGCGGCGGTCGCCGCGGCGCACCCGGCTCCGCCACCGGCCGCCGAACCCGCCGCGAAGCCGGCCGACCTGCCGCGCGCGCGCCTGCCCGGCTTCGCGGCGGTGCTGGCCGACCAACCGCTGCCCGCCGGCCCGGCCGCCTGGGCGGCGGTGCCGACGCGGGACGCCTGGGCCGCGGTCGCTGCGTCCGCGCCCGACGGGCGGCAGGAAGCGCGCTGGGCGCTGGCGCTGGGACACGTCGCGCGCGGGCGCGGCGCGGACGCGCTGGGCGTGCTGGAGGTGATGGGCGCCGACGACCCGGACCTGGTGCTGGTACCCGGCTGGCAGCGCGCGCGAGGCGCAGCACTGGTGCTGCTGGGGCGGGCCACGGACGCGCTGGCGGCGCTCCACCGGCCGATGCTGGAACGCGACGCGGAATCCTGCCTGTGGCGGATGCGCGCGGGGGAGGGCATCGACGCGCGCGCCGCGCTCGCCGAGCTGCGGTGCGCCGCGCCCGCGCTGGACGCGCGCGCGCCGGCACAGCGCCGCCCCTTCGTGCTGGCGGCCGCGCGCGCCGCGCTGGCGGCGGGGCAGGCGGCCGCCGCGCAACGCTGGCTGGGAGCGCTGGCGGACGGCGATGCGGCCGCGAACCTGCTACGCGCGCGCGCTGGGCTGGCGCTGGGTCAGTATCAGCCCGCGCGCCTGTTGTTCGCGCGCGCGAACGAGACGGGGTCGGCCGAGGAACGCGCCGACGCGACGCTGGGCGGGGTCGAGTTGGGGCTGGCGTCGAAGACGCTGGCACCGGGCGAGGCGCGCCGCCGCCTGATGCTGCTCCAACGCCACTGGCGCGGGGGGACCGTGGAGCGGCGCGCGCTGGTGCTGGCGACCGACCTGTCCCAGTCGCTGCACGACGACGCAGGGGTGCTGGCGACGGGCGCGATCCTGTTCCGCTATTTCGACTTAGGGAACGACACCGCGTCGCTGGCGGCGCGGATGGCCGACGTGCTGGCGCGCGCCCTGGCGCCCACGTCGCGGATGCCGCTGCCGGCGGCGGCCGGCCTCTACTGGGAGTATCGCGACCTGGCGCCGGGCGGGGCGGCGGGCGTGCAGTTGGCAGAGGCGCTCACGGGCCGGCTCCAGGCGGCGGGCCTCTACGCGCGCGCGGCCGACCTGCTCCAGGTGCGGCTCGACGCGGCGCAGGACGTGGAGCGCGGGCCACTGTCGGTGCGCGTGGGCTCGCTTCGCATCCTGGCGGGCGACCCGCTGGCCGCGATCCGGGCTGTGCGCGCGAGCGACGGCTATCCCTATCCCGCCGCCATGCAGGCCGAGCGCGCGCGCGTGGAAGCAGCGGCGCTGGACCTGACGGGCCGCACGGCCGAGGCGGTGGCGGCGCTGGAGGACGTGCCCGACAGCGTCGACGAGCGGGCCGAGATCTACTGGCGCGCGCAGGACTGGCAGCATTTGGTGTCGGTGGGCGAGCCCGCGCTTCCCGCCCCCGGCCGCCTGTCGGACGTGGGGCAGGCGGTGGTGCTGCGCCACGCGGTCGGCCTGGCCATGCTGGGGCGCGAGGCGGAGCTGGGCCGGCTTCGCGCGCGCTACGCCGCCGGCTTCGCGCGGCTGCCGACCGCGCCCACCTTCGCGATGCTGACGGGCGACCCCGCCGCCGTCACGCCCGCGGCGCTGGCGCGCGCCATGGCGGCCTTGCCCAGCGCGAGTCCGGCGGGTGCGTTCGGCGACCTGCTGGCCGGCGGGGCGGCGGCGAAGCCGGGGGCGGGGTAGGGCAGGCGTGCCCTTACGCCTTGTCTTCTCCGTCGTTGGTGGAGCCATCCGTTCCAGGCGGCTTGAACATTGCACCGCTCCATCCCTCACCCGTCCACGGACGGGGCGGGGGCTGCACAGGCACCGACTCGAACCGAGCGGCGTGATGCGGACAGAGGACGTTGCCGCCGAACGAAATCCACCCTGCCGCGCGGGCTCGGGTAGCCATCGAGTCGGCCCAATCCTCCGAGGGAAGGGTGGAGCTCTCGTCGATGCAAGGGTCGAACAGCTTATGGCAGCCGGGGTATTCGCAATCGATGAAGATCACGCAGAAGCCTTGCTGCCATATCGCATCCTCGATCATCTCAGATGTCGAGCAGTTTCCGTTCCATGCCACGGCCGGCATCGAGTTGTGCTATGGATTTGCGCAACGACCGGGCGTTGGCCGGTGTCGACAGGAGATACGCCGTCTCGTCTTCGTGGCGCGGGTTGCTTCGGTTTTCCTTGTTCTTGCGTGACATGGCGCCGATGTACGCGCCGGGCGGCGATGCCGCCACGATTATCTCTACCGCAGGTAGCTCACCAGACTCAGCCCCGACAGCTGGCTGAACACGGAGAAGCTCGCCTGGAGCACCGTCTTCTGCGACGCCAAGTCCGTGGCGATCTGGCCGTAGTCGGCGTCCTCCGCGTCCGAGACATAGGCCTGCAGCAAGTCGGCGCGCGCCTGGCCCCGGTCCTGCATCGTCTCCAGCCGCGCCTGGCGCTGGCCGTTGCCGGCGTTGATCGAGCGGACCTGGGGCAGCGCCTCGTCGATGCGGGTGATCGCCGCGCGCATGGCGTCGAGCTGGGCGGCGGTCGGCTTGTCGCCGACGGGGCCGGCCTCCGCCAGCGCGCGGAAGGCGGACAGCATCCCGCCGCCGATCTCGCTCGCCACCACGCCGTAGGTCATGTCGGTGCCGTCGCCCACGCGCGCCGAGGCACGCACGCCGTCGTTGGCGAAGGCGGTGGCGGTGGTCGCGCCCGCCGTGTCGGCCAGCGTGCGGGGGCCGAAGGGTTCGGTGTCGCCGCGTCCGCCGGCGAACAGCGCGCCGTCGCCGTCGGACGCGTTCATGGCCGCGCGGAACTGGTCGAACGCGCCCTCGATCGCCCCTTGCAGGCTGGCGCCGTCGCCCGTGCCGAGCGCGGTGAGCAGCTTCTGGCGCAGCTCGGTGCCCAGCGTGTCCACCGCCGTGATGTTGGTGTCGTAGAGCGAGAGCGTGGTGCCGAGCAGCTTGGCGTTGGCGCTCTGCGCCTCCTCGCGCGCCAGCATGGAGCGCGCGGTCAGCGTGCGCACCGCGCCGCTGCCCAGGCCGGCCAGGTCCTGCGCCTTCTTGCCCGAGTTGAGCGCCAGCTGGGTGTCGGCGAGCTTCGCCTGCGCCTGGTTGATGCCGCCCTGGAGCGTGCGCTGGAACGGGACGGTCGCGAAGCGGATCATCTTACCTCACCATCGCCAGGAGCTGGTCGTACATCTGGCCCGCCGTGCTCACCATGCGGGCGGCTGCCGAGTAGCTGTTCTGGAGGATCACCATCTGGCCCAGCTCCTCGTCGATGTTGACGCCGGAGAAACTGTCGCGCCGGCCCACCGCGTCGTCGCGGCGCGCCACCGTCTCGGACGCGCGGCTTTCCGCGCGCGCGGCCGCAGCACCCGCCTCGCCGAGCACGGTGCTGGCGAAGCGGGACACGGTGGCCGGGCCACCGCCCATGTCGACGGTGGCGGCCGTGGCGTCGGCGAAGCCGGTGGCGCCGCGCCGGTCGGTGGTGCCCAGCACGCGCGTGCCGACGCCGCCGTCCTGGAGGCGGGCGAGCGGCAGGCGCGCGGGGTCGGCCGCCACGTCGCGCCGGACCTCCGCCGCGGTGAGGCCCGGCGGCGCGGTGAGGCCGGCCACTTGGGAGAAGGAGAGGCCGGTGCCCGCCCGCTCGGTAGTGTCGGACCGCACGGAGATCGCGGCGCCGACGTTGCCCGCGCTGGGCTGAAAGCGCACGCTGCCCCCGTCGTCCAGCGAGAAGCTGCCGTACGCACCCATCGGCCCGGCGTTGAGCCCGGCCACCAGCGAGCCGAAGGTGCCGCCCGCGGCCGGCGTCAGCGTGGTCCGCGCCAGCAGCCGTCCGGACGCGTCGCGAAGCGCCAGGTCCACCGCCCCGCCCGCGGCGAAGCCGTGCGGGTCGGCGGCCGCGAAGCCCGCGGGCGCCACCGATCCGCCGTCGCTGCGCACCAGGTCGTTCAGGCCGAAATACTGGGAGAAGCCTTGCCCTGCGCGCTGGCTGGGGGCGGTCGCATCCTGCCCAACCGCCACGCCGTTGCCGGTGCCCGCCGCCGCGATGGTCAGCCGGCCGTCGGCGAAGGTCGCGGTGGCGGCGCCGCCGAGCCCCGCGTTGATCGCGGCCACCGCGTCGGCCACGGTGGCGCCCGCCCCCATGGCGCCGAAGTCGAGCCGGGTGCGCGCCATTACCGTGCCGTCGGCGGACGTGACGGCGAAGCTGGCGGCGCCGGTGAAGCCCAGCCGGTCGCCCGCCGCGAGCGCGGTCGCCTTGCCCTGGAGGCTGGCGGGCGCGGGCACGGCGGTGTTGGCGTTCGCGGCGGCGTTCAGCGTGCGTGCCAGCCCGTCGTAGAGGGTATCCAGCTTGGCGCGGAAGGCGGGAAGCTGGCCGTCGCGCAGGTCGATCAGCCCGCCCAGCTTGCCGCCGGTGGCCGGCGTGTCCAGCGTCTGGCCCGTGGCCGCGCCGACGCCGCCCTTCTCGGCGAAGTGGACGGTGATGGCGGGATAGCCGGGCTGGTCCACGCCCGCGCCGCCCGCCGGGTAGCTGAGCTGGCGCAGCCGCTGGTCGAGCAGCGGCACGCCCGACGCGGTCTCGATCATCACGCGGCCGTTCGACTGCTCGCGCGCGGTGATGCCGATGAGGCCCGACAGCTCCTCCAGCGCGGCGGTGCGCTGATCGGCGGCGCCGCTGGGGCTGCGGCCGAGGCCCGTCTGCTGGGCGATGGTGTCGTTCAGGTCGGACACGTGGGAGAGGAGCGCGTTCACCCGGTCCACGGTGACGGACACCTCGCCGTCCGCGTCGGCGCGGAGCGAGGAGAGGTCGCCCGAGAGCTGGCGCATGGTGCCCAGCGCGTCGCTGACCTGGCCGACGAAGGCGCCCGACGCCTGCGCCCCGCCCGACACGGCGGTCATGGCGGTGGCCGCCGACGCCACCGCGTCCAGCCGGGCGGGCAGCGCGGACGTGGAGCCGTTGGCGCCGAGCAGCGACTGGAGCCGGTCGAGATAGGAGGCCACCGTGTCCGCGCGGCCCGCGTCGCCCGCGCGCGCGTAGACCGTCTCCTCCAGGTAGCGGTCGGCGACGCGGCTGGGCTCGCCCACCACCACGCCGCTGGTGCGCCCCTGGGTGACGCCGGGCTGCTGCGACACGCGCTGGCGCGCGTAGCCGGGCGTGTTGACGTTGGCGATGTTGTTGGAGACCGAACGCATCCCGGCCTGGGACGCGCCCAGCCCCGACAGGGCCGACGACAGGATCTCGCCGAGCGACACCGCCTAGACCTCCCGCCCGCGCCTCAGCGCTTCAGGTTGCTAACTTCCTGGAGCATGTCGTCCACCGTGGTGATGATCTTGGACGACGCGCTGTAGGCGCGCTGGAAGCGGATCATGTTGGTGAACTCCTGCGCCAGGTCGACCGTGGACGCCTCCAGCTTGAAGCCCGACATGGTGCCGGCCCCCAGTGAGCCGGGCGCGTTGATGGCGAAGGCGCCCGACTGGTCGGACGGGGTGAAGGCGTTGCCCGACAGGCGGGTCAGTCCGTCCGGGTTGGGAACGGTGGCGACGGGCAGCTGGAACACCGCGCGCCGCGTCCCGTCGGAGAAGAGCGCGCTGACCACGCCCTTGTCCGAGATGTCGACCGAGGTGACGTTGCCCAGCGGCCCGCCGTTCACCGACGAGTTGATGACGGACGAGGCGGAGCCGAACTGGGTCAGGCCGTCCAGCCCGTCGTCGCTGCCGAAGTCGAGCCGGATGGGCTGCGAGCCCGCCGCGTTGGTCCAGGTCGGCGTCACCGTGCCGAACAGCGCGGGGCTGGACCCGGCACGGTCCAGGCTGCCGTCGGCGTTGAACTTGATGGTGCCGCTGGCGAGCAGGCCGCCCGCCGCCGTCACGTCGCCCGCGGGCGAGGCGTAGAGCTCGCCCACCCACTCGTTGGCCCCGCGCTTGGCGACCGACAGCGTGACGCGGTGCGCGCCGCCTTGCGCGTCGAACACGTCCATGGTGCGCGAGAAGTCGGACGCGTAGGCGCCGCTCGCCATGTCGCCGGCCGCGTAGGCGGTGGTGCGCGCGGTGGTGGTGGACTGGAAGTTGGCGCGCATCTGGATGCGGCTGGTGGCCGCCGCCGTGCCCGTCAGGTCGCTGACGCGCACCGGCTCAAGTGCCGCCGGATTGCCCGTGTTGGTGTAGCCGCCCGCCGCATCCAGCCGCCAGCCCTGGAGGTAGAGGCCGGCCGTGTTCTTGAGATAGCCTTCCTTGTCGGGCGCGAACGAGCCCGCGCGCGTCAGCGACACCTGGCTGTCCGCGGCCAGGCCGCCGCGCGTCACGAAGAAGCCCTGGCCCTCGATCGCGATGTCGGTCGAGCTGGCCGACGACTGCAGCAGCCCCTGCTTGGAGATCAGCGCGCGCGCGTTGGCCTGGACGCCGCCCGCCGAATATTGCGCGCCCGGCCGTCCCTCGCCCACCATGGTGCTGAACTGGCTGTCGACGCCCTTGTAGCCGACCGTGTTGATGTTGGTGATGTTGTCGGACACCGACGCCATGGCGCTGGACTCGGCGGCCAGGCCGGATACGCCGGCGAACAGTGCGGAATAAAGGCTCACGTGGCTTGCCTCCGGGAGGGTGCTTTCCACGGCATCATAGGTGGCGCGGGCGGTGGCCGGTCGCAGGGCCGCGCTTTTCATGGGCGACCCGGCAGGAAATGCCGGGTGCGGCGACCGGGGGCGGCAACTCCTTCCTAATAGAAGAGCCGGAACACGCCACTCGGGAAGAAGCCCATGAGCCTCAGGATCACGTTGCGCGACGGGGAGCGGATGATCGTCAACGGCGCGGTGCTGCGCGCGCGCGGGCGGTGCGAGATCGCGGTGGAGAACCGCGTGTCCATCCTGCGCGGGCGCGAGATCATGCAGCCCGAGGAGGCGACCACACCGGCGCGCCGCCTCTACCTGGCGTGCATGATGGCCTATATCGACGAGGCGGGCCGCGAGCGGCACAACGCCGAGCTGCTGGACCTGCTGGGCGACCTGGTGCGCGCGTTCGAGAACGAGAAGGCGCGCGCCGCCTGCGTCGCCTTCGCGGAAGGGGTGGCGCGCGGCGACTATTACGCGGCGCTGGGCCAGTGCCGCCGCCTGATCGACCACGAGGGCGCGGCGCTGGCGCGAATCGCGGCGTGAGCGGCCCGCTAGCCACCGCCGCCGCCTCCCTGCGCGGCCTGCCACGCGACGAGCGCTGGGGGCAGGTGGTGGCCGCGCGCGGCGCGATGATCGAGCTGGACGGGCTGGGCTCGGCCGCGCGCGTCGGCGCGTGCGTGCAGGTGGAGACGGCGCGGGGACGGGTGGACGCGGAGGTGACGGGCCTGGACGACGGCCGCGCCCAGTGCCTGCCCTTCGGCGAGGCGCACGGGCTGGCGGCGGGCGCGCGCGCCGTGCTGGCGGCGGGCGAGTTCGAGCTTCGCCCGTCCGACGCGTGGCTGGGCCGCGTGGTGGACGGGCTGGGCCGGCCGGTGGACGGGCGTCCCGCGCCGATGCCCGGACCCGCCCCGCGCCCGATCCGTGCGAGCCCGCCCGCCGCCGCGTCGCGCGACCGGGTGGGCGCGAAGGTGGAGACGGGCGTGCGCGCGCTGGACGTGTTCGTGCCGCTGTGCCGGGGCCAGCGCATCGGGCTGTTCGCGGGCTCGGGCGTCGGCAAGTCGGTGCTGCTGTCCATGCTGGCGCGCTGGACCGCGTGCGACGTGGCGGTGATCGGCCTGATCGGTGAGCGCGGCCGCGAGGTGCAGGAATTCATCGAGGACGATCTGGGCGAGGCCGGCCTGGCGCGGTCCGTGGTGGTGGTCGCCACCAGCGATGAGCCCGCGCTGATGCGCCGCCAGGCCGCCTGGACCACGCTGGCCATCGCCGAGCATTTCCGCGACCGGGGCCTGCACGTGCTATGCCTGATGGACTCGGTGACGCGCTTCGCCATGGCGCAGCGTGAGATCGGGCTGGCGTCGGGCGAGCCGCCGGCCACCAAGGGCTACACCCCCACCGTCTTCGCCGAACTGCCGCGCCTTCTTGAGCGCGCGGGGCCGGGTCCCGTCGGTTCGGGTTCGATCACCGGGCTGTTCACCGTGCTGGTGGACGGCGACGACCATAACGAGCCGGTGGCCGACGCGGTGCGCGGCATCCTGGACGGCCACGCCGTCATCACGCGCCGCATCGCCGAGCGCGGGCGCTACCCGGCCATCGACCTGTTGAAGTCGGTGTCGCGCACGCTGCCCCATTGCCACACGCCGTGGGAGAATGCGGTGCGCCTCGCCGCCAGGCGGGTGCTGGCGACCTGGGGCGACATGGAGGAGATGGTGCGGCTGGGCGCGTACAAGGCTGGGTCCAACCCGGAGGTGGACGACGCGATCCGGCTCGCGCCCGAGATCGAGCGGCTGCTGACGCAGAACAAGGGGCAGCAGGGGAGTGCGCCCGAGACGTTCGCGACGCTGGCCGCCATGCTGGCCCTGCCGATGGAGGGTGAAGCGTGAAGACACCGTTCGACGCGGCGCTGCGGGCGGCCGAGCGCGCGCTGGACGAGGCGCGGCGCGCCATCGGCGCCGCCGTGCAGGAGCAGGCGCGGCTGGAGGCGGCGGAGGAGGACGCCGCGCGCGCGGCCGCGCGCGAGGCGATGCTGGCCGCCGACGACTGGCGCATCCCCGCCACCGCGTATCTGAACCGCGTGCGTGCCGAACGCGCGCGGCTGGCCGACGCGCGGCTCGCGGCGGACGCCAGGCTGGACACCTTGCGCACGGAGGCCGGGCGCTGCTTCGGCGAGCGCGCGGCCATCACCGACGCGGTGGCGCGTTTCCGGATCGAGGCCGAGCGCCAGGCCGCCGCCGCCGAGCAGGGCGCGCTGGACGACGCAAGCGCGGCCAGGGCCAGTGCTGCCAGGGCCGGCGTCGCACGCCTGGGGCGCAGCGGGCGGGCCGCGTGATCGACGGGTCCGCCATCGCGGCGCTGCCGCCCGCGCGCCGCGCCGAGTTGATCTACGCCGAAGCGCGCTCGGGGCTCGACCGCCAGTTGTGGCAGGCGGCGCTCGGCGGCGGCGGCGGCGGCGGCGGCGGGGGCGACGACGCCTCGCCGCGCGCCGAATCGTCCGTGGGCGGATCGCGCCTGACGCTGGACGCGCTGATCGCCCACTGGACCGAGCGCGAGGCCGCGCGCGCCGCGCCGCCCGCCGCCGCCACCGCCGCCCCGGTCGCCCACCGGGTCGAGTCGGCCGCGGCCTCCGCGTCGGTCGAGCCGCCCGCCGGCCTGGGTCCCAATTCGCGCCACGCGGGCGTGCTGGCGAGTGCGGCCGCGCGCACCGGGCTGCCCGCCCCCGCGCTGGCCGCCATCGTCGATGCGGAAGCCGCCAAGGGCGCGAACGGCGCGTGGAACGCCATGTCGCGCAACCCGCGCTCCAGCGCTGCCGGGCTGGGCCAGTTCCTGAGCGGCACCTGGACCGGGCTGGCCGAGCAGCCGGGCACCTGGCTGAACGCGCTGGCCGACCGCCAGGGCTGGCTGGGCGCCAACGGCCGCGTACTGCCGGAGGCTAGGGGACGCGTGCTGGCGCAGCGTTACGACCCCGAGGCCGCGATCCAGGGCGTCGCCGACTTCGCGCGCCGCAACCTCCAGGTGCTGAAGCGCGCGGGCGTGGAGGCGGCGGGCGACGTCAACGCCACTGCGCGGCTGGCCTATCTGGGCCATCACCTGGGGCCGGGCGACGCGGTGCGGTTCCTGCGCGACAAGGGGCTGGACGGCGGCCGCGCGCGCGCGCTGCTCGACGCGCAGGTGGGACGCGGCGCCAGCGCCGAACGCGTGGCGGCGGCGGGCGGCGCTGCCACCGCTGCGCACCGCGAGTGGCTGATGGGCTATCTGGACCGCAAGATCCGGCCCGAGCGGTTCGCCGCGGTGGGCGCTTCTTCGGCGAGCGCGCACGCATAGGACGATTTTCGCGTGCTCGGTCGCGGGAAGGGGATGTTAACTCTTTTCCCCGAGAAAAGACCTCAGACGCGGCGCCGTTTCAACGCCGCACCTTCTCTGGGGTGCCGATCCGATGTCCAAGACCACCGCCGCGCTGGAAGCCGCCGTCGCCGTCGTCGTCGCCAACGCCGCCCCCGAGGGGGCCGAGCAGACCCGCCGCCAGCGCGTCGAGAGCGACCGCGCCTTCGCCGCCATCCTGAAGCTGATCGCGCCGCGCATCCGCCACTTCACCAAGCAGTACGGCCTGACCGCCCACTGGGACGACGCCGAGCAGGTGTGCGCCATCGGCGTGCACCGCGCCATCCAGGCCTACGACCCCGCCAAGGCGCAGTTCACCACCTTCGTGAACTGGCAGCTGCGCGGCGAGCTCCAGGGCCTGCGCTTCCGCCTGATGACCGACCAGCGGCCGTCCGCGCGCAAGGTGGCGGCCACCACCGTGTCGCTGAGCGCGAACGCTTCCGGGGCCGACGGCGAGGACGCCGCCTCGCTGGAGACGCTGCTGGTGGACGAGGACGCGCTGGAGCGGACGGAGGCGGGTGCCGCCGGCTTCCTGGCGGGCGTCACGCGCGCGCGGCTGGTGGAGCAGTATTGCGACCAGCTGCGCGACGCCGGCATGGAGCAGCTGCGCCGCCGCGCCCGCCAGTCCGCCGCTGCGCGCCCCGGCCGTGCCGTCGCCGCCGGCCCCCGCCTGCGCACCGAGATGTACCCGGTGGACGCCGCCGCGCTGCGCCAACTGGAAGAGAAGATCGCGGCGCACCGCGAGGCCATCGAGCGCCGGCTGGGCGACGAGGACGAGACGGGCCAGCCGATGGTCCCGGTCGCCGACGAGGCCGCGCGCGAGCGTTCGCGCCAGGTGGCCAAGCGCGCCGCCGCGGCGCTCGCCGACATGGCCGACCGCACCGACCGCTTCGCCTCCCCCATCCGCGCGCGCGTCGCGGCCTGAAGCGCCGTTCGAGGCTCGGTGCCGCCCCGATAGGTTTACAAAAAGAAATGCGGGGAGTCGCGACGGGAGCCGGCGCCTACATCCTAAGAAGCAGTTACCGACGCTTCACGAGGATGTCCCGGTGCTCCAGTCCCCCGACCTGCCCGTCCCCCTTCCCGCGGACGACCGGCGCTTCCTGGCGGCGGTGCGCGACGCGGCGCTGATCGCGGACGGGCTGATGCTGCTGACGGGCGCGCCGCTGATCGCGGTGCCGCTGACGCGGGCCGGCGCGGCCCTTCTGGTGTGGGACGAGCGGCTGTCGCCCAGCGCCGACCGGCTGCGCCTGCTCCGCACCGTTCCCATGTTCCGCGCGCCGCTGGAGGCGCTGCGTCGCGCGGCCGAGGCGGCGGGTGCGGCCCTGGCGGACGCCGGCCGCGACGCGGGAGGGCTGGTGCTGCTGACGGATGGGACGGGCGCGCTGGTGACGCGCGCGCCGGAGAACGGGGCCGGACCCGAATGGCTGATCGCCACCGCGCGCGACGTCGCCGCGCGGCCCGTGCTGACCTTTGATCCGGAAGGCGTGTGGCCGCTGCTGTGCGGCGAGGACGACTGAGGGCGGTCCGCCACCGTCCGCGCGCCGCCCCTGCGCCTCGAACGAGATCACGGGGCCTGCGACGCCGTCGCCGCGGGGCGGGGCGGGGCGCCCCCGGTTCCGCCGACGGCTGAGGACGCGCACCGTCCTACCTCGCCGGCCGCCGTTCGCCCCGCTCAACCCCCTTTGGCCCTGGGCGAAGGGTGGGATCATGTGCGTCGACTTCGCTCGGCACGAACGAGCGCGGTTCAAGTCGATCGAGAAACGCTCCGGCCCGAACGTGCCCGGGCCGCGCCCTACTCGGCCGCCAGCTTCACCAGCCGGGCCAGCGGCTGTTCCACGCCGTTGACGCCCAGCGTCACCGCGCCGCCCGTGCTGGACACCTGATCCACCCGGCCGGTGGCGGCGATCCCGGCGGTCAGCGTCGCGCCCGACGCGTCGAGCGCCGCGAGCTTCAGCGTGTAGCTGCCCGCCGGCGCGGTGCCGCCGCCCGTCAGCGCGCCGTTCCACGCGAACGCGGTGGCGGCCGGGTCCAGCACCTCCGTCGCGACGGTGCGGCCCGACGCGTCGGTGACGGTGGCGGTGAGCGAGGTCGTGCCGGCGGGCGGCGAGACGCGCCACCGGGCGGGCGTCTCGGCGGACAGGCCGGACACGGGCGTGTCGAATTCGGCCGAGCGGCCGATGAAGCCCGACGCCTGCGCCATGCCCTGTGTCGTCAGCGCGGACAGGATGTCGTCCAGCTTCTGGCTCTGCTTCACCGTCTGCTCGACCTGGCTGAACTGGGCGAGCTGCTGGGTGTAAGCTGTGGAATCCATCGGCTTCAGCGGGTCCTGGTTCTGCATCTGCGTGGTGAGCAGCTTCAGGAACATGGTGAAGTCTTCCGACACCTTGGTGGCGGCGGCGCTGGTGGTGGCGGCGGCGGTGGCGCCGGAGACGGCGGTTGCCATGGCGGGTTCCTCAGGCGGTGACGTCGACCCGGCCGCGCGCGACCAGGGGGCGATAGGGGACGGGGACGGGCGCGGGGCGGGTGTCGTCCGCCCCGTCGCGCGATTGGGCCTGCTGCCGGTCGGGGCGGGCCCATGGGTTCGCGCCGCGTTCGTCGCGGGTGGAGGACTGGCCGGAGAACTGGAACGACCGCTCGTCCGCGCGGACGCCGGCGTCGGTCAGCGCGCGCACCAGATCGGCGCTGTCGCGGCGCAGCATGTCGAGCGCGGCGGGGTTGTCGGCCGACACGGTGGCCTTGAGCGCGCCGGCGTCGTCGAACACCAGCCTGACCTCAATCCGGCCCATGTCGGCCGGGTCCAGGCGAAGCGAGATCGCCTCGCCCCCGCCGGCGGCCGCGTGGCGGGCGAGCGCTATGCCCGCCTCGTGCCCGATGCGGCCGGGCTGGGCGGCGACGGTCGCCTCCGGCGAAGCGTGGTGGGCGGGGGCGCGCGTCTCGGCCGGGGCGGCGTCGCGCAGGGCCGCGGGCGCGGGTTGAAGCGGGGCCGCGGCGGCCTGGTCCGGCGCCGCATCGCGGACGGGCGGGCGGGCGGGCTCGGTGGCGGCGGCGGGGCGCGCGGGTTCCGCCGGGTCCGCGGGCGCGACGGCAGGGTCGTCCAGTCCGGCGATCTCCGCCCCGTCCTGGCGCGGGGACGCCGGCGCCGCCGGGATCGGCGGGGCGGCGGCGGTCCGGGTTGCGGCGGGGCGGGGCGCCGTCGTCCGATCGGCGGCGTCCGCGGGGGCGGCCTGCGCCGTCGCCTGGGCGGGCACCGTCGCCGTGGGCGGCGGGACGGCCGCCGCCGCGGACGGGACCTGCGCGGGCTGGTCGGGGAGAAGCGCCTGAGGGGCCGGTTCCTCCTCGGAACGGCGGCGCGACGGGCGGGCGGGCTCCGGCGTCGACGCGGCGGGGGCGGTCGCCTCCGCGGCCGGCGGCGTGGCGGCCGGGTCGGGATCCGCGACCGGCGGGGCGGGCATGACGCTCGCTGCGGCGTCCACGACGTGCAGGCGCAGGCCGGCTGTCACCGGAGCGCCCGGTCGGGCCGCCTTTCCGTCCGGGCGGGGCCCGTCCGGCGCGGCGCCGGCGGCCGGCCCGGCATCGCCGCCGCTCACCGGCGCGTCGTCGTCCGCCGGCGCGGCCGGGGGAGGGGGCGCGATGCGGTCGACCGATCCGGCGGCCGGGAGGGCCGCGGCGGCGGGCGGCGGGGAAGCGGTCCGTGCCGGCTCCGGCGCGTCGGCCAGGGCGGGTGCCTCGGGCGGGGCGGGTGTTCCGGAACGGGTGGGCGCCTCCGGCAGCGAAGGGGCCTCGGACCGGATCGTCGCCTCGGGTCGGGCCGCCGCCCCTGTCGGGGGCGGCGGGGAGGGGGCCTGTGCCTGGGGCGGGGACGGCGCCTCGGCGACGGCCGGGGTTTCGCCGGCGGGCGATACGGGCGGCGGGGCCGTGAGCGGGGCCTGCACCCGGGGCTCCGGCATCTGCTGCCCGGCGAAGGGCGAGGCGGGCGTCGCGGGGACCATCCGTTCCGGGACCGGTGCCGGCGCCAGGGACAGGACGGACGGCGGAAGGGGAAGGGCCGGGGCCACCGCCGGCGGCTCGCCGCCGGCGATCAGGATGATCGGCGCGTCGGCCTCCGGCGCCTCCACCAGCGACGCGAAGCCGCCGGCCGCCCCACCTGCCGAGGTCGCGCCCGCCGGGGTCGCGCCGGTCGGGATCGGGGTCGGCGCGGCCGGGAACGGGCCGGCGGAAATTGGGCCGGCGGGCGTTCCGAACAGGACGGCGGGGTTGGCGAGGCTGAGCATCTGGTTCCCGGTGGCGGGCGCACGCGCGCCCACGCGATCATTATAGGACGGGGATCGCCATCTCGATCGAGCCCAGCGAGCGGATGCGCGCGCGGGCGTGGATCTCGTTCTGCGACAGCACCACCGTGGTCGGGCGCACCCGCTCGATGATGGAGCGGACGAAGGGGCGGATCGACGGGTTGGTGAGCAGGCACGGTATCTCGCCCTGCTGCGCCAGCCGGTCGTAGGTGTCGCGCACCGAGCCCAGGAAGGCGTGGAGCTGGCTGGGCGCCATGGCCAGCTGGCGCTCGTCGCCCTGGCCCACCACCGATTCCGCGAACGCCTGGTCCCACGCGCCCGAGAGCGTCACGATGGGAATGGCTCCGTCGCGCGACTGGGCGGACGATATCTGGCGCGCCAGCCGCCCGCGAACGTGCTCGGTGATCTGGGTCAGGCTGGTGGTGACGGGCGCGGCCTCCGCGATCCCCTCCAGGATGGTGGGCACGTCGCGGATCGACACGCCCTCCGCCAGCAGGTTCTGGAGCACGCGCTGGACGCCCGACACGCTGATGCGCGACGGCACGATGTCGGCCACCAGCTTCTCGGAATCCTTGTGCACCTCCGACAGCAGCTTCTGCGTCTCGGTGTAGCTCAACAGGTCGGACACGTTGTCCTTGACCAGCTCGGTCAGGTGCGTGGTGATGATGGTGCCGCAATCCACCACCGTCAGGCCGCGCAAGCCCGCCTCGTCGCGCAGCTCGCGGTCGATCCAGAGTGCCGGCAGGCCGAACACGGGCTCGCGCGTCGGCTCGCCGGGCAGGCCCGTCTCCGCGCCGTCAGGCGCGATCACCAAGAGGCGGTCGAGGCGGATCTCGCCGCGCGCGGCCTCCGTCTCCTTGATGTAGACGACGTACTCGTTGGCCTTCAGCGCCATGTTGTCGATGATGCGCACCGCCGGCAGCACGAAGCCGTAGTCCACGGCCATCTGGCGGCGCAGCGCCTTCACCTGGTCGTCCAGCCGGGGCTCGCGCGCGGCCTCGTTTATCATCGGCAGCAGCGCGTAGCCGATCTCGATGCGCACCGCGTCGATGGCGAGCGTGCGGCTGATCGGCTCCTCCGCCACCGGCTGCGCGGCCTCCGCGTCCACGACGGCCGCGGCCGCCTGCGCCTCGCGCACGGTGGCCTGGCGCGAGAGCGTGCGCGCCATCCAGCCGCACGCGACCGCGAACACCGCGAAGGGCGCGAACGGCAGGCCGGGCACCAGCGCCAGCGCGCCCATCAGCGCGGCCGCCACGCCGAACGCCTTCGGGTATCGGCCCAGCTGCTCGCCCAGCGCCGCGCCCGCCTTGCCCTGCATGCCGCCCTTGGCGACCATCAGGCCCGCCGCGATGGAGACGATCAGCGCGGGGATCTGGCTGACCAGCCCGTCGCCCACCGTCAGCAGCGTGTAGGTGTGGAACGCCTCGCCGAAGGGCACGCCGTGGACGGCGACGCCCATCACCAGCCCGACCAGCACGTTGATCGCGGTGATGAGGAGGGCCGCGACCGCGTCGCCCTTCACGAACTTGGACGCGCCGTCCATCGCGCCGTAGAAGCCGCTCTCGGCCTCCACCTCCGCGCGACGCGCCTTGGCGGTGGGCTCGTCGATGGTGCCGGCGTTGAGGTCGGCGTCGATGGCCATCTGCTTGCCGGGCATCGAGTCCAGGCTGAAGCGCGCGGCCACCTCGGCGATGCGGCCGGCGCCCTTGGTGATGACCACGAAGTTGATGACGATCAGGATGGCGAAGATGGTGAGCCCGATCACCGTCTCGCCGCCGATCAGGAACTCGCCGAACGCGCCGATCACGCCGCCCGCCGCGTGGCTGCCCTCGTGCCCGTGGCCCAGGATCAGGCGCGTGGAGGCGAGGTTGAGGCCCAGGCGCAGCATGGTGGAGATGAGCAGGATCGTCGGGAAGGCCGAGAGCTGGAGCGGCTTCTCGATGAACAGCGACGTCATCAGGATCATCACGGACAAGGTGATGGACAGCGCCAGCCCCAGGTCGAGCAGCCAGCCCGGCATGGGCAGGATCAGCATGGCGATGATCGCCACCACGCCGCCCGCCAGCGCCATGTCGCGTTCCAGGCCGCCGCGGCCGATCTTGCGAAGCATCTCCATGGGTCAGGCCGCCGGCATCACGGGGATGCCGGCCTCGATGAACGCCTTCAGCTTGTTGCGCATGGTGCGGACGGAAATCCCCAATATGCCCGACGCCGACGTGCGGTTGCCGCGGCACCGCTCCAGCGTGCTCAGGATCAGCTCGCGCTCCACCTCGTCCACGGTGCGGCCGACCAGCGAGCCGATCACGGTGCCCGTCTCGGCGGCCGGCGGGGCGACCGCGTCGGCCAGCGCGGTGCCGTCGGCCAGCACCAGCGCGTCCGGCTCCACTTGGCCGCCGCGCGCCAGCAGCAGCGCGCGGTGCACCACGTCCTCCAGCTCGCGCACGTTGCCGGGCCAGCCGTGCATCGTCATCAGCGACAGCGCGGGGGCGGAGAAGGGCCGGTCCTCGCGCCCGTGCCGCTCGCACAGGCGGACCGCCAGGTGGCGCGCCAGCGCGGGCAGGTCACCCGCCCGCTCGCGCAACGGGGGCAGGCACAGGCGCGCGGCGGCGAGCAGGTTGCGCAGGTCGGCGCGGAAGCTGCCCTCGCCCACGCGGGCGTCGATGTCGGCGGCGGTGGAGGCGACCAGCCGCGCGTCGCCCGTGCCGGCGGCGAGGCGCGCCTGGAGGGTGGGGGGAAGCCGTTCCACGTCGCGCACGAACAAGGTGCCGCCGGCCGCCTGCTCGATCCGGCCGGTGCGGGCACCGGCGCCGGGGAAATGGCCGGCCGCGTGGCCCCACAACTCGGACTCGACCACTTCGGCCGATGCGCCCGCGCATTCCACCGTCAGGAACGGCCCCGAGCGGCCCGACGCGGCGTGGACCAGCCGCGCCAGCGTCTCCTTGCCCGTGCCGGGTTCGCCCTGGATCAGCACGGGGATGGCGGCGGGCGCCATGGCGCGGCCGAAGGCGACGGCGCGCGCCAGCCGGGGGTCGTCGCCCACCAGTTCGGGCAGCGGCCGCGTGGCCGCCAGCGTGAGGGCTGCCGCGATCAGCGCGCGGTCGGGGGGCAGCGGCACATAGTCGCGCGCGCCTGCGCGGATGGCGGCCACCGCGCGCTCGGCCGGCGCGTCGATGCCGCAGCCCAGCACGGGCACGCGGATGCGCTCGGCCGCCAGGCTCGCCAGGAAGGCGCCCACGTCCAGTCCGACATCGATCATCACCAGACCGGCGTCGCGGGCACGGAGCGAGGCCACGCCGTCGGCGGGCGTGGCGATCATCGTCACCTCGGCCCCCTCGGCGCGCGCCATCTCGGCGGCGAGCGCGATCTCGCCCTTCGGCGGGCTGACGATCAGGAGGCGGATACCGTCGGTCATGCTCAACGCTCCGGCCGCACAATCTCGGTGAGCGTCACCCCGAGCTGGTCGTCCACCAGCACCACCTCGCCGCGCGCGATCAGCCGGTCGTTGACCAGCACGTCCACCGCCTCGCCGACGCGGCGGTCCAGGTCGACGACCATGCCGGCGCGTAAGGAAAGCAGCTCGCCGATGGGCATCTTGGCGCGGCCCAGCACCGCCTGGACCTTCACCGGCACGTCGAACACGGCGCGCAGGTCGTCGATGCTGTCGGGGTCCGGGGCGCGGGGCGCGGGGGCCGGGGCGGGCTCGCCCACCTGTTCCACCACCATCAGCGGCTCCACCTCGGGCAGCGAGGGCAGGGGCTGGGTGGGTACGGGTTGCGGGTCGCTCACGGGAAACTCCATCACGCGTTCATCCACTGGCGGATCACGGCCGCCGCCTCGGCCGGGGAAGCGGCCACCGCCTCGCCCACTTGCGTCAGCGCGTCGGCGCGCAGGCGCCCGTCCACCTGGGCGAGCGCGATCTCCTGGTTCAGGCCTGGCAGCGCGGGGATCGCAGGCTGGCCAGGGAGCGTGGGCTGGCCCTCCTCCGTCCCGTCGGCCAGCGCGGGCGCGTCGGGGTCGAGCGGGTTCAGGCGCGTCTCGGCCACGTCGGCCGCCTCGGGGGCGGGGCGCGGGCGGATCATGCGCAGCGCCACCAGCCCGACGCCCGCGATGGCCAGCACCTCGGCGAAACCGATCAGCCGGTCCACGGGCAGCGACGACAGGAAGCCGCTCTCCTCTGTCCCCGCGTCCTGCGCGGCGAAGGGCATGGCCTCGATCACCACGCTGTCGCCGCGCTCCGCGTCCGCACCCACCGCGTTCTCGACCAGTCGGGTCAGCCGCTGGATCTGCTGGGGGGGCAGCCCCTTGGTCCCGCCGTCCACCATCACCGCGACGGTCAGCCGCTTGATGCGGCCGGGCGCGCGCACCACGACCGAGTGCGTCTTGCTGTTGTCGTAGGTGGTATCCTCCGACGTCTCGTCGTGCGCCTCGTTCTTGGACGGGCCGCGATTGCCCGCCGCCCCGCGCGCCTCGGGAAGCTGCTGGCCGACGCTGGCGGCCTGGGCGGCGGGCTCGGTCTCGCTCGACTGGTCCTTGGTGCCGACGCTGACCTGGCGCGCGATCACCTGCTTGTCGGGGTCGAACGTGTCCGTCTCCTCCTGGGCGTGGTCGCGGTCGATGTCGGCGGACACCTCGGCGCGGACCTTGCCCTGGCCGACGATGGGGGCGAGCAGCGCCTCCACCTCGTCGCGTAAGCGGGACTCGACCGCCGCCTGGCGCTCGTCCGCCGCACCCCCGCCGGACACGCCGGCGTCGCCCGCGCGCGCCAGCAGCGCCCCCGTCTGGTCGACGACCGACACGGATTCCGGCGACAGCTCGGGGACGGAGGAGGCGATCAGCGAGCGGATGGCCTGCACCGCCTCGTCCGCCAGACGGCCCTTGGTGCGCACCGTGACGGCGGCGCTCGCCTTGGTCGTCTCGCGCGCGAACAGCGCACGCTCGGGCATCACCAGGTGGACGCGCGCCTTGCCTACGTTCTGGAGCGTCTCGATGGACTTCGCCAACTCGCCCTCGATCGCGCGCGTCTCGTTCAGCTTGGCGCGGCTGGCCGAGACGCCGAACGGCTCCTCCTCGTCCAGCACCTCGTAGCCGATCTTGCCGCCCAGCTTGTCGCCGGCCATCCCCATGCGCAGTTCCGCCAGCCGGTCCTCGGGCGCCAGCACCGCGGTGCCGTCGGCCGACAGCTGGAAGGGGACGTTCTGGCTCTTCAGCTTGTCGGCGACCGACTGGGCGGCCGTGGGGTCGAGGTCGGTGTAGAGGAACGCCATGCGGGCGTCGCCGCCGCGCGTCGCTACGAAGGCGAGCGCCGCCAGCAGCGCCAGCGCCACGCCGCCCATCAGGATCATCCGCTGGCGACCGACCTGTCCCAGCAGCGAACGGACTTGCTCCACCTACGACCCTCGTGCCCGTGCCGAACTCTCCCTCCAATCATAGGAAGGCCGAGGGGCGGCAGTTTCTGCCGGGCGGAAGTTTTTTCCGGGTGGGGTGCGGGCGGGGGCTTGGGACGGGAGCGGGGCGCTTTCGCGGGCGGCCCGGCGGGGATAGGAACCGGCGCGTGAACCTCTACCTCCCCGTCGCCGAACTGTCGGTCAACGCGCTGGTGATCGTCGCGCTGGGGCTGGGGGTGGGGCTGTTGTCGGGCATGTTCGGGGTGGGGGGCGGCTTCCTCACCACGCCGCTGCTCATCGTCTACGGCGTGCCGCCCACCGTGGCCGCCGCGTCCGCCGCCAGCCAGGTGACGGGCGCCAGCGTGTCGGGTGTGATCGCGCACTGGCGGCGCGGCGGCGTGGACTGGCGCATGGGCGCGGTGCTGGTGGCCGGCGGCACGGCGGGCTCGGGGGCGGGCGCCTGGGTGTTCCGGCTGCTCCGGGACACGGGCCAGCTCGACCTTGTGATCGCGGTCCTCTACGTGGCGCTGCTGGGGTCGGTGGGGCTGCTGATGCTGCGCGAGTCCGTCGCGGCGATCCTGGTGGCGCGCGGGCGCAGGCGCAGCCCGCCGGCGCGGCGGCGGCACCACCCGCTGGTGGCCGCACTCCCCTTCCGGATGCGGTTCTACGCGTCGGGACTGTACGTGTCGCCGCTGGCGCCCTTCCTGCTGGGCTTCGCGGTCGGCGTGCTGACGCTGCTGCTGGGCGTGGGCGGCGGCTTCGTGCTGGTGCCCGCCATGATCTACGGCCTCGGCATGGCGACGGGCGTGGTGGTGGGGACCAGCCTGTTCCAGATCCTGTTCGTCTCGGCCGCCGCCACGCTGACCCACGCGCTGACGACGCAGGCGGTGGACATCGTGCTGGCCGCCCTCCTGCTCGTGGGATCGGTGACGGGCGCGCAGCTCGGCGCGCGCTTCGCGGCCAGGGCCAGGCCAGAGTATCTCCGCTTCGCGCTCGCGGTCGTGGTGCTGCTGGTGGGGGCGCGCGTGCTGCTGACACTGGTGTGGCGGCCGGAGGCGATCTTCACCGTCGAGGCGGCGTGAGGCGGCTTGCGCCTGCCGCCGCGCTGCTGCTGGCAGGGGCCGCGCCCGCACCTGTTCTGGTGCCCGACGTGTCGCGCGGGCGGGTGGACATCGCCTACAGCTTCGCGGGAACCGAGCTGCTGCTGTTCGGCGCGATCCTCTATCCGGGCGGGCGCATGCCCGGCAGCGAAGGGGGAGGGGGCGGGCGCACCGACGTGGCGGTGGTGGTGCGCGGACCCAGCACGTCGATTCGCGTGCGCGAGAAGCGCAAGGTGGCCGGCCTCTGGGTCAACGCCGACAGCTTCCGCTATCGATCCGCGCCCTCCTTCTACGCGCTGGCCTCGTCCAGGCCCATCGCGTCGATCCTGGATGCGCGGACGCGCGCGGTGTACGAGCTGGGGCTGGACAGCCTCCAGCTCTCGCCCGCCACCGCCGCCGCGCCGGAGGTGCAGGACCGGTTCGCGCGCGGGCTGGTGGGGCTCAGGCGCGGCACCGGCCTCTACTACGAGGCGCCGGGCGCGGTCGCGATCCGCGACGGCGTGCTCTACCGCGCCGACGTGACGGTGCCGGCGCGCGTGCCGGTGGGCCGCTTCACCGCCGAGACCTTCCTGATCCGCGACGGGCGCGTGCTGGCCGCCGCCACCGCGCCCATCGAGGTGCGCAAGTCCGGCTTCGAGCGGTTCGTGGCGCGCGCGGCCGAGCGCCGGTCGCTCCTCTACGGGCTGGTCGCGGTGGCGCTGTCGGTGGGGCTGGGCTGGGCGGCGGGCTGGGCGGCCGGGCGGCGCTGAAATGTGATCCACTGACGTGGAAGCGGCACCGGCCCGCTCCCCCACCCGACCGCCCATAGCATACCCTGTCTGGGCGGTCGGGTGGGGAGCGGGCCGGTGCCGCCCTGATCAGGCTCGGCTGGATCGAACGCCAATGCCCTCGCTGACCCAATCTTTACCGCTCCGGGTCCAGGGGACGGTCAGGACCAGCAGCCGGAGGCCTGACCGCCGCCATGACCATCGTACCGCCGCCCGGATCGTTCGACCGGGACCCCGCCGATCAGGACACCGGCGAATCGCCCGACGCGGCGTCCGCGCCGCTGGGCCACCTGCTCTCCATCTCGGGCTCCGCCAGCCGGGTGGCGCTGGACCGGGCGGCGCTGGCGGCGCTGGCGGGCCATCCCGACCCGCTGGTGGCCGCCGCCGGACAGGTGGGGATGCAGGTCAAGGTGCGCGTAGGGACCGCCTGGCTGATCGCCGGCGTGCGCAGCCTGGTGCTCGACGGACAGGCGGGCGAGCGCGTGCTGGCCGACATCGATTTCCTGGGGGAGGGCGACGAGGAGCGGCTGACGGGCAAGCTCTATAATTTTCGCCGCGGCGTCACGCGCTATCCGGTGCCGGGCGCGGAGGTGTGGCCCGTGGGGACCGCCGACCTGAAGCAGGTCTACGCCACCGACGACCGCGCGCATATCGAGGTGGGCAACGTCTATCCCACGCGCGACGTGCGCGCGGCACTCTACGTCGACGCCATGCTTGGCAAGCATTTCGCGCTGGTGGGATCGACGGGCACGGGCAAGTCCACGGCGGCCGCCCTGGTGCTGCACCGCATCTGCGACCTGGCGCCCCAGGGCCACGTGGTGATGATCGACCCGCACGGGGAATACGCCGCCGCCTTCCGCGGCAACGGCGCGATCTTCGACGTGGGCAACCTCCAGATGCCCTACTGGCTGATGAACTTCGAGGAGCATTGCGAGGTGTTCGTCACCGTGCAGGGCGCCGACGCGCAGGTGGACGCCGACATCCTGGCCAAATGCCTGCTCCAGGCGCGGTCCAAGAACCGGCTGGCGCAGGACATCCCCAAGCTGACGGTGGACGCGCCCGTCCCCTATCTCCTGTCCGACCTGCTCCAGATCCTGGGCCAGGAGATGGGCAAGATGGACCGCGCCGGGAACACCGCGCCCTACCTGCGCCTGAAGAGCAAGATTGAGGAGGTGCGCGCCGACCCACGCTACGGCTTCATGTTCTCAGGGATGCTGGTGGCCGACACCATGGCGGGCTTCCTGCAGCGCGTGTTCCGCCTGCCGGGCGAGGGGCGGCCCATATCCATCATCGACGTGTCGGGCGTGCCGTCGGACATCACGTCGGTGGTGGTGGCGGTGCTGGCGCGCATGACGTTCGACTTCGCGATCTGGAGTCGCAACGAGCCGCAGCGCCCCATCCTGCTCGTGTGCGAGGAGGCGCACCGCTACGTGCCCCGCGACGAGAACGGGTCGTCCGTCGGCCGCATCCTGGGCCGCATCGCCAAGGAGGGGCGCAAGTACGGCGTGTCGCTGGGCCTCGTCACCCAGCGGCCGAGCGACCTGGCGGAAGGCGTGCTGTCGCAGTGCGGCACCATCGTCGCCATGCGCCTCAACAACGAGCGCGACCAGGCTTTCGTGCGCGCGGCCATGCCGGAGGGCGCGCGCGGCTTCCTGGATTCGATCCCCGCGCTCCGGAACCGCGAGTGCGTGATCTGCGGCGAGGGCGTGGCCGTGCCGATCCGCGTGTCCTTCGACGACCTGGAGGCGCACCGCCGCCCCGCCTCGTCCGACCCCGTCTTCTCGCGGCTGTGGCGCGAGGTGGGCGGCGAGGACGGCGCGGTCCAGCGCACGGTGCAGCGCTGGCGGCAGCAGGGCAAGTGAGGGGCGGGGAGGCGACGGGCGACGCCGACCGGGCCTCCGCGCTGGAGGCGCACCACCGCGCGCTGGAGGATGCCGTGGCGCACATGCGCGGCCTGATCGCGCGCGAGACGCTGGACGCGGACGCGGTGACGCGCGTGCGCCTGGCGCTCAGCCGGGGCAGCATCGCCAGGACGCGCTTCCTGAACGAGGCGGTCTATCCCGTGCTGATCGCGGGCGGGGGGGCGGCGGCCACGCTGGCGCACACCTTGCGCGACGCGGCGGCGGCGGACCGGGGGCGCTCGTCCGCGCACGTCGCGAAGTGGAGCACGGGCGCGGTGGCGGCGGACTGGGCGGGCTTCCGGCACGACGCGGCCGCGATCCTGGACATGATGACGGCGCGGATCGCGCGCGAGCGCGCGCTGTCGGCGGCTCAACGGGGAGCGATCCCCGCGCGCGCCGCATAGTCGCAGTCGTCCGCCAGCGGGCAGCGGCGACAGTTGGGGGCGGTATGACGGCAGATCGTCTTGCCCAGCCGCTTGCACTGGACGTGGAACACGCGGAAGTCGTCCGCCGACCATTCTTCCATCGCCGCCGTCACCCGCTCGCTGACCGCGCCCGCGTCGGCGGTGCCCCGACCCTCCGCGAGCCCCAGCCGCCCCAGCGAGCGCGCCACGTGCGTGTCGGCGGCGAAGACCGGTCGGTCGAGCGCGGTGAAGTTCAGCACCGCCGCCGCCGTCTTGCGCCCCACGCCCGGCAGCCGTTCCAGCCAGGCCAGCGCGTCCGCCACGGGCAGGTCGGCCAGGAAGCCCAAGCTCATGTCCGGCCGCTCCGCCGCGATCGCGCCGAGCGCCTCCACCAGCCGCCCCGCCTTCACGTCGGCGAAGGTGACGCCCGCCAGCGCCGCCTCCACGTCCGCAGGGGTCGCCGCCGCGATCCCGCGCGCCGAGCCGAAACGTGCCCGCAGCGTGCGGAATGCAGCGAGCGACTCCTCGTCGCGCGTCCGGCTGCTGATGAGCGACTTCACGAGCTGGCCCACCGGGCTGCGCCGCGTGGGGCGCGGCGGGTCGCCCCACGCGCGGTCCATCGCCGCGCGCCACTGCGCGACGCGGACGCGCGTCTCCTCGGGCGTCAGGGGGCGCCCGTCGCCGGCCCCGAGAAGGGCAGGGCGGTCAGCTGCGCCACGCGGGCGCGAAGCGCGCGCAGCCGCTCGCCCGACAGGCGGCTCACCCGGTCGTAGCTGATGGCAGCGGGGTTCACGGGCCGGCCCGCGCGCCAAACCTCCCAGTGCAGGTGCGGCCCCGTGGACAGGCCGGTCGAGCCGACATAGCCGATCACCTGGCCGCGGTTCACGCGCTGGCCCGCCGCCACCGCGATCCGGCTCATATGGCCGTAGCCGGACTGGATCGCAGCCCCGTGCGCCAGCTTGACGAAATTGCCGTACCCGCCCGACCGGCCGGCGAACTGCACCACCCCGTCCAGCGCGGCGTAGATTGGCGCGCCGCGCGGTGCCGCGATGTCCAGCCCCTTGTGCAGGCGCAGGAAGCCCAGGATCGGGTGCGAGCGCCAGCCGAAGCCCGACGAGATGCGCCCCGCTACCGGCAGGCCCATGGTGCCGCGCCGCTCCGCCTGGCCGTCCGGGTCGAACCAGTCGGTGCCGCCGTCCCCGCCGCCGTCGCTTTCCATCCGCACCAGGCGTAGCCGCCGCCGCGCGCCCTCCAGCCCCAGGTAGAGGAGGTCGCCCGTGCGCTCCTCGCCGGTTGCGGCGCGCTCGCGCCCGATCACCAGGTCGAACCGGTCGGCCGAGCCCACGTCGCGGCCCAGCGACAGGCGGCTCGACAGCGCGCGCAGCAGCTGTTCCACCACCTGGGGCGAGGCGCCGGCCGCGCGCGCCGAGCGCCACAGGCCGGGGCCCACCGTGCCCCGGAGGCGCAGCGGCGTCCGGTCCACCGCGATGGCGCGCGCGGCGAGCGCCAGCGCGTCGCCGACGCGGTGCACCGTCACGTCCAGGTCGAAGCGCGCGCGCAGGTGCATGGCTTCCAGCGGGCGGGGCACGCTGGGCCGGGGGCGGCGGCCCAGCACCAGCGACACGCGCGTGCCGGCCTCGGGCGCGGCCCCCGGCGCCGCCTCCGCCAGCAGCGCCTGCGCGGCCGCCGCGTCCCCGCGCCCCACGCCCGCGCGCGACAAGGCGGCGGACAGCGCATCGCCCCGGCCCAGCGTCACCGCCAGCTCGACGCGCGGCCGCTCGGGCGCGCTGGCCAGCGGGCGCACCAGGTCGGTGGCGGGCAGGGCGCGCGGCACGGACGACCCCAGCGCCAGCGGGCGGAGCGCCAGCGCGCGCGCCTCGGCCGCCGCCTCGCCGGTCAGCGGGGCGTCCACCGCGCCCGTGAGCGGCGCGAAGGGGGCGGGCGCCAGCGACCAGGCGCCCCAGCACAGCGCGGCGAGCGTCGCGGCGCCGCGCCACCAGGCGGCGGAGCCGACGCGCGCGCCCAGATCGGGCACCCAGTCGACGCGCCCCAGCCGGTCGTGGAACGCGCGCCCGTGCGCCGCCGGGGCGGCCCGGCCGAACGCGGGCGCCCGCAGCGCGCGCGACGACGCGCCGCCCGCGCCCTCCAGCCCCAGCTCTTCCGCCCGAAGGAACAAGTCGGCCCCAACCCCGCATACCGCCCTGGTCGCGCCGTTGTGGACCGCGCGCGCTAAAGTCAAATGAACGGCCCCGGCCAGCGCCGGGGCGTGCGCCCGCCGGGGCCGGACGCGGACGATGGCGCGACCCCCATTGCGCCCGCGCGCGCGAGGCCCGATGTTCCCCCCATGAGCCGGAGCGAGCGTGCCGCCCCCAACCACGCCGTCACCGCGGTGCTGGGACCCACCAATACGGGCAAGACGCACCTGGCCGTGGAGCGGATGTGCGGCCACGCGTCGGGCATCATGGGCTTCCCGCTCCGCCTGCTCGCGCGCGAGGTGTACGACCGGGTGGTGCGGCTGAAGGGGCCGGCCCAGGTCGCGCTGCTGACGGGTGAGGAGCGTATCTGCCCTCCGCAGGCGCGCTGGTTCCTGTGCACCGCCGAGTCGATGCCGACCGACCGCGACGCGGCTTTCCTGGCGCTGGACGAGGCGCAGCTGGGCACCGACGCCGAGCGCGGCCATGTGTTCACCGACCGGCTGCTCCACGCGCGCGGGCGCGAGGAGACGATGATCCTGGGGTCCGACGCGCTCCGCCCCATGATCCGCGCCCTGGTGCCGGGCGCCGAGATCGTCGAGCGGCCGCGCTTCTCGACGCTCTCCTACGCCGGCGCGCGCAAGCTCAGCCGCCTGCCCAAGCGTTCCGCCATCGTCGCGTTCAGCGCCGAGGAGGTGTACGCGGTAGCGGAGATGCTGCGCCGCCTGCGCGGGGGGGCGGCGGTGGTGATGGGCGCGCTCTCCCCGCGCACGCGCAACGCCCAGGTGCAGATGTTCCAGGCGGGCGAGGTGGATTACCTGGTCGCCACCGACGCCATCGGCATGGGGCTCAACATGGACGTGGCGCACGTCGCCTTCGCCGGCCTGCACAAGTTCGACGGGCGGCGGCGGCGCCGGCTGACCGTGGCGGAGATGGCGCAGATCGCGGGCCGCGCCGGCCGCCACCAGCGCGACGGCACGTTCGGCGCGCTGGCGGAGGAAGGGCCGGAGGGCTTCCTGCCGGAGGAGGTGCTGGCGATCGAGGAGCACCGCTTCCCCCGGATCGAGCATCTCTACTGGCGCGACGGCGCGCCCGACTTCGCCTCGCTCGACGCGCTCATCGCCTCGCTCGAGCGGCGGCCCGATCCCACGCTCCCGCTCCGCCCCGCGCCCCAGGCCGTCGACCTGGCCGTGCTGAAGCGCCTGGCCGACGAGCCCTGGGTGCGCGACCGGGCGCGGTCGCCGGTTGCGGTGCGACGCTTGTGGGCGGCGTGCGGCGTGCCCGATTTCCGGAAGGTGGGGCTGGACCCGCATTCGCGCTTCGTGGCGCGGCTATACGGCCACCTGTCCGATGGGTCGGGGCATATCCCGCACCAGTGGTTCGCCGACGAACTGCAGCGGCTGGACAGCGCGGCCGGCGACGTGGAGACCATCGCCGGGCGCGTCGCGTCGGTCCGCAGCTGGGCCTATATTGCCCACCGCTCCGACTGGCTGGCCGACCCCGCCCACTGGGCCGAGCGCACGCGTGCGGTGGAGGAGCGGCTGTCCGACGCGCTGCACGCGTCGCTGACGCAGCGCTTCGTGGACAAGCGCACCACCGCGCTCATCCGCCGCATCGGCGCGGACGCGGGCGCGCTGCCCGTGGAGGTGGCGGCGGACGGCGCGGTGACGGTGGAGGACCAGCCCATCGGCCGGCTGGACGGCTTCCGCTTCTCCGTCGCCCCCGACGCGCGCGCGGCCGACAAGCGGCTGCTGCTGGCGGCGGCCGAGAAGCGGCTGGCGGCCGAGCGCGCGCGCCGCGCCGACGCGCTGGCGGACGCGGCCGACGCCGACCTCACGCTGACGCCGGCGGGCGAGGTGGAATGGCGCGGACACTCCGTGGGCCGCCTGTCGCCCGGCCGCGCGCTGGCTCGGCCGAAGGCGGAGTTGCACCGCGATCTGGACTGCCTGGCGCGCGCGCATCGCGAGCGCGTGGTCGCGCGGCTGCGCCGGTTCACGGACGAGCGCGCGGCGCGGCTGGTGCCCGGCCTGCCGCGGCTCGCCGACCTGTCGCGCGACCCGGCCGCCAGCCCCGCGCTGCGCTCGGTCGCGGGCGCGCTGGAGGCGGCGGGCGGCATCGCCGCGCGCGCCGCGCTTGGCCCGGCGGTGGAGGCGCTGGCACCCGACGAACGGCGCGCGCTGCGCGCGGCGGGCATCACGCTGGGGACGCTCGACCTGTTCGACCCGCGCCTGCTGAAGCCCGCCGCCGCCGCGTACCGCGCGGTGCTGATGGCGGTGGCGGGGCGGCCGGTCGCGGTGCCGCCGCCGGGTGCCGCCGTGCTGGCGCGCGCGGACGCGGCGGCGGGCTTCCGCCCGTTCGCGCACCAGGCGCTGCGCGTCGACCTGGCCGAGCGGATCGCGCGCGCGGCGCACGACGCGCGCGACGGGCGGACGCCGTTTCGCCCCGACCCGGCGCTCGCCACCTCGCTGGGGCTGCTGCCCGCCACGCTGGACCGGCTGATGGCCGAGCTGGGCTTCCGCCCCGCGCCCGAGGACGAGGCGGCGCCCGGCCCCCGCTGGACGTGGCGCGGGCGCGGGCGGCCGCGCGCGGCTCCGCCCGCGCCCGCGCGGCCGGGCAGCGCGTTCGCGGGGCTGGCCGAGCTGGTGGGGCACCGGCGGGTGGGGGGCTGAGTGCAGGGTGCGGGCCCGGCACCGGGGGCTGCGATGCGGCTCGACCGCTTCCTGTGGTGGGTCCGGCTTGCCAGGACCAGGAGTGCGGCCCAGGCCATGGCCGAGGACGGGCACCTGCGCATCGACGGGCGCGCGGTGGACCGCGCCCATTGTCCCGTGCGACCGGGCAGCGTGCTGACCTTCGCCGCGCACGGTCGCGTGCGCGTGGTGCGCGTTGAGCAGCTGCCCGCTCGGAGAGGTCCGCCTGCGGAGGCGCGCCTCTGCTACCGGGACCTGAGCCCGGGGGCGGGGGAAGGCGCGGCGACGCCGCCGTCCTGAAGCGGGAACCGGAGCCGCGCGCGGCGTGCGGCGGCGCATTCGATTGCCGCACCGTCATGAGCGCGCCGTTTCGCGATTTGGTCTGATCGAAATTCCGTTTCGACCGAAAAATCTCGATTTCGGTCGGCTGACGGCTGGTATTGGTCCAACAACTCGCATAGACGGACGCGGTCAGGGACGATGCCGATGGCGGCACGTCCCGAATAAGGGGAGGGGTCCATGATTTCGCAGCTCGCGCGTTCGTCATCCACGCTGGCGGTCGCCGCTTTCCTGGCGGCCCCCGCCGCCGCAGGAGCGCAAACAGCCCCCGGACCCGCCACCGTCGGTCAGCAGGCCGGCTCGCAGGCCAGCACCGCGCGCCCCGACGCACCGGCCATGGCGGAGGGCACGGTGGCCCAGCCCACCGGCCAGCAGACGGTGGCCAACGACGGCGTGGCGCAGGACGGCGCCGACGACGTGGTGGTCACGGGCGTGCGCGCCTCGCTGGATCGCGCCATCGACATCAAGCGCAACTCGTCGGGCGTGGTGGACGCCATCTCGGCCGAGGACATCGGCAAGTTTCCCGACACCAACCTGGCCGAATCGCTCCAGCGCATCACGGGCGTCAGCATCGACCGCAACAACGGCGAGGGGTCCGAGGTCACGGTGCGCGGCTTCGGCGGCGGCTTCAACCTCGTCACGCTGAACGGCCGCCAGCTGCCCGCCGCCAACGTCAACGTGGTGGGCACCGACAACGGCGACTTCGCGTCGGGCACCAGCCGCTCGTTCGACTTCTCGAACCTGGCGTCGGAAGGCGTCAGCACGCTGGAGGTGTACAAGACGGGCCGCGCCGCCATCCCGTCGGGCGGCATCGGCGCCGCCATCAACATCGTCACGCGCCGCCCGCTGGACAAGGAAGGGTTCAGCGGCTCGTTGGGCGTGAAGGGGCTGTACGACACCAGCGTCGACGACTTCAAGGTGACGCCCGAGCTGTCGGGCTTCGCCAGCTGGTCCAACGACGACCGTCGCTTCGGCGTGGCGCTGTTCGGCACCTATCAGAAGCGCGACTTCGCCTCCTGGGGCGCCGTGTCCAACGACTGGAACGTCGAGCGCGCCTCGTCCTTCCTGAACCCGGACAACGGCCGCGTCACGGCTGCCACCCAGATCGAGAACCGGCCGTCCGGCAACCAGCTCGTCTCCTTCCCCAACGACAGCCGCTACTTCTTCTCCGAAGGCGAGCGCGAGCGCATCAACGGCCAGGCGGTGATCCAGTTCGAGCCGGTGGACGGGCTGCGCTTCACGGGCGACGCGCTGTTCGCGCAAAACAAGATCTTCGAGCAGCGGTCGGAACAGACCAACTGGTTCAACCGCCCCTTCGCCCAGGTGCGCTTCGATGGGAACAGCCCCGTCTCCACCGCCGAGTTCCTGCAGGAGAACATCAACGGCGCCAAGGATACCGGGTTCGAGCAGCAGTATCGCGCGACGCGCGACCGGCTGGAAAGCTACGGGCTGAACGCGCGGTGGGAGGTGGCGCCCCGCGTCACGCTGAACCTGGACGGCCACCGCTCGGTCGCCACGTCGCGCGGCGACAACCCCAACGGTGCCAGCTCCACCACCGTCAGCTTCGGCGCGCCCGTGGTGGCCAGCCAGTCGCTCGACTTCTCCAGCGGCTTTCCCGTCCAGTCCATCACGATCAACGACCGGGTGAACGCGCCCACCGCCACCTCCAACGGCTTCGGCACCAACCCCAACGGCGCGATCGACGCGCGCGACCTGGGCACGCAGGTGCAGCGCCAGATCTTCTCCAGCCAGCGCCAGCGCGTGACCGAGGGCCGCGCCGACCTGGGGTGGGAGCTGGACGAGAGCGGCACGCGCTTCGACGCGGGCGCCGACTATCGCGACGTGAAGCTGACGCAGCGGCGCACCACGCAGCAGCAGACGCTGGGTGATTGGGGCATCACCAAGCCCGGCGACATCGAGCAGATCGCGCCCGGCCTGATCGAGACCTACTGCCTGGTCTGCAAGTTCGACAAGTTCACGCCCGGCCGCAGCGCCGACCTGGACGTGGCGTTCCGCGGCAACGCGGTCGACCTGTTCAACGCGCTGAACACCGCCTACGCGCAGCCCGGCACGCGCTATTCCACCTTGGGCAACCCGCTGGGCCTGTCGGGCCTGGACGACAACACCGTGCGCGAGAAGATCTGGGCGGTGTACGGCCAGCTGACGTGGAAGGCGAGCATCGCCGACCTGCCCGCCACGCTGGTCGCCGGCCTGCGCTACGAGGAGACGCGCACGCGGTCGGACTCGCTGGTGCGCGCGCCCAACGCCATCGTCTGGACGTCGGACAACGACTTCACCTTGAGCGTCGGCAACACGATCCAGCCGTTCAATCAGCGCGGCAAGTACGACAACATCCTGCCGTCCATCGACTTCTCGATCAATCCGTACGACAACGTCGTCGCCCGCGCGTCGTACAGCAAGACGCTGGCGCGGCCGAACTACTCCAACCTGTTCTCCGCGCGCTCGGTGGGCACGCCGCCGCGGCCGACCGCGCTGGGCGGCATCGCCAGCGGCTCGGTGGGCAACGCGGCGCTTCAGCCGCTCGAGTCCGACAACATCGATTTCTCGGCCGAGTGGTACTACAAGCCGTCGAGCTACATCTCGGTCGGCTATTTCGACAAGCGGGTGCGCAACTTCATCGGCACCGGCCAGTTCACCAGCCAGGAGTTCGGCCTGCGCGATCCCTCCTCGGGGGCGGCCGGCTCGCGGTCGGGCGACGCGCTGGCGCAGTTGCGCGCCATTGGGGCGACGCCCAGCGACGTGAACCTGTTCACGCTGACCGCGCTGATCCAGCAGAGCGGCGGCAACGTGCCCACCGCGGTTCGGACGTTCCAGGCCAACCTGGTCAACGGCTCGCTGCCCCAGGCCTATGTGAACACGGTGCTGGCGGCGGTCGACCTGACCGCCAATGCCCAGGACCCGCTGTTCAACTTCCAGGTGCAGCAGCCGATCAACAACCGCCAGGCGAACATCCACGGCGCCGAGTTCGCGGTGCAGCACTTCTTCGGCGACACGGGCGTGGGCGTGTCGGGCACCTACACGCTGGTGCGCGGCGACGTGGGCTTCGACGTGGGGCTGGACCCGGGCACCGACCAGTTCGCGCTGGTGGGCCTGTCCGACACGGCGCAGGCGACGCTGATCTACGACAAGTACGGCATCTCGGGCCGGCTGACCTACAACTGGCGCGACAGCTTCCTGTCGGAAACGAACCGCGGTGGATACCGCAACCCGGTGTTCGTGGCGCCCTACGGCCAGCTCGACGTCAACATCAGCTACGACGTGACGCCGCAGTTCGCGATCTCGTTCGAGGGGATCAACCTGACCGAGGAGAAGCAGCGCACCTACGGCCGGTCCAAGAACAACATGTGGTTCGCCACCGAGCCGCAGTCGCGCTACCTGATCGGCGCGCGCTACCGCTTCTGAGCGAACGACGGTGGGGGCGGCGGGTCGCGCGACGCGCCGCCCCGATCTATGGTGCACTCCATGAACAGGGTCGTCCTCAACAACGCCGACCACGCGGCGCTCACCGTGCGGCACCGGTTCGGCGCGGATTTCGGCGACGCGGTGAACCTAGCGCCCGTGTTTCCAGCCGAGTTCGCGGAAGCGGCGCGCGAGTATCCGATCTTCCTCGATCGGGAGAAGGACGGGGCGTGGCGCGCGGTGGCGCTGCTCGGCCTGGACCGTGACGAGAACCTGTTCCTGGACGAGCCTCACGGCCGATGGGACGCGCGCCACGTGCCCCACGCGCACGCGCGCGGCCCCTTCCTGATCGGTTTCCAGGGCGGGGCCGGGGACGGGGGTGGGGCCGAGGCGCGGACGCCCGTGATCCTCGTCGACCTGGACGACGCGCGCGTGTCGGCGGACGGCGTGTCGGGGGAGGGCGCGGGCGGCGCGCGCGTGTTCCGCGACCGGGGCGGCAACGCGCCCTATCTCGACGCGGTGGCCGACGTGCTGCGCGCGCTGCACCTGGGCGTGCAGCACGCGCCCGCGCTATACTCCGCCTGGGACGCGCACGGGCTGATCGAGCCCGTGCGGCTGGAGGTGAAGCTGGAGGGCGGCACCACCTACGTCATCCCCGACCTCCATACCGTGTCGACCGAGCGGCTGGACGCGCTGGACGACGCCGGCCTGGGCGTTCTCAACCGCGCCGGCGCGCTGGCGCCCGCCTTTCTGCTGGCGGCGTCGGCGGGCAACGTCCAGCGGCTGATCGAGCGGCGCGCGCTGCGCGACGGGGGCGTCGTCGGGGCCGGGAGCCCGCCCGCGTGACGCCCGTGCGCGAGCTGGCGGCGGAGCGCGGACGGATACCGCTGGCCGAACTGCTGGCGGAGGGTGTGCCAACGCTGATGCGCGGCATCGCCGCCGATTGGCCGCTGGCGCGTAGCCGCTCGGCCGGGGACGCGGCGGCGCACCTGAAGCGGTTCGACGCGGGCGTGCCGGTGGCGGGCTACACGGGCGAGCCCGGCATCGGCGGGCGATTCTTCTACGACCAGGGGATGACCGGCCTCAACTTCCGGGCCGAGCGCGCCACGCTGTCCGATTACCTGGACCGCATCGCGGCCGCGGTGCCCCAGCCCGACGGGCCGTCCTTCTACCTGGGCTCGACCGACCTCGACACGGTGCTGCCGGGGCTGAAGGCGGAGTGCGACCTGGGCCTGGGGCCGGACGATTTCGACGGCCCCGTCACCGTGTCCGCCTGGATCGGCAACCGCACGGTGGCGGCCACCCACTACGACCAGTCGAACAACCTGGCCTGCTGCCTGGTCGGGCACCGGCGCTTCACCCTGTTCCCGCCCGACGCGGTGGCCGACCTCTATCCCGGCCCGCTGGAGCCGACGCCGGGCGGCCAGGTGGTGGCCATGGCCGACCCGCGCGCGCCCGACCGCGCGCGCTTTCCCGGCATCGACCGCGCGTTGGACAGGGCGCAGGTGGCGGAGCTGGCGCCCGGCGACCTGCTGTTCTTTCCGGCGCTCTGGTGGCACCAGGTGGAGGCGCTGGACGCGTTCAACGTCATGGTCAACTGGTGGTGGAATCCCGGCTCGGCAGGCATGGACAGCCCCATGACAACGCTGCTCCACGGCCTCCTGTCCCTGCGCGACCGGCCTGACGCGGAGAAGCGGGCGTGGCGCGCCATGTTCGACTATTACCTGTTCGGCCCCGCCGACCGCCCGGCCGCCCACCTATCCGAGCACATCCGCGGGGACCTGGGCGCGCTGGACGAGCGCCGCCGCCGCCAGCTGCGCGCGCGCGTGATGCAGCGGCTCAACCGTTGAACGACGCCCCGCCCCAGAGCCCGCCCCGCACCCGGGTCGTTGTGGCGGGCGGCGGCACGGCCGGCTGGCTGGCGGCCGCAGCGGTCTCGCGCCAGCTCGGCGGCCTGATCGACGTGACGCTGGTCGAATCGGACGAGATCGGCACGGTCGGCGTGGGCGAGGCCACCATCCCCACCATCCGCCGCTTCCACGAGATCGCGGGCGTGGACGAGCGCGCCTTCGTGGCGGCGACCGGCGCGACCGTGAAGCTGGGCATCGCGTTCGAGGACTGGGCGTGCGCCGGCGACCGCTATTTCCACTCCTTCGGCACGCTGGGGCGCGGCACCTGGATGGGTGACTTCCACCATTTCTGGCTGGAGGCCCGCGCGCTGGGCTTCGGCGGCGAGGTGGGCGAGTACTGCGCCGAGCATCAGGCGGGGCTGGCCGGCCGCTACGGCGGGGGTGAAGGCGGGGGCGGCGACCCTGAACTCAGCTACGCCTATCACCTGGACGCCACCGCCTATGCCCGCCACCTGCGGGCCTTGAGCGAGGCGGCGGGTGCCACCCGCGTCGAGGGGCGGATCGCCGACGTTCGCCGCGACGCGGAGACGGGCGACATCGCGGGCCTGGTGCTGGCCGACGGGCGCGAGGTGGCGGGCGACCTGTTCCTGGACTGCACGGGCTTCCGCGCGCTCTTGATGGAAGGGGCGCTGGGCGTCGGCTACGAGGACTGGGGCCGTTGGCTGCGCACCGACCGCGCGCTGGCGGTGCAGACGCCCGTCGCCGGCCCGCCGCCCCCCTATACCCGCGCGCGCGCGCACACCGCCGGCTGGGGCTGGCGCATCCCGCTGCGCCACCGGGTGGGCAACGGGCTGGTCTATTCGTCCGAATACCTGTCCGACGAGGAGGGGCGGTCGCGCCTGCTGGAGAACCTGACGGGCGATCCGTTGTTCGAGCCCCGGCTGATCCGCTACCGCGCCGGGCGGCGCGAGCAGATGTGGGCGCACAACTGCGTGGCGCTGGGCCTGTCGTCGGGCTTCGTGGAGCCGCTGGAGTCGACCAGCCTGCACCTGGTGATGACGGGCGTCACGCGGCTGATGCAGTGCCTGCCCTTCGGCCGCCCGGCCGACGCCGCGCGCCGCCGCTACAACGCGCAAGGCCGCGCCGAGCTGGAGGGCGTGCGCGACTTCGTGATCCTGCACTACCGGCTGAACGAGCGGCCCGAGCCCTTCTGGCGCGCGTGCCGCGAGACGCCCGTGCCCGACACGCTGGCCGAGCGGATCGCGCTGTTCCGCGAGGGTGCGGAGGCGTACCAGGCGGGCGACGAGCTGTTCCGCGTCGACAGCTGGGTCCAGGTGATGCTGGGCCAGCGGCTGCACCCGGCCGCGCACCACCGCATGGCGGGGCTGATGGGCGAGGCGCGCCTGCGCGACGTGCTCGGCCGGATGCGCGCCGGCGTGGCCGCGCGCGTCGCCGCCTTGCCCGCGCACGGCGACTGGCTGGCGCGCACCTATCCGGAGAAGACCGCATGACCAGCATCGACCGCCGCCTGTTCCTGGCCGGCGCCGCCGCACTCGCCGCCCGGCCGGCCGCCGCGGCCCCCGACGCCGCCGACGACGGGGGCGTGCGGATCGAGCGGATGGACCCCCGGCTCGACCGGCTGGTGGCGCCCGACGCGCGCGCCGCGGTGATCGTCACGGGCCAGCACTGGGCGGAGGGGCCGGTTTGGGCGGACAACGGCTGCCTGATCTTCTCCGACACGTCGGTGGGCGCGACGCGGCGCTGGTCCCCGACCGGCGGACTGACCGACTGGCTGGGGCCGTGGCTGCCGCCCGGCACGGACCCGAAATCGGTGCGCGAGGGCGGCACCAACGGCCTCGTTCGGGGTGAGCGGTGGCGCCTGCTCGCCGCGCACAGCGGGCTGCGCGCGGTGGTGGCGCTCGATCCCGCCAGCGGGCGGCCGAGCATCCTTGCCGACCGCTACCAGGGCAAGCGCCTGAACAGCCCCAACGACCTGGCGGTCGCGCGCGACGGCGCGGTGTGGTTCACCGACCCGCCCTACGGCCTGGAGGGCGGCGACGCCTCGCCGCTGAAGGAGCAGGCCGCCAACCGCGTCTATCGCCTCGCCCCCGACGGGCGGCTGACGGCGGTGGTGGAGGATTTGTCCCGCCCCAACGGGCTCGGCCTGTCGCCCGACAACCGCACGCTCTACGTGGCGGTCAGCGACGAGGCGGCGCCCCGCGTCATGGCCTATCCGCTGGACGCGGCCGGCCGGGCGGGCAGGGGCCGCGTGCTGCTCGACGCCAGGCCGATGATGGCGGCCGGGGGCAAGGGCCTGACGGACGGGATGAAGGTGCTGCCCGACGGCACGCTCTTGTGCACCGCGCCCGGCGGCGTCGCGGTGCTGGCGCCCGACGGGCGGATGCTGGGGCGGATCGCGTGCGACCGGGCGGTCGCGAACTGCGCGCTCGGTCCGGGCGAGGGGGGGCGGGGGCGCAGCCTGTTCCTCGCCGCCACCGACCGCCTGCTCCGCCTGCCGCTCAGGAGCTGACGCGCGTGGCGGCGCCCCGGCTGGCCGACCAGGCCTATACCCGCATCGTGGAGCTGATCGGTGAGCGCGAGCTGCGCGTCGGCGACCGTCTGCCGGCCGAGCCCCGGCTGGCCGAGATGCTGGGCATGTCGCGCACCGTGGTGCGCGAGGCGCTGGTCCGCCTGTCCGCCGACGGCATCACCGAGGCCAGGCGGGGCGCCGGCTCGTTCGTGAAGGGGCCGCCCAGCAACCGGCTCCACGCCTTCGTGCCCTTGTCCGGTCTGGCCGCGACGCTGGGCAGCTACGAGGTGCGCTTCGTGCTGGAGTCGGAGGCCGCGCGGCTGGCCGCCTATCGCCGCTCGGACGAGGAGATGGCCGGGATCGACGAGGCGCTGGACGCGCTGCGCCAGGTGCTGTCGTCCGCCGCCCCCGCGCATGCGGAGGACATGGAGCTTCACCGGCGCATCCTGCGCGCCGCCGGCAACCCCGCCTTCGAGACCGCGTTCGACGCGCTGCTCCCCGACATCGACCGGGTGATGCGCGCGGGCGTGGACATATCGCGCGCCCGGCCCCCCGAGGTGATCGCCGCCATGATGCGCGAGCACGAGGACGTGGTGGACGCGGTGCGCGCGCAGGACGCCGACCGCGCCGCGCTCGCCATGCGCTGGCACCTGTCCGAGGGGCGGGTGAGGCTGCTCCGGTGATCGCGGCGCTCGTGGCGGCCGCGTCGGCGCCCGCCGCCCCGGCCGCTTTCGCCCCGGCCGCTTCGGCCCCGGCCGCTTCGGCCTTCGCGGCCGCGCCCGCCGACGCGCGCGCGGTGACGGTGGCCGGTGCCGGGGACGGGCGCGCCGACGACGGCCCGGCGATCCAGCGCGCGCTGGACGTCGCGGCCGACCGGGGGCAGGGCGCCGGCGGCATCGTGTTCCTGCCGTCCGGCCGCTACCGCGTGAGCCGGACGCTCTTTGTCTGGCCGGGCGTGCGGATCGTCGGCGTGGGGCCGACGCGGCC